>Ga0247722_10000634_pt1 | contig 20864 bp, 21 predicted proteins | sample MSEWelMarce3H_FC_FD_189094 | JGI IMG/M metagenome (GOLD analysis project Ga0247722, IMG submission 189094) | Subsurface sediment microbial communities from gas well in West Virginia, United States - MSEEL Well Study Marcellus 3H_FC | ecosystem: Environmental > Terrestrial > Deep subsurface >... | reverse complement strand
ATATTTCATGCGAGCAAAGCTTATGGCATTCACTTGTAGAGGAACGCATTAAGTTCTTTAATCCTGTTAGCATTTGGAACTAGCCTAGTTAGCATCCTTAAGGGGCAATCTATGAGTTCAAGCCCCTTCTTTACAAGATCAATTCTATCACATATTAGTGAAAGAGTAAGATCACTCTTTATAGCTGCGGCATAATCCGCAGATGTTGCTATGGTTTTACCTTGTGCAATCTTAGTCATAGTGATACTATTAGGATTGTCAATTGTATATTGATACATTGGCAATCCTGAAATATCGGCTGTATAGGTTGCAAATAGGATAGATCCAGCGCGCGTTCGTTTCAAATAAGAACGAAGATACATATCTGCGAATTTATGACGCATTAACTCATGATATCCCTCAGTGCGCTTAAAGAATTCATTCAGAAGCGATGGTGGTATTCCGTATGCCCAGTACTCAGGTGACTCATTCTCATAATCTGTAGTTGTTACCTCTCGAACACCACCAAGTAGCATAGCATTGTTCTCACAGTATTTCTTCACACTCTCAAAGGCCTCTACAAACTTCTCTACTCGTATTGGAAGATATGTATCATCGTCGTCACAGAACATAAGCATATCATAGTCACCTACTAGCGATGATAGTACTTTGAGATGCTCCATCTGAAACTTCTGTTCAGTTGATAACTTAAACTTTACGCTAAGATACTTTCGAAGGATGCTGGAGAACTCCTGTTTGTAACTATCATTTGCAAAGGAAATTGATACAAATATATGTGGAACAACTGTCTGAGAAGACAGACTTTCTAGACACTTGTCAAGGCGTGCAAGTTGGTCGGAATAATAGATATGAGATGGAACGAGAACTGCTGTCTTCATTGTGTTACTCATAAATAGTTTTTGAAATTATTCAATTTTTTATTCCCCCCCTTAAATGCCAAGTAACCCAGACTAGAAGTTACCGTTCCTTCGTCTCATCGAGATTTGGCTTAATATAAGTGTCATAGAGGCGCTGCCCTACAACACCTGAAGCCTGGTCCTGCGTCATTTCACCACGACCCATTCTGTCTAGCATGGCGAGCATTGTTCTCAAAGCCGCCTCGTTTCCAATATCAATCTTAAACAACATCTTGAAAAGGGCAGGATAGTCTCTGGCGAACACAGGCACCTCAATGGCAATCTCCTCAGCCGTCTTACCTTGCTCCTTAAGACTTTTTACAATACGAATGTTGTCATTGATAAATACACTGCGGGCGGCAGCGACATCTGCCTCTAGCGGAATCGCAGGCTCTTCCTTCGGCAGATTTGGCTTTTTCTGCGAAGAAGGTGGGGGCATTCTTTGTTATTGGACATCTAATTGTTTAAACATACTCACTCAATTTTATGTTTCCTAGTTAATAGATGTCAACTCTACCACCAACTCCATCATATAACGCAAATGTTCCCGTAGTAACATCTTCTGGGGGAACAAGTGCTGCCTATAAGGACCCAAATTCACCAGAGTCTATAATGAAGAAGACAACGCTTGTTCAAGCTCAGACTGCGGTTGATACTGGCTATGATGTAAATCACAATGATCCTGCTGTGAAAGAGGGATTTAGGGGATTCAGAATGAGGGGTAAAGGAAGCAAAAATGATAGATATGTCTCAATATTCTTTTTGATCGCTGTTCTATTTATTCTCTTCGCTCGTGGCAAGACTTTGAAGGCCTATGCGAAAGTATTTTTCAGCTTACTTGCGGGTGCTTTGATTATAATTACTATCATTCTCCAACAGAATGGAACGCCCCGAACCAATAATTGACCCTATTATAAAGGCGCTGAGTGATTATAAAATGAGTATAATAAATAAGATAACCCTTTTGACACAAGCTCCAGATGAATTAAAAGATCTTAGCATCATTCTAAGATCTAAGTCAAAGGTTATAAAGGATTACATTACGAGAAGAGCCTTACCTCCCATGCTTGAATCTGAAGATGTTGAATTATATACCTTCATTCAGACTCTAAACCCTATGATAAATCCATGGGATGCGGATATTTCCGTTTTAGCCAAATACTGGTGCGAAAAGTTATTCGAGACAGATAATTTCTCAACGATGGAACACATGACAAGAATTCTAAGAAAATCGAAGGAAGATTCTATTATGCCGGCTTCTGCTTCTGCTTCTAGCAGTTGAAAAAATACCTATGGTTAATAGATGGCAACCAGAAAATCCCGCCCATTAATACACAATAAATGCCCTTCTGGATATATTAAACGCAGTGGCTTCACACGCAAGACAAATGGCAAGCACATTAAGTCAATCTGCGTTAGAGGAAAGGCGGCAACCAAACGCTCATCCAAAGACTCAAAGTTCTGTGGACCTGGTAAGATTCTCCGTTCCTCATATACTCGCCGTGTTCTAAAAAAGAATGGATCTGTAAAGGAAACAAGAGTATCTGCCACCTGTGTTCGTGACATGGGTAAGTCTGGTAAGCTTGCCAAGGGAGCTCCTACAATTGGCCCTTTAAAGAAGGGTGAGCTCCAGCGCTTTGGGTATATGTATAAGCTTCCCGATCATAACAGGCATAACGCTTTGAGATTAGCGATAAAGGCGCTTGGCTCTCTCAATGTATATAGAAAGCTAGACGCAGTTGCGAAGCTTACGAATCTAACAAGTCCTAAGGCTTCGGCGACATTTACAAGAGACAGAGATTGGATTCGTTCTAAATATGTTTTATTGTAATGAGTAAAACTAGATGTTGGGCATTCTCCTCATGACACTTATATTTATAGGTGCCCTGGTGGGATTTTCAAAAATGGCCGATATGGAAGAGGTCAAACAAAATTGGAGTAAGTATCGCTGTAGGCCAGATGTCATGTTGATGGCAGATTACTACGGCCATGACTCAGGTGATAATATGGAATTCTGTCTGAAGAGTGGATTTGATTTCCGCTCAGTAGGAGCTGTTCTTCCCTTTTACAGTTATTTGAAGAGTTTCGTGGATGTTTTGATGAATATGTTGTCAAGCTTGAATTCAATTCGTCTCACCTTTGCCACTATTGTTGGTTCAGTGACGAATATCTTTTCTGAGTTTGCCTCTCGTATCAAGTCACTCTTTTTCACAATCCAAGTAACATCAATCCGTATGAAAATGTTGATGGGCAGAATCTTCGCAACTCTGTATTCTATCATTTTTATGGGAATGGCTGGAATTAAGGCAACGACGAATTTCGGCAATACCTTCTTGTTCAAATTCTTGGATGTATTTTGCTTTGACCCCGACACAATTGTGCTTATGAAGAACGGTCCTGTTAAAATCAAGGAAGTGGCAATAGGCGATGTATTCATAAGTGGAGAACGGGTTACCGCCACTTTTGCCTTCAAGGCTGATGGTCAAACTATGGTCGACCTCGGTGGAATAACGGTGAGCACAAATCACTATGTAAGACACAATGACAAGTGGATAAAGGCATCATCACATCCTGACGCCCAGCCGGCAGCAGATTGGTCTGGTGGCGCAGAAAGACCCTTGATCTGTTTGAATACAGATAAGCATTCTTTTCCAATTGGCCCCTATATATTCAGTGATTATGACGAGACATCAGAAGGTGACAGTGAAGCTATGAATATGGCTATGTCTATGCTCAATAGAACTTCTAAGAATCTTTGTCAAACAAACTCTGAAATGGCTTGTGGAAAAGAAACTTTAATATACACTAAGTCATCTGAAAATACAGAGGCAGTCCCGGTTCCAGCCAGTCAAATTACACTAGGAACTCATTTAGCACAGGGTGAAGTAATTGGACTTGTTAAAAAGGAATGTCACGAAGTTTCTATGTATAAAAGGGAAAAGTTCGCAGCTGGAACTGCTCTTTGGTCACAGACAAATAACCGCTGGATGAGGGCAAGAGAGTTGGCAACTCCAGCAAGACTTGAAACTCCAGAAATCTTATATTCCTTCGTTGTATCACCTTCTGCGTGTATTACAACAGCCGAAGGTACAGTATTCCGAGACTATGTGGAAGTTCACACACCTGACTTAGAGCTTCCTTATGCGGCCTCTCTGAATCCTCTTTCTATCTAGAGTTTTAGAGATGCTGGAGGCTGTCCCGCTAATAGCAGTTACAGTATTTTTCATGAGCATATTCTTATATGCTTATGCCAATTTACAGCTAGAAGAAATACGGGAGAGCTGGGATGAGAGACGATGTGAAACTCTTGTTATGCTTCTTGCGAATATGGTACCAACTGATCCTAATATAGATCCATCGAGTTTTGCGATAGAAAATTTCCAGTTCTGTATTGGAAAAATCATCGACTCTTCTCTGTCGATAATGCTTCAACCTATGATGTCATCCTTTAGTGTTCAGATTGATGCTACAAAACCAATATCAAATGCCATGAATAACTTGAAGAAATCAGCCTTTTCCCTTTTAACACCATTCTTGTCTATTTTTGGTGGAATGTGGGATAAGTTAAAGAATGCTTCTTTTGAGATATTCCGTGTATATTACCACATTCATACGGCTATGGACAGAGTTTTCGGTATAGCTGCTGCCTCCTTGTTCGCTGGAATGGGTCTTTTTAATGCGATCAAGAGTGCGATGGGATTTGTATTACAAGTGATTATTGCCATTTTGATTGTTCTTTGTATTCTCGTCATATTCTTATTCTTCATAATGTGGCCAGTCATTCCTATTATCTTAACAATGATTGGAATCTTATCAGCTACTGTGTATGCCGCGAATGTAAGTGGTATGAGCGGTTCTTTCTGTGTTGGCCCTGATACCTTGGTAAAAACGGGTCATAATACATGGAAGAAAGTTTCTGAGATTCGGCCAGGAGATGCTTTAGCCGAAGGCACAGTTGAAGGTGTTTTGAAAGTAGGAACCCCAGCGCCTGGATCTTGTGTATCAATTGAAAATGTAATTATAAGCAAGTCTCATCTAATTTTCCATAATGGCTGGATATCCGCAGGTGAACATCCAAATGCTAAGCCGGCAGAATCTCCTGCCACTCTATACTGTTTGAATACGAGCAGTCGAACTTGGGAAGTGAAGTGTGTGGATTCTAATTCGCTGAAGCTGAGGGACTGGGAAGAAATCCCAGATAATTCTGAACAAATAGACTTTGCTTGGGAGAGCCTTGTGTCAACTATGCTAAACGGCCCTGATAGGATGATTCCCTTGAGAGGAGCTTCAGGACGTGGGCTCCTAGGCCCCGAAACTTTTCTATGGACTGATATTTTAGGGACGAATACACCTATAACACAGATCAAGTTAGGAGATTATGTAAGAGATGGTATGGGGTTCACAAAAGTTATTGGAATTTATGAAGATACTGGTACCCCTGTTCCTATCGCAGGCCCTAATTCATCAGTCTGGTATTACATGCCTATTAAAAAGATTTGGACACATCCTGTAAGCAAATGTCAGCCTCGCCAGCCTAGAGGCTTTCATTTAGTTACAGAATCCGGCTCCTTCAAAATAGGATTTGGTAAAGAAAGAATGCTAGTGCGGGATTTTACAGAGGTAGGTGCCAAGAGAATTCATGAAACTTATCCATTCATAAAGTCTATCATCTAAATTAGAAATGAGCAAAACTACCTTTTTGATCAGTGCTCTTTGTTTGCTAATCTTAGCTAATGTTCTAATGATGTCCTATGCTTCTCCGGCCTTCAAGGCAACAGGCGAGGGCTTTGTAAGCTATATGCGCAAGGCCGATGCGAAGGAAGGCTTCATGGGAAAGAAGAAGGAGGCGTTCAAGAACTACTCTGGCCCAGCGGGAGCCAAGGGTGCGTATCAGCCAATCGGCGCCTTTGATGGCGTGAAGCTCGAGACAGGAAATACAAGCGATTGGCGCTATACGGCTCCCAATGAGCCTCTTAAGGCACCCCAGGGTGAGCTAGGCCCCGACAATATGTTCATGTTCAAGAATAACCAGTGCAAGCCTGAGTGCTGTGGCTCAACCTTCAGCTGCGACGGTGGCTGCGTGTGTACAACGCCAGAGCAGCGCAACTTCATCAATGCTCGTGGTGGAAACCGCACAGGAGGCAGCGATTTCTAGACTCCTTAACTTCGTTCTCTAGCACATAAAGCCATTTCACATATAATGTGTAATGGCTTTCGTTGCAGCAATGAATTCTCCTGAGCAAACACATGGCGTGAAGGGCGCAGATTGCTATACGCATTCTGGTTCAAAGTTGGTAGACCTTTTTACACAGTTAGTTAGAGGTGCCTTTATTAACCCAACACTTGTAAATAAGTGCCTGGCAGAGTCAGTTGAAGACACTTTGGTACTCACTTTCCAGACCCGTGATATTCGTGGGGGGAAGGGTGAACGAGCTCTATTCAGACAGTTGCTCGCCGCTATTCTAAAGGCGAAACCTGAGCTCGCAAATGTAATCTCCCTAGTTCCTGAGTATGGTCGCTGGGACGATGTCTGGAGCTTTATGGGCTTGAGTAGTACTGTCGATACACTAATAGACGAAGTTGTTCTTGATCAATTTCGCTTAGATCAAGAATCTGAGGCGCCGAGCCTTCTTGCGAAGTGGCTTCCTCGCGAGGATTCCAAGGCCAGCCACCTCGCCCTACATTTTGCCAACCTACTTTTCCCTCTAACACCGATCAATGGGCGTCTTCGGCAGTATCGCAAGACTGTGGCATTCTTGAATAACCGCATTAAGACTGCCGAGGTTAAGATGTGTTCCAAAAACTGGTCCAGCATTGCGCCTGGTTCAGTTCCAGGTCAGCTACTCAAGCGCAACAAGCATGCCTTTTTCAATAAGAAGCCTGTTGTTCTAAGAAAGAAGGTTGTTCGCCTCGAGGATAGATATCCAGATGTGCCTGACAGAGTCGAGTGTGCGAATAACTTCAAGGAGCACATGTCTTCAGGGCGCAAGGTAAATGGTGGCCAAACCACTATGCCAAATGAGCATGTTCGTAATATTCTACGATCTTATAACGAGGAAACAGATTCTGTAATACAGGCTCAGTGGTCGGCTATTCGTGAAGAGACACGCACCGCAGGTGGCCTTGGCGACGCAGTAATCATGTGCGACTTCAGCGGGTCGATGGATGGAGAGCCAAAAGAGGTTTCTCTGGCACTTGGAATTCTTGGAAGTGAGGTCGCAGCGCCTGCCTTCAGGGACCACATTCTGACCTTTGATTCTACACCATTGTGGCACTCATTCGCTGGCCTTACAACCCTGCGACAGAAGGTTAAGTCTGTAGGCCACTTGGGCCAAGGCACGAGTACAAACTTCCAGGCGGCATGCGAGCTTGTTCTCAAGCGCTTAGTCGAGAATAAGGTTCCTGCGGCCGAGGCACCCAAGCAACTCATTGTAATCACCGATATGGGATTTGATGCTGCCTCTACCAATCACTATGCCAAGAAGACATCTCCTTGGCAGACACAGTTCCAGATGATCCGCTCTTCTTTCGAAGCCTGTGGATACGAGCCCCCTCTCATTGTATGCTGGAATGTGAGCGCAGCCTACACGGATACGCATGCGAAGGCGGAAGAGGTGGGTGTAGTTCAGCTAAGTGGCTGGTCTCCGTCTGTGCTCAAGGCACTACAGTCAGGGCTAAAAGTCCAGACTCCTTACCAGGGTCTACGGGCTCTCTTGGATTCTCCCCGCTACGACGCTGTAAGAAGGGGCATAGGATGCCTAAAGGAATAATATATATACTATTTGGAGGGGAGCCTTGATATAAATTATTGATACATCCAGCAACAATAATTATTATAATTAGCGTATCACGATATAATTTATATCATACCTCCCTTCTAGGATGCATCCAGCAAATCCTTTTTCAATTGTATATGAAAAACCATCGCATCCAGCTTTCTTAGATTCAGACTTTCTGAATGTAGAAAAGATTTGACGGCACCGCTAAATACCGACTTCGGTATTTAGCAGCAATGGCTTTGCCAAAAAAAATCTTTAATTTATGAACCCTAAAGGCTTCTTAAATTAAAGATTTGACGGTATTAGATGAACTCAGGTTCTAATTCAAAGTTAATGAACAGTTTGCTGCCGCTTACAGCAAAGGCAAACAACTCACCCTTTAACACAGGAAATAGCAGAAACTCAGCTTCTACTTCATATATGATCCCATTGATTATATTTCTTGTCATGGTTGCGGTGATTGTTACGGTTTTCATCGTTTTCAAGAATCAGTTGACTGATTCATGGAATAATACAAAGGAAATGGTGAATGGTTTCTTTGGACCTAAGAAGGAGCCTGTGCCTGCGCCTTCTCCAATGCCTGAACCCACTGGTACTGATCCTACTGATGCCGTTGGACCAGGTCCAGTTGCGCCAGGTCCCTCTGGCCCAGGCCCTGAACATTCAGTAATGGAGAAGATTCTGCCCGGCGGCAGCGGGGGTGATGTGTTTAATGTATCATCTAACAAATACACATACTATGACGCACAACCTCTTTGTAAGGCATTGGGCGCGGAGCTCGCCACATATGACCAAGTGAAGGATGCTTGGAAGAAGGGGGCAGATTGGTGTAACTATGGCTGGGTGAAGGGCCAGCTCGCCGTATATCCTACAGGAGATGAGACATATAAGAAGTTACAGGCGGGTCCTGAGGAACAAAAAATGGCATGTGGTGTTCCTGGCGTGAATGGTGGCTTCTTTGATAATCCCGAGATGCGCTTTGGAGTTACATGCGTAGGAAAGAAGCCTCCTCAGAGCAAGCACGACGCAGATGTCGCAGCCAAGGGTGCTCCTCTATCACCTGACGCTTTTGCCTTTGATAAAAAAGTAAATCAATTTAAGTCTGAGGCAGACCAGATTGGAATACTACCGTTTAATTCAAATACTTGGTAAGCCATAGTTGCTTAGGGCAAAGGCTCATACCTTTGATCCACGATCTTTATCGTGGGGGCAAAGGCTCAAACCTTTGATCCACGATCTTTATCGTGGGGGCAAAGGCTCATACCTTTGATCCACGACCCCCATGAAATCCCTCACTGGCGTCTCGCAGATATACATCACGATACTTATAATTGTCATCTGAATCCGACCCAGAATCATCCCAGATCCTAGCAATCGTGCGCCCATGCTTGCTAAGTTCCAAGTCAACAAAGTTATACAGAAAGTCCTGTAGCTCATACTCCATGCGATATGCGAGGCGAGATGAGTCAGAGTCAAAGTCCTCTGCGATAGACCACTCTTTCATAAACTCTCCAATCATATCAATGTCGATATTACAGCTGAAATAGTCATAATCCTCCTCTGTGTTACGATGCATAGGCGGAGGAACATAGACTTCCTTGTTGCGGTTGAACCGAACATGCTCTTCCAGCCAAATACGGTACATCCAGTTGGTAAGACAATTCATCTTGGGGTTATTCCATCTCCAATCCATGATGTAACCGTTCTTCTTCATAAAGTAAGTAAGCGAGTTGTGGAAATCACGAAGAACCACACTACGCTTTTCCTTACGATCAGCAACCCACACGGGTTGCTTGAGCCACCGCTCAAAACTGTGCGCATTCGCTCCATAAGACATGATACTCACTCTAGTGTAAGGTGTTGGACTTTCCATAGGGCCACCGCGCGCGCTCAACTTTTTTTCAGTTTAGTTTCGACAGATGAACCACGGTGCGCCTTAATATAGGCCATGATATCTGCCGTTTCGTCAATACTTCCAACAGGGCGTTTAGAGTAATACTCATGTAAAAGTGCCTCCATTCTTTGTAGGGTCAAAGGTGCCGCATGTTTCTCTTGAACGAGTGTGAGGCGAGCGCCAGAAATCTGAATAATGGCATTTGTTAAACTATTCGTCGTTAAATATGCTATAGCCTGGCTTTCCCAGCGGGCTCTGGCGCTCCGGGCTTGCTGCGCCTGACGGGTGAAGGTGGCTGCCAGATTATCAAAGTGAATCCAACTCTTAATAATCGGTGAAAGATCATTATTACTTAGTTCAGACATGTCTATTATATAGAATTAACGACAGCAGCTTCTATGGACGCAGCTCCAATAATAGATGGCCCCGCAAATCGGAATGCCAGTAAACATAAGATGCTTATCATAGATATAATTAGTATACCAAAAACAACACATATTATAATAACATATGGAAATATCAAGTCAAGGCTATACTGTAAAAAGGGTTGAATAATTAACAATTCTATTTTCTTTTTTATAGTATCATTCTTAAGAATCTGTATTGTTTTATCTAAGAATTTTTCAATGACTTCTGTCCGTTGCGACATTCTTGTATGTGAGTATAATTTTTCATTTACATTTGTCCGCAAAATGTAAATGAAATTTACCAAGCCGTCCTATGATGCCAAGCAACGGATTTATACATGCGATGTAACTGACGGCTTCCGGTTTAGCGTTAGAAGGGAGAGTGCCTCCTTTGTAAAGGACCCAGCCTCATGTATTGACTCCGACGAGCGCATCGCCCATCTGATTAAATCGACCCAGGGATGGTTCTCGAAGCCTTTGACTGAAGAATTCTTAAAGGAGAAGATTCACTATGACATTCCGACAAGCTTTACGGAAACCTTTGAGGGACTTGTTGAGTGGCAGATACAACGCCTTGTAATTTCAAAGGAGCAATTCTTGTTTGTCTGCGCTGTCACAAAGACTGTAGAAGATGAGAAAGTGAGTCTGGAATTTCCTGAAGAACCTGAGCCTGCCCCTGTTCAGCCAGAGGAGGAGATCCCACTTCATGAAGAGGCTCCTTTGGGCATTGGTCCGACCCGGCGTAGCCTTGAAAAGGAGAAGGTATTGTCTGCTAGAACAAAAGCTGCCCGGGCCTTATTCCATGCAGAACGACTGACTCAGGAGTTCTACCAGAATTTTGGAGAGACCGATTGGGAGGATGAAGAATAGATTTGTCGTCAAAATATTGCCTACTACTAATTCAGAAGCATAATGGCGTCATCCAATGTTCGTTCAACCGTAATGGTGCTATTATCTGTTTTACTCGTGGCCTTCGGTGTCTATTTGATAGACCCTACCTTCTTTGGACTACTAAATCGTTACGATGGCTTTGCGGATGGCGGTGACGATGCCAATGGTGTCGCATCACCTGGATCACTCGAGATGCCTGGCAAGAAGGCAAGAAGAGATACTGAGGAGAACGAGAACTCCGAGGGCGGTGACATGCCTTCCATGCCTGCGGTGGTTTCAGGTTTCGTTGGTGCGATGAAGGGTATGGATGCAAGTGGCAATGACGGCTTTGCGAATAAGGACGCCAGCGGCAACCAGGCAGACGGCTTCGCCAACATGGAGGATGTCACGGGCCCTGCGGCCTTTGAGGCCTCCGCTGGCCCTGCTGGCTGCTACCCCCGTGACCAGCTCACACCTGGTGAGCTCCTCCCCAAGGACCCCAACTCAGTGTGGGCGCAGCAGAACCCCATGGGCACGGGCTCACTCAAGGGCAAGAACTTCCTCTCAGCGGGTGCTCTTATTGGCGTCAACACGGTTGGCCAGACGCTCCGCAATGCGAACTACCAGCTCCGCTCAGAGCCTGCGAACCCCCAGGTTCCTGTCTCCGTGTTCAACAACTCAACAATTGAGCCCGACACGAACCGCCGTGATATGGAAATCAACTAAACTTATCATAAATACAAACTTATTGTTTAATGCGCATTAGACGCACATTAAACCACAAGTCTCGTCAGATGAGCGACATACAAAGCCTTTTTACAAAAACAATGGCTATGCTAGGCTCTAATAGTCAATTTCCACTTGTTGACATCAAGTCGAAGATTGACGGCCGCACTTACCGTGTGAGAGATATGGCCGATAAACAAGAGGCTGCGGATTTGATGGCTCGTGTCAGGCAGAAGATTGACAAGTTATACTTATTCTTGAAGGAGAAGTTCCCCAATAAGCCACAGGTCAAACAGCTTCTCAATAACTTCGTTCCCGATCCTTCCCGTTTTGAAGAATCTACCCCAGCCGCAGAGCATACAAGCTATAGTGTCAATAAGGGTGAAAAGGTCCATCTGTGTCTCCGACAGAGAGAGGGAGGGAATGAGAATCTAGTTCAAGAGAATGTCATGGTTTTCGTCTCTCTTCATGAAATGGCGCATATTATTACACCCACTCTAGGCCATGGGCCAGATTTCTGGAACAATTTCGCCTGGATTCTCAAACAGGCCGAGGAAATAGGAATCTACAAATATCAAGATTTCAAGGCACATCCTGTATCATACTGTGGTATAAGTATCACAGATTCTCCATCATACGATCCTAAGAAGGACGGCACAGATTTATCCTTGGGCTAAGTTGAGAGACTTTAGTCCGCTCATCCTAAGGTAGATGGCGGAGCCAACTGAATCATATGAAGATTTCGTCAGTCAGATTCTCCGACCGACGAATATTTCCAACCTCAAATCACCTGTAAAGTTCGAAAAGGTGAGCATTATAGTTTACAAGGACGGGGCCGAAGAAGAGCTCGAGTTTGAGAATATATATCCCTTTTACACAGTCTCAGATTTATCAACAATGATTTATTCGACAAAAGAATCAAAGGAAGAATTTCATCCCCAAAACCAGTGCTTACTCATTAAGACAGCTACAGGGAAATTCATTAATTTGAAATATCTTTTTAATAAATCAAATACAATCGAATTCATCAGTCCTCTAGAACTTGCCGCTTCTGGAAAGGCAAATCCGAAATTTGTCGATCTGGAGGGAAATCCGCAAATTCAAGATATTACAAGCCGTGACCAGATGTTATTAGAAACTGTTCTATTTAAGAAAGTTTCATCAGAATCTGATGTTTACACTATACATTTGTTTTTGTATTCTGATATTCTCAAAGCTTATCCAGGACTTCGTCCAATCAATCGTGTTGATTGGGAAGGAATATTCAAGGTTTATTTTCCTGAAGCCGAAAAGGAACAAGAAGATGGTTCTTTGAGTGATGCGACTGCCGCTTATGCGCCTGTGAGGTTACAGCGGTTTATAGAGAGACAGCGAATTGTAGAAGTTCTCGATCAGGCTTTGGTAGAGGAAATGCCTCTCAGAAGACCTGGAGAATCTAGCAGAGGAGATTCTATCAATTTCTCAAATGTAAGAAATCTAAGATTCACTTGGGATAAGCCTAAGTTTATAGCAGGATATCAACCCTTTCGTTTAGAATCTGTATTCTATGATATGCCCGTATCTACAGTTGTACCCTACATCAGATATTATCCTACTGCTAATTCTTCAACGCCGATCAGCAAGGTTCATGTCGAAGGGCCGCTAAATATTCCAACAATGGAGGATGCTCAGATTCTCCAGAAATGGTCACAAGAAAGGCCCTTGTTGCCTGAAGAGGAGTTTCTCATGGCCAAGATTCTAATACGTCCTGGCAGTGGTAGTGTAAATCCCCTCTATGCGAGCTTATTTATGTTCCAGGATGGTCAAGCGATGTTTGCTATTCAGCCGAACACTGATACAAAAAGTCTATCAAAGGAGGCCGATTTATATAACTTAGTCCCAATTTTAAATACAGTCATGAAATCTGTTCCTGGTTTACAGCCCAAGCTTGGAAAAGCACTTCCTGTTATACCTGTCTATTCTCCTCAAACTGTAAAACTTACAGATGCCTATGTTGTTTTGTCTTTATGGTTAGACAAAGAAGATACTGACCAGATTACCCAACGCAGCCTCTATAAAGTGCTCCCCTTTTTTAGACCCTTCTTTCAAGTCACGAGTTCTCCCATAAAGGAACAAAATCCTATCGTATTCTTAAGATACAAGGGGGTTAATAACTTCCAGACTCCTTCTCGTGATTTTCAGTTCTTGATCCGAGTGCTTGATTTACAGAAAATGCAAGGCCAGACATCTCTTCCAACGCTAGTAAAATTCTATAGAGAAGAGTTTGATGTGTCAGATGAAGTTGCGAATAGAAGAGTAACCGCCTTCTTGAATGATAGAGAGAAATATGATATGACAGATGCTGAGACTCTAGAATACACACAGTCAGAAAATCCAGGCATAGATGTTGCCATCTTTGGTAAACATCCCTTTTACACATTTCACATATATAGAGTCGATTCCAAGATTACTCTTGAACGCATCAAAACGCTCCTCTCACTTCTAGTCTCAGTCAGTCCTAGCTTATTCTCAGAACATTCTGCTGAGGTTTTAGCTGAAGAAGATGCCGAGGCTGCTGCTTCGGCAGAAGCAGAGGCAGAGGCAGAAGCTGACGCCTCTGAGGGGCTAGAAGCATCGGCAGAAGGAGAAGCTAAATCTTTAATTGTAGCAGCTGCTGCTGTTAATGCTCCTGAACAAGAACTCGCAATGGTAGACGATGGTCTTGGAGATTTTGGAGGTTTTGGAGATGAAGGAGAAGGAGAAGGAGAAGGAGAAGGAGAAGAGGCAACCTCTGGAGCGCCTGATCAAGGGCTAAAAGCACTAGCTGAGGCAGATTCACCTGAGGTTGCTCCTTTGCCTAAGGCACCTGTAGCTGTAGCTAAGGGAAAAGAAAAGCCAAAGCCAAAGGAAGAAGATGAGGATGATGAGATTACAGATATATCGCAGATAAAACAGCAGCCATCTCGTATATACTTCAGAAAGCGCCTACAATTCTATGATAGAAAGTTATTCTCGTATTCCAAGACACATCCTAGCTTGAAGAAATATCCCAGCATGTGCGCCGCCAATGCCTTGAAGCAGCCAACTGTTCTTACAGAAGGTGAATTTGAGCGCATGAAGGACACTTATTCTGAAGATATTGAACAAGGCCGTGTAACATTTAAGGAATATCCTGTTAAGAAAGGAGCCGCTGGAGGAGCAGGAAAAAAGACTACGAGCAAAACAGAAATTATCACGAGTTTGCGGTATGGTTCAAATCTATTACCTGGCCAAGCAAATATCTTTATTTGCTCTGAGTACTGGTGTAGAAATGATGATATAGTAATTCTGAGAGACGATTTTGAAAAGATTGTGGATAGAAAGGGGAAGCCCAAGGCCAAGAACACCTGTCCTTTCTGTAGAGGAGGTTTAGTTCTAAACAGAGATATGATTGTTGAGGGAGAATCCGTCATCCAACGCTTAGGAAAGGGAAAGGAAGCCGGCGATAAGAAACACTTATTTATTAATTTCTTAAAGAAAACACCTCATCCTCAAGGATTATATTTACCTTGTTGTTTTATCAGCGATCACTTGATCGAAGATAAACATCCTGCCTATGAACCTCTAACAAGAAGGGCACAAGCTCTTGCGCAAGAACCTGTTGTGGCAGCTCTCGCAGCCGAAGTTCAAGCAGCGCAACAAGAAGTTCCCTTTTTATCCAAGCCCAAACAAGAAGAAGTTAAACTCATAGCAGTTGACTATAAATCAACGCTTACTGATATATTTTCTGAATCTATGACCGATCGTCCATATATTGTAGGAGCTGAGAAGCTCCCACTAGAACTCACTAAGAAGGGACCTCAAATAGGCATTGTCCCCAAGGGCGTAGATACTTATTTTACACAAGATTCTCTAGGCACGGCCACAAAGCCTGGTCTAGTTGTTCAAGATCATACCGTTTGGAAACTAATGATAGATAATACAACTAAGAAACCAAAGGCGACTGGCTTCTTCAGAATGGCAGCAGAAAATAATAAACGGAATCAGCCAGACGCATTCTTGGCGGCCATAGCACCATACTTTGGCGAAAATTCCGCTGCGGCAATGAAACGCAGAATCTTAGAACTTGTTCAGCCTAATATTTTCTTAGCCTTAAATTACGGTAATTTCTTATTTGATTTCTACAATCCTATGACACCTGACCCTATACCTGGAATTGTTAGAGAATTCGCACAAAAGCGTCTTCTAGTAGATTTTCTTGTAGGAACACCAAAGGAGCTTGTTATTCGTGCGTGGAAAGGGTTTATGGGATTTACATCTTTCATGGCTGATACTACAAAGGTGAAGGAATATAGACAATTTGCGAATATGCTTGCCTTGCCCAATCTATTCCAATGGGAAGATTTCTCAGAAACACAAAGATCGAATGGTATTTTATTTATTGTCTTAGAAGTGGCGTATGATAATAGCATTGAAGTGCGATGCCCTCCATATGGTGTATCTAAGGCAACCTTGAACTGTGATGTTGCCTTTATCTTACATTATGCCTCAGGAATCTGGGAACCCCTTTTTCACATACGCAGCGATGAAGATGTATCTGAGATTACAACAGTATTTACTCGTGATACTTATGCGACTTGGCCCAGTATAGTCAAGCAGCGTGTAAAGGAATTTGAAAATCTCTGTCATTCATCTGGACTTGGAATGTATACAGATTCTCCTTCCGTGAAAGCTACTTCACTCATGCCACTCTCTGTTGCTATGAATATCGAAGATACTGAAGTATATGGAATTATGCGAGATATTTATAATCATGTTTCTTTTGTAATATATAAGCAAGGGTCAGGCGCCGCAAAGGTAGAAGGCGCCGCAAAGGTAGAAGGCGCCGCAAAGGTAGAAGGCGCAGCAAGACCAGAAGGCGCAGCAAGACCAGAAGGCGCAGAAGGATTAGTCTTAGTTCCTGTTGTAGACGATGGAACAGTGTATCCTTCTACGAGAATTGTTGTAGAATGGAAGTCATTGTTCAAGAAGTTGGCAACAGTAGATGTGGTGAAGGCTTTCTATGAAGCGCATATTCAACCGGCTCTGGAAACAGAGGTTCAGAAATTGTCTTACCAGCCTGGAACATTATTTCGTCTAGATAAGACCGATGATTTTAGAGAATATATCAATGCCTTACAATTACAAATTGGACTTCATGTGCCTGTGAAGGCTTCTTCAGACGACGCAGAAGATATGGCTGAAGGTTCTGAGATAAGTTGGTCTATTGATAGAAAGATTGCCTTTGGCAGTCTAACAGCAGATGCCTCTTTAACAGTAGATCACAAAGAGTTTGAGGAGATTTATCAACATCTGCGATTTTCTTTTGCGAACTGGTTCTCTTTGGCACCAGCTACATTTAAGACAGAGATCAATAAAATCATATTTAAGGATGGAGGTCCCAATATAGATTTACCCTTATATGAAAAGAGACAACGCCTTTCCATCAAACTCAAAAAGGAGATTGAAGGATGGTTAGACTCTAGTGCGAGCAGACCTAATAGACAGCCTTCTTTGAAGCGCATTGATTGTCGTGTTGTCGTGGAAGAGGGGGGGTGTAAGGATAGATGTGTGTGGAAAGGGTCTTCTGAAGGAACAGCAGGCTCTGAAGGCGCAGCTAAGTGTCTCTTACACACTCCTGAAACATTTGACCTCGGCGTGAAGCAGGTATCGGCAATAGACTTATTGATTAATAAGCTTATTGAAGAATTAATTCGTTTTCCCCTCAAGAGAGATGAGCTCTTAAAGCAGCGTGTCAGTCAGTATGTTAAACTCAGTGAGGCTTTCCGCTCAGGAAATCAATATATCGTTCCAGAAGATTTGCCAGCATGGTCTGAACTTCTACGCATGGACTGGACCAAGAAATCTGAATCTAAATACATAGAGGAATACACGGCAATTGAACCACAAGACTTTGTAGCCGAAGATGCCGTAACAAGTTTCCAAACAAAAGATATTCCTGAGCTGGCTACGATGTTTGGTCCAGATTTCTTCTTTATTGAAGAAGGGTCAGGAAGTATTACTAAGATTATTGAAGATATGGGCATTCCTGGGACAGATTTGGAGGCCATAGGTCAGACTCCTGATGCGCCAATTATTGAGCCAGATATTGCGAAATACATCGCCCAAACACTCAAATACTCTTTTTATCAACTTCTGTATCCGCCTGGTAATCCAGTGCCCGAAGATCCTCTATCAGTAAAGCTACAGCTCAATGTAAAAACAACGGCACCCTTTTTAATTATAGTTAAGTTGCCAGATGAGAGGGTTGGTGTGATCTCTAAATCAGCTGCGCTAGATCCTATTGAACTCACCAATCTACCTCCAAAAGTCCGAGTTTCTGTAACAAAGATGTTTACCAAAGTATAATGTCGGCACCTCTCTCTATGGAATCTATGGTTGGATACGTAGCTGCGGAAGATGTCTATGTAGTGTATCGTGAGTATTATGGAGATGGCACTATCTATGGGCGTGTCGATCTCTTGCTAAATGGAGAACCTGTGAGAGGTGCGGGTAAATCAAAGAAGGAACTTGTGGAAGCTGGCGTTGTTCTATCTGAGAATTTCATTGGTTCTATTGGCGGTGACCTAGTTGGTGTCCCCGACTCTGAGGTAGTTGCCGAGGTAGTTGCTGAGGTTGCGCCTGAGGTAGTTGCTGAGGTAGTTGCCGAGGTAGTTGCTGAGGTAGTTGCTGAGGTAGTTGCTGAGGTTGCGCCTGAGGTTGCGCCTGAGGTTGCGCCTGTGTGTGCCTGTTCATGTGGTTCTGTATGTGCGTGTGCGTGCTCATGCCCCTCTGAGTGTGCGTGCGTTGCGCCTGTAGCTGAGCCTGTGGCTCAGCTTCCATGCTGCTCTGGAAGATACACAGTATCAATGGTAATTGCTGGATTCACAATTACTCGTGAATTAAATGTAAAAATAAACGAAGAATCACGCCAGATATATCTTGATTAGTCAACCATCATACATTTGCCAGAACTTATAACTTCATCATCTTCTTCTATCTCCTTTGGGTCGTTTGCCGCGCACAAATCAAACACGGCGACCCGTCCCTTACCCTCAGCGACGGCACGGCGCCGAGCTTCAATAACCCCCTCAATCTCATCATCAAGACGATTCAACTTGTATCTCTTGTAATTTTTATTGTTGGGGTGCATAATGACCAACGCCATCTCTGACACAACAATGCCATAGTGCTTCTCTAGAAGCCATCTATACAGATTTAGCTGTAAGGTATAATGCCAGTAGTTACAATCTGGGAAATGAGCCACTGGACCAAAGCCTGTCTGATAAGAGTTCTCCATCTTGATTTCCTTTGACCGCTTCCAGTCATAAACCGCAAAGGTTCCGTCGTGCTTATTACGATAAATCATATCTACAGAGCCGGCGAGCTTGAGATCCTCGTCCCAGACTTCCCACTCGGTGCGCCAGGGCTCCCATGTTGCCTGGTCTTCACGCCAGTAATTCCAGAAGTATCGCCACTCGATGGACGCCTTTATGGAATCGGCGACTTCGGCCTCGGCGCCATTCATAACCATCTCAATGCCCAAGTGCATCGCAGTGCCGGCCTCACTCGCCTCTCGACCGTTGGCATTCCAGGCCTCCTTAATGGCAGCTGGGCTCATTCCAAACCACTTTGATTCAGGCCACTTCTTAGAGCGCATCATATTCTTAATGACGGCGTCGGCATCGAAGTGGGGAAAGAAAGCATGTAGGAAGGTGGTAATTGATGTAATTCCTTTTGACGATCCCTTTACTGTGTAAACATGGCTGGGCTCGTCAAAATGAATAAGATTATCCCTCTCGTGGCGATGCGTAAGAGCCAGAGTCATCCATGGCTGTAGGGGTGTGCCCCCTGTAAAAGGGGCCGCCTTTTCCCACTTCGTAGATAACATTTTGTAACACTCTTTTACACAGAATTAGAATTCACTTTTTAAATGCGGGTTCGTGTCTGCGTTAATGTTCCTGATTTGGAAGGCGTTCCTGATTTGGAAGGCGTTCCTGATTTAGAAGGAGTGCCTGATTTGGAAGGAGTGCCTGATTTGGAAGGAGTGCCTGATTTGGAAGGCGTTCCTGATTTGGAAGGCGTTCCTGATTTGGAAGCTGTATTAGATGGAGTCTTTGAAGGTGTTCCAGAGTTAGATGGGGTTTTAGATGGCGTAACCGAAGGCGTCACAGAGCTGGAAGCAGTAGCCGAAGGCGTCTTTGTCTTTGAAGGTGTAATAGTATTAGAAGATGTTATAGATGGAGTTCTACTATTTGATGGAGTATTAGATGGAGTAACGGATGGCGTACCAGACTTTGATGGAGTGCCAGATTTGGAAGGAGTGCCTGACTTGGAAGGCGTTACTGAGGGGGTTCCAGATTTGGAGGGTGTTCCTGTTACTGATGGCGTCACTGTTTTAGTTTGAGAAGTCGTTGCTGTTGGGCTTACTGATGGTGTATTTGTAACAGAAGATCCTGACGATGGTGTTCCTGTTTGACTGGGTGTGCCTGTCTTAGAAGAAGTTACTGAAGGTGTTCTTGTAAATGATGGAGTCCCAGATTTGGAAGGCGTAACTGAAGGCGTCCCAGACTTGGATGGAGTACCTGTAACAGAGGGTGTTCCTGACTTGGAAGGAGTGCCTGACTTAGAAGGCGTTACTGAGGGGGTTCCAGATTTGGAGGGTGTTCCTGTCATGGATGGCGTGCCTGACTTAGTTGGAGAAGTAGTTGCTGTTGGGCTCACTGATGGTGTATTTGAAAGTGATGATCCTGAAGAAGGTGTTCCAGTTTGACTTGGAGTGCCTGTCTTAGAGGCAGTTACGGAAGGTGTTCCTGTAAATGATGGCGTCCCAGACTTTGATGGTGTAACTGATGGCGTTCCAGTCTTTGAGGGGGTTCCACTAATCGATGGAGTCCCAGACTTGGAAGGAGTTACTGAAGGCGTTCCTGATTTGGAAGGAGTTCCTGACTTTGAAGGTGTTACTGAAGGAGTCTCTGTCTTTGAAGGTGTAGCCGAAGGCGTCCCTGATTTTGATGGGGTGCCTGTCATCGATGGAGTCACTGAGGGTGTTCCTGATTTTGATGGGGTTCCTGTCATTGATGGTGTTCCTGTCATTGACGGAGTTCCTGTCGTTGATGGTGTTCCTGTATTGGAAGGAGTGCCTGACATAGAAGGAGTGGCAGATAGAGTTCCTGTTGGCGATGGAGTCACTGTTGCTGATGGAGTGACTGCCGATGATGGAGTACTTGTCTTCGATGCTGTCCCAGTCTTTGATGGAGTGCCTGACTTCGATGGTGTCCCAGACTTTGAGGGA
>Ga0247722_10000633_pt1 | contig 20887 bp, 12 predicted proteins | sample MSEWelMarce3H_FC_FD_189094 | JGI IMG/M metagenome (GOLD analysis project Ga0247722, IMG submission 189094) | Subsurface sediment microbial communities from gas well in West Virginia, United States - MSEEL Well Study Marcellus 3H_FC | ecosystem: Environmental > Terrestrial > Deep subsurface >... | reverse complement strand
CTCAAAGAACAGTCAGTGTCTGCTTGGAACAATTGTATCCTGTTTTGTCCAAAGGCATCTGAAGTTGAAAGGTTTACTATTAAGCGAAGAAAACTTTATTTTGATTCAGTTGCACTCAAACGTTCGAATGTATCTATTGAAGGCGTTATTGAAAAAAATCCTTGTTACATTCCAATTTTAACGAAAATGGATAGGGTCTACGATCGTGCATTTTCTATAAATGAATTGTATAATCCAGAATTTCCAAGGACCAATTTTTTATCAAGAAGATACATTGTTGGTGATTTTAATTCCACCGATGCTTCTGGTAATTGTAGAGGTAGTTTTGATGTATTTGCAAAGAATGATAAATTGAATGAATTTCAAGATTTTATTAAAGATCTTAAAAAAGATCATGTAAATGAAAAGGACACTAGTTCTTTGATTAAATGGTACAAAGGATTGTCTAATGTAAAGAAACGCACCCATTTTAATGCTTATTGGATGTGGAGAAATTATTACGATAAAGTTGAGAAATTTAGAACGGCACCGTTGAAAAGAGATCCTGTTATCACAATTGGTGGTGTGGACTATTGTATTGGACAGCGCTTGTGTTTGTGTGAAATTCAAAACGATACCATTAAAATGGTTGCTCAATTTGTTACTTCTTCACGAAATGTAAAATTGTACCATGGTCCCTTAAGAGATTACGATCGTCAACCGCGTTACTATGCTCCTAAATGTGTCATTACTTCTCGATTTTGGGATAGTCGTTTACCTTATGATTCTTTAGATATAAGAAGAGACGCGATTATGAAAGGAGGGAGTAAACTTGTTGTGAGGTATAAAGGAAGAGTAAAGTTGCCTAATTTTATGAATATGAAACCTGACAAGGATTATCCAGGCTCCCAAGTTTTTAGTAATGGAATACATGAGTTTGCAGTAGGAGGAAGGGCTCCAGGATTTTATATGGGATCACCAGTCAGTCTTGGGTGTGTTAGGTTACATTCTTACCCTTCCAGATTTTTACGTTGGTGGGTACCTAATAAAGCTAGGTTCTTTATAAGTTATCAATACAAGAACTATGTTCAAAAGTACATTGACCTAAATAAGAAACCTGATACTTGTGCTGTAAAACCTTTGTAGTTCTTTTTATTTGTTGAAAATTACCTTTTTTGTGTTTCGTGAGTAATCGTAGGTGATTCATCTCCAGTATAGTACAATAAATAACCCTCTTTTTCTTTACTTTTAGTTCTGATTTAAATTTTGCTTCTAATTTCATTTTGATTGGTTCGTCCCATTTTTTTGGAACATCATTTCCCATCAAAACATTTTTCCAATCGGTAAAGCTATGTGATACGTGAGTAAATCTTCTGTGATTTTACACTTGTAAATTACCATACTGTTACCTCAATCTAAACTGTTTTTATAAAAATTAATATCCTCTTGAATTTTGGGAAACATCGCTCTAACAGAGAATAGAGACCTTTGTAAAAAACTGAATGAAAACAAAAGGCACTTCCCAAAAGTTTCAAGAGGAATTAAAGCAAGCACTTCTACTTTTTTTAGAACAATCCAGTAAAAAGTATCCCGAAGAGGAGTTGCTTCGCATTGATCTACATTGTCATGATTACAATAGCACTGTTCCAGACGAGTTGATTGGAAGGATATTGAATGTTCCTGAAACTTGGTTGCCAACGAAAGATTTGATTAAAACCTTGCGAAAAAACAAGGTCGATGTGATCACCATTACCAATCACAACAATGCACGTTCTTGTTTTGAGTGCCTTGAAAAAGGCGAGGAGGTATTGGTTGGGGCAGAGTTCAGTTGTACCGTACCCGATTTTAATATTGGGATTCATGTTTTGACCTATGGGTTTTCAGTCGAGCAAGAAAAAGTATTGAATAAACTTCGAAAAAATCTGTATCAGTTTTTACAATATTGTAAATTGAATAATTTGCCTACAATATGGGCGCATCCTTTGTATCATTACAATGTCAAAGGGGTACCTACATCGGAGTTTTTCCGAAAGTTGGTCCTATTGTTCGAACGCTTTGAAGTTTTGAATGGTCAGCGAGATACCTGGCAAAATATGTTGGTCAAAGAATGGTTGGAGCAATTAACCCCAGCTCAGATTGATGCAGATGCAGCACATTTCAATTTAGATCTTTCGCTGTATTGTTCAGATCCCTATAAAAAATCGTGTTCCGGTGGCTCAGATAGCCATATGGGAATTTTTTCAGGTCAAACGGGGACATTATTGCATGTTCCTCAATTAAAAGAACGCCAAAAAACAACCCCACTTTCTGAATTGGCATTGGAAGCCATTCGAAACGGAGCCATGGTTCCTTATGGAAATCCACAAAATTCAGAACGTTTGACCATCGCTTTTTTGGATTATGTGTGTCAAGTGGCATTGTATCGAAAAGATCCTGGGATGATGCGCATCTTGTTGCACAAAGGAACAGTTCAACAGAAAGTAGAGGCATTTATCGTTTCGAATTTGTTTGCGGAATTGGCACAAAATAAAAAGACAATGCGTTTTGTGGCGCATTTTCATAAATGCTTGACGGGGAAAGTTCCATCGAAATCTAAACGGTATTTCTTTCCAAAAGATTATCGGGTGCTTTTTGATGAAACAGTGAAAATTGCCAAAGCCCATGAATTGCCGCCTGTTGAAATGATTGAAACAATGTATGGTGCTATCAATACCATGATTTCTGATTTGAATCAATTGTTTTACAAACGATTTGGAAAAAATTTAAAACCTTTCTTAAAGAATGGAGCTAGTTCTTCCGTTCAGTGGGAAGAATTACTTCAGAAAATAGATGTTCCGAGTGATCTTCGTTCTTTATTTTCTTCCGTCTATGAATTGAAAGACGCTCCGAAGAAAAGTCCCGTTGCAGCGTTAACTTCCAATCTTGCGACCCCATTTTTAAGTTCGACTATTTTATTAGGTGCACAGTTTACAAGTACCAAAGTACTTTATAACACGCGCCCTTTATTGAATGAGTTTTCAGAACGTATTGGAAAATTCAAACATCCGAAACGTATGCTTTGGTTGACGGATACATTTGATGATAAAAACGGAGTTTCAACCGTGCTTCAAGCCATGCATCAAGAAGTGAAACGTAGAAATTTACCCATTGATTTCTTAGTGTGTAGTTATACCATACAGCCTGATGATCATTTGATTGTGGTTAAGCCGCAAGCTAGTTATACACTCCCGAATTTTGAAGCGCATCCTATTCGTATTCCAGATATCAATCATATCCAACGATTATTTCAAGCAAATGAATACGACCGCATCATGTGTTCTACAGAAGGAACGATGGGATTGTTGGGGCTTTATTTAAAGCATACCTTCATCGTAAAAACTTTTTTCTATTTGCATACTGATTGGATCATGTATGTGAAAAAAGTAATGAATTTTGATATTCACTCCATCAATCGTGTACGTCGATTGTCGCGTGCCTATTACAAAAGTTTTGACGAATTGTTTGTGTTGAATACCGATCATAAAAAATGGTTGAGCGGAAAAGACATGGAGATAGCAGAAAATAAGATTCATTTGACTGCACATTGGGTGGATGAAGTGTTTTCTCCTCAACTTCCTGAAAAAGAAAGGCTGTTTTCTGTTGATACAGACACCAAAATTATCTTGTTTGTCGGAAGATTGAGTTTTGAAAAAGGCATTAAAGACATCGCCGCTTTAGCAAAGGAAATTCCTAAATCGATGAAACATCGTTTTGTTTTTGTTGGAGAAGGACCTGCAAGTACTTATATTTTGAAACATTTACCCAACGCTTTGTTACTTGGTTGGCAGGATAAACCAACATTGGCCCAACTCTATTCGAGTGCTGACGTGCTGTTATTGCCTTCTAAATTTGATACCTTCAGTTGCGTAGTTTTGGAAGCATTAAGTTGTAGTTTGCCTGTTGTTTCCTACAAATCAAAAGGACCAAAAGAAATCATTGAGCAAGGGGTAAGCGGTTACTTAGCGAATGGAATCAATGATTTAACGCGCTACCTCATTGACTATCTTGAATGCAGTGAAGCACTTCAAATTCAGATGAAACAACATGCATTGGACCGATCCAAAATTTACACGAAAGAACGCATACTCGAAGAATTTTTACTACAAACGGGTTTAACAACCCATTAAATTAATTTTATTTTCATGCAAAGATCCATCAATAAGTTAGAAATACGTTTATTAAAAATTGAAGATTACCCACTTTTAAAAGAATCCATGATGGCAGCATACGCCGATATGGAGAATGCCTATTGGAAAGAAAAACACATTCAATTATTGTTGAAAAAATTTCCTGATGGACAATTTGTTGCTGTAGCTGATGGTATTGTTGTTGGTTGTGCATTGTCGATTGTTGTTCCAGACGAATTGGCTGAAAGTGATCATACTTATTTAGAAATCACGAACAATTACACGTTCAATACCCACTCAGCCCATGGCAATACATTGTATGGAATAGATGTGTTTATTTCTCCTGAATACAGAGGCTTGCGTTTGGGACGTCGATTATACGACATGCGCAAGGAATTGTGCGAAAAGTTGAATTTAAAAGGAATTGTATTTGGCGGAAGGATTCCCAATTACATCAAACATGCAAAAGATTTAACTCCTCGTGAGTACATTGATAAAGTTAAATTGAAAGAAATTTACGATCCTGTTTTAACCTTTCAATTAAGCAATGATTTTCACGTTTTGAAATTGATTACAGGGTACTTGGCGAATGATAAAAATTCAAAAGAATACGCTACTTTACTTGCTTGGAACAACATCTATTACTCCAGCAAAGAAAAGTTATTACTCAACACCAAAACAGATGTTCGTTTGGGATTGATTCAATGGCAAATGCGACCAATGAGCAGTCTAGATATTCTTTTTGAGCAAATGGAATACTTCGTGGATGCGGTTTCTGATTACAGCTGCGACTTTTGTTTATTTCCTGAATTTTTCAATGCGCCGTTGATGGCTAAACACAATAAATTAGCAGAATCAGAAGCGATTCGAAAATTAGCAGAGCATACTGAAGCCATTAAGTTAAAGTTCAAAGAATTTGCGATTTCCTACAACATTAACATCATAACAGGTAGCATGCCTTTTATCGAAGACAATCGATTGTACAATGTAGGTTATTTGTGTCGTCGTGATGGAACTATAGAAGAATTCAGAAAAATACATATTACTCCAAGTGAATCCAATGCTTGGGGAATGGTCGGAGGAAACACCCTTCAAACATTCGATACCGATTGTGGAAAAATTGGAATTTTGATTTGTTACGATTCAGAGTTTCCAGAATTAAGTCGTTTATTATCAGAAGAAGGTATGAATTTATTGTTTATTCCATTTTTAACAGATACGCAAAACGGATTTCATCGCGTGAAACGTTGTGCGCAAGCAAGAGCGATAGAAAACGAATGTTACGTAGCCATAGCAGGAAGTGTTGGGAATTTACCGAAAGTGAGCAATATGGACATCCAGTTTGCGCAGTCAGCTGTGTTTACTCCTTGTGATTTTTCTTTTCCAACTAACGGAGTAAAAGCAGAAGCTACGCCGAATACAGAAATGATATTGATTTGCGATGTGGATTTAACTTTATTGGATGAATTAAGAAACTACGGAAGTGTCAACAATCTAAAAGACCGCCGTTTGGATTTGTACCGCGTGCAGCGATTGGAACAAGTGAATACAGAAGTGTGAATCTAAGCCTGATTTTAATTCCTGTTTTTTTGATGTGTCTCTTATGTTATTTTCAATAATAACATATATTTCAATAGTGTCAGTAGTTTGATTCCCTTTTGGAAAATAAGATGATTTTTTTCAGTCTTACTACCCATTGATGGGTAGTAAGACTATTATAGTAATCACTAAGTTTACGTTAATTAATTTACAAACAGAACTTTTTTAAAATTTGAACAAACAATGAGAAAACATTTATTAGTAGCTTCTTCCATATTATTTTTATTCTTCTATTCATGTAATAAAGTTAAAAATACAGTTGTAGCTATAAAAGACAAAATTATTAATGCTTATTGGTCTGATGTAGATAATCTTACAATAAAAGTAGATAATGATGAGGCTTATGTCGTGGATTTTGGTAATTCTAATTTAGGTAGTAATTCCAATGTATTTAATCGAACAATTCCCTACATTAAAAATATAACTAGAATCAATAGTGAAACTTGGAGTGGAGAGATTATTATACCCTCCTATGATTCAAAAGGTAAGTTGAATGATTTTTCTTATCAAAATACTAAAATTACTTTGTCAACTAATTCAATAGGTAACGAAATACTTACATTTTCTGTTGCAGATAAAAATTCTAAAACATGGACAAAAAAACCTGATAATTATGTGCCAATTACCCCTGTAGATCCAAATATAAATCAACCTGTCACTTGTGATACAATTTCCAAGTTAACTTATAACAATATTGTCTCATTAAAAGATTATTGGAGGGGGGATCGCGATTTTGAAGATTATCAAGTTAGATCAAGATTGTTCATGCCACTCAATCATACAAGTCAAACAAACTGTCATTATCAGATGGTAGGAGTAACGAATTTTTATGGAAATAAAATAGAAATCATAATTTCTTTGAGTCATAAACCTACTGTTAGCCAGGTTTTTAATATTGATTCATATGGTTTTGGTTCTATTTCACCATTAGATAAGAATACTGCTAAAATTTCATTAGAAGGTATATATACAAGTATTTCTAATGGATCAGTTGTAGAAGTTACTGTTAATGGAACCGAAATAACAGCAACTCTTAATAATGTTATACTTCAAACAGATAAAGATCTTAAAAATTGCATTGTTAATTGTGTTTTAAAAGGTTAAATAGTGTCCAAAAAAAAGTTTCACCATGTTTAAATTCAAAAAGGTTTAAAATAATACTATAAAAAAAGGGACAATACACTTTTTATGTAACTATTAATTGGTAATATCTATAAATTAGAAATCTATAAATTTTTAGCTTAATTTTAGGTATGAAAACATATACACTCCACTTGTGTGACGACCATCCAATTTTAACCTGTTCGTTAGCGGAATTGTTGGGTAAGGAACCATTTGTTCAGTCTGTCAGCGTATCTCATCATATTGATGAGTTGATGTCAGCTTTGGAAACGTCATCCATCGATTTATTGTTATTGGATGTTTCTTTCAAAGGGGTCACCGTTTTTGAATTTTTGGGAAAGATTAAATCAGCTTTTCCTGATTTAAAAATCTTATTGCTTACAAATTATGAATTGTCGGATGTTATTTTGGAAGCACGAAAATTTCAAGTAGATGGTTTAATAGGCAAAAGTGCTACATTGGAAGAATTGAGGAGTGCTTGTTTGAGTGTATTGAATGGAGGCGATTACTGGGGAAAGTTTCAACTTTCTCAAGAGATGATACAAGAAATTACACCAAGAGAGCGTGAAATTATGCGTTTGTTGGTCAATGGAAAAACAAACCAACAAATTGCGGAGGAATTATCGATCAGTATTTACACCGTACAAACCCATCGAAAAAATATCAAAGCAAAGTTACACGTTGAAGGAGTGGCAGATTTGGTATCAATTACTCATTATTATAAGTTATTGTAAACCTATGAACCATCCCTATTTCTTTCGCTTCGATGCTAAAACTTCCATTTAATAAAACAGCTCTTTTTTCGATCGTAGTAAGCCCTAAGCCTTTAGAAATCTGTTCGACTTTGTAACCGATTCCATTGTCGGATACAATTAATGAAAGCGATTTATTTTCATTCACTAATCCAATAGTGATTTCAGTTGCGTTGGCATGTTTCAATACATTTTGCATTAATTCGCAGCAGGTGAAGTAAACTATTTCTTTCAATTGTTGACTCAGCAGATTTATCTCTAATTCATTGGTGTAAGAAAAATCAAATGTGATGTCTTCAAAATAATTTTCTAAACGTGCAATTTCTGATTGAATAGCAGGGATTAACGCATTGTTATGAAGTGTGATGGGATGGAGATCGTGTGAAGTTTTCCGAACATCCTCTTGAATTTTTTTCAATTCGTCAAAATAAAATGAATTTGTTTCATTTGAAGGATTGTTTTTCATTTTCAATCCCAATGCGGTCAAGTTTGCGCTCACTGAGTCGTGTAACTCTACAGCAATTCTATTTCTTTCATCTAACAACCCGTTCAAGTAATTTTCCATCGATTTTTTTTCTTCAATAAGAAGGTTCTTTTGCAATTCTATCGCATCAATTTTTGAGCGGTATAAATCTCGGTGTAAGATCAATAAGACAGCAATCCCTTCAAAAATAATAACCCATCGAAAAGTCATTAATTGATTGTGAGAAACAAGCGAAAAAGGGAGTAATGAAAAAAACACGGTGAACAGGAGCGTGAAGGTGAATAGAATTAAGAAATACAACGCTTTTTCAGAGCGATATCGTCTATACATTACAAAACAAATACCAAAAAGAAATACAGGGTAGATGATAATTAATAGATTTGCGATTTCATACAATTTCAAAGGGTAATTTGGCCAATAGAAAAAAGCAGTTTGACTGATGGCCATGTTAATACTACTTGCGATAATTTTCCACGGAATGATGCGATGTAGTTTTGGGAATTCCTTCCGAATATCAAATAATTTGTAGAGGATTAGGTAGAGTGAAATAAATGTAATTAAGATATAATAATACAACGTAAAATACATTTCAACTAAAATAGAATGAGGCGTATAGTTCCTGAATAAACCATTGGATATGAATAGAATACCTCCCAAAGAAATCATGTAAAAAGCATAGTAAAAATAGATTTTTAGGCGGAATATCATTCCTGTTAAAAGTCCCATAACTATTAACATACCAATAATTCCAAAAATCATTCCGTATTCACGTTCGTCTTTTTTACTGAGTTCGTGGTATGTTTTGTCAGCATAGAGGTAAATGGGTTGACTTGGTATAGAGAATTTTTTATACAGCTTGATGTAAAAAGTGTAATTTATTCCTTTTTTTAGATCTAAGGTATAAGTAGGGTACTTTTGTTTTGGGGTATTCAAATCAGGATTCCTTAACCCATAATTTCCAAATGGTGTGATATTTTTATTTTCAACTTTAAACAATTGAAAAATTTCTAATAACGGATATTGATTTTCTAAGTAGTAACGTCCTGATTTTTTACAATTCACCTTAAACTTCAACCAATATATGTGAATATCGTTTTTTTTCTTAAAGCCTTTTTCACCAACTTTTTTCCAGTTGATTTCTGTTGATTTATCAACGTGTATAACAGATAAATTCTCCTCATAATTTGTAGAATAACTGTATAAGAAAGGGTTAACGGATTGAACTGTAAATGCTTTTTTTACCACTAATTCATTGCTAAACATTGGTTTAGTAATGATCAGGAAGAGAATAAGTAGTGAATAATGTACAGTTTTATAGTTCATAGCGACCAAATTACCCAAGTTTTATTGAATTTCTCTACCCATTGATGGGTAGAGGTAGTTAAAAGTATTAAAAATTTATTTAGTTAAATGTTTGAATTACTATGTTTTACGTTTTAATAAGAATTATTTGTTGTTAAACTATTTTTAAGCAAATTGAATAAGCAAATTCACACTAAAATAACAGACAATTCACTGAAAAATACCCACTAATGGGTAGAAAAATTCTGTTTGAAAGGTATAATTTTGACAAAAATAAACGCGAAATTTTATGAAAATAATTTTTAGTTCTTTGGCTTTATTGTTGATGGCTTTTTCATGTAAAAAAGAGGATGTAAAACCAGATTCAACCAATACGAAAGCTTTGGAAGAAAAAAAAGAACTACTTTGCAGTAAATCATGGAGGTATGCTTCAAAAGTTTTGACGATTGACAGTGTAGGGGTAATCGACAACTTAATGGATTGTGAGAAAGACGACACCTTCATGTTTTTTAATAATGGACAGAAAATTAGCAACAGAGGAACAACTTTCTGTATCAATCAACCTAACACAATTACCGACACTTCACGTTGGGAATTTGGTCCACAAGGTACTACGCTTCTTGAGTTCACATCTAATTCTGATATAGAAGGCACTTATATTTATCAATTAGAAACATTGACTACTGATCGTATGGTAGTATCAGTAGAATATGTATCAGATGGTTTAAAAAATAAAATCAAGGCTGAGTTTACTCATTGATTTTCGAGATCTGAACTATTAATTTGAAGATAAGTTATTGATTATTATAATGTTTAAATAAAAAGAGTTGTAAAAACTCGTTGAACTTTCACACTATTTTACTTTAATTATGAAGAAAAAAATTATTTTAGGAGCCTTTGCCATTGCTGTTTTAGCAGTGTCCTGTGACAAAGAAAAAAGTACTCCAAGTACAACCAGTGTCACTTATTCGGTAGCGGATCGCACAGAATTACTGTGTAAATTACCATGGAAACAAATTTCGGGTTTAATAACTACTGATTCAATTGTAAACAAAGAAACAATTGAATCATGCGAAAAAGATGATTTGACTACCTTTTCTAAAAATGGCTTAGTCTTCTTTAAAGGAGGAACCCAACTTTGTACCGATGAATCTTCTGTTAGCAATGATACATTAAACTGGAAGTTCGATGCTACAGCATCTAATTTAATCATGTACAAAGCTGGATCTGAGGAAAGTTATACTTATAAAATAAATACACTTTCGAATGATAAGCTGGTAGTACTTTCAGACTTTTCAGAAGCTGGAAAAACCATTAAATACCAAGCAACTTTTACACATTAACGATAAATATCAATTTAAATAATTATGAAAAAAATTCTATTAAGCTTATTCGTTTCAGCAAGTGCAGCTGTTACATTGAATGCAAAAGTTTTAACGGTTAGTAATCATGCCATCACTGCTGGTAAGTATACCACAGTTCAAGAGGCAATCGATGCTGCAGCAATTGGTGATACGATTTATGTGCATGGATCCACAACTACTTATGGTAATATTAAAATAAACAAACGTTTGGTGTTGATTGGTGCTGGGCATAACAATAAGGAGACGCAACATAATTTGAACAGTAGCATATCAGGTGTTGATCTTGCTGCAACAAATTCATCTATTTTATCATCTGGTACTATTATTAAAGGTTTTTCAATAAGTAGTATTTCTGGAACTGCAAGTAATGTTATTCTAGAAAGAAACAATATATCAAGTATAACAGTAGGAGGAAATAATTGGATCATAAAAAATAATTTCATTAATAGCACCTTAAATGTGAATAATTATAGTAATATCATAATTTCTAATAATGTTTTAAATTCAGTTTATTATTCAGATAAACCAAGTGTTATTATAACGAACAATGTTCTTATTGGGGGGGTATTTTACTCTGTGAGTTATGCAACAATCACGAACAATGTCATTATTGAAACAAGAAAAGATAATTTTCCATACGGAAGCCAATCTACTTACAACAAAAATATAGCGGTGTATTTTGACGAAGTAAATTTTGCAACACTACCACCAGTTGGTCATACAGGTATTGGAAATAAAAATACAGTTGATAATCAGTTCGTTTCAGATATAACAGGTAAGTCAATTTCTGCTGATCAGGCGAGAAATTATGATTGGCATTTGTTACCTACTTCACTTGGTTTCAAATACGGAACAGATGGCACTGATTGTGGTATTTATGGTGGATCTTATCCAATGCCGAATATGACAGGTGCAACTCAGTTGCCACAAGTTATCGCTATGGACATTCAAAATAGCGTGATTCCAGTAGGAGGTACTTTGAACGTGGAGTTGAAGGCAAAAAGTATTAAGTAATTTTTACATTTTAATCGTTTAATAATGTATTTTAAAAGAATATGTAATGTTCTTTTGTGTATGATTGTATTCATTCCCGCTTTTGGTCAATTAACGACAGATGCTAAGTGGGGATGGGCAAAAAACACAGGAGGACAGACAATCGACTTGGTTTCCGATTCATTGGGTAACCTTTGCGTGTTAGGTAATCATACAGCCGATGTTACAATTGATGGACAAACAGTTAGTGGTTCAGGAGCTTACGTTGCATTTTACGATTCAACTGCTAAGTTTTTATCGCTAAAGAGCATTGCATCATCAGGAGTTAAATTAGAAAAGTTGTCTAAAGATAATTTCGGGAATTTTTACGCTTGTGGTTCATATACAGGAACAGTAAAGTCTGGTGCTTATACGTTAGTTAGTAAGGGTGAGTCTGATGGTATTTTAATCAAATTTGATTCTAAAGGAAATGTGTTAGAAGCATTCTCTTTTGGAGCAGAATTTGCAGATGCTGTAAACGATTTGGTTGTTGATCAAAAGGGAAATAAATATGTACTTGTTCGACAAACATATAAATATAGTATTGGTAATAATACGTTCAAATATGGAAATCAAACCTATGTTCACAAAATAGACAATACTACTAAAATTTTATGGAATAAATCATATAATACTTCAAGTTCTATTGTTCTTTCGAATTCAGGTTCAATTTCTAGAGATGATTATGGGTTTATTTACACTTCAGTTTCATACACTGATTACTTAAATAACCGAAAGTTATTTTTAACTAAGTTGGATGAGGAAGGGAATCATATTTGGTCAACAGAACATGGAAGTTCAGTAAGTTCAATAGAAAATGTAAGTCAAAAAACCGATGCCGCAGGAAATTTATATGTTACATATACACTTGGCACCAGTATAGCTCTCGCTAAATTTAATGCAATTGGAAGATTAATCTGGCAGAAGACAGCGGGTGGAGCAGATAAAAATTATCCCTCTAAATTAGCTTTAGACAAAACTGGAAATTGTTATCTAACAGGAAGAATTCAGCAAAAAGTTCTATTTTCCACAATTGAAGTCAATAATCCTAACAGTGGATTGAGTGATGTCTTTGTAGCGAAATACAATTCTTTGGGAGATGTTGAATGGGTGTTAAATGCTGGAAATGCTGGTATTGATGCAGGTTACGGAATAGCACTTGATAAACTTAATAATTGTTACATTACTGGAACCTATGCCTCAAGTATTACATTTGGAAAAACTAGATTGACGACAGGTCTTAATAGTTCTTTTATTGCCAAAATAAATCAAGGATTTAAAGATACAGCTCAAATTTACACTTTACCCTTAGATAAATTAACCTACATTGCTGGAACTCGTATTGATGTTGGTTTTAAAACTTCAGGTGTTTTTCCATCTGGTTCAGTTTATACTGTTGAATTATCAGATCCTAGTGGTGGGTTTTTTTATCCAACTCCTATCGGTACTGCGGCAAAAAGCCCCATTTCTGCAGTAATTCCTCCTTTAAGTGTATTAAGTGCAAATTATCGAGTAAGGGTAGTTTGTAACTCAGAAAACATAATAGGAAATGACAATGGAAGCGACATTGCAATAAATAATTCTGGTCTTCAGATTACACCTAATTGGAGTTGGTCCAAGAATATTGTGTCTAAAAATTTATTAACTGCAACGGATCAAAATAACAATTTGTTTGTAGTTGGTGATTATTCAAATAATTTTCAACTAGGAAATTTTCAACTAACTGGTTTAGGTACTTATTTAGCTAAATACGATAGCAATGGTGTTGTTTTATGGTTAAAACAAATCACAAATGGGGAAGCTAAATTAACACAAATAATTACAGATAGCGATGGTAGAATACTTATTTCTGGAAGTTTCAAATCATCTATTTCCATTAATAACAAAAATTATTTACCTATAGGTAGTACAGATGTTTTTCTTTCAAAATTCGATGTAACTGGCAGTTGTTTATTCGTAAAACAATATGGTACCATCGAAGAAGAAGAACTATATAAGTCTATTAGTGTAGATATTGATAATAATATTGTATTTGTATACAATGATAAAAAAATTGACAGTCAAAATACAACAAGAAGAAATTTTATATTTAATAAAATGGATTTGAATGGGACAGAAATTTGGAAAAAATCTTTTCAAGTATCCCAAAATACGTATTCTTATTCACACCCTTTTCAAGTTACCCAAGATCAGTATAGTAATGTATATTTTATTTATACAACTAAGTATAATTCAACTTCCATTGAGGATAAATACACTTTTATAAAATTTGATCCATCAGGCAACGAAGTATGGAATAGAAATGTGAATTTTGGAATTATTCAAAATTTTGAAGATGTAGCAATGCAAACTGATAAAGATGGAAATTCACTTATTTCATTATCCAAAAGAAACATGTTATTTTTAACTAAATATGATGCTACAGGACAAGTACTTTGGAGTAAGAATTTTTCAAATGATTTTCATTCACCATCAGAAGACGTTGCAATTGACAATAAAGGTAATATATACGTTGTAGGAAGATTCCAGCATACATTTAATATTGGTGGAATCGATATCTCTAACTTCAACAGTGGTGTTTCTGATGTGTTTGTAGCCAAGTATGACAAAGATGGAAATGCAATTTGGGTTAAACAGGCAGGTGATATTGGCGTAGATGCTCCAACATCAATTTCCGTAGATCAAAATGGAAACTGTTACGTTGCTGGAACCTTTACAAAATCCATCGCTTTTGATAACGATAAATACACTACTACCTCTACTTCAGGTTTTTTAGCGAAGATAGGATCTTCTTATACGACTTCAATTGGAAAAGCATCGCTTATTTCTCAGTCTCAAATTTGTAGTGGGAATGTGTTTAAAGTGCAATATCCAATCAAAGGGGTGTTTAAAGAGGGCAATGAATTTATCGCACAACTTTCTGATAAAAATGGTTCATTTGCAAATCCAATTAAAATTGGATCGATTGCGACTGCTTTGAACAATACCATTTACACCATTGTACCAGAGGTACCCGATGGAAATGGATACAGAATAAGAGTTGTAAGTACTCAACCTGAATTAATTGGTGAAGACAATGGCTACAATATCTCCATTAATTTGGCGAATTGTAAGGCTGCGCCAGTTGTTCAGGTGGCGATTCCTATTGTTGGGGTTGAATACTTCTATAACAAAGAAGAAAATAAACGTACTTACATTGCTTTACCTCGTGCAGAAACAAGTGCAACCATCCAACAATTTTCTACAGAAGGTTTGGCTCCAGGTTTTCATAATTTGTTTGTACGATTCAAGGATTCTTTGAATAGATGGAGTTTGTATGAGGGTAGAGTTATTTATATTCAACCAGTTGTTAAAACTAACTCTCCAAGTAAAATTGTTGCGTACGAATACTTTTTCAATTCTGAACCAGGTGTAGGAAAAGGGAGTGCAGTTACACTCGCTAAATCTACAGAAAACTATGCTTCTACTGTGAAAGTACCTACTACTGGTCTTGCTTCTGGTTTTCACAATTTATTTATTCGCTTTAAGGATTCTCTCAATAATTGGGGGATGTACGAACCTAGAGTCGTGTATGTGCAACCTGAAATTAAGTTAACAAAACCTGCAAGAATAGTACAAGCAGAGTATTTTGTTGACACTGATCCAGGAGAGGGATTAGGTCAAAAATTAGCATCCTTCAGTGCAACAGATGCCTTACAGATAGTTAGAGATTTAAAAACAACAAATTTAACTGTCGGTTTTCATAACTTATTTGTTCGTGTGAAAGATTCAATTAATAATTGGAGTCAAGTAGTCGCAAAAACTTTTTATGTGGATGATTCAGTAACGCTAAATTCACCATTGAAAAACATTATTGCAGCTGAATATTTTATTAATTCGGATCCTGGTTTTGGAAAAGCCACACCGATTCAAGGAATTGTTGCTTCCAATTCAATGACACGATCCTTTTCAGTTACTCCAACCAACCTTTCATCGAGAGACAATCATCTTTACGTGAGAGTAAAGCACCAAGATGGAATTTGGAGTTTGTACGAATGGCAAAAGTTCATTGTGTGTACAGATGTAATGCCGAAACCTCAAATTACTTCGAGTCCTTCGGTGTGTGTTGGCTCAACAATCACGTTGACGGGTAAAGCGGTAACAGGAGCAGTTTCTTATCTATGGAAAGGACCGAATAATTTTACTGCAGCCGGTTTAACAGCAAGTATTTCTAATTCAGATATTAATCATTCTGGAAAATACATTTTATATGCTGTTCGAAATGGTGGAACAAGTTGTGATACGAGTTACGCTGAAGTTGCTGTTACAGTATTACCTGTTCAGAGAAAATCAAATCCTCAAACTATTTGTAAAGGAGGTTTCTATGAGATCAATGGTAAGAAATATGTATCAGCTGGAACTTATGAGGACATCTTGAAGTCTAAAAATGGGTGTGATAGTATTGTGACGACCATTTTAAAGGTCAATGAACCAAGTACTTTCAAAGAGGTGAAACACATTTGTCAAGGTGAAACTTACAAAGGATTTTCAACTACTGGTGTTTACTCAAAAAAACTGACTAATTCTGTTGGTTGTGACAGTACTTATACGTTGGATTTAATCGTACATGCACCTGTTAAAAAAGTGGAGAATAAAACGATTTGTATTGGCGAGACCTATAAAGGAAAAACAAAAACAGGATCGTATACTTTTAGTTTTACAACTTCTTACGGTTGCGATAGTACGGAGCAATTAAATCTTACAGTACGTTCAAAAGACACTACAGTTTTTAGTAAATCTATTTGTAAAGGTCAAACCTATGAAGGTAAAAGCACTTCAGGGGTGTATTATTTGAATAAGAAGTCAGTGTATGGATGTGATAGTATCGTAAAATTGATTTTGAATGTAAACAATACAAGTAGCTCTTCCGAAACAAAGCACATTTGTGAAGGTGCTAGTTACAAAGGCTATACCAAGACGGGTACCTATACTCAAAAGCTAGTCAATAAGTTGGGTTGTGATAGTGTGTATACCTTACAATTGATTGTTCATGCACCAGTTAAAAAAGTTGAAAAGAAAACCGTTTGTTATGGTTCAACGTACAAAGGTCAAACTAAAACTGGAACGTATTATTTTAACTACAAAACATCCTATGGTTGTGATAGTATCGAACAGTTGGATTTAGAAGTATTGACTCGCGATACAACTGTATTAACGAAAACAATTTGTAAAGGTGAAAAGTACGATGGATATGGTGAGGCAGGAAGTTACATTTATAAGAAAAAGAACAGCTTAGGATGTGACAGTGTCGTTTCACTAACATTGAATGTGAGAGCATTGCCAAAAGTTTCGTTGACATTTAGAGAAACATTGTGTAGCAACACAGGAGTTTTTCAATTGGATAGTTTGAATGCAGGTATTCCAAAAGGAGGAGTGTTTACAGGAGATCATGTACAAGAAGAGAACCTTTTCGATCCAAAAGGACTCTCAGGAGCTGTAGCATTGACCTATACCTATACGGATGATTTTGGTTGTGCTGCCTCAATAACAAAAAATGTTCAGTTAAGCGAAGCAAATGGAACGGCAAGTTGTAAAGTGGGAGCGATAAATGAAAAAGTGAATACAACGCTTCGCATTTATCCAAATCCAACGAATGACATCGTTACAATCAAAGCATCTGCTGAAGTTTCATTGATGAATTATACTGTAACGATTACCGATGTAGTTGGCAAGCAATTGCAAACAACAAAACTACAACCAACTCAAACAGACATTTCATTGAGAAATCTGGGAGCAGTGGGCGTGTACATGGTGAATGTTTACGACACCAACGGACAATTTATCACTTGTCAACGAGTGGTGTTGACAGATTAAAAAGTAAGTTAGTAAACTGAGTTTTGATTTTCAGTTGAATTGAGGCTGTTTCGAAAGAGACAGCCTTTTTTTCTTATATTTCCCAAAATGCTTAACCGCTACTTCCCTAATTAAAACGTAAATTTTTACGTACTTCTTACTCTTTTTTTGTTTAAAAAATAGAAAGCTTGTAAGTTAGAGTTCATCAAAAACCGATTAGAGAAAGGTATAATTTGTAAGAAATGTGGATTAAGGCAACATTATTGGAAAAAGAAAAGAGAGCAATGGGAGTGCAAATCATTTAACCAAAGGACAATAATTATAAGCGTTACAGTTATGTGAAACAGTAAGTACCTTGTTAACATGGTTATTTATCCAAAAAAAACTTTTTGAAAATGGTTGTTGGTTTAATTCAACATAAAATATATGTAAGCTCAAAAGAAAAATTAAATTTTGATTTACCTTAGAATTTTCTCTATAAATGGTAAAGTCGCATTTTCCATTTTAATCTACACATTTATTAGTTAATTCCTTCAAAATAAAAGCAATGAAAAATTTTAATTGTGCTGAACAACTCTAAATACATTTAAATCCCATAAAACTACTCTTAGCTGAGTGAGTGAATCTCCAATTTTATTTAGATGAATTTTATTTTTTTTATAGGCAAGTCCAGAATCTTCCTCATTAAATTCACTAATGATCAAATCTGGATGGTAAAACTTGATAATTTTTCTTTTACCTAAAAAATTCTTCCAAATTGGGTAGCTATATCCTTTTGTTTCCCAAGTTAGTGTTGGTGACCAAGGGCCAATGACAACATCGTTATCTTTTGTGATTGAATGAACATATGAATTCGCTTTACTGACAGTAAAACTTCTTGTTTCATAAGCTATTTTATAAATAAAGCTATTGAATAAAAAGATTGAGATTAAACAACCCCAACAAATTAAACGAGTGTATGTGTTCGAAAAAAGTAAAAAATTGCCTAGAACTATTGAAAACAAGAATCCCATTGAAATATAAAAACTAATCATATATCTAGTGGGTAAATATTCCAGTCCTAATTTATGTAATTCAACGATAAGCCAACTTATACTGAAGAGAAGTAATGAATGGTAATTTATACTGTATTTTTTAGTGAATAAATGATAAATCGCTATGAAAAATGTTGTTATGAAAAGCAATGTAAAAGGGAGGAGTCTAAGTGATAAAAAATTTAGTGTTAAATTTTCTTTGATTAAATTAAATGATAATTTGGAAAATGAAAATCCTCCAGATTGTTGTTTTGCAATTTGTTTCCATTCTATAGTGAACGGTAAATACCATACAAATAGAAAAATTAATAGAAGGCTTCCAATCAAAATAAATGACCATACTAATTCACGTCTTTTTTCTGTTTTTTGATCTTGGAAATAGGATAAACTGTAAACTAACAAAGGAATCCCCAATACATAGATGAATTGAATCTTAAAACCAATTACAAGTGCTAATAGCAGTATTATTCTACTTATTTTACTTTTATTTTTTTTGGGATTAAAGAAGGAATAAGTGAGTGCGGATAAAATAATCAATAAGGATGAATATATTTCAGCCAAACATAAATGACTGTATTGGTGTATCGGTAAAAACAACATAGTTGAAAGAAGAAATACACCACCAATGTAAATCCTTAGTTTATCATGTAAAAAACCCAGTAATAAAATAATGGTGCAAAACAATGTTGTAATTAATCTTGCTTTAAAAAGGCTAATTCCGATAAATTTAAAGAAAGGAAATAAAAAAAATGAGAAAAGAGGAGTTTTTAAGAGATTATCACAATCTAATAAATTAAAATGTCCATGATTGACGAAATTTCGAATTTGACAGGTATTTAAACCCTCATCGGTCCAAGACCCTCTTCCATAGGCCATATGAATGTCTGCATCTGCAATTAAGAAAGGCCATTGAGATATTATGTATCCAATAAGTAGAACAAAATAAAATATGTTTATTCTATTGATTTTATAACTAGATAGACGCAACATCAGAATTAATTACAGTGTTTTTTAATCTCTTCATAGGCTTTCATAAATCCTAACTCTCCTGCTTTGCTAAAGTCGGCACAAGCTAATTTTTTGTTTTTAAGATTTATGTAAAGTAAACCTCTGAAATAATAATTTTCTGGTTTATCCTTTTCAAGTAAAATAGCTTTGTTAAAGTCTGAAAGACTTCCTTGGGTATCGGAAAGTTCAGCTTTTGAAATAGCTCTACAACTGTAAGCCATAGGGTTTACTGAATTTAAAAAAATGCTTTTGTTGTAGTCCTCTATTGCTCCATGTTGATCTCCCAGCGTATATTTTAACCGACCTCTCTCTGTTAAAGCGTCACTGTTTTTCGGTTCTAAAAGTAGTGCTTTGTTGAAATCAATCATCGCTTCATTGAGCTGATTGTTAAATTTTTTACATGAACCTCTACCAATTAAATAATACGAATTTTTAGGTTGTAAAGCCACTAAGGTATTATAATCACTTAATGCTTTTGAATATTGTTGGAGTGACATGTAGGATTCAGCACGAGACATAAGGATACTTTCGTCGTTTTTATTTTCATCTAGTAGGACTGAAAAGTCTACAATTGCTTGATTAAAGTCACCTTTTAACTGATGAGCTAAACCACTTAAAATAGAAACTTCTGAGTTTGTGTGGCCTGCTTTTTTTAGTTCGTTTACGAGGTTTATTGCCAAGTCGAATTCATTCGTATATATGAAAACCCAGCCTTTTGAAATTTTAACATCTTTATTATCAGGGAATAATTTAGCAGCTTGATTGAGTACAATTGTAGCAGAGTCGTAATTTTGAAGCGCATTGTAGGCCTTTGATTTATTGATGAGATAAATAGGATTCGTTGGATCCAATTCATGTGCTTTGGTGAAATCAGAAATAGCTGCATGGTAATTGTTCTTCTCACCTTTCTCTATTCCAGAATTAAGATAATCACCTGCAGTTTTTTGAGAAAAAACACTGTTAATAATACATAGAAATAGTAATGTTACTATATTTTTTTGATACATAGATTCTAATTTACAGAATAAAAAGTTTCTATAAAATTACAAATTATTTATATTTTCTTGAATTAATCGATCAATCAAGACAGGGCAAACGCATTTAAAAAATAATATCACTTACAAGCAACTAATTGTTAATAACTATTTGTAAATCAATTATATATCTCATTGCTTTGACGCTTATTTTTTGTATATTTATTTGATTTTTAAAT
>Ga0247722_10000631_pt1 | contig 20930 bp, 27 predicted proteins | sample MSEWelMarce3H_FC_FD_189094 | JGI IMG/M metagenome (GOLD analysis project Ga0247722, IMG submission 189094) | Subsurface sediment microbial communities from gas well in West Virginia, United States - MSEEL Well Study Marcellus 3H_FC | ecosystem: Environmental > Terrestrial > Deep subsurface >... | reverse complement strand
CTGAGACCTCTTTGGACATGCACTGCTGGGGCCAGAACCCCGTCGTTGTTGCCAAGATTCAGCTCAACGGCCAAGACCGATTCTCCGAGCGCGAAGGGTCGTACTTCTCTTGGGTCCAGCCCTTCCAGTGCCACACGCGGTGCCCGGATGAGGGTATCAACGTGTACTCCTTTGCTCTGCGCCCGGAGGAACATCAACCCTCAGGCACGTGCAACTTCTCGCGTATAGATAACGCTACGCTCCAACTTGTGCTGTCAAACGCCACGGTTGAAGGCACGAAGACCGCTAAGGTGAGGGTCTACGCGACCAATTATAACGTGTTGCGTATTATGTCGGGCATGGGTGGTCTTAACCAAGCAAATTTCAAATCAATTTGCAGGACCAAACAGTTGACTGCCATGTTAGGTATTTGCACTCTAACATGGGTAAACAGTGTAATGCAAATATGCTCAGCAATAAGAGCATTATATAATCAGCTAGTCTCTTTATGTATAAAAGAGGCAACATTTCTAAAATGCAGGAAAATCATGAGAGCCTTTTCTACTACTTTTTTGCGCGAAAGTACAAAAAATACCCGGGATAATGACCTAGGGCACAGTAAAAACGAAAAGGATTTGACAATCCGCAGCCAAGCTCCTAAGTGCGCTAATGCAAGCATATGGAGAAGGTTCAGAGACTATAATGGAGTGGGTCTGAGAAAGCTAGCAACTTTCAGTGAAGACTTAAGGGATAGTCCATCAACGTGCTTATTCGAATTAAGCGCTTGGTTACAATTGTTATATTTGTTAGATAGATATTGCTTTGATTATGAAGCAATATTTATTAAAAATTGATTTAAAACATATATGGCTATTATAATATTATATATTGGAAATGCAGATTGAACTTGAAACCGCATATCCTGACAAAGAAATAAACTATGTCAAAGGTCATTATTCGACACTTGGAAAAGATGCTGGAAAAATGAAAAATCCAATGTGGAAAATAGGCGAGGAATATATTTTCATCGAATGTGCAAATGGTGTAATGGTTAAATTATGTCCTGAAAGTTATCAAAAAATATTAAATTTCGAAGAAGAGCATAACAATGGAAAAAAATTAACATTTTACAAAATAGCCAGTGGGTATATTTGCTCTACAACAAAATTATACATTCATCAAATCATTATGGATTGTTATGGAAATGGAAAAGGAACCAAAAACGTCTCTGTTGACCATATTGACAGGGACCCTTTAAACAATACTATGAAAAATTTGAGAGTTGCAACGAGAGAAGAACAAGAACAAAATTCAAAAGGTATTGCGCCAGACACAAAGAGAGCCAGAAAAACTGGAGCCAAAAATTTGCCAGAAGGAATCACACAAAAAATGATGCGGAAATATGTGGTATATTATCACGAATGGCTAGATAAAGAAAAAACAAAATTCAGAGAATTTTTCAAAGTTGAAACACATCCAAAATTAGATAAAATGTGGGTAGGAACAAAATCTAACAAAATTTCAATTATTGAAAAGCTTGAGCAAGCAAACAAAATTGTTTTAGATTTAGAAAACGACGTTCATCCTAAAAAAGAAGCCCTATGTACTTTGCCAAAGTACGTTTCATTGACAAATTTAAGAGAGAAACCACATTTAATTTTTGAAAAAAGACACGAAGGAAAAAGATTGAATGTAACAATGGTCTTGCCTGAAGAATACGAGTTAAATGAACAATTGCAAATTTTGAATACCAAACTAGGAGAGAAATATACAGATGTCAGCATTAGTATTTAAATTTTTTAATTAATAACAATCAAAAACTACTTAAAGATATGTAAATAGTATATTTACAGGTTATGGAAATAGTTAAAGCATTCAATTGTAACGAGTTGCACACTGATATTGTCATCAAAGGGACTGTTGACAATCCTTTATTTCGCGCAAGTGATATTGGAGAAATATTAGAAATTTCTAATATCAGAACATCCATTCAACATTTTGACGATAGTGAAAGACATGTACATACTATGGACACGTCTACCGGAGCAAAACAAGTAACATTTCTCACTGAAAAAGGATTATATAAAGTGCTGTTTAAATCTAGAAAACCAATTGCAGAAAAATTTCAAAATTGGGTGTGTGAAGTTATAAAAGAAATACGTTTGCATGGATTATATGATTTGCAGAAAGAATTAGACCAAGCAAAAAGAGAAACAACAATTCAGAAAAAAGAATACGATAACAAATTTCAAAAGCAAAAAGCGCTGGAAAGAGAGAAGGTATTGCTATCACAATATGGAACAATTGGCGATATGGTTTATGTTGTAAAAGTGAAGACGTTTGCGGATGGAACCTATGTTGTGAAAATCGGAGAAAGTCGAGCAGGTATTACAAAGAGATATGCTGAGCATAAGAGCAAGTATGAAGAATGTATTTTATTGGATTGTTTCAAAGTTCAACGTAGTAAAGCATTTGAAACTTTTCTGCAGGACCACGAAAGCATACGCCCGTGTAAAGTTACTGACCTACCCGGACACGAAACCGAGAGGGAACTTTTTTTGGTTGGCAGGAAACTCTCTTACCAAACTCTATTGCAAATTGCGAATCAAAATGAAAAGTATTTCAACGATGTGAATTTGCATGCTCTAGAATTGGAAAATGAAAAGTTGAAGCTATTGCTAGATACGAAGCAATGTGGCAATGAAAATCCATTGCTACTCGAATTGATAGAGCAGGTGAAACGACTCTCGGATAAAATTGATAATCTCGAAAAAAAGCCGGCGACACAGCCAATAAAAACGACTACAAGTTTTGCACAACCTCTCGCGACATTGGGACCAAGATTGCAACAGATAAATCCGGAAACAATGACGTTGAATAAAGTATATGAATCTATTGCAGAATGTATTAAAGAATACAATTTTAAAGTAAAGAGACCCAGCATTGTGAAGGCAATCCATAATAATACAATTTATCATGGATATCGTTGGGCGTTTGTTGATAGGACATCGGACCCGAACGCGGTGGCCTCTATAGCAGAGACGAAAAAAACACGTGAGCAAAATCTAGGGTATATTGTAAAAATGGACAAAGAAAAGACGAAAATATTGAATGTCTATTTGGATAGAAAAACTGCAGCAAAGTGCAATGGATATGAATCGAGTTCTGCTCTGGATACGCCAGTAAAGACTGGAAAATTGGCAAACGGATTTTATTATTCTACTTTATCCACTTTATCCACTTTTGAGAAAAGTGGAGCAAAACCCTTGTTAGAAAATGGCGCAACCCTCTTATTAGAAAATGGAAACCCTTCTATTCTCTTATACAAAGATGGAATTGGACAGTTTAACTCTGATGGAAAACTCGTTAAAGAATTTGTATGCAAACATGATTGTATAAAACAATTGGCTATGAGCAGTAAGACTTTGGCAAAAGCTTTGGATAAAAATATCCCCTATAATGGTTTCTATTTTAAGAGTCTCGGAGAGAAATTGTCTGTGTTTTAATCTCTTGAAAAATTTCATTGATGACCACGAATATATTGAAATTTTTTTCATGAGGTTTAAACCGAATAAATTTGCAATCCAATTGGCGAATGATTTCGGACTCTCGTGTTTTATCGGCTTCTTTATTGTGGTGGTTTTCATCGCATTCAATTGCTAATTTGTATTTGGGCATGTACATGTCGATGAAATATACGCCGACGGAATGTTGGTCAAGGAAAATCTCTCCTTTAAACGCGGTGCAAATGCATAAGAAGGTATCTGCTTCAATACATGCAAATAATTTCGCGTGAACATCAATCCCAATTATTCTTGCAAATTCATGAACAGATTTCTTTCTGCTTTTTGTCAAAAATTTTTGTAGTTGCAAATAAGTAATATATGCACATGGTTGCTCTCCGCCAGGGGTTGAAGTTTTTACTAAAGTTGTTTTATTTGAAAACCCCCTTCTAATTTGTTTGAGTCCAAATACTTTTCCCAAATCGGTTGCAAGATATAAAGTATATGGTGCTTCATCATTTCGTATAATCTTTATAGTGTAACCGGCCTGCTCAATTTTGTCTGCAATATCGAATTCAATTTGCTTTTCCATTTTTTAATTAATATTATTATGATATTTTCATTTTCAATTTTTATATATTTGAATTCCCATCCTTTAACCACATGCAATTTACCCAGGAGTCTCGCGACTGCCTAATTTTAATATATTTGTTAGTAAAAACAATATAGATAGAATACCCTTATTAGTAATATAATGGACATTTTAAAAGCGTTCTCTCTTCTTGGCGACGAATATTCTGTAAATATTAAAGGAACCATTGAAATTCCCCTTTTCAGAGCAACCGATATTGGAAAAATTTTAGAAATTAAAAATATGCACAGCAGTTTAACAGATTTTGATTCAGATGAAAAGGTTCTCTATGCTACGGATACCCCAGGAGGAAAACAAGAAGTAATGTTTCTTACTGAAATAGGTCTGTATAAATTAATAATGCGTTCAAGAAAACCAATCGCAAAAACTTTTAACAAATGGGTTATCAATATAATAAAAGAGATACGTTTGACGGGAATGTATAAATTGAAGCAGGAGAATGAAATTGATAAAAAATTGGAAAAGCATCGAGGAGAATTGAAATTGCATCAGATGTTGTTGAAATCATATGGCAGAAAAAATATTGTGTATATTTGCAAGTTAAAAGATGAGGAAGAGAGACCGGGGTTTTTTATAATTAAAATAGGTTCAACACATGATGTTAAAACGCGGGTGTCGCATCTCAATACGACATATGACATTTCGAACGCGGCGCTGTTAATAGATGCATTTCAATGTGAAAATTATATACAAATTGAAAACATATTGCATTCGCATCCAGATGTACAGCATTTGAAATATACAAAAAAAATTAAAATGGACGGGACAGTCTCCAGAGAGACATACAGCGTGAATGAAGAGCTTTTGCAACATTTGAAAAATGTCATTCAACAAATTCAATTGGAGAATGCGTGTTCGAATGAAGCAAAAATTGCAAAATACAATTACAAGAGAGCCGTGATAGAATTTGAAAAAGAAAAGTTTCAGCATTCAACGCAAAAAGAAGAAAAAGCGCAAACACTCGATTCAGACTCGGATGTATCAGAATCGGAAAACGAGGAGGAAGAGAAAGAGGGAGAGGGAGAGAATAAAATAATATATCCGGTAAATTATGTGAAGGCAAGAGCTCCGAGTAGTAATGCGCCGAAAGTATTTCAATATTCACCGGATGATTTGACAACCTATATTAGAGAGTTTGAATGTCCTGCGGAGGTGGAACGCGAGTTGGAAGGGATTTCTTTAGGTCCTTTGAAGAGAGCTTCGCTAAATAATACAATATATAAAGGATATAGATGGTATTTTTTATTGAACCGCGCAGGTCCCGCGCCAACAGAGCCGATTGCAGAGACTGTGAAAAATAAGAACAAATCGCCAGATATAAAATTCATTGCGATGCTCGATGTGAAGCGCACAAAGATTTTAGCAGTGTATTCGACCCAAAAAGAGGCGGTCGATGCGCGAAATATGAAATGCAATAGTTTCAGTAGAGCGATTCATCAACAAACACTTAGTTCAGGGCATTATTGGAATTATTTTGAGGATTGTCCGCAAGAGATTCGGGAAGAGTATTTGAAAACAAATAAATTGCCAGAAAGACATTCATCTGCAAAAGGGCAACAGATACAAAAAATAGACCCGTCGACGATGCAAATTCTCTCTGTGTATAATTCCAAGAGAGAAATTGTAAAAAAATATCAGTTGTCAAATCAGAAATTGAATCAACTTATTCGTGATAATGACAATGAAATTTACCAAGGGTTTATATGGCGCGCAGTAGAATAATATTTCTTTCTAGTTTTATTATAATGAGAAGATGCAAGACCGGTACGCGAAAATGTCATACGGGTCAATGTGTAGCGTATTCTGCGACAACAAATTCAAAAAAATGCAAATCGGGAATGCAAAAATGTGCGGACGATAAATGTTATCCAAAAATTGCAACGCGTATTTCCTTTTTGTTTTTAACGTATGGCGATATAATGCATAAAAAAGCAATGAAACAGTATACGAAAAATCATGATGTGTTTATTCATCCAAAAGAGGAATTGACCGATGTGTATTTTAAAAGCAGAGTTATTCCGGATAAGGTCGCAACGCGTTGGGGGGACATTTCGATTGTGCATGCGTCGTTGGCTCTCCTGAAGTATGCGTTTGAAAATACGTCCAATAATTGGTTTGTCATATTATCGCAAGATGCGTATCCAACAAGTTCTATAATTGATATGGAATCATTTCTCTCTTCTATACCTCAAACACAATCTGTTTTTGAATATCTAGGAGAGAAAGATAAAATCTATAAAACAACACAATGGTGGGTATTATGTAGAAAGGATGTCTCTACAATTTTGACTAAATACAGAGAATTTATAAAGACAAGGATATTGAATCCATCGGTAGTGTCAGGAGTATATGCGTATGATGAAGTGTTTTTTTTAACATTATTAAAATGGCATAATCCGTCATATACATTTATAAATTTTCAATGTATGTATTCATGGTGGTTGATAAATACAGTGACAAAACATCCAATAACTTTTAATCGTATTACGAAGTATGACGTGCAAAAAATTCGCAAATCCGGTGCATTTTTCATGAGAAAAACGTTGAGTACTTTCAAACCAACACCCCATAAATTGCATAAAGAGTTGGTAATATTATATATTGGAACAGAAACAAATCAAAATGAATGCGAAATACCTGAAAAATATGATTTGATAATAATATCCGCAATTGATATTAAATTTATTCTGGAAAAGTTATTGAATCGCTGTATGTATGTTATAAATATTATATATAGATTTTATAAGGAATCTTTAAAAAACTTAATAGATGATATAGGTGAAGATAGATGGGAAAAAATAATATGTACAAGTGAAAAATTTGTTGAATTAAAAAAGGGTTGATTGTTAATTAAATTTATTCGTAGTATATTTCTGGTTCTGTTGATGTTCTTTCTCTTTCTGGGGTGGGAAGGTTCATGTGTGTGTTGTCTGCAATAATAAATTGAGCCTGGTCGATGGTGTCGATAATTTCTTGCATCGCGTCAATAGAAGCGCGCAGTTTGTCCAAATTTTTCTGCGTTTTTCCTACAGAAGCGCGCAAGCGAATCGACTGGTTGATGAGTTCTGTTTTCGCGTCGTATGAAATATGTCGGTAATCTATATAATCTAACGCTCCAACGTTGCATGCAGTCGCCGTGGGCGCGTCTGCCAATTTCAAACTCTCGTGGTTGTTCAAAAATTCCATAGTAATTGAATCAAAATTTTCCATAGTAGTTTCCATATGTTGTTGGATATCCGAAATTTCCATGTCTGGGGTGCGTTCAATCTTGCTTTCATGCATTGTAATATAAGAAATTACCCATACAATGAACAGAGTTAGTAACACTCCAAATAAGAAGTTCGAAGGTCCGTTAATATTTTCACAATTCATTTTCTCCTTTTTTATTTGATTACTTATCACATAGGAATAAACATTTCAATTTTTCTAGATTTGCAATGTTTAAAAAAAGTTATCGTCTTCTTCGACTTTTATTTCGTTTTCTTTTATGACCTTTTCCAAATTCTTTTCCCATTTTTTCTTGTACCATCTTTGTCATTTCCTCATACGATTTTTGCTCTCTTTCAGTCCCTCTATCGAAAAAAGGGTCAGGAATTGCAGCACTCTTTCTATCGCAAACGCCATCGTGACAGCCCAGTCCAAGTTCGATTCTGCTACGGTCTTTACTAGTGATATCGCAATCTTCTAATACTTCTGCTATTTTGTCGGCAACTTTGTCGTCCATGGGTATAATTTTAAGAACGTCTGCAGAAGACTCTATTATTTCTTTTACTTCGTCGCATGTGAATGACGTGGATTTATGTGCATCGACCCGCGCCATGCATTGTTCATCGCCTTTGCACAATTCTTTTGACGCCGCTGCGGATAGTGGTGCCATAGGAGCACCCGGATTTCTAGAATTTACTGCGCGACTAATTGTATTCGAGAAGCCGTATTCTTCTTTAAGGACAAATTCGGCATAAGGAGACCTGCAGGTATTTCCGGCACACGCGGTCATTATGATTTTCCCTCCGACTAGACCTAAAAGAGATAACCAAATGAGAAAACGATTTCCTCCTATTTTTCTAGTTTTTCGTCCAGGCATATATATATATCTCGATAATTTAATATAAATATAAAAAAGCGAAGAAAAAATTAGATTCATTATTTTAAACTTGGTCCATCATCTGTAGTCTTTCTCTCTTGATATTTCCAAAAAGATTTCATTCTATATAAAATGAATTCGATGAAAATGAATTCGCCTGATTCCGAAACGTAGAGAATGAATTGGTGCATATCAAATATCCAATATCTAACTGCATAACCAGGCGAACAATTTTTAATAGCTTTCATTCCATTCTTCATTTCTGGTGTGAGGTCTTCGTCAAAAATAACGGAAACTTCTCCAATGTGGTCTCTCATAAATCTTTCAATGTTTGCAATGTCGGTTTCCTGAAACAAGAATGGAACTAACATGGTTTTCCTGTTTAAAGAAAAAAACTATGTCAATTAAAAAATTCAATTTTTAATATTTGTAATAAGAAGATAAACGGGTTGCATAAAAGGTGATTGAATAGATAGAATCATCTCTGGATTTGTAAAAAGCATATTCGTTGAATCCTTCAGAAGAATAAAAGCAAAACGCCCCCGATTCGGCGTTACTTACGGAGTCGAATTTAGTAATTAAATCTGATTCCGCAATATAAGGGGCACCTCGAGTTCTTAGACTCTGTGGATTTTTAATAAACTTCTCAATCTTATGAATATCTGTCAAAGGAAGCATCTGCATGTTGTCTGTATTATTGAATATATTTATTTAATAATATATGTATTCAATTTTTTTAAAATATTATTTAATTACACTATAGCTGGATAACTCTCCAATGAAAGAAACAATTGTGTATATGCGACCGTCTTCTCCTTTATAATGCGCATAAGACGACAGTCCATTTCCTCCAAAAATATAGTATGACCCAATCTCTCCTTTGCTAACTTCTTTTAAAGATTTGTCTCTTTCTTCTAAATGTTGAGGAGAGACTGCCGGAGGGTCCCTCGATGTATTATCGGCAATGAATTTCTCTAGAATCTCTATTTCAGAATCAGTTAATTTGTTCATCTATTTGATTAGATTGTAGTTATCTTTAAATGATAATATGCTTAAAGACAAACCGCGAATATAAAATAATGCACTGTGTATGCGGGAAACAATACAAACGAGCACATTTTTTTTCAAAGCATGAATTGCAATGCCGGTACAAAATAGTATGGGATGAAAATGTTTTATTAAAAGAACAAATAGAAAAAGAGAAAGAGAAAGAGAAAGAGATGGAAGAGAGAAGGGTATTTCGTGTGAAATCAGATAAAAGTTGGATAAAGATTAATTGTAGTAATACACAACCTCAAATTCTGTAGGGGGTTTGGGCAGTGGCAGTGGCAGACACAGAATTTTTGAAGCATTTATATTTTCCACGTAATGATATTTAAAATCATTATACACGCAACTTTTTGTTTCGATGCATGAGCAATTAGTAGTACATTCCAAGCAAACTTTAAATGATAAAGAGCGACGCCCAGTCTGTTTAATAAGATTGCGTGCAAACATTAAATAATATGAAAAAATGTTTTTAAATCATTTACCAATCAAAATCTTCTTCTACTTCATCTTCTTCTTCTTCTTCTTCTTCTTCTAATTCTTCTACATCTTCTAGACTTGGCATGTCTTCTTCGTAATCTCCATTTTCTTCTGCTTCCCAAATTTTTATTAGACCTGGGTTGTCTTCTCCCTCTTCCAAAATTTTTAGTAGAGCTCGGTTGCCGTCTTCTTCTTCCAAAATTTTTAGTAGAGCTCGGTTGCCTTCTTCTTCTTCCTCTATTTCTTTCTGAAATTCGTCCAGCATTTTATGCCCATACCGAGCACACTCTAGCGGAACATTTTTCAAATAACTCGTGGATGCGGATACAAAGCCATTGATTTTTATAAAATCCAGAATTTCTCGATTTTCTTCTACGTCAAGTAGCTCCATGAATGTGTTTTCGGTTGCTGGGAAATATGCACCGAGTCCTCTCTGTCCAACATATTCATGAATTGCACAATTTGTACAGTACATCACAAAGACTCCACACAATGAACCATGTGTTTTACAATTAATACAATCCTCAGGACCAGTTCCATCCATGTGGTTCGACGACCACGCTTGAGGAAAAGTGTTAACATATTTCACCCCGTTAAATGTGTAAAAGTCTTGGTTTCCGAAAAATTCCATTCTCAATAATAAAATGTTTTGTATATTTAAATAAGTCTTCAATTTTTTATTTAAATACCTTAAAATATATAGATATATGAATCAAGAGAGAAAAGAGAAAAAACGTGAGTCCAAGCGCAAGATAACCGGCGAAGAAGTTATTTACATATTTGAGAAAGTATTAGAAGGATGGAAAACAATACGCATTTTCAACACGATAATTCAGACAAATCCTGAATCCGGTGCACTTAAGAAAAAAGTGGAAGTAGTTGCCACAGGAAATTGCAAAGTGTATGAAAGAGAGTTTGCTACAAAAGAGAGGTTCATGTATTATCAAGAGTTGAGAGAAAAAGTGTATAATTATAATCGTTAGCGGGATGCGAGATAAATTGCATGCATCATTTTTTCAACAAATCCGTATGTTAAATTACTTGTAATAATGGGCTGGCGGGGTGCCTGTTTTTCTAAAAAGGGGAGAAAGCGGATGCTCTCAAAATATTCTTCAAAGAATCTCAAATTTGAAGAATATATGTAATCGAAACAGCAGTGCATATCGAAGACCGCTCTCTGCAAATCGTATAAATTTGTACCCGGTTCATAACTGAACAAAGGGAATGATGCGAGCAAATGGTCGTAAATTTTTATAACAGCTTTTCCCAAGCCGATGTCAGATTTCCTGAAAAATGCGTCCTGAAGTTCCATCCAAAATGGAAAAGTTTCCTTGTCATTTTTAATATCAAATTCTTTTTCATTTTTCGACACGACATACGTAGCACATTCAACCGTTTTTTTCCATAATCGGTTGTTTACGTCATCAATGAAAGACCCGACGCTTTCAAGGCTTCTGTAAGGAGTATCAATGACGATTTGCTTGTACATTTTCTTTTTCTTTTTTCTCTTATTGAATACTTTAATTAATTATTCAATTTTTTTAAAAATAATTTATTCCCCCTATCCAGTTGGCCAACGCCATCAGGCCATGCAATCCTGCCATGAAAAGCACGACGGATTTAGGGGACGTCTTTTTAATGTCTAAAATGGAATAGACGGGGTCGCCGGTAAGAGCACGCCATGGCAAATAAATGCAGAAAAACCAAGACCATGTCCATGCAACAGTCAAGAGAAGCGTATAACTATCAAACTGATGACATGCAGTATCTGTGTGTAGTTTATGCGCAACCAACATATAAGGGAGAGTATGATGTGTCCACGTCAATAGGTCAGAATGCCATATGACAATATCGTTGCTATTATCAATACGGTCAGCGTCTTCAATTTGAAACAGCAATTTACCGCCCCAATACCCTGTCATAATCAGAAAATGAACATTGTGTACAAGTGGAATGGAATTCGGAAATAAATAAAGAAGAAAAGACGCGAAATGTCCCGTGTCTGTTAGGCGGACAAATTGTTTGACCCAATTGAGACGAGGGTATTGAGGGAAAAAATTGTAATGATTGCCGAACCAATAAAAATAATTAACCGAATACAATTTTATGACGATTATAGAAGAGAGAAACAAATCCTGTGTCACCATATAGAGGAAAACATGGAGAAAATGGAAATGAAATCCGTTCTTCAAAATGAAAAATATCACTTCATTGAGTGAGTTGTTATTATAATAGAATAACATGATACTTATATATCATGTGGCGATGTGTTTAAATGGGTTAAATGTAAATATTTCTCTCTCCCCATAATTTTCCATAGTGGTCTTGTTTTTTAAATCTATTATGTTCTTCTAAATATCCTTTATAACTCTTAAAAATGAAATAGTTATTGAAAATAATAAAACGGTTATTAAAATGTCCATAAAATTTGTGATGCATTTTAAACGCATTTTTTTCAGATGAATTAAAAAACTTGGCAAGTAAAAGAGGTCCAGTAGGCTCTAAACATGAAGACCCGTAAAATTTAGTATTCACGTTTTCCACTATTTTACGAATAGCCATGAGTAATTTTTCATTACCTTGACGGCATACTAGGAGTGCATTGTATATTCCGGTGTTATCTGCATCTAATACAAAATGTTCTTGTTCAGTTATTGAGATAAGTTTAAAATTATTTACGTGTCTGTATTTAATATCAAGGTATATTCCTCCATTTTTATATAGAATGCAATATCTCCATAAATCCGCTTTATATGCGCCGGGAATAAGAGAATCGTATGCATGCAATACATCATTTGCAAAGTTATTTTTAATAAACTCTCTGCAGTCAGTGTCGTCAAACAGATGATGTGTGAATCGAGGGTTGTTTTGTTTAAGCAACACAATTGAATTGTGCATTAATCGTGGTAATGTTTTTGTATGCCATGTTTGATAAATAACCAATGGAACAACTGGATTGTAATAAGATTTTAATGGATAACTAGGTTGAGCTATTTTCATAATATAATAAAAAGGGATTATTTATTTTTAAGTATTTGTAATTTTTCATAAGTTAAATAACATACTGAACTAATTAAAAATCCTATGTGCATTAACATAATTCCGTAATTTCCTTCATATATAAATTCTGAAAAAAATGACATGTAATACACAAAAATGCATAATAAAACTAATACTATATATCGTGTCACTATTTTTTTATCACTTGAATGTTCCGGAGTAAAATATATATCCATTGTTATAATAAAAAAATTAATTACGCAATTAATAAAAAAGGTAATATACTCGATTAACATCATCTAATATATCTTGTTCAATTTCAAAAAGTTTTCCTAAAAAATAACCAATCACAGACCTTATATTTTTACCCTTTAATTGGTTATAGTATTCAACTGGAGCAATTAAATCGACTTCCGACATTATACTTTAAAAAGTGTTTATTTATACATAATTAACGTATCTATAAATATAAAATGGAAAATGGATTGTTTATTTTTAGGAGAGATTTGCGAATCGTAGACAATCGAGGCCTTGCGCATCTTCAATCGAAATGTAAAAACATATATCCCATCTTTATTTTTACACCAGAACAACTAACAAGCGCAAACAAATTCCGTTCCGAAAACGCAGTCCAATTTATGTTCGAATCTCTGAAAGATTTAGAAGCGCAAATAGGAGAGAATCGTCTTAAATTCTTTTACGGGGACAACACGGATATTGTAGAACAATGCGTGAAACAGCTCAATATAGACATGGTATGTTTCAATATGGATTGCACACCATATTCAGTGAAGCGCGATGAAGCCATCGTAAAAGCTCTCGCCGTTCCGGTGGAAATAGGCGGTGATTATTATTTGAATCCATTTGGCTCAGTAAAGACGGGGACAGGCTCTATCTATAAGAAGTTCACTCCGTATTACAATGCGGCGGTGAAACGGCCGGTGCCGGCGCCCTTAAATAAGGCCCCCTATAATTTCCGAGATAGTAAGATAGGAGGGTCTCTTTCTCTCTTATTAAAGAAAATGAAGATGCAAATAGGGAAGGAAAATACGAGGGTCGTGGCAGGCGGACGCGAAAACGGATTGAAGCAGTTATCTCAAGCGAAAAGTGAGCAAAATAAGTACGCGAGTACGCATAACGAATTGGAAACAACCACGAGTCAGCTGAGTGCATATATAAAATTCGGATGTGTATCTGTGAGAGAAGTGTATAGGGAGATGAAGGGCAATACGGCGTTTATACGTCAGTTGTATTGGCGTGATTTTTATGCAAATATTATGCATGCGTATCCAGAAGTCTTGGTGGGCGCGATGAAACCGTCATATGCCGCGCTAAAATGGTCGCCTCCTTCTCCAAAATCTTTTGAACTATGGACAAAAGGGCAAACAGGGTTCCCGGTAGTAGACGCAGGGATGCGCGAACTAAACGCCACCGGATATATGCACAACCGCGCACGTCTTATAAGTGCAAGTTTTCTGATAAAAACCCTGTTGATTAATTGGCAAGAAGGAGAGAAATATTTTGCGACGAAGCTTACGGATTATGACCCGGCATCGAATAATTTGAATTGGCAATGGTGTGCGTCTTCTGCCGTCGATTCTCAGCCGTATTTTCGAATATTCAATCCATGGTTACAATCAAAAGAGTATGACCCTGATGCCAAATATATTAAAAAATGGATACCCGAATTGGCGGACGTTTTAGCAAAAGATATACATACGTGGTTCAAAAGTAGAGAGAAATATCCAGGCACCGCGTATCCAGAGCCAATTGTGTCTTACGAAGTTCAGAAAGAAAAAGCCCTCAAAATGTACAAGGCTATTGCATAATCATAATTGCTAAAGTTTTAACTGTAGTTGCCGTTGCAAGCATTAAAAAGAATTCTATTTCGAAGAATATGTTATTGCCTTTTTGGGGAGTTGTAGTTGATTGTTTTGCAGGGGTGCCAGCAGAGATTCCCATCAATTTAAGCATAGTGGTGTTGAGGTATTTTTTCTCTAAAATGCATATGGGACATCGTTTGTAAATTAAAAGTAATTTTATATTAATTGCGCATATAATTATACAGAAAAAAAGGTGTTGTAAATTGGTGGATAATATGCATGTTGCTGTTATTAAAACCGCATAGCAAAAATGTATGGCGACATATAAGAGTCCAATAAAAAGTTCTAGAGACGGAGGATGTTCAATTATGGATTTATTTTTTAAATCTGGCATAGGATTACGATAAAACTCGCAAATAATATTCTCTCTTTAACGAATGAATAGAGGGAATGATGTATATATTAATTTTGAAGAGTTTAAAGCAAAACCAGAACCAAAAGATTACGATGAAATCACTCGGACAATTGTCGATGCAATGAGTGAAGCTTTAAAGGAGAATTCTCTCTTTATAGTACATTTTGATATGAAAACGTTGACTTTATCGGATTTAGAACAGTATATGAAATATTCTCAGAATCTCGCGAAAATTTTGCAGACGCTTTTTCCGAATAAATTGCAAACGTGTTATGTTTATAATGCACCGAGCTTTATAAAAGCATCGTACCATGTCTTTTTCAAATTGTTTATGGATTCCGTAACGCGTAAAAAAATAATACTCGTTGAATAATATATGAAAACATTGAAATCATGGAAAGGGAGAGAAAATATAAATGGTACACATTTTAAATTGGGAGGGAAATTGCATGCGTATAGCAGGAAATTCTCAGAGCATTTGACAAAGACGCGAAAGAAAAAGCCGAAGAAAAATGACTATTGCAAAACGCCAGGAAAATGTACAAATCCAAATGTGGATATTAAACCGGAGAGAGAATTGATGCCGCAATTCAATACGCCTGCTGATATAAAGCGATTCGATAAGCAGATGAAACAGATGGGTTATGCTAATAAAAATACTACATATCTCGCTTTAAAGTTGAAACCAAGTCAAAGGGAAATAAACAATGATAAAATAAATGAAATAGCGGATAATTGGAAAGAAGGAGAGAATAAAGTCCCGATAGTGATAACAAAAGACGGAAGCATTATCGATGGTCATCATCGGGCGTTTGCTATTAAAATACTTATAGAACGCGGAGCATTGCCGAAAACATATCGTGTGTCCGTGCATGAATACGATGCAAAGCCGAAACAAACGCTGATGTTGGCGAATTCTTTGGGATACAATAAAAATCCCCATAAATTTTAAAAGAAATTGAAAGTAATTTGTTAGTAAAGAAGAAAAGAAAAGAAAAAGATGTCAAACATTTCTGAAACTGAAACTGACACGGAGACTATTTTCAGTGATACTAGTAGTAGTACTGAAGACGAAGGAGTTGTACCAGCAGCAGAAGACCAAGATGAAGATGAAGATGAAGAGGAAGAAGAAGAAAATACAAATTGGAGGATGATTACTTTTAAAATTTCTAGAACGACTGTTGTAAAAACTTTCAGAGTAAATCTCAATTGGAGGCTGAAACATTTCATCGATAGGATGAAACTCGCGTGCATGTTAAGCATTGGAACCGCAAATGTAGAGTTTGTGCAAACAATGCAAAACCTCGAAGGCGTTGCGTCGGAAGATGCCGAAGCGTTCACAACAGAAGACGATTCAACTAGAGTCGGGGAGAGATTTGAAAATGAATTGAATGTGAATCAGCTCGTCTTTTACATTCGAATACTTCCTATTCAAACACCGGCAGATGTGCATACATCAGGAACAGATATTCTCTCTTTGTTTCCAGATTTTACACATGGGTTGCATTGTCAAGTCTGTTTCGTAGAAAATGGGCATGCGTTTGAAATAGTAAGAGCCAGCCAACAATGCGTGCATCACACATGCGGAGATTGTTTCAGAGAGAATTTTTGTGTAATTTGCAGAGGATAAAATAAAAAATTGATTTTTCTATTTAAAAAGTAATTGATAATAAGAAGAAAAAGATGTTGTCACAAATTTATTTCAAGTTTTCTAGAACCGAGATTTTCAGAAAGTATTTTATAAATTTCGACTGGACAGTGGCAGAATTTATTGATAAAATGAATTCTACTATTCAGATTGAGTTTGGATATGATAAAGTAGAGTTTGTGAGAACCATGCAAGGGAATGATGAAGTCCCGGCGGAAGACGCGGATGCAGTCGTGAGAACATCGTCAACATTGAGAGAAAAATTTGCAGCAGATATTGCCAGAAAAAGTCTTGCGTTTTACATACGAATTGTTCCTTCGGTTGGAGGTGCTTCATCCTCTCAAGAAGTACAGCACGAATGTTCAGTGTGTTATTCTAGAGAAAGAGAGTTGATGAGCTTTTTCAGATGCTCGCATGTCATGTGTGAAACCTGCAGAATTTCATGTGTGACCCACGGGCTAAATAGATGTCCAGAATGTAGAAGCAATTAAATTAAATCAAATCAAATATAGTCACAAATTTCAACAGTGTAATCATTATTAACTTTAAAGGGTTTACCACAACCATAAATTTTTTTATTTTCTATCAATTCTAAACATGCGCTTTCAGAAAGATGTGGCGGAATTTGCTCGTTGTTATTTTTGAATACTCCGTGTCGAAATATTCCGCAATTAAGTTTTTCAATCATTATAGGCGCTTCGCAGTGAGGGCAAATGATTACGGTATCCATTACTTTTAATAAATATTTATATTTTTAAGTAGTAATGGCGTCAACTAGAAATCTTAAAAAGTTATTGAGCGATTGTTTTTTATCAAGATTTTTTGTAGAACCAGGCGGAACATATCGTAAAATAGAAATTGCGCCAGAACGAAGAGGCTGTGTGAGACTTCCATTTAAATACGGTTATTCTGCGCACGATGAATCGATGCCACATCTTTTATGGGACCCGCGTATAACAGACGCAGCCGAAAAATTTGCTGAAAATAGTGCAATGTCGTTTGGTCATATTAAAGAAGTGCCACTTTTATTGTATGTAAATAGTGAAACCACATGGCATAGTTTTAATATGATAATCATTCCTGCTACCGAGCCTTTGAGCAATGATTTTACATGCGATACTCCTAAAGAAGAATGTAAAGGCGAAGATTGCGACCCTGAAGATTTTGAACCGGCGGAGCAATGCGCGTCTCTAGTGTTTGCCTATGGAATTAGACTTAGCAGTGGTACCGGCCGTATTCAATTCACAACACCGCATATAAATTTTAAACAATTATTTAAAAATCCAGATGACATATTTGAAATTAAGGCAATAGAGCCGCTTACCCCAGAATTTTTGCAAGGAACTTTGGATTTTTTGAGACAACATTTTATAAAAAATGACCCTAATGCAATTCAGTATAATGACCGCAGAGGTACACAGGAAGAAAGTATGAAAATTAGAACAGATTTAATATATTCAACTCTTTTAACAAATATTCCGTTTCTTCCTGTGCATAATTGTGCATCTATAACTGCGAAAATGTCAACACGCAAAAACAAATCTCAATCCGTTAATTCTACTGCCGGCGTATGTTTCAATAGTCCAGGATTTATGCAGTCCGCGTATTATACTCCTGAGCAATTATCACAATTTATTCAATGGTGTAACTATGAAAATCCCGATGAATATAAAATGCCAATTAAATGGATTAAACGTGTTTATAAAATCATGAGAGATGTTGACAATAGTCCGTATGACTTGAAATTCTGGATTTTATCTTTTTTGCCGAAAGAGTGGCAACGGAGAGTTGACAATGAATTAGGATTTGGTAAAAAGAAAAAAAGCAGGAGAACCCGAAAAACCCGAAAACAAAAAAGGAATTTTTACATGAATTGATTAATCGTCCAAAGCCATTCCACCATTTTGTATGCAAAACTTATTACGTCAATATCTCCCTTCAAATTGAGCTGAGGGATTGTGAGAGCCGTCATCATTTTGTCGTGATAATCGTGACACATTCCTAAATAATCTAGACCAATTTCAGATTCGCCTTCTCTGGACCGTCTTCCTATTCTCTCTTTGCAAACCTCTGGAGAAGTTCTCACATAAATTATTTTGTCTACCTGATAATCATCTGCAAACGCGTCGAACCATTTCGAATAAATCTGATAATTGACATCTTCGATATCTCCTTTGTCGAAGAGCATTTGTGCAAACACCATCTTGTCTGTCAACAAACAACGCTCTGTGACAAATATGACATTTTTTTTGTCTTTATATTCTTCAATAATTTTTTTCATGTTTGAAAGTCTGGATATGTAGGCCAGCATCTGCAATGAAAACCCATATTTTGCTGGGTCCGCATAAAATTTTTTCAAAATAGAATTTCCGTCTGCTCCTTTAATTTGTTCCCATTCTTCAACCGGCTCGTCAATAAAGACGACATTTTCATCGTGGGCATAATATTTTTTCATACACGTCAACAAATGCGTTTTCCCAGAACCAATATTTCCCTCGATGCTCACGATTTTGTAGTTCTTTTGCATCATTGTGTTTAATCTCTTTTTGCAAATCTCTCTTTAAGTTGTTTTGTTTCAATTTTTATTAAAATTGAAATCAAATATTAAAGATAAAAATGTAATAATTATATTATGGCATCGTCATTCATCTCGCAATCTCAGCTCGTTAAATCGGAATGGGACGCTATTGATGTCCCGGTGTCGGAAGAGGAAATCAGAATTTTAAGATTAATTTGCACGTCATTTTCGAATGTTAATTTTCGCGAAGGAAAAATAACATCCCTATTAGGATTTCTAAAAATAGATGCGAATGAATCTATGCATGGATATCTGTTTAAAACATATCTGGCGGACAGCGTTGAAAAACTGAGAAAATTGTATGGAGATATTTTCAAAGTCGATGCCATAGCGCAGACGACGATTAAGAAAGCGGATTCAATTCGAATTCAGCATACAAATATAGAGAGAATTTCGGAGGTGGCCGAATTCATTCTTTTGGGAATTATTGAGAAAGTGTTCTCTCTTAAAAAGCAAGAAAATTCAGAATGGGGTATTCAATATTATACTTTGAGAAAGATTTCACAAAACACAATATACAATTTGAACCCGCATTTTCGTGCAATTTTGGATAAGATTTTGACCACATTGGAAGAAGAAATTAACATTCAAGATATTATTGCAAATTCCGTTGATTTTATCGAGAAAAACACATTGCTGTTGAAATACGCGGATGTGCAGTTGTATGAGCATCAGAAACAGTTGTTTTCGGTCTTTAACAGAGTCGAGCCGACGTCAGACGAAGAAGAGGCGCCTCCGATAACTCCTAAGCTGATTTTGTATACCGCGCCAACTGGTACGGGAAAAACGATGAGTCCTATTGGATTGTCTGAAAAGTACAGGGTCATCTTTGTTTGTGCTGCGAAGCACGTCGGAATTGCTTTGGCCAGGTCAGCGGTTTCAATCGGCAAGAAGATAGCGTTTGCCTTTGGATGTTCATGCGCGGCGGATATTCGGTTGCATTTTAATGCCGCCACGGAATTCACGCGGGATGCAGAGACAGGTAAGTTGCGGAAGATTGAGAATTTCAAACACAAAAAGAGTGGAAAATATGCGAAAATCGACAATTCAATTGGAGACAAAGTGGAAATCATGATTTGTGATATCAACTCGTATATTCCTGCAATGCTCTACATGCGAGCGTTCCATCCGTTGCATAAGCTTTTGACATTTTGGGATGAGCCGACGATTTCCATGGATTACGAGACGCATGAGTTGCATGCGGTTATCAAGAGAAACTGGAATGAAAATGTTGTGCCGACGCTCGTGTTATCGTCTGCGACTTTGCCAAAGATTCATGAATTGCGGGATACATTGGCGGATTTTGCGCGGAAGTTTCCGGGGGCACAGCCTATTTGCATTAGCAGTCATGAATGCAAAAAATCGATTCCAATTCTCAACAAAAATGGCGAGACTGTTATCCCGCATAGTATATCGCCGGATTACACGAAATTTCAAGCTATCGCAGCACATTGCGAGACGAATTTCTCGTTGCTCCGCTACTTCGATTTGGGGAAAGTAGTCGAATTCATTATGTTTATGGATAAGAGCGAGTTTATTCCGAGTCGATGCAAGATTGACAGGTGTTTTGCATCAATCGACGATATAAATATGATGTCGGTGAAACTGCATTACATTAAAGTATTGAAAAATATTCGCAGGGAAGATTGGCCTGTCATCTACGAGAAATTCAATGCGGGTGGTGGTGGTAAAGCGGGGGGTGGTGGTGGAGGTGCAGGAAC
>Ga0247722_10000630_pt1 | contig 20938 bp, 25 predicted proteins | sample MSEWelMarce3H_FC_FD_189094 | JGI IMG/M metagenome (GOLD analysis project Ga0247722, IMG submission 189094) | Subsurface sediment microbial communities from gas well in West Virginia, United States - MSEEL Well Study Marcellus 3H_FC | ecosystem: Environmental > Terrestrial > Deep subsurface >... | reverse complement strand
ATAATAAATGACCAGGGAAATGGTACAGGTAAAGATAGGAATAATCAAATAGGATTGGTCGTAATGATACACAAACGTGTAAAATCCTACGATAGAGATGATGATAATGTTCATCAAGTACAAAAAGGTTGCATTGATATCCGGTATCACTGCAGACACGTTAGGAACGGCTAATCCTTTAAGTTTGTCCCATATCTTTTTATTCTCAATATGGTATCTCAGATTTTTCAACGTTTCTATTTCATGCGATTCTAGTATAATTTCAGTCTTCTTTTTGGCGGCATCACGAATGGTTTTGAATACAGCAAGTTCATCCTTGGTATACTTGATGCCTAGTTTATCCAGTTCATCTAAAATGGGAATGACACCGGATACAGAAGGAATGGCTGACGTGGGAAGACCATTGTTTCTATCCACAAAGGAAAACTGGTTTTTAAGAAAGATGTATACACTGGAATACATCATGGGATTGATTTCACATCTATAAATATAATGAAATAGAATTGGAATGTACAAGAGTGCTATAAACCAGCTGATGAAGTATTTATTTTTGGCAGAAACGGCTTCTATCCATAATCGTTTGAGTTTCTTTGAAATGGTAGGTTCATCCTTGTATTTGGTATAATCTTTCTGGGTATCTTTAATGGTCATGTCATATTTTGCGGGTACTCCTAAAAAGACTAGGACTAAGATGGCCGAATAGACAATCAACCATATGGCGGCATTCGTCGTGGAAATACCCTTGTTGTGTTGAAGGTAGACCAAGGTAACTACATAAAGAACAGAGGTGAAAGCAAATAGAAGAGTAATAAATATGGGTACCATATAGTATAATCCGTTATAAATTCTCCAAGGTTGTTTTTTTACCATGACAATTTCTACACAAAGCTACTAAATTATCAATGTGGTTGGAGCCTCCATCGGCAAGACGAACTTGATGATCCACTTCAAACCAAGCATCCAATTGTGTTTGACATTCATGACATTTCCATCCTTGATTGGCAGCTACATATTTCTTTTTTGTACCACTTACACTCCGTGAGGTGGAGGTAGACCCTGAAGTGAGGATTCGGTTTTCTTCTCGGGATTGTAAGAAAGGAGCCAGCATATTTTTAGCATCCTTATCCATTGGGATAAAATGAATCATACCATTGAAATGTTTCATGATGGACACGGATTCACCTGGATTCTTTTTGACAAAGAGGTACATGGAAAACATGACAAACACGGCCGAGGCAATTTTAAAATATTTTTTATATTTTAAAATCTCCTTAGTATACTTTCCATCGTTTGCAGTGTCAGCAATGTAAAAGGATACGATGGCTAAAAATAAGAGTTCACTTTTCATAGTATATCCATAGATTAGTTAAATTGAATACCAGGTACATTTTTAACAATTTCTTCTTCCAAGGTGTCCTTAAAGGAGGCTTCTGGGGCTACAGGACATTCATCTTTGGGAAGAGGTGAAAGGGTAGGAGGAATCGGTTGGATGAGGGAATACAATACAACGACTCCTACAATGCCAAGCACTGGTGAATTTACAAACAGTGCTCCCAGAATAACAACCCCTAAAAGAACCAGAGGTCCTAGTCCAATTTGTCTAAAGGAGGGAGGCAACCGAACCTCTAACAAAATGACAATACACAGAACTACAAGAATGACTGCTTGTAAAATATTCATAGTGTATATGAATATTTTTAAAATTGAAAGATAAAACAGTCGTCTTTTTTATTGTATCATGTATCTCGGTTCTCGTGGTCTTACTATTCCAAAAGAGTCCATGACGGTCGCAGAACAGACGGAATTCAAGAAACGCCTCACTTTTTCTCCCAAAACCATGGGTGGGTATACAGACTTGACCAAATTGTATGCTTATCGCGAGTCTCCTCATACGTTGTATGGTCCTCGGTTTTATGGAAGACAAGATGTGCCAAGTCGCTTGACGGACGGGACGGCCATTGACCTGGCGTTTTGCGGTTCTTTACGAGACGAACAACACAAGGCCATTCAGTGTTTCATGAAGACCAAATGCGGTCTGTTGGAATTACCTTGTGGGTTCGGTAAAACCATTTTAGCTCTTCATTTGATTCATTTGTTGAAACGGCGTACACTGGTCATTGTACACAAAGAATTCTTGTTAGAACAATGGGTAGAACGTATACGCGAGTTTCTTCCTACCGCCACCATCGGACGTATACAGGGTGATACCCTGGACATTGACAAGGACATTGTCATTGGCATGCTACAATCCATATCCATGAAAGACTATCCACCTGCCACGTTTCGGTCATTTGGGTTCACCATCATTGATGAAACGCATCACATTTCCGCCGATGTCTTTAGTAATGCCCTGTTCAAAGTGGTTACGCCCTACATGCTAGGGTTGTCGGCGACCATGGAACGAAAAGATGGACTGTCCAAAGTGTTCAAATTGTTCCTGGGCGACATTGTCTACTCGGCCAGTCGTGAAAAGACACAGGTCTTTATTCACAAGGTGACGTATACAACCCCGGATGTAGAATTCAATGAAGTCATTACAAATTTCAAGGGAGATACCAATTACACGAGCATGATTAAACGTATCAGTGAGTTTGGTCCCCGAACAGAAGCCATCCTATCCCTTCTTACCATGCTGAAAGCGGACCCGACTACCAAACAAATCATGATTTTAGCACATACCAAGTATCTACTGAAATACATTCATGATGCCATTGAAAGTCGTTCTATTGGGACGGTAGGGTATTACGTGGGAGGTATGAAAAATACGGCTCTCAAGGATACAGAAACCAAAGAGATTATTGTGGCAACGTATGCCATGGCCGAAGAAGCTCTGGACATTAAAACCTTGTCTACCTTGGTGTTGGCCACGCCCAAAACCGATGTCACTCAAGCCGTTGGCCGTATACTTCGGGTCAAACATGAAAAGCCTGTCGTCATGGACATTGTAGACCCGCATGCGACTTTTGTCAATCAATGGAAAAAGCGTAGAAGTTATTATTTAGGACAAGGGTATACTGTCCTGGAATCCCGCCATGACACTTACCCGGTACTCACAGAATACAAAAAAAAGGATGCCAAATGTTTGTTAAAAATTGAAAAATAAACTTCCGTTCTTACAACAGGACGATGATTCTGAGCGACCTTACCATTGACGATTTACTGTTTGAGGATGAAGGGTATCCGACCTTAGGTGCCAGGTGTGCCGCGAACATTGGTCCTTACCAATATGTAGTAGGGATTCTCCATTCTTACAATTCGGAAGAGTATTGTTTCAAAGACTGTACCTATTACCTAGACAAAGGTAAAGTGATTGAATCGTGGACGACCCATCCCCACAAACCCATTCATTGGGTCAGCCGAAACGCTTGCGTATGGGCGAAATGTAGTAAAATTGAATCCGTTTAGCACAACATAGATAGGTGTAGAAAACATGACGTCTTTCAAAGTGGAACAGTTGGCCGGTCTGGAAGAGGAACTGGAATATCTTCTTCGCAAGTATGAGGTGGGTTCGGCGACCATTCGTGGTCGGACGACCCCTGGAAAGAAACGAGGACATGTCGTGTACTACGTGGACGTGTACGAGCTCAACGAAGAAGGTGTCATGTTGAAAGACTGGCTTCGGCGTGGCAAACGATATGACGCGGAACGAAAGAACGACCCAACATGGATGCCTTGTCTTCATGGTCCTGTGTGGGCGACAGAGACAAGCGACGGAGTTGTCCTTCGGCGGTGGTGGCTCAAGTTGACGACTTCCAGGTAAGTTTCTCCCTGTGTATACACCTTGTATACACTTTTTTATGCGATTAAACTATGGCACGGCACAGGTCGCATTCATTTACTATAATAGACCAAAAATATGACCCAACATGCATTCTTCATTCATTATCTCGAGCAGGTGTTCGCAACGTTTTCCAACCGGATGTATGTAGCCTCGTGTATCATGGACAAGTAATTCCTCCTTATGTAGGTGACATGACAAGCACATGCATGGAATATTTACCCATCTATCCAGCAAGCCTTGATATATCTAGGTTAAATCCAGAATCATGCGGAGGAGTTCGTCCCTATTTTAGCACCTTGATGTATGTGTACATATACTATTCTTTATTAGAAAATTATCGTGAGGTATCGTATGAACCAATTTCATCTGGATATCAAGAATTGATTACCATACTTCAAGTATATATAGATTCAAATCTGATTCCTTCCTTATTGCGTTCTAAACAAGATGACATTCGTCTCATGTTGCAAGGCCAACAAATCTATTTGACTCATTTTGACGTTCAGTTCACGAAAAAACAAAGTAGAAACCCTTTTACATTTAATGGGTTAGAAGACAAACGGTGTTTAGATTTTTTAAAAACTTGTTTTAAGCGAGGGGTTTACGTTGTAGCAGCGAGTGAACCTAAAAAAGGGGACGGACATTCTCTGATTTTATCGGGTATAGATAAAAAATACAACGTAGAAATTAAAAATTCCTACGGTGTTCCTATAGATACAATACCCTTGTCTGAACTTGCATCGCATAATTATAAATTAACACAACTTGTTCCTTTCATGACGTATGAAGAACAATATGAACATGGTATAGATGAAGACGATACTCTCTATGAAGAGACAAAAAAATACCATCATAGACCTATTAATCATTTGTGGTATATATCATCTGTTCCATATGAAGAATTACAAATACGTAGATTGCCTTCACGCCGAGTAGGAACGGTTCGTAAAGGTCCTGTCAAAAGTTCATCTACACGAAGATCGAAGTTAAGGTAATAACAAGGTATCTATTCCGCCATTAAATTTATCTATGAAATACGTGTACCCTAACTCGTTGATACAATAGTCTTTAATGTTAAAGTTGGCCTCGGCTGTATACTGGGGGTATGCACGACATACGGACTCGTAATGAGATTTGTCATATTCCTTGTTGTTTTCATAATAGATGACTGGACGACATCGCCGAAGGGTTTCCTTTCCACCTGCAAAAATAAAACTTTCTGAGCCCTGTGTATCACAATGAATGTACCCGATGTCATCTAAATTCATCGCATCTATGGTGGTGAACTGGACATCTTCTCCATCGGTTCCTACTCCAACACCTCCAAAATTACATGGCAAGGATAACTCCTCTGTATACCGTTTGGCGACAACCCCTCCTCCTCCATCCATGTCCGTCGCATTCATTTTACCCATCCCTTCATAACAAAACACTCCTTTGTGGTAGGGAAGCACCTTAGATTGTAGACTGTTTTGTTGTATGTTATGAACTAACAATTCATACATTTTTTGTTGAGGTTCATAGACGTATACTTTTTTATGTTTCAAATAAGAAGCATAGACCAGAGTGGACGTTCCACAGTGTCCTCCAATTTCTAAAATGTTTCGGTGAGGGTCAATGTAGTTGTAGAGTTTTTTCATGGTATCAATTTCCCAATAGATTCCATGTTTAAAGGTAAGTCCAATGTAGGCCTCATTTTGGTAGAGAGTGATATTTCCATAGGGAGTAGAATAAGTATCCATACTATCTCCAACGAGTCTAGATTTATGTGTTTTTAATAGATAGAATCCAAGTACATGGACAACTGACTCCCTCCTACAAAATAAAGGGAACGCCATACTTGTTCATCCTCAAAATCGTGCGTATGTATACAGGTGTTCATGTCGAGTATACCTTCATCCAAAGGAACAGCATCTTCTTGAATGAATTTCACCACGTACATGGGAATGTCTACCGTCAACATGTATACACAATACAACATGGCAATACATCTTGCCCATGGAAGAGGAGAATTCCAATAATAGCTATATCCAATAAGAAACCATAAATATTCTTCGTACACATGAAACAAATTGTTTTTGGTCAGAACAGCAAACCAACAGCATAACTCAGCTGACCAAGCATAAAAGAGAATCCAATTTGGTCTGTACAAGCTGTCGGACAATTGCTTGGCAAAACAAAGTTCAGATACAGTGGACAAGGTGCGGTCAATCAAGGGGGATGAGATGATAGTGAGACATTGTCGTTCTGTCGTTTTTACAGGAAACAGACTACGAAAGGCATTTACTCCTACGTAGACTCTTGACAACCAAGAGTGGTCGCGGATAAAACAATGGATAGTGGATTGAATGGCATGAAAACACATACAAAAATACCACATGACTTCTTATCACATCATTTCTTTAAATAGGTCAAAAACAAATATAAAGAAAACCCAGTATACTTAAGTGTGAAACTCCCAATAGCTCAGTTGGAAGAGCGACGGACTGTAAATCCGCAGGTCATGAGTTCAAATCTCATTTGGGAGACTTTACCTTTTTGTTTTATTTTATGTTTAAACGTGTCTTCGTAGCTCAGCTGGTTAGAGCGCGCGACTGTTAATCGCGAGGCCGACGGTTCGATCCCGTCCGAGGACGTTAATGAACAACATTGGAGATATAAAACGCAGTCAGAATTAATATAAACGCAATGAATTCAGTAAATGCGTGTTTGCTATCCCATTTTATTTTCATGACAAAATAGTTAAATATCCAGATACAAATAAAATAACAACAAATCGTAAAAATAAGAATGTTGGACGGAGATACATCCAAATATTTATACGCAAAATAGTTTCCGTGAAGGGTAAATGTATACTCAATCAATACAAACGGTATAGCAATCATGAGTGCTTTTGAAAAAGACCATTGATAGTTGTATTTTAAATGATAAAAAGATGCTATGGTATAACACATGGCTCCAATAAAAATAAACGACATACAAATAAAATAAATAAGGAGCTTGTTCATAGTATACTATTACAAACAAAATATATACACAACCATTGATTTATACTGGCTATTCCATGAAACATCATGTGATAGACATACCAATTTCCATACGGATTGATATTATATTGATGCCAGGATTGTTGATAGAAAAACAACATCAGTATACACCCTGGTATTCCACAAGTACAAGAGTATTGGATTCCATATAAAAAATAAATGGTTCCTCCGACGCGCGACCAATACACATCTATGGTTCGTCTCCAAGATGGGATAGGATGTCTCCAATAATTCATGGATAACACGGAAGTTGTCCATGAAGCGACAGCACAAGGATAGACGCAATGATACCATGCGTACCACGCAGGAATTTGAAACAACATAGATGAGGCAACCATATAGTTGGAATGCGAATACATTCTATAGACCTTGTGTATACATTATTTAATCATTACTACCGCAAATTGAGTCAGAGCATCCACGGTAGGACGTGCGTCAAAATCATAGACATCATTTTCTTTGACCAATTTGATGGTAGGGTACGATTTCACGTCATATTTGTTGGCTTTGGCTTCATTGATATCACAATCTACTTCGGTGAATGTAATGAGGTATCCATTGATTTTTTTACCTGCCCATTCCGTTTTGAAAGCATCCCATTCTGGTCGAGCACGTTTGCAATACGGGCACCATGTCGTATAAAAATAAATCATTTCGCATTGTTTGGTGACACCATCCGGACTATTTGTAACAGAATCCACCAATTGCTTTTGTTTATATTCTTTGTATTTAGTACGCATTACAAAAAAGGCCACGACCAAAAAAATGATAACGGATACGAATACAATTGCCTTTAAATTCATAGTATTGCTCTAGATAATAATAAGTTAGTCTTTAACGGAATCGCGTATTTCTTCCAAATATTCCAATCGCTCTTGCGTAGAAGCACCCCGTTGCGTCGACATATGAATCAAGTGAGCCTCCCGAGTGAGCTTTAAAATTTTCATTTTCTCTTTGTGTTGAGAGAACTTGGCCAACGAAATGTCTTTCTTGATGGCATCAGAAAGGTCGTTCCATGCCTTCATGTCCTTGATGGCGTGAAGGGTTCGGTGCTTTTGGGCAAAACTGCCATCCCCCTTACCTATGATATCACCTGAATTTAAAGTAAACCGTTCTGCATCGTCAAATTTGTAGAACTTGAACTTAGAGCCGTGGTAAGCGTGTTCAATGGAATTCCACTGAGTGCCTTCGGCAAAGGGAATCGGAAGCAATCCCTCTCCTGTCCATGTAAAGGGGGCTACATCTAGAGGACTGAGTTGAGACCTCCATTTGGTAATTTTGGAAAGAGCATCGTACTCCTTAGGATGAACCAAATGTTCATGAATACCCTTTCCTGGATACACGTCTTTGGATTTGATAAAGAAGACGAGGACGTCCTCCTCCTCTTCTTCTGCTTCGGGGGGGCGCCTCTTCTTTCGGAGCCACGAGAGGAGGAGGTTCAACGTAGGTATCGTCCATGACGGCCATGATGGAAATTTTATCGTCGTTGATTTCGTATCGTTTTCCAATCATTTTGACCTTGATTTTATCTCCCTCTTTCAGTTGAGAAAAGTTCTCATATTGGTAGTGATGGTCTCTCGCTAAAAAGACAATGAACGGCGATTCGGGTGCGTCCAATCGCGAACGAATGCCGGCCTTGGTATTGGACTCTACTACGCACGAGAGCAATTGGCCGACCAGAGGATTTGTAATCTTACACTCAAACACGACTTCAATGAAGACTTGAATTCCTTTAATCACACCACAAGAATGATGAAGAATTTTAATGGAGCCTCGCTTGATGTATCCTTCTTCACAGCATTTTCCTTCGTTTCGCCGTAAAATGGATTCCATCAACTGAGATACATTCCCTCCAATCTGTGTCATGGGAATGTTCAGTTCACGCGACAACACAGCGGATTGATACAGAGTGTCCATCTTTATATATATTACTTTTATATATTTATGTTTCAATTTATAATCATTTTCGCTTACGAGCATTTAAAAGTTTTAAAATACCCGATTTGTTGAAATCAATGACATCCACTGAATTCAGAAACCATATAGAATTCTTGTACTGAATACATTGTAAATATCGTAGCAATAACTCAATCAGACAACAGGATTCGTCTCGTTTTAAATATTTATACGTTCCACCAAGAATGGCATTCAATCTTGGTTTAACGACCGTGGCCAAATTGGCATCATCGCAAATTTGTCCCAACGTATTTAATTCGGACATGAGACGGGTTTTCATGACACGTAGTTCAGCCGAATGATTGGAGATGCCTCCGACCACGGTTCCAAACGTATACGTTTCGTCCGGGTATTCATAGGGAATGTCGTACCTCACCCATCCACTTGTCTGCTGTTTGAGAGTATGAACGTCCATGTCATCCCATACACGGAGAAGCGTGTTCCCGCGATACTTGTACGGCTTAAAATAGGATTTTGCGTGCTTTTCTGCCTCGGTCAACGACTTGGTAAAGAACAAATAGTTCAATAAGAGTAGGACTTCAGGATAAATCATCATTTCTACCAAATGGTCAACGATGATTTGACGAAGAATGGCTTCATCTACTTCTATCTTGTTCTTTTCAAGAGCATCGTGGCGAAGCACGGGTAGAACGGAAGGTACAATGTGAACCCATCCCACTGCGTCTTTAACTGGTTTTTTAGTAAATTGAGTTGCGTCTTGATATTCTCGATTGAATTTTTCAAGGATGGATTCAATATCATACTCTTGTTCTACTTCGTCCGGAGTAAAGACCACGGAATGAGGAGCAACATTCAAGGGGATGCGTCGTTCAAACATGGCCAAGTCCTCTCCTACTCCCAACGGTTGAAAAACATAAAATGCCTTTCCCTTTAACATACGGTCAATAAGATATCCTGGACGCGATAACATGTCCATACACACCGTTTTAGTGTTTACCATGATGCTCAAGGTTTCATACAAATGGGGGTACGACAGTGGTGTTGTATGGTTGAGTTCAATGTACAACTGTTGAACGGAGTACGCATATGATTTTTTATAGAGAGCCTTGATACGGTCAATGGTCTTGTAAGGGTCATACAACGTCTCTTGGTACACGGCCTTTTTTGCCGGCGTTGAACATGTATACTGACAATCCATGAAATCGCAAGCCAAGGTAAAGGATTCGTCTCCAATCGGATAATCAATGCCTTTTCCGTCGGAAAGGGTTTGGGGAATCGTAAACCCGAATGATTCTACGGATTTCAGTTGAGCATGATTGATGGAACAATCCATGGAATTTTCTTTTAGCACTCGCAACACCTTTCCTATTTTGACAGCCTTGGCTTCTGCATACCGATATAAATAATGGTCAATGGTTTCTGTAGTTCCAAAGGTCGCCACATATAAATAAATTTGGGCATTTCTCTTTGAAAAAGGCAAAGACTTGTGACTACATAAACGTATACCTCGTCCAATGACTTGTTCAATGCGATTCAAATGCCACCATGGATCCATGATATGGATTTGTCGTATGTGTTTAAAATCTACTCCCTCCGAGGCAGCCTTGGTAATGATGACAATTTTCAACAATTCCCCGTTTTTGTTTCCTTCCGAATTGAATAACTTGAGTGTACTGTCCTCATCACTCATGGCCGAGTCGCCTGTCAGTACACAATAGTGTCCTATCAACGGAGCAGGTTTGACCATGAAATTCTTACGGGACGCATGGCGATGAAACCCCAGCGATTCTAAAGCTAGTGCTGTAGGAAGAAGACCTTCCGTGACAAGGTTGGTATAAATGAGAACCTTGCCTTCTCCTGTAAGAATGTGATTACAAATAGCAAACAATTTAGCACTGTATTTTTCAAGGTTGGCCAAATCAAAGCATCGTTCCGTGCGGTCATAATATTTGTAGCGACCCTCTACCTTTTGAAGGTACGCCAGCCCTTTACTGGGATACGACATGTTAAGTATACCGGACAAGGCAACTAGATTTCCCATGGATAAATCATTCATGGTGTCTCCAATGGTTTCATCCTTCAACAACGTTGCATATTGGTCATATTGATGTTGTGGAAGAGCGACGGGGTAGACTTTGGAACGAAGGGCTTCTAAAGGTTCGCCACGTATACCGACCGTCGGCAATAAAAGTCCTCGTGTGTCAAAATGGGGAGGATAGATGCGGTATGGAAATGTATACGGGTTTTCTCCTTTGACAAAGGAAACATATCCGCGTAAATAGTCTTTGAATTCTTCTTCTTGAACGAGTTCGCCGTCTTTGAAAAAGTGTTTTTCTTCTTGAAGTTCCCGTTTATCGTTTCGTCGCAATAAATTCAAAATCCATATGATTTCTTGAGGCTGGTTGAACATGGGGGTCGCCGACAACATCAGGAGTTTACACGTGGTCTGTCCAGTAATGTAATCCAACGCTGAACTAGCACTGTCCCCTTCCTTGTCGTCCTTGATGTTGTGTACTTCATCAATGATAATCATACAATTTTCAAAGAGTTCCTTGGTGTGTTTTTTATGAGAGTTGACCATGCTGGCAAACTCTAGATACCCCATGTATTTATAGTATTTGCGAAGCAAGGCGTCTATTTTCTTCAACAAAAAGTCTTTGGTACACGCTGTTCCCGATGAATTTACCTCTCGTAAAATAGAGTTTCCGATACAATTGGAACATGTCCATTCACCGTCGTATTTTTTCAAATGGGATTCGTGAAACAATTGATTCTTGAAATTTTGTTTGATGTTTTTATTTCCCAACACGTAAATTTTTTTAGCTAACCCGCTTCGTTTTAAAAATTTACGATGCTCTTCCGCGACGGTAATGGCAGCACATGTTTTCCCTGAACCTAATCCGTGATACAAAAGGAGACCGTTGTAAGGTGTGTCGTTGGATAAAAAGTTTCTCACCACGGTCTGATAGGTAGACAATTCAATCGTAGAATTACACAAGGTATCGGATAAGGTTTCTACCTCGGTTGCAGTGGTCATATGTTGTTGTTGAAAGGGAATGTTAAAGTCTTGATATTCCATGAGTTTACTAGAAAAATCAGACTGGTCTAACTCAGGATAATCGGTGGAATACATAGGATTCAATTGAATGGAATTCAGTTTATCAACCACAAAAGGTTCACTCATGTTTTATACAGTCATAAAAATATTCAATGAATTACTATGTAATCTTTCAACGCCATTTGTACTTGTTGAACTAGTCTTGTACGTTCCATGTTGTAGGGACGTATCATGTGAAGTACCTGTTCGTACTCCATCCATCTTAAATCACTCACTTCGTTTTCTTGAAAAGGACGCCGAGGTAGACTTTGATGACTGAGAGCAATAAAATATTTATGTTTGTAGGACTTGTAATTGGAGCCGGTAAATACCTCTTCGTAGGGCAATACGTTGCTCAAGATGGTTAAATCCTTCTTGTCATAACCAGTCTCTTCTTCATATTCACGTAGTGCACATGTATAATCACTTTCATGCTGATTTCGTCGCCCTTTGGGAAACCCCCACTCGGGTTCCGTCCAACGAGATGGACACTCTTCCAGGAGTTGTTTCAAGGTAATGGGGACAGATTGAATCGTACACCCGTTGGTCAAGACAGTGAACTTTTCACGAGACGTAAACTCTTCCGACCCTCCGTCGAGAGGTGTATTCCATAAATCCGTCCACAATTCATCAAACGAGTGGGTCAACAACATTTTTTTTTCGGAAAGCGTCATTTCATAAATGAGATTTTTCAAATGTTCTACGGATTGTAAATTGTATTTCCCCCGTACGAAATCCACATACCCCAACGACTTTTTGCGACAAATCATCAAATACTCCCCCTTTTCATTAATGTTAATGATGCCATTGCTGGTGATGGGTACTCTACACTGTCGGTAAACATGACGAGTATTCCCACAATTTATACATTTAATCATCTAGGTATAAAATGTTAATATATTTAAATACTATGGATCCAACAATATGGGGACCTCATTACTGGTTTATGATGCATACCGTCGCCTTTCATTATCCAAATCACCCTACAGCCATCCAAAAAAAGATTCATTATCGTTGGATACATCATTTACCCGAATTGATACCCAACAAGAGCATAGGGGCTATGTTTGCAGACATTCTTCGCGATTATCCCATTTCTCCTTACTTGGACAATCGGGAAGATTTCATTTTATGGACACACTACATTCACAATGTAGTGAATCGGAAATTGAATAAACCGACCATGACACTTCAAGAACATTATGATGATTTTGAAAGATACATGGAAAAACCGGCGGATCGGTGGAAACGTTTATGGAAAGAACAATTTCAAGCCTGCCTCTTTATTTTTGTGTGTATAGCAATCCTGTATTGGATAACCACGGTCGTAGACCATACGCAAAGTCACGGATATAATCTCCTATCGTAAAGACTAAAATGTACATGCCGGATACAAAGCATACCTTTTTCTCAAACGGACCGAGAGGTGATTCATTCAGAAAACTGAACCGTATGACTAAAAACACACCCACAATGATTTTGACAATAAAACTAGCAAGCTTGAACACATAAGGAGTGCTTTTTATCCATCCTAGAAAAATAAGAATGGTGGACACAATGATGGAAAAATTAACTCCGTCAAAAACATACTCCTTCATATTATAACAAACTAGAAATTATTATGTAAATGGCGATTAACGACGCAGGAATCCACAAATACCACCATTTATCATATTGTACTGGATTGTATCCCCATCCAATGTAGCTAATGATTTTTTCAGGAATGTAGAATAGAAGCTTCAATATAAAATCCAACGCAAATACCGACATGAACGTCACCGTCACCGTAAGTAACACCAAAGGTTCAAGTAAATTATTCCTAAAATGATACAAGAGTATACATCCATAGGTAAAAATAACACAATTGATGATGTTCGTCCACATCATGACATCGGCATCACTTGTCTGATACATGGAAGATTTCCTCAAGGCCGTGTCTATTTTAGGAGGCGTCATGTCCACAGGTGAATTGGGACTGATGGTTCCATTGTTCAGCGAGTTCAAATACAGCGTTTGGGATTGTAAAAAGGATATGCTTTCGGTGAGCTGACTAAGAATCTCATTTTTCTCTTGGGTCAAGGACAACCACAGAGGAGCGGCTTCCGTATTGTAATACAGGGTCAATTGGCTGGCTGAATTGGCGTACGCTGCGTTAAAATAAGCATTTCGTGCTTCTATTGTATTAGAAGGAGCATTCGTTTCTTCTCTCACACGGTCTTGATAGGTATTTAATAAAGTTGTCATTCGTGCACGGTCAGCGTCTAAAGAGGAATTGGTGTTTTTTACATCCAAAGAAGCAACCATCCCATTAATGGTTGTGTCAATCTGTGTATTTCTAGCGGCTAGCTGAGACAGGGTGTCCGTAGGGGCGGGTACGGTAGAGCTTTCGGAAGATGTCATGGTAGACAAGAATTGATTTATCCCATCCATTGTATTAAGAAGAGGTAATTTCTTGAGGATTTATCAACACACACCCTTGTTTGCTATTCCATTCCGTTCCGTCTCCACAGCATAAAGGACCTACGCAGATGGTCTTACTTAAACTAATTCCGCTAATGTCTACAATGTTGCCTGACAATCCATCGTCGGTTGCTGGCGCGTTTACCCAATTGTATTCATCATAATTGGTACTGGTTCGCAACATCATAGAAATGATTTTGTAGACGATAACACTTCCTCCTAGAATACAAATGGCAATGGTCAATGACCTGGATAAAAACTCAAGGGGAGTGTAGGAGAGCAAAAGTGAGGCTATAATACAAATGCTTACAATGGTCACAAGAATGAACAATTCCTTGTAGGATTCATATTGTTTGCCATAATAGGTATTGATATCTACCATTTTCTTTTTGGTTTGCTTGTCGGCGGATAATGTATTGGCCAAATCATTGGATTTAGCCGTCAAGGTATTCAGGGTGGTCGTGGCCGAATTTGTCGTAGAGTAAGCGTTTTGAAGAGCTGTATTGGCACTTGCTCGTAAGGCTGTATACGACGCCCAGTTGTCTAACAAAGTAGCTACATTTGTAACCTTTTGTTGAGCCGTTGTAATTTCACTCGTTGGTGCGTCGGAATCTACCAATTTAACATATTCCGATGTCAATCTAGAGTTTTCAGCATTCAATTGTTCCTTTAGTATATTTTCTATAGTGCTCATACTAATACATTGGATTAATTACTGGGTCTAAATAAAATAATAGAAATAACGGAAATGGAAATAATTCCCCATAAGATAGCAAGTGATTTATGATGTTCATCCAAGACGGAACTGTCTGTAATTCGTTGTTGAATGGTCTTGTTGGTAGGATTGGTGGAATTAAACTGATCCAATATCCTTTCGTAGGCCGTGGTATAATTCTGAGCCGATGAGGCCAAGCTTGACGTTTTAGCATTCAAACTGGTAATGTTAGTGGCAGTAAGCCCTTTCCCATCCAAAGAATTAAATTTGGCAGTCAAGTCGTTCATGTATTTATCATATTCGGGTACAATGACAGGAGGAATGGAGGGACATACAGCTCCTGTAACAGGAAGAGCCGACCCCTTCGGAAACAATAACATGTGATTCCATGGGACGGATGTGATGGTAGACGTAGACGGACAATTGGTTCCTGAAACACCAATGGATAGATTTCTTAAGTAGGTGTCTGTATACGTCGTGCTCATCTGATATTTGTCGGCCGTGTCATCTGTATTGATAAATTGCCAATTATGATTTGTTCCAGAATGAATGAATCCTACACATTTGCTGGATTCGGCGCAAAACTGTTTCAATGCGTCTACATTACATTGCGTTCCATCGCCATAGTATGGACTAGTAATAGAAAATTCATACGTAGGTTCGGTTGTAAAGGTAATGACCGACGACTCTACACTAGCATAGGAACTGTCGGGTGTATCAAAATCGGTTTTGGTACTCGGCCAGACCACTGTGTCGGTTCCGTCTATAATGACCAATTCTCCGTCGGAATCACACAAAATGGCCTTATAAGGAGATGTATTGCCGGACAGAGAGGTAGGAATAATCTTCTGAGGAGTTGCCCCTGTCCCGGACGTGTCATAAAAGATGAATTTTCCTTCATCAAACAATACTTTGCTTGTAGTACTGGGCGACGTAATGGTATAAATGGTTGTTTTAATGGAATTGGATGAATTGTAGATGGCCAGCGTGCTATCCACAAACTTTAGTGTATACGTTCCATTTTTACTGGTAAGATACGGAGCCGTGCGATTGGTCATGACGGTTCCATTGATGAGAGTGTTGGACGAAGCTTTGGCAACGATGGAAAGAGAATCTCCTATTTTGATGGGTTGATTGGCATTACTACGAAGTGCCGGAAGGAACCGAAAAGGTATTCCATTTCTAGACGAGGTTAACTCTAATTGTTGAATCGAAGAGACACTGCCTACCTTACATCCCCATAGTCCACAGGTAGACGAACTGGAAACATTGGTCGTTGTAAGCAGACAGGCATCTCCGTAGTTAATTTCTGCTTTTGACGTTCCTGTAAGAGGTTGTAAATAATAGATGGAGGCTGTCTCGGTGGACGAGACCTTGACTACGTCTGAACTTGTGTAGGCATACGACGTTCCGTATTTGATATAAATGGCATCTCCATAATGAACTTTACCTCCCAAACAACTTGTCATGGTGGTTCCTGAAACATAACTGGTATGAGGAGGTTTATACGTAGACGAATACGTAGTGGTTACTGGATGATAAATGTTGTCTATATCAATGTACCCCACTTTTCCCATTTGGGTCATTCCGGCCGAGATGGAATCTCCTTCTGTAACAGAGGAAGGGAACGACGAAGTAATGTACGAGTTTTCAAAACCGCAAGGGGCACCTGGAGCCATGGCGGTTCCACGAGGATGCATCAAAGTCGCCCACGTTCTATCTAAGGGAGTAGGAACAGAACTTCCACACGAATTTAGACCCGCCGTCAATGTATAATCCGCGGTTGTACCATACTCTTTGGCGATGCCATATTTATTGATGTAGGCCTTGCTTCCTGTAGATAATTCTACATTGGTGTTCAAATTGGTAGTTTTAATACGTTGTGCTTCAAAAAAGGCATGTAAAGCTGCGTCCATATTACTATACAGGATTATTTGAAATTCCATAAAGATACTATAATTGCCAAGAGAACAGTTACAACAAACAACAATAACAAGGCAGTGGATCGCGACTGTTTAGCCTTGACGGTCGTGTCTTCGGTGGTTTGAATCAATGATAACATGTCTTCTCTTAACTCCACTGAAGGAGGCTTGTTCAATTTGGATTGAAGAATGTTATTGATTTGAGCTGCCAAGGTAGAAGCACATTGATTTCCTTCCGATGTGTTAAGCAGGATTTGACTGTTGTAATAAGACAAAAGAATTTGAATGTCTGATTCTGCTGCCATGGTTGCACATGTCATATAAGTATACTCGGTAAATTATTATCACGAATTAGTCCTGAAGGACATAAGGGGTCTCTTATTTTCGCCAGTTGAAATTTCAAGAAGAGTCCTAAAAAAAAGACTCCGTATAAAATGGCTAAATAGTTCATAGCATAGACTTATAAATTTGATATAAGAGGTTTCTCTTACTTATATCAAATGACAGAACAATTGTATGTAGGCTTGTTTTTTGTATCCATGGGAGCATGTATACTATGGTCATGTGTTAAAAATGTCTCACCTTCTTCCTCCAGGGGAAGGGCTCGACGGTTCTAGCACCATCCTTTCGGGTGTACATGCCGGGAATGTTGAAGGCACTTACACCTCGCCCTACACCGCTCAATTGACCCATGCTATAAATCATCGACCGAGAGAGGGGGGTGCTTCCTGTTTCCCTCCGAACATGATTCACACTTCTCCCTAGATTTCCGAACCCTACCATGCCGGCAAGGCCTTGTTTCTTGCTACCACCCGCACCGTCTGCGTTGACAGATACTCCGAACGAGGTTGCTCCTGCTAAACCAGCTCCCATAATACGACTTCGGTGAACCATATTCTATATCTATATTTTATTAAAGAAACAATTCTATGTTTAGTATGAATTGTCCATTTGTGGAAAAATATAGACCGAACCATTTTTCTAAAATTGTGCTAGAGGAAGAGAATCAGCTCTTTTTTTCCAACATTGTCAACATGGATTATATTCCTAATATGTTATTTTATGGTCCTCCGGGAACAGGAAAGACCACGAGCATTATTAATTTAATACACCAATATCAAAAACTACATGGGGAGGAATCCAGTGGATTGATGATTCATTTGAACGCATCGGACGACCGAGGCATTGATACCATCCGAGTCCAATTGTATTCCTTCATTCAATCCAAAAACATGTTTAAAAAGGGAACCAAATTCATCATCCTAGATGAAGTGGATTCCATGACGCGTGCGGCTCAATTGTCGCTCAGCTATCTTCTTCACGAATGTTCCAACGTGACCGTATGTCTCATTTGTAATTACATTAGTAAAGTGGAAATGTCGCTACAGAGCATGTTTCTTAAAGTAAAATTCAATCATTTGCCTCCTAAAGAAATCATTTCGTTTTTAAAGCACATTGTTCAAGAAGAATCCCTACAGTATACAGATGACCAATTGTGGAAAATTCAAAAGACGTACGGGTCGGACATTCGCAGTATGATTAATCATTTACAAATTCATATTGCGACCGACATTATGTGTATACAGAATGAAACGTGGGATACCCTGTACCATACCATTCGTTCCGACAAGGAAAAGGGGACCCAGATGATTTACGACTTGAGTTCAAGTTATAACATGGACATTAAACATTTGATAAAGGATTTTTTATATTATTGTGTTCTCCATCATACCGTTTCCATGGAAGACTTGTCCATTTTATTACATACATCGTTCACCAATGAGCACTGTATACGTTATATGATTAATAAATTGATTTAATATTAACCAAATATTAGACTGGAGAAGATGGAATTAAATGACGAATGGTTGAACTTTTTAGGAGACCCTTCTCTTGAGGAAGAGGAGGTGGTTTCCAAAGAAGGCCCCATTCCTCTTCCGACAAAGTTATACGTGTCTACCAACACCATCATTTCTTATTTAAATGAACCCATTGACCTACATACTACATTTTGGGAAATTCCTGTCATTCCCTACAATTGTCCTCAGGAAGGAGTCATTAAAAAACAAATGAAATTCAACAGTACCACCCCCGAAGAAGTTCTTCAGATTCAATCCAAACTAAAGGGGTGTGATTATTCGGTGGAACATGTGATTTCTCACGTGGAAGACAAGGGAACGTTAAAGTACAAGGATACACGAAAGGTGACCGTAGGTATTTCTCGCCGAGACATTTTGTCGTACCGTATCCGACACAAGGGTGCCTTCTACAACTGTTTTGCTCTGGTCATTCGCCTTCACATTGAGGGAACCTACCGAGAATATCATTTGAAGGTGTTCAATACAGGCAAGTTGGAAATTCCAGGAATTCAAAATCGCGACCACATTCCTATCATCATTCAGTATTTGCTGTCCATTTTAAAACCGTATTATCCTCTCCTGGTGTATCATTCTTTCATGGAAGAAACCGTCTTGGTGAATTCCAATTTCAATTGCGGGTATCACATTGACCGAAACAAAATGTTTCAATTGTTAAAATATAAATACAACATTTCGGCTGTATATGACCCCTGTTCATATCCAGGTATCCAGTGTAAAATATACTACCAGGATGGTGTGATGACCACCATTCAATCCATCGCCGTATCCTTTATGATATTCCGAACAGGAAGTATACTCATTGTAGGAAAATGTTCCATTCAAGTGATTCACGAAATTTATGATTATTTAGTCCACCTTTTGAATACAGAATATGCCAACATTGTGGAAAATCATACGCCTACGGTAAAAAAGGAAATGATATCTAGAAAAAACAAGCGATTCATTTTAATAAGTTAAAAATTAAAAAATACTTTTCCGTCTTAAGCATATGTCTGACCGCTTCCCATGTGATTTGACCATGAAACACCTGGCCAAACTCTCCATTGAACACGACAAACCTATCATGTTGGACTACTGGAAGCCTTCCGTGGGCAAGGAGGCTGTCATTGGTGTGCGTGAAACGGGTGAAAAAATGCTGGTAAAGAATGAAGAGGAGTACACGAGTCCCATTGCCAAGGTGTTCAAGGTAGAAACGGATTTCATCATCATGACGGAGAACTCGCTCTACTGTGTATGTGCCGCCATCCCCACCAAGCGTATCTCGTAAACTATATATAAAACATATAAACATATTGTGGTTCACTTGTAGAAGAATGAACGTAGATGAACTGCGAACCAAATACAAAGACAATGAATTCATGTTGAATAAATTAGATACCTATGTATCCAGACTTCCCCTTTTGATGCAATCCATTGAGGAGGAACATCAAAAAAAGACAACCCAGCGATTAGAAGTACAACAGAAAAAGGACATGTTCATTTTAGATTTTTTAAAGCAATATTCGTTTTATTACATTTCGTCGAGTGAAACCTACCTTCAGAAACAAGACACATGGGCGATTACAAGGGAGGACGACATCATACATAAAATAGGAGCATCTCTTCCCAAAGACCTCTTGTTCAGTAAGTACAAACTGATTCAATCCATCATGAAAAAAATCAAAGAAACACCTATTTATTCGGCGGCAACCCCCTACGCAACCACCATGGTCATTCATAAAATTCCCATGAAGAAAGAGTACGCCAAGTTTTTTCTTACTATCATCGGGGACATTTTACTTCATAAAAAGGTGACTGAAGTCTACTATCTGGATGTAAGCTACAAACCGTATCTGAAACACATTCACCAACAATTATATGTCTTGACGCACAAGGCCATCAGTGATGTATTTAAATACAAGTATCACGACCATAAATACGACAGTTGTAGAATTCTTCAGGGACAATGTACCTATTTTACAGAGAGTTGTATGATTGAATTTATCATTGCCGCTGTATACTTGTCCAATAAATATGGCTCGTCCGAAGCCTACATTCAACATCCAGAATCTATCATTCAAAAAGATGTCCTTTTCTTGAGAAATCATACGCCGGAAACACTCATTCAACACTTTTTAAA
>Ga0247722_10000629_pt1 | contig 20947 bp, 33 predicted proteins | sample MSEWelMarce3H_FC_FD_189094 | JGI IMG/M metagenome (GOLD analysis project Ga0247722, IMG submission 189094) | Subsurface sediment microbial communities from gas well in West Virginia, United States - MSEEL Well Study Marcellus 3H_FC | ecosystem: Environmental > Terrestrial > Deep subsurface >... | reverse complement strand
GTCCCCTTGTCCTTGCTGTACTGGGGGTGGGGGTGTTTTTTGAGGGAGTCCCTTATTGTATATGGGTTGTTATATGATTTGGCTGGCTCCCTTGGGTTTGAACCAAGACTTTACGGATTAACAGTCCGTTGCACTGCCAGTTATGCTAGGAGCCAATGTTTACCATTTTACTTTGTTTGCCCAGTAGGCTGCGCTCATTGGTCCTTTGGCTATGTTTTTGGCGTGTCGGGTTTGGAATCGTTTGCGGCGGCTGGCGTAAGCCTTGCTTTCGCCTGCTTTTTTTGGTGAGCCTGTGACGCCTTGTTGTCCGAACCTGATGGTTTTGACTTGTCCGCCTGATTTGGCTACGACAATATGGGATTTCTTTGGATGGTTTGGTGTGCGCTTTGGCTTGTTGTAGCCGCTGACACCTGCTCGTGCTAGTCGTGAGTCTTTTTTACTTGCCACTCTTTTTTACTTTCCTAGATTCGGATAACGCTATAGCGATAGCCTGTTTACGGGACTTTACAACCTTGCCACCTTTGCCACTGTGCAGGGTGCCTGACTTGTATTCTCGCATTACTTTTGCTACTTTTTTCTTGGCTTTCTTACTCGCCATTTGATGTCTCCTTGTCTATTTGTTCCAGAGTTGAAAATAAACTTCTTAGAAACACGATGATACCTAGCAGGGTTAAAACCGTTGTCCCTAGGATGATTGCTATTGTGTGAATCATTTCTGTCCATGCTGTGCTAGTGGGAAACTTTCTGTAAGAAAGTTTTATCCTTTGTTCCGTTATCCAGTATAGCACCTACGCTTACGCTCGGTGCAACCTAGTTATCCTTCCCCCCTCCGTAGGTTCCCCCCATCCTTGTTCCCCCTGTTCCCTAGACAAGTTGCATACAAGTTAGGTACACCTAACACATCATAGAACAATCCATCTATTAGCATGGACAACAACCCTATGCTGGATGACCGTCAACAAAAATTCTTAGAATGGTTATGCACCCCGCCCAACGGGCGTGTGCCATCCTCCGAAAAAAACTATGCAGCAGCCGAAGGCATAGACGACTCAACCCTGAGGCGTTGGAAAAAGAAACCAGCGTTCAAAGCCGCATGGGAAAAACGAGTCTCAGAACTACAACAATCCCCCGAACGAACCCAAAAACTACTAGATAACCTATACCAGCGTGCGTTAGATGGCGACAACAACTCAGCCAAACTATACCTACAAGCAACCAACCGTCTAGCCCCAATGCAACTTAATGTAGAACACAGCCAGAAAACCTCAGAAATATCTGACGCAGAACTGGATGCCCTGATAGCGTCAGTCGCTCATCAGGAGATTACTTCTCGTAGGGAACTAAAAGCGCAATAGTGGATGATGTGGTTGAGTGTCCTAAGTGTGGGTGTATTTACCCTCCACGGGTTACGCAATGGGTTTGCCCTGAGTGTGACTCTAAGGATGTTGAACCTAGGAAAATGAAGGATTTGGATTAATGGCTGTTCCTGCAACACAAAATTTGACTATCACTAGAGGCGATACCGAGATTGTCGTTATCACCATTAATGATAATGCTGGTATTCCAATCAATATCACTGGTCGTACCTACAGGGCGCAGATTCGTGCTACAAAAGATTCGCCTACGGTTTCTGTTGCGTTTGTTTGTGTTGTTACTAATGCTCCCGCAGGTGAGGTTACTTGTACTTTAACTGCTGGTAATTCGGCTACTTTGGCTGCTGGTAAACAGTATTGGGACTTTGAAGAAAACCAAAGCGGTATTGTGACTACAATTTTGGCTGGTACGGTTACTGTGTTGGCGGATGTTAGCCGATAATGGCAATCACTAGAGTTGTTGTTTCCCGTGGTGATGTCACCAACGGTATTGTTCGTAGTGCTGTAATCACTACTGTCTCCAGTGGGTCTTATGGTCCTAAAGGTGACACGGGTGACACGGGTGCTACGGGTCCTACTGGACCAACTGGAGCAACTGGTCCAACTGGACCTCAGGGACCTACAGGAGCGACTGGACCTACAGGTCCTACTGGTCCGCAGGGGGATATTGGTTTAACTGGTCCTCAAGGTCCTACAGGGGCAACTGGTGCGACTGGTCCTACTGGTCCACAAGGTATCCAAGGTATCCAAGGTTTGGCTGGTGACAAATATCAGACGACATCAACATCAACTATTGCTATTCCAGCGACAATTGGTGGAACTGTTTCTTTAACTATTGGTACTGGTTTTTCTTATACGGTTAACCAAACTGTTTTGATTTCTTATAATGTTACTAACCATATTCATGCTGAGGTTGATTCGTATAACTCATCAACTGGTGCAATGGTTGCAACTGTAACTGATTTTGAGGGTTCTGGAACATATTCGGCGTGGACAGTTAACTTGTCTGGTGCGGTTGGTGCCGAAGGACCACAAGGACCTATAGGTTTAACAGGTGCTACTGGACCAACGGGTGCTACTGGAGCGACAGGTCCACAGGGTCCACAGGGTATTCAAGGTGATGTTGGTCCTATTGGACCTACTGGTGCTACGGGTGCTACAGGACCTACTGGTGCCACAGGCGCAACGGGACCTCAGGGTCCGCAAGGAATCCAAGGAGATGTTGGACCAACTGGACCGACTGGACCTACGGGAGCAACTGGTGCAGGTGTTCCTGTTGGTGGTACCGCTGGACAAATCTTAAGTAAGATTGATGCAACAAACTATAATACAGTTTGGACTAACGCACCAGCAACAAACCCAATTACCAACGCAGGTTTTGCTGCAATTATAACTATGGACATAGGAGCATAAATGGCTATCGGAGATAGAAGTGAAGCACGACTTGGTGGACCAATTCAACTTGGTACATCAACAACAACGATTGCTACAGCACCAACAGGTTTTGCTGAAATCATTAAACAAATCATTATAACCAACACCGATACGATTGACCGTACCGTTACTTTGGCTATTGGGTCTGCCGCTACCGCAGCAAACCGACTTTTGTCCGCGCTACCTATTGGCGCTAATGATGTTATTGTTTGGGATACTGCAATTGTTCTTGCTGCTGGCGAAACCCTGCAAGGGTTGTCGGACAGTGCATCTAAGATAACTGTTACGGTTGTCGGTTGGGAAAAGCAGACTGCATAATGGCTTTATCAGTTGGTAAAAAAGGTTACAACTACACATATACGACTATTAATAATTTTCCGTATGGTGTAGGTAGTGGCGGAACATCATCAACAATTACTGTTGGTGGTCTTGCGCATACCATGTTAACCTTTACAAGCACAGGAACTTTTACTGTTACAACTGCTGGAATGTTTGATTGTATGATTATGGGTGGTGGTGCAGCAGGTAGCGGAGCAATCAACGGTAACGGCGGCGGTGGCGGTGGCGCAGGTGCATTGGTTATTTCACAAGAAAACTATTTTGCTGTAGGCACATATGTTGTTGCAGTTGGTGGAGGAGGAAGTATTTCCTATGTAGGGAAATACGCCAGCGGTCGCCCATTAGGTCCAAGCCAAGGTGGTAGCGGAAACACAAACGCTGGTTCACCAATCGTTGGAGGATTCAGCGGTGGTAATGGTATTGGTGTTGGACCAAACAACGGCTCTAATGGCGGAGGAGGTGGCGGAGGCATGGGTGGTGCTGGAAGCAACTGCTATCTTAACCGAGGCTATAACAACATGACAAACGGTGGCAACGGTGGCGCTGGAATTGACTGGTCACTTTGGCGTGGACAAGCAGCGGGAACCACATATTATGGTGGAGGCGGCGGAGGCAGTGGCGGTTACGGCTCCACCACGCTCGCTTCAGGCGGGATAGGTGGAGGTGGACAAGGTGGAGGATATTACAATAACAATGCTACAGCAGGTGCAGCAAATACTGGTGGTGGTGGCGGAGGTGGAACCGAAGGCGCATCTGCACAGGCTGGTGGTTCAGGTTTAGTATTAATTAGGTTCAGAAACTAGGAGAATATTATGGCACATTTTGCAGAAGTATCAGGAGATGTAGTTACACAAGTCATCGTTGTAAGCAACGATGATTGTGCTGGTGGCGAGTTTCCACAATCAGAACCAGTGGGTCAAGCATTTATTGCTTCACTAGGTTTAGACGGCGTTTGGAAACAAACATCTTATAATGGCAACTTCCGTGGTCGTTATGCTGGTATTGGTTATCGTTATGATTCAGCATTAGATGAGTTTGTTGCACCAGTTTATCCACAAGCAGAATCACAGGTCATCGTTCCACAATGAGTATTCAGGCTGCACGAGGACAAAACAGAAATGGTGTTTGTACTAGTTCAACACGCCCTCAAGCGCCTTATGTTGGTCAAATGATTTACGAAACAGACACACAAGTATTAAGAGTTTGGCTAGGCAGCGCTTGGTCAATAGGACAAACATTATAATGGCTATTACAACTACTACCCAAAGTATTTCGGCTGGCGTTTGTTTGTCAACTGCACGACCAACTAACCCATATTTGGGTCAAGTTATTTATGAAACTGATACTCAACGAATGAGAGCATGGTTGGGGTCTGCATGGTCAACTGGATATCAGCACACAAATGATTTGCCAGTAACATTTCTTGTTGTTGGTGGCGGAGGTGGTGGTGGTCATAACGGTGGTGGCGGTGGAGGTGCTGGAGGCTATAGAACTGGTTCGGCAAGTTTGAGTTCACCATCTTCATATACTGTTACTGTTGGCGGAGGTGGAACTGGTGGTGCAAGTTCGCTAGAAGGTACTGCTGGTGTTGCATCTGTATTTAACTCAATTTCATCTGCTGGGGGCGGAGGTGGTGCGGGTAGAAACTCAACCATTGCTGGTGGTTCAGGTGGTTCGGGCGGTGGAGGTTCAAGCGCAAACTTAAGCAACAACAGTATTCCTGGTGGTTCTGGAAACACTCCGAGTGTTTCCCCATCTCAAGGTAGCAATGGTGGTGCTGGGACAGGAAACCTTGGTGCAGATTCTGCTGGTGGTGCAGGCGGTGGCGCAACTGGTTCTGGGACCGCTGCTGCATCACGACTTGGCGGAACTGGTGGTGCAGGAACTGCTAATACCATTTCTGGTGCTTCTGTAACATATGCAGGTGGTGGTGGTGGTGGAATCACTGTTACTGGAACTAGGGGTTTAGGTGGTGCTGGTGGTGGTGGTAACGGTGGGGATTCAAGCAATGCTGTCACTGCTGGTGGAAGCAACCTTGGTGGTGGCGGCGGTGGTGGTAGTGGAGCATCAACTGGCGCTAATGGTGGTTCTGGTGTGGTAATAGTTTCTTATCTTGGTACAGCACGAGCAACGGGTGGAGTAATAACATCTGTAAATGGTTATACAATTCATACATTCACTTCTTCTGGAACATTGGTGGTTTCATAATGCCGATAGGTACTATTACTGGCGCACAATCAATTATCCAACCTGCCGTATGCACTAGTACGACTCGCCCTGCGAGTCCGTACACTGGTCAGGTTATTTTTGAAACTGATACCAGTTTAATAAGAGTTTGGCTTGGTTCGGCATGGTCAACTGGAACTTTGCATACTGTTTCAGCAGCGACAGGTGGTACTGGTGTTTTGGCTGTAACTGTTAGTGGCACTAATTATAATTATACTTCTTTTATTTCTACTGGGAACTTTGTGGTTTCTTCTGCTGGTGTATTTGATGTTTTGATGTTTGGTGGCGGTGGTTCGGGTGGTTCTTCAATGAACGCTGCTTACAGCGGCGGCGGAGGTGGTGCGGGGGCAGTAGTTTTGCAAACAATCTATTTGGCTGCAGGAACTTATGCAATACAAGTTGCTGCTGGCGGTGCAGGTGCTGTTAACAGTGGTGGCTCAAACGGAGGTGGTAGTTCGTTGACTGCATCTTTGGGTACAATGCAGGCACTTGGTGGTGGGTTCGGCGGTTTTACTGTTGTTGGTGTTGGAAACTTTGCAGGTTACCGTGGTGCATCTGGTGGTGGCGGAGGAGGTGGTGCGGGTGGAGCGTATGCAACTGGTTTAACATCATTGTTTGATACAGTTTCTGGGCGTTCTGGTGGCAATGGTGCTACAACTGGAAACCATGCTGGTGGCGGTGGAGGCGGTTCTACTGCTGTTGGGAATAACGCAGTAACAACTACGGGTGGTTCTGGTGGTGCTGGTTATGATGTTTCTGCTTTTATATCAGGTTCATCATTGTTCAAAGCAGCAGGTGGTGGTGGCGGGGGTTCTGCCGCTGGTGGAGCAGGCGGTTCAGGTGTTGGTGGAGCAGGAACAACTGTTACAGGTGGCTCAGCAGCAGCAAACACTGCAAGCGGTGGCGGTGGTGCTGGCAGCGCAGGTGTTAACGGTGCTGGCGGTAACGGTGGTTCAGGAATAGTTTATATTAGATGGCGCACATAGGAACACTTAGGACATATATATGCCGTTAATTATTCCAAACTCCTTTAGCCCTGCCACACCAGCGGTTGCTGGTGATGTCAACGCTAACTTTCAGGCTGTCAAGGTATTTGTTGACGCTATTGAAACTGGTGTAAACATTGACACTGGTGCTATCACGGCAGCCAAAATAGCGGATAATGCTGTGACGCAAGCAAAATTGGCTGACAGGGTTGTTGGTTCGGCAGAATTGGCTAACCTAACTTTGAATCCTGTTGTGGACACATACACTTTAGTTCTTAGTGATGCCCATAAAGTTGTGACATTAAACAAAGCAACAAGTTTTACCGTAACTGTCCCTGCTGATAGCGTTGCTTTCAATATTGGTGACCAAGTTAACCTGTTGCAGACTGGCGTTGGACAGGTTACCGTGGCTGGTGCGGCTGGCGTGACTGTTTCTAGTCAGGGTTCTAAGTTGAAGTTAAATGGACAGTTTTCTATTGCCACCCTAGTTAAGGTTGCAGCAAATAGTTGGGTTCTTGTCGGCAACTTGGTTGCATAGTTATGCAAATTCTTGCCGCAGCCGCAGGCGCAGGTCTAAGTGTACCAACTATAACATCTGTTAGTTCGGCATACGGTACCGCAACAGTTTACTTTACTCCTGTTGCTGGAGCAATATCATATACTGTCACCGCTGTTGGTGCTAGTTCTAATACTGGTTCAAGTTCACCAAGAACTGTTACTGGTTTAACTAATTATGCTTCATATTATTATACGGTTTCTGCTACGGATGGTAGCACAACTGTAACCTCAGCACAGTTTGGTCCTGTAACAGTTACGGTTCCTTGTCCTGCTGGTACACAAGCGGCACCATATTGCACTTATTATACAGCGACTGTTGGTGGAGTTCCTAATGGTTGTACCTATAATTATGTTTGTGATGGTGCTGGTGGCTTTGCGCTACAGTTCTGTTCAGGTCCATGTGCTACACTTAGCGGTGGAGATTACTGTGCTGGATGCTATCCAGCCTACTAGGAGAATATTATGAGTGAATGGAAATCTTTCGCATTTGTTATTGATGGTGAAGTAGCAGAGGTTGTTGCTTTCCCTATTGAGGCAGAAAAAGTTATTGCTGTTTATGAATCTAATCCAATCATTGTTCCTGTGACCCCAGATACTCAGGATGGTTTGTTGGGTGAGGTCCTTGGTTCTACTTGGACTGGTGAAAAGTTCGTCCGATAATGTCTGCTTGGGCGGAATATAAAAAGAAACTTGGTCCAGCCCGTCCTTGGGATTTGCTGAACCCCAAGATAGAAAAGGTTTCTGATGAGGTTGCGGATGAGCGTATGCACATTTGTAATGATTGTGCGCATTTGACGGTTACCCGTCAATGCACCCAATGTGGATGTTTCATGTCTGGTAAGGTTAAAATCCTGCGGGCTACATGCCCATTGGGTAAATGGGGGGAACAACCAGCCTAAGGGTATGGAAAAGATTAAAGCACTTGTTTACAATAATCCTGTCCGTGTGGCAGCCTTTGTTTCCTCAGCAGTCGCTTTAATCGTTTCTATTGTGGTACCAGATGTACCAACTGAACCAGCCATCGCATTTGTTTTATCTGCGCTTGGTTTGGGCGAATACGCCCAACGAGCAGAAAACAAGAAAACTGATGAAGCATTGTTCAGCGAAATTCCTAGCGAGGACGACCTAGTTTGAAATATACTGGTGTGTCGGATGGCATATCAAAAGGTAAACGCAAAGGCACAGAAGCCTTTGTAAAACATGTCTCGCTGCTCTCTAAGGGCAACCTGTGGAATAATGGGACTTGGGGCGTTAGGTCGGTCAAAGGGAAACCCGAATACCTTAGTGTTCACTCAACGGGTCGGGCTATGGACTTAAGTTGGCGTGGCAAATCCCGCCAAGAAGCCAACAGGGTTATTGAGATGATTGTCGCTAATGCTGATAAACTGGGTGTTGAAATGGTCCTAGATTACTTCCCTAAGCCTTTCGGGCGTGGATACAAGTGTACCCGTAAGGGCTGGAATGTGTACTCTAAGGCTACAATTAGTGGAAGCCCCAACGGGGACTGGTATCATATAGAACTGTCACCAGAGTTTGCTGATGACCCTAAGAAGGTTCATGCGGCGTTTAAGGAATTGTTCAAGTAACCGATTGGCGTTTATTCGCCTAGAATGGAATACTATGAAGAAAATACTGCTAGTTACTGTTTTGCTATATGTTCTTTTGGGTGGCTCTGTTGTCCACGCTAAGAAGTTTCAGGCATTGAAGTGTTGGAACCACTATGACATTATTGAGATGGTTGCAGACAATAAAGAAATGATGTATCAGGTTGATTACATCATGTATCGGGAATCACGATGCAACGCATCGGTGATTAACCGTGATGACCCTATGGGTGGCTCTATTGGGTTATTCCAAATTAACAAGTTTTGGTGCAAACCAAATCGTTACACTAAGCAGGGGTTTCTTCAGGATGCTGGTGTTTTAACAAAATGTAAAGACCTTTATAATCCTGTCATTAGCGGTAAAGCATTTATGGCTATTTATGATTATGCTGATAATCGTTATGGTGACGGGTTTGGACCTTGGGGCGGGGAGCCGTGGAACTAGCAGAACTTCTTAATGAAAAAGAGTGGCGTACTTGTCGTGGACAAGAAAACGCCACAATCGCACAACAAGTTGAAGCGTTCAAATACTTTTGCGAAAACTATTGGTGCATCAAACATCCTGAAAAGGGTCGCATAAAGTTTGAGTTGCGTGAAGCCCAATTGGAAACAATTGAAGCATGGATGACAAACCGTTACAGCATCGTGCTAAAAGCACGACAGATTGGTTTTAGCACCCTAGCGGCGGCATACGCTTTCTGGCTGGTATTTTTCCGCCAAGACCGCTTCGTAGTTATGTTGTCCCGTACCGAGCGTGAATCTGTAAAGTTGCTTGCTAAGAGTAAGTATGGTTTCCGATTTCTTCCTGTGTGGATGAAGGAGCGTGGACCTAAACAGACAACTGACCATCAGCAGAAGATGATGTTTGATAACGAGTCTGCTATTGAGTCGTTGCCATCGGGTAATGACCCTGCTCGTGGTGAGTCGGTGTATTTGGTTATTGTGGACGAGTGGGCGTTTTTGCCCAACCCTGAAGAAGCATGGGCATCTATTGAACCGATTGCCGATGTTGGTGGTCGTGTTATTGGTTTGTCCACCGCTAACGGTTCAGGAAACTTCTTTCACCAGTTGTGGGTGAACTCCCAAACTGGGACCAATCAGTTCCAAGGTATCTTTTTCCCTTGGGATGCTGACGGTGAGCGTGACGAGGACTGGTACACCGCTAAGAGCCGTAACATGCAACCTTGGCAGATGCACCAAGAATATCCACGCTTCCCTGAGGAAGCGTTCATCAAATCAGGTAACCCTGTGTTTGATATTGACATGCTAGACGAGATGCACCTGATAGACCCTGACAGAGGATACTTCCATTTGTATTCGGATGGTAACGGTGAATTCAGGGCAACTCCCGAAGGGGAGTTGGCTGTCTGGCAATACCCTGAGATTGATGGTGTTTATGTGATTGGAGCCGATGTCGCTGAAGGTCTAAGTTATGGTGACTACAGTTCCGCCCATATCATTGATGCTGCTACGGGTATTATGGTTGCGCATTGGCATGGACATATTGAGCCAGACTTGTTTGGCGACTTGCTGGCGGAGTTGGGTTGGTGGTATAACACGGCTTTGCTGGGTGTGGAAAACAACAACCACGGTCTGACCACTTTGAAGGCTGCCCAGAAGCATGGCTATAGGAATCTTTATAAGCAACGCCGTATGGGTCATGTTCGTCCTGAGGCTACAGAGATTCTGGGCTGGCGTACCACGGTGACTACGAAACCGTTGGCTATTGACGAGTTGAACGCCAACTTGCGTGATGGGGCTATTGAAGTTTACTGTGGGAAAACTATTGCCGAATTGAAAACCTTTGTTCGGAAAGAAAACGGTAAGATGGCTGGCAGCCCGCATGACGACAGGACCATCAGTTTGGCTATCGCCAACCAGATGCTGAAATATGTTTGGCTTCCAGAGTACCGTAATGATGTCCAAATCCCACACAACAGCATGTTGTGGTGGGAACAGCATCTTTTTGACCCGATTGGTGAGAATAAAGTTTATATTGGGTCCCATAATGTTAGAAAACGAACTCCTTTTTGACCTTGGGAACGATTCCTGCATTACTATGATGCAATTTACATGTGAAAACTGCAAAGACCAGTTCTCGGCTGAACAAAAGCCGCACCGTGGCGAAATCTGCTTTAAGTGCCATGTCAAAACTATCCGATTGGGGTTCACTCATGGTAAAGAAGATTTCCACGGTCCTACTATTGCTGAGCGTCAGCGTAAAACTGTTGAAGACGCTAAGGTCAACGGTATCACCGCCGAGCCAGTTACGAACTGGATGTAACGGGTCATGTCGTCAGTCTGGGTCCCAATCATTGTCGCCGTTATCACGGGACCCGTTGTCGTGGTGTTGCAAAAACTGCGCAAAGAAAACACGGAGCAACACGAAGAAGGCAGACTCCTTCTTCGGGTTATCGGGAATAAGGTTGACAAAATAGGTAGCAAACTTGACCAGCACATCGGCTGGCATGATGGTCAAAAGGACTCACAATAAATGGCTAAGAAATCAGCAGCAGACCAACTCAAGTCACAAAAGATGAAGTTGGAAGCATCCAAGCGTTGGCGCAAAGACGAAGGTTATGATGCTATCTGGCGCAGAATGATTGACATGTATAAAGGTCATCATTATGACGATTACGCTCAAGAAGACCGTCTGCTGGTGAATGTTGCTTTTTCAACAGTCAACATTATTGCACCAAACATCTCTGTCAACTTCCCAAAAATTTCTGTCAATGCTGTAAAACCTGAACATGCTTCTCAGGCTGTTATTGCCGAGGCTGTCGTCAACTATTGGTGGCGACACCGAGACATCCGTGACCAGTTCCGCCGTGCAGTAAAAGACATGTTGACCTGCGGTCATGGTTGGATTAAAGTTGGCTACCGTTTCGTTGAAGAAGAAACAGTTGGCATGGACGATGAAGTGTCTGACCCACAGTTGGGTGGCGAATCAACCCCTATTAGCGTAATCCTTGAGGATAGCCCATTTGCAGAGCGTGTGAGCCCTATGGATGTGTTTGTGGACCCAGATGCCACAAACATGAAAGACATCAAATGGATTGCTCAACGCATCCGCCGACCACTAAGTGAAGTTAAGGCGGACAAGCGTTACAGCAAGGTTGCTCGTGACGAGGTTCAGGTTATGGCTGTCAGCCGTTATGCGGATGACCCAAGCCGTAAGAAGATTAACGACAAGAATCAGGGTTATGCCGAGATTTGGGAATTTTATGATATTGTCGGCAAATCATTGAGCGTGTTCTGCGAAAGCGCAGAACACTATTTGGTTAAGCCAATGCCTTTGCCATATTCGTTTGGTCAGCCTTTTGTGATGTTGCGTGACTATGACATTCCAGACCATTTCTATCCAATTGGTGAACTGGAAAGCATTGAACCGTTGCAGCGTGAGTTGAACGAAACCCGTTCACAGATGATGAACCATCGTAAGAAGTTCGCTCGCAAGTATCTTTATAAGGAATCGGCGTTTGACCAGTTGGGTCGCACAGCGTTGGAATCCGATGAGGACAATGTGATGGTTCCCGTTATCGGTGATGAGGCTTTGGGTGGCACAGTTATGGCTATGCCAGCAATCATTAACCCACCAGAGTTTTATAACCTGAGTGACACCATTATTGCTGACATTGACCGTGTGTCTGGTGTGTCTGAAATTCAGCGTGGCGGTACAACGGAAATCCGCCGTACCGCAACTGAAGCATCATTGGTACAGGATGCCAGTAATGCACGGACAGCAGACAAGTTGGCTATCGTGGAGCAAGCCATCAGCGAGATTGGTCGCCGCATGGTTGCCTTGGCATACCAGTTTACAACTGGTCAGCATGTTGCCCGAATCATCGGCAAAGATGGTGAACCTATTTGGATTGAATACGACCGTGAGTATCTAGCAGGAAACTTTGACTTTGAAGTTGTGGCTGGTTCAACACAGCCACATAACGAATCGTTCAAGCGTCAGATGGCTTTGCAGATTGTGGATGCTATGGCACCGTTCGCTGGTTCTGGCATTATCAATATGCCAAAGTTGGCTGCATATGTGCTTCAGAATGGTTTCGGTATTAAGAACCCTGACGAGTTTATTCAACAGGCTCCTCCTCCTGTCCCTGCTGCTGGAGCGCCTGCTGGTGGTATGCCACCTGAAGGTGCGATGCCTCAGATGCCACCAATGCCACCTATGCCCCCACAATAGGGAACGGGTTCGTTTATATATAGAGCAACCATCCAAGGACTCTAGGAGATAAAAACATAATGACTGATGAAGTCACAGAAGTAGTACCGCAATCCGTGGAACCCCAAGGGTCACCCGTATCGGAAAGCGTAGAAGTCACAGAAACACCAGTTCTAAGTGTAGAGGAATACTCAACATACCGAGTTCCTGTAAAACTAGATGGTGAGGAATTGCAAGTTCCACTCAGTGAGGCTTTGGCAGGTTATCAACGCCAAGCAGATTACACCCGCAAGACGCAAGAGTTAGCACAGCAACGAGAGCAATTTGAGTTTGCCAGTGCTTTACAAACTGCCCTTGAGCGTGACCCATCTGCAACGCTAGATTTGCTTGCAAACCATTATGGCATTAGCCGTCAGGCTGCTGCCGACATGGTTGCTGAAGATGACTTTGAATCGCTTGACCCAACGGAAAAGCGTTACAGAGAACTTGACCAGCGTTTAGCATCATTTGAGGATTACCAAAGCAAACAACAAGTTGAGGCTGAGGTAAAGAGGTTGCAATCCCGTTATGAGGACTTCAACATCAATGAAGTTGTGACAGCCGCTTTGCGGACTGGCTCAACGGATTTGGAAGGCACATACAAGCAGATTGCGTTTGATAAACTCATGGCAAAACAAGAATTAGAACGAGCAGCGTTTCAGAAACAACAGGCAGCAGAAACTGCCATTGTTGAATCTAAAAGGGCGGCAAGTGTGGTATCAGGTGGGGCTTCGGCTACAGCCAGTACTACTAATGACAGTTTTGAACCGATTACATCAATCGCTGAGGCTTGGGCGGCTGCCAAACGCTCACTCAATTCATAATCTTTAAGGAGACAAAATGTCAAACCCAAACTTTGATGCGCTGTTGTCAACGACACTCGCAAACTACCGTGACCAACTCACGGACAATGTGTTCACCGACCGTGTACTTACGAACCACCTCATGTCAAATGGTCGTATTCGTATGGTTAACGGCGGAACCAAAATCGTAGAGCCACTCATCTACGGTCAGAACTCAACTGTTGCTTCGTACTCAGGTTACGACCCAATTTCGTTGACCGCACAAGACGGCATCTCGGCTGCTGAATACGAATGGAAGCAGTATGCTGCATCCATCGCAATCAGCGGTATTGAAGAAGCAAAGAACAACGGCGAACAGGAAATCATTAACCTGTTGGAAGCAAAAATCATGCAGGCTGAGGAGTCAATGCGTGAAGGTTTCAACGCAATGTTCTTCTCAGACGGAACTGGCAACAGCGGAAAGAACTGGAACGGTCTTGGCAACTTGATTGAATCAGGCAACACCGTTGGTGGAATCAACTCGGCTACCGCAGGTAACGAGTACTGGCGTTCATACGAGGAAAACACCGCAGGTGCTTTGACCCTCGCACAGATGGCAACGGCTTACAACAGCGTTTCTGTTGGTAACGACCGCCCAGACTTGATTCTGACCACCCGTACCTTGTTTGAAAAGTACGAGGCATTGCTCCAACCACAACTCCGTTACACGGACACCAAGACCGCAGATGCTGGATTCCAGAACCTGTTGTTCAAGGCTGCTCCTGTTGTTTATGATACTGCTGCTCCTACGGGCAACATGTTCTTCATCAACAGCAAGTACCTGACGCTTGTTGGTCACTCAGGCAAGTGGTTCTCGCAGACACAGTTTGTGCGTCCAGAAAACTTGGATGCCCGTTATGCACTTATCATGTGCTACGGTAACTTGACCTGCCGCAACCGTAAGAAGCAAGGCAAGTTGACCGCTAAGACCGCCTAATTGGGTCTTGGGAACAAACTGGTAATGGTGGGGGAGAAATCCCCCACCATTTCTATTTAGGAGAAAATCATAATGCCGAATGTTGACGGAAAAGAATATCCTTATACCCCTAAGGGTATGGCTGCTGCCGCTAAGGCAAAGAGGATGAAGCCAAGTAAGGAAGATGCTTCGGGTCGTATGGCTCAGCGTGGCTTGTCAAAAGCAGCAGGGACAAAAGGTCGTCAGATGCCTCGCAAACCTTTGACCCCAAAACAAAAAGAGGCTCTTGACAACATGGTTCCATTGAAGCCTCGGAATCCTCGTAAGCCTAAGAAAGATGAGTTGACTATTCCGAAGTTTATGAAAGACTTTGGGAAGCCAAAGCAAAAACTCGGTAAAGCAGTTCGTGGAGTTGTACCAAAACCAAGAAAACCAAGAAAGCAGTTTTAATTATGGCAACATCAAAGAAGCGTAAACCCGCTATTGAAAAGGCTCAGGGCATTGACGATATTGTTAAGCCAATTGCCAAAGCATTGAAGAAAGTTGTTAAGCAAAAGGCTGTGCCAACAAAGAACACAGCAAAGCAACTTAAAAAGGCTAGTAAGTATAATGCTGCTAGTAGAAAGCGTGCGTCTGAATATAATGTTGCTCGTGAGGCAGAACAAGAAGTTAAGAAGATGGAACGACTTGTTGGAAAAACATTTACTCAACATATGGGTGAAAGAAAAGCAGTAAACAGTTTTGTTAATATGAAACCACGAAAAGTAAAGTCAGGAAGACGATAATGGCAACAGTAAAGAAGAAGGCTATTGAACTGAACTCAAAGCCAGAAGGCATTGACGACATTATCAAGGCTGGCGCAACAATCATTAAGAAGGCTGTTGTTAAGCATAAGGCTGGCAAGTCTGGTGGCAAGATGTCCAAGCCAGAAATCAAGAAACTCAAGGGCGAAATTATGGAACATAATATCGGTTTGGGTAAATCAAAGAAAGAATCCAAGGCTGTTACTAAGCGTGTTGTGAAGCAACACAAAGTACAGTATAACCGTTTCGGCTCAAAAGGAACTTACAAGTAATGGCACAGAAAAAAGGTATTGACGATATTCTCAAGGGTGGAGCCAAAGCCGTCAGGGCTTTGGAACGGAAGATTGCTAGAACAGCAGCAGGTCCTGAGAAGCGTGCTATGGAGCGTGAATTACGCCGTGCAGGTGAAGTTGCTATGCAAGACCCTAGGGCTATGAAGCAGGCTCAGGCACAGTGGTCAAAGATTGGTGGACGCATTGGTCACCTTAATGAGGCTGCTGGTAAAAGTGGCAAGGCTGGAAAAGCGGCTAAAAAAGTTGCTGGTTCTTCAGTTAAGCGTGCTGAAGGTTTGGGTCGCAAGGTTGAAGCCCGACCAACCGAGTACTTTGTTAAGAAGCGTAATCAAGGCATTAAGAAAGAAGCCAACTATAAGGCTGGTGGTGTTAACGCACCTAAGAAGGTTCAAGCCCGTACCACTAAGCGTGCAGCCGCCAAGAAGGCTGCTGCTCCTAAGAAGTCAAACAAGAAGTAATTGTGGCTAAGGCGCAACCGCAGTTCTCTATTAACGATTTGCTGGGGCTTATCGCCCCCGCTAATGTTGTCCCTGCTGTAAAGTCGGGTGCAAAGAAAGTTAAGAAGGGGGCTGCGGAGGTAGCCACCGTTGCCAAAAATCAACTTATTGGTCCTGAGGCTGAAAAGTATTTGAACCAAATCTTTAATCCCACAACTGACTTTTCTCAGGCTGGAAAAGGTCAGAACAAGGCTATGGCTATGAGTGGGTTGGATGTTATAAATAATCCTTACACGCTTCGTGGCATGGACATTGCGGGCAACTTGGCTAACGCTATAACCTCCAGCGGTATTGGGCAATGGTTTGGTGCGGATGCAATCCGCAACATTGCTGGTGGCAACCCAAGTGGCAAGGCAGGCAATGCAGGTGATTTTGCTAATGCTTTGTTCTCTTTAGCACCACTGGGTGGTGCAGGTGCTGTTAAGGGTGCCAAGAAGACTGGTGCTATGGGTGCCAAGGTTGCTGGCGGTATGCTTCCTAATGATATTAAGAATATCTTAAAGTTATGGATGGATAGCCAAAAAGGCTAATTTAAGGAACATCTCGCCTATTGGTGATGAACAATAACTCTGTCCCTGCACATGCCTATTATGGAACTCCTCAGAACTTCCAGCGTTTAAGTGCGGTGGCTGGCGCACAACTTGCTGCCGCCTCCGCACCCTATGTGGGGCGTGGTGACAAATGCTCAGGAAACGATGACACCTGTGGTGCCAACCGTGTGCGTGGACAAGAATTGTGCGCAGGTCATATGAAGGGCGTAAGCAAGAAGGTTGAGGACTAATGGCTTATCAGACGATGACGGCAACGGAGTTGCGTCAAACGGTTCGTGACATCACAGACCTTGACATTGAAGACTTGCCTGATTCGCTGTTGAACCTGTATATTCGTGACGGCTACTACCGTATTCTGGACCTTGAGAAGCGTTGGAATTTCCTAGAGAAGTCGTTTACTTTTAACACGATTGCTGAACAGAAGTCTTACAGTATTTCTTCTTTTACTGGTGACCCAATTAGTGAGGTCATTTCTATTGTTGACCCTAGTGGTGTTGGTTTCAGGTTGGACATGGTGGGTTATGATGAGGCTGAACGAACCTATATTGGTTCGTATGACACGGCTGGTGACCCGTTGTTTTATGCTGTGTGGGAAGGCAAAATTCATCTTTTCCCGAAGCCTGAGACTGCACGAACTTTGCAGGTTCGTGCGTATCGTGAGCCTACGGATTGGATTGGCGAAGATGATGTTGTTGACGCTGCTCCTAGTTTGCATTTTGCTTTAGTTTATTATGCTTGCAGTCGTGTGTATCAGCGTCTTGAGGACTCTGCTATGGCAGCCGAATATAAGCGTTCTTTTGATGAGGGTGTTCAACTAGCACGGACAGCAATCATGAAACCAACCAGCCATGCTCATATGCGTCTTTCCGCAGGTAAGACCACTGGTCGTCCTACCTTTAATGGTTGGATGTTGAACATGGGTCGTAATTTGCAAGATAACGCCTAGGTTTATTTGTGGCTGGCATAAACATAACGGAACTGAGTGATTTTACTGGCGGCATAAATTATCGTGCTGACCAGTTTCAGTTGTCTTCTTTTGAGTCGCCTGACATGTTAAATGTGGAGATTGACCCACGAGGTGGAATCTTTAGCCGTGGTGCGCAACAACGATTCCACACTAGTCCTGTTGCCGCAACTTGGGCTCCAGACAAACTTTATCCTTTTACTGGTACTACTAGACAGTTGTTTTTAACAAATAACAACAGAGTTTATAAATCAAGTGGTGGCAACTTCAGCGTTCTACAATCTAGTGCTGGTGTTGATGTTATATCTAACAGTCCTCATGGTGCGTGTATGGCACAGTGGGGTTTGACTATGTATATGGTTACTGGTGCTAGTGGTACTGGTAGTTATAGTTGGACTAATGGTGACACTTATGCGAGTGGTTTAACACCGTCTGGCACTAACCCTAACGCTTGGCAGGCTACGCCAGATGGCTCACATAAGATGCCTGTTAGTGAACATATCATTGTCCATGCTAATAAAATGTTTGTTGCTAACACTCTTGAAGATGGTGTGAATTATCCCAACAGGTTGCGTTATTCGTTGGAGAATGTTCCTGATAACTGGGATGCGAACCATTACTTTGATTTGAATGGTGGCGGGCAAGGTATTACTGGTTTGGCTGTTGTTAATGGTCAACTAGTTATCTTTAAGCCTCACGCAATTTATGTGCTGTTTGGTTACACCAACAGCAACTTCCGTATCGTTGAACTAACCAGCACTATTGGTTGTTTTGCTCATCATTGCATTGCGCAAACAGAAAACGGTGTTTACTGGTATTCAAACAATAAAGGTTTGCATTATTATAATGGTTCAACTATTCAGGACATGTTTGAACAGATTCGTCCAGCAATTGACTTGGGTTATATTAATGCTGCGGCTGCTAATGCTATTACTGTTAGTTGGATTGGCAGGCGTGTGTGGCTGAGTGTTCCGTATTCAACGGAAACAGCACAGACAGTTGCGACAACAAACTTTGTGTTGGACCCATCTGTTCGTAATGGTGTTTTCACACGGTTCAGTACTGCTGATGGTTATGGTTTGATTTCTGGTTGTGAATATACTGACGCATCAAATAATGAGTTTCGTTTGATGTGCCATCCAACTCAACCATATGTTATGAAAGTTGACCTTTATGGTCAAGAGTATGACGACATAACTGGAACCAATGTTCCATTTGAATCATATTATAAAACTCGTTGGTTTGATGGTGGGTCTTATATGCAGAAGAAAATGTTCCGCCGACCAGACTTCGTTGTCAAAGAAGCAGACACACCACAAGACATAACTGTCAAGGTTTACCATGACTTCTCCGAGGGTGCTGGTAACGAACGCAAAATCTTTAACCTGAATCAAACACCAAAAACTGATGGTTTGATTTGGGACTCAGGTAACTGGGGTGAGGACTGGTCTGTTGGCGCAATCAGTTCAACCGTGGTTGCTGGACGCAACCTCGGTTTGGCACGGTCAATTCAACTGGAGTTCATTGGACCACTTGCAAAACAGTGGGGTATTAACAGTATTGGTTTGAAGTATCAAGCACGAAGGGTTAAGGGATAATTATGGCTTGGCAAACACCCTTCTTGTCCGTGCTAGTAGGTACCGACAAAGATGCTTTGCAACTGATATTCACCAGTTTGCAAGAAGAACTGCAACGCATTGAAATGGCTTTAACAAAACTTGAACAACAGAATAATCCTCAGAGGTAAATTATGGCTGCCCCATTCCTAGGTCAATATGAATATAATATAACGAACAAGAAGGCTGCGACTAAGCAGCGTTCGTTGGCTAACCAGCAGGCAGCATTGCTTGGACAGATGCGTGGAACACGCAATATCGCAGATGTGCGTCAACAGGGTCTTGAGGGTTTTCAACCGTTTGCTGCTTCTTTTGGTCAGCGTGGTTTGGCTGGTCCTAATGTGGCTAGTGGTATTCAGCGTGCAGGTTTAGAGAAGTATGCGGCTGGATTGCAAAAAGATATTGGTGGTGCAGAAATGTCTTTGCAAGAAGAATTGAACCGTATTGCTTTGGATGAGGCTAATAGTCAGAATGAGTTAGAGCAGTATATCGCTGACCAGAATCGTCAGAAGCAGAATGAAATTTTGCAGACCGCTTTGACTCTTAAGGATTTGGGGAGTTACTAATGGGTGTTGTGTTTGATTCTAAAACTGGTCGTGTTGTAAACCTTGACGAAGCCGATAAGGCTATTGCTATGGCTAAACATAATGCGGCACAACTTGAAGAAAACAAGTTGCGCCAAACAGCGATGAAAGAGCAAAAAAGACTTATTAAAGAGCCAGTTCCTATTTATCAGGATGGCGTACCAACTGGTGAAAAAAAACTTGCTAAAGGTATTACTGCTGGTCAACCTATTATTACTACTGCTGGTGGCGGTTATGCAACCGCCCCAAAGGGGACAGTTGACCCTAATGCCATGCCAGCATATAATACTGGTGGAAAAGGTACAAAAGATAATCGTACTGTTATAACCCCGATGCAAGAGTTGCAACAAACTTTGGACCGTCTTACAGGTAAATATGACACTCTTACTAGTGCCGCTGAAGCAGAGCAACTTGCGGCTACTGGTGAGTTGGAAAAGCAGATTGCTAGTTCGGGTGGAGACATCAAGAAGGCTTTAGCGGAATTTGCCGCAGGGCAAATCCCTAGCAAGGCTTATAGTAATGTTCAGTTGGCTGGTCCTGCTCTTGCTGGTGAAAATCCGTTGCTTGCTGCTTTGCGTGGACAAGGTGCAGGGACAGCACAGATTGATGAGGCTTCTGCAAGGCAGAATGAGATGGCTAATTTGTTGAGTTCTTTTGCTCAACAGAATGTGGCTGGTGGGGCTGAGGCTGCTAAAGCGAATATGGATGCTCTTAATGCTTTGGGTTCTGATTATGGTGCTTATGTCCGTGATGTGGCGTTGCCTGAACTTCAGAAAACTCAGCAAGCCAAGATTAATAAGACTTTGGCTGATGAGTTGGCTCAGTTGGCTACCAACAAGGCGTTGGCTGAGGAAGCGGCTCGTCAGGCTCGTGTGGACGCAACTCAGAAGGTTGTGGTGCCAGTACAGCCAAAGGGTGCCAAAGGAGCCAAGGGACCCAAGATTCCTGTAAGTACCAAGGGCAACAAGTTCACCAACTAATAGAACGGGTTGGCTAATTATATATGGTGATTAAAAAGGGCATTACTGGTAAGCCTGTTGCCCCCTCAAAGGGGGTTGTTTCACCCATAGCAAAAACATTCGGTTTGGGTTCTAGCAAACCACAAGTTGCTCAAGCCGAAGAAGAATCTGATTTGAACAATACTAGGC
>Ga0247722_10000627_pt1 | contig 20962 bp, 19 predicted proteins | sample MSEWelMarce3H_FC_FD_189094 | JGI IMG/M metagenome (GOLD analysis project Ga0247722, IMG submission 189094) | Subsurface sediment microbial communities from gas well in West Virginia, United States - MSEEL Well Study Marcellus 3H_FC | ecosystem: Environmental > Terrestrial > Deep subsurface >... | reverse complement strand
TCATATCATCAATGAGAGCAGCAAGTTTGTTGTTGTAACATACTGGTGGGGTCGGGCAAACCAGAACGCAAATCTTCAGTACCCATGTGTTGAAGATATTAAGGAGATCGCACGCGATCAAGTAATTCAGCTGCTGGGAAGCAGGCGGCCGCTTCGCCCGTATGTTAAACAGACATTTGAACAACTAAATGAAACGGCGCGGATGCGACCTCTGACTAGAGCTGAAGTAGCCATGCGAGCGGCATTGCAACTGGAATGGGCTGATTGGAAAACGGCGTTGATGTCAACCGATGCTGCTAAGAGGTTATTGAAGCAGACGTATGACGCAGTTAATGCTAGGGAACAGGCAAAACCCGGCTCCCGTCCTCAGCGTGGGTATCTCCAAATGATTGAGGAAGAATGGGAAGTGAAATGCCAAGCTGCGAATGTAAACTACATTGCCTTGAATGCCGAGTTCGCAAAGGCAGACTACCAGAATGCCATCAACGGCAAACCTCTTTTTATTAAGAAGGTTTTGGATGCCGTGAAACCTCGTGCGGTTCTCTACATTGATGGCGATGAGTGGCTACACAAGTATCCTCATATTTGTGATATTGATAATGTTGATTTCATGGCCCGCGGTTGGAACATGGACCCTCGTTCCAGCAAAGGATCGGTGAACACGCCTTATTACGATCCCTACACGTTTGAGACATCGGGTGGTACAATGTATTTTGGAAATACACAAGCTGCTCGCGATTTGCTGGATAAGTGGGCAGTTGAATCCGCCAAGCCAGTGGCAGCTGGAAAGGCAGACGACCGTATTCTATCCCAGGTCTTTACAACTCAGTCGCTTGTCCTTGGAACAAACATCATCAATCTTCCGATTGAGTATCTGTGGCTAACGGATCTGTACAAGGTATACTTGACGGATGCGAATTCTCCTGGCTCCATTGAAGATGCTATCATTGAGCATCCCTATTGCTTAACAGGCGAAGAGCGAGCCACCGACCAGGGTGCTGCTGCCAATCGCGAACCAGTAGGATACGAAGAAGAAGTGACTGATAACATCAACTACAAGACGCGAGATCCTGAAGCTCTCTATGAGTATATCTTCTTTGATGGCAACCAGCAGATGCGTGATGAATTTGGTCGCTATCTCAAGTACATGAAGGATGCGAAAAATGGATGGACTAGGAAGCCGTTGGTGAACCTCGTCGATTTTGCCGACAGGTATGGTGAATTTAATCCAATTGCCACCAGAAATCTTGAGGGACTCACTGCAACACCTGCGGCGCAACCGACAAAGGTTTCATTGCCTTTGACTGCACCCATCCCAGAGATTCTCAAGGCTCTTTTTGCAGGAAACAATGTCGAACTGGGCGGTCCGGTTGAAGTAAATCCCGAAGACGAATTTGTAGCAACAGATGCGTCAACTCGTGAAGATGGACTTGATATGTACATTCGGTATATCAAGATTGACACGACAAAACCCATGTTCATTTCTGGAAAGAGCAATACGGCTCGTCATTTGCTTGCAATGTGCGAGACATTGGCAGATATCAACAAGCATGTCCGAACGTATATGTTTATGTCTCGTATTCGATGGAACCTTCTCAAGGCCGATGAAGCAACAGCAGCACCTGCTGAAGAGGAAGAGGAAGAAGTTGTCCAGGTATCACCGATTGTCCCGCCTACGACCGAGGGCATTGACTTCAAACGTGTCGTTCATCAAATCTGGTTTGGTGGGGACATGCCCGATTGGCGAAAGAAGATGTTTGATTACAACAGGGCTGTTTGTAAGAAGCACGGGTTCAAGTATAGCTTGTGGAAGAACGAAGACCGAAACGAGGAGAACTTCCCCCAGACACTTGGATACCAAGCCGCAGCAATTGCAAAGGGAACTGAAACGGGGCAGAGCCGATGGGCACAGGTTGCTGACCTAGCACGGTTGGAGATTGTCTATAACGTTGGCGGTATCTATGCCGACTCCCTTGTTGAGATTAGCCCGGCGTTGTTGAAGGGAGTCGTAGAGGCTATCAATTCAGGAGCCAAGTTTGTAGGCTGTAATGAGGACCAGTGCAACCCGCCCTTGGATTGCCAAAACTCACGCGGAGAGAAGTACTTGAGCAACAGCTTCTTTGCTGCAACCCGAGCCAACCCGATTTTCCAGAGACTCTTATCTGAGACTTCGTTGGACAATATTGATATGGAGAATGCGGAACTCAATCATACGACGGGTCCGTACTTCTTGCGGTCTGGGATTACTCTAGCAGATGAAGTGTTCTTGTTTGACTCTGCCCAGATTTACCAGTTCAACCAGCAGGAGACTCCCTACAAGCCCCCGACACCGAATAGGTTCTTGTTCCGAGAGCAGGTTCCAGGTTCAATCAAGGTAAGTGATACGATGTATTTCTTGCCGGGTGGAATTGAAATCCTACAGCAGGAGTTTGTTGTAAGTAAGGCCGGTCCTCTCGCAACGTACCACTCTGGATTGGGCGGAACGTGGTCTACATAAAAACGAATTCATTCGTAGCAGATAAGTTAGTATTCCCCCTCCCATAAAATCTAAAGATACAACAATGAACGAACCTTATTCAGACGAGATTGATTACAGCCGTATGCTTGACTTGCCGGGGATGAATCAAAGAATCCCGCGCAATTATCCTGAACCAACTCCGGAGATGCTACAGAAGTACCCCGAAATTAAGGACACGCGACTGGGTGCTGGCCTAACGCCCCGCCAGGTTCCTGGCGGTGTTCACAGGAAGACACTGAAGGTCTCAAAGCCTGGTGGTGATATTGTAACAGCAATGCTTCTGATGCGCAACCAGATTAAGCTGTATCACTGGCAGACTCGCTCCTTCGCAGACCACAAGGCAACAGATGACTTGACGGCCGCATTAGATACGTCAATCGATACCTTCGTTGAGGTTTATATGGGCAAGTATGGTCGCCCTAATGTGTCGGGTTCTACGAAGCTTCACAACTTTACGAGTGAGGCTGCTCGCACTTTCCTCGATCGTCAGACGACATATCTTACAAAGGTGCTTCCGAAGAAATTGAAAAAGACAGATACAGACTTGCTAAACATTCGTGACGAGATTCTTGCTACGCTTAACCAGACTCGGTTTCTCTTCACCTTGGCCTGAGATTATGCGGTCTGTACGCAATATCACTCGCAACCTTCATCTTAATTTTTGGATTAAACATCTTCCAATCCGATACGGCAGTGGTCGTGTTCCAAATCTTGATGATATGAAAGGGTCCCTTTGGGGATACAGTTACACCCACAACACATTCATTGCTCTTGGTGAGTAAGCTCTGTGCTATACAATTCACCATACAATCAACAAAGACAGTATGCGTCTCTTGCGCATCTATCTTCTTTGACCATGCGCCTCCCTTATCATTCTCTGGCGCATCCCAGAGAGGGCGATATCCTTCTCGCATAAAGAAGAACATTCCTGAATTCCATGCCTCCAGTGAAATCGTCTCGGTGATGTTCCAGAAATCTGCGAGTGTCCTTACCTCGATGATTTTGATGTAGCTTTCCAATGAATAGTCATTGTTGTTAGGGTCATGGTACCAAAGCACCCAAGTTTGGGGTAGTACTGTATCTGCCATGTTGGGGGACGGCTTACTAAAGAAGAGTATTCTATATTCGTTTTGAAAACGAATTTGCTTTCACAAGTCAATACAATCCTACCCCTCTACCATGGATTCAGCAACTATCTACGCATCTCGCACTCTGTCTCGTGACCCGCTGAGCGATTCGATTATCAACATCATTTCGAAGCTCAAGATTTCATTCAAGCCTCCATTTCGGAAGGCTCATTTCCAGAAGAAGCGCGAACCTGAGACTGAGAACTGGCGACAGAATGTCCTTGGCGACATGGTTCGCAAGGTTCGCGAGAAGGACGATGCTGATTATGATGAGGTAAGTTCCCACATCAACAAGCTGACCAAGCAGACCTTCATCAAGCTGATGTCGGAGATCCTCCAGAAGATGGAGAAGAGAGATGCAATGTTCCGTCTTCGTATTACAACTCTGTTGTTTGATCGCGGTCTTCGTCAGATCTTCTTCGCAGGAATGATGGCGGACGCGTATGCTGAAATCGCCAAGACATATCCTGATTCACTTCAGGATTTGCTGGCGTTGGTCTCTATGTTTGATAGCCTGTATGATGCCTCAAAGGTGATTGTTGTTCCTCACTCAACAGCACCTGGATATGATGAGGCAATCCTAGAGTGGACAAAGCAGAAGGAGATGAAGCGTGGGTTCGCTGTGTATGTCTCTGAACTCTACACTCGAAAGCTGATTCCTGCTGAGATTATGATTGGATTTGTTAACAACGTCTTTGATGAACTGCGACAGAGTGTTCTAGTTCCCAAGACAGGTGCGAATGAGGAGCATGTGGATGCTCTTGTCCGATTCGTCTTTGCTGTTGCACCAAAGATTACTGTTCGTGCGAACATCCGAACGATTCTTACCATTCCAAAGACCGAAACGCTGAGCTTGAACATGAAGAGTCGTTTCAAGCTTGAGGATGCAGCGAAGGCAGCGTTAAATTAGTGTAGAATGCCTCCTCGCTCAAAACAAATGTCCCAGGTTCCTTCCGCGACCGTGATGGCTCAGGCAGCCAAAATTGCCATCGAGCAGGATCGCCCCATTTATTTGGATTACTACAATGACAGCCTCGATAAGAAGTGCTGTATTGGTGTGCGTGATGCAGAGAAGTTTTTGATTAAGTCCGACACCGAGTACACCTCGACCATCGCAAGCATCATGCGTATCAAGGAGGAGAAGGTCTACATTGTGCTGACGGAGAACTCCCTTTACATTGTAAGTGCCGATATCGCTGTCAAGAAGATTGTATCTTCAGGCAAGACTGATTAAACCTAGTATGGACTTTCCACCCCCTCATACAGTTTTGTATGAAGCCTTAAACGATCGGACAACGACGGATGTCTGGAACAACTACAAACTCGCACACGAACACGAATGCGATTTTGAAGAGATTGATGCGGCTGTGATGAACAGCATGGATGACTTTGCGAAATGGTTCACACAATGGATGACCTTTGCACCGAGTCGTCCCGGAATCCGGATTCGTATATTGATGATTTGGCATGCTCATTTCTTAAGCGTAGCGTGTCAGCAGATGCTTCGTCGAACACTTGAACAACGCTCCTTTCGGTGTCGTGTCTTTTTCCATATTGAAGAGCCTACTTTGCAATCTGCAATCCTGAGTCGTTGTATTGTGAAGTGTATGGAACCCTTTGTTCACCTGCCCAAGATCGTTGGAACTCTGGATACATCTTTGTGGGATGACCCTCGTGCTTACGAAACGAAATTACAAACAGGCAGTAAGGAATAAGCAATGCGAGTGTTTACCGACGGCTCCTGTTCAAAGAATGGACAAAGGGGAGCCAAGGCTGGTTATGCGGTTTGGTTTCCTGAAAACAAGGATTGGTCGGAGAAACACCTAGTGCCTGAAACGGACCCTCAAACAAACAATCGAGCTGAATTGTCAGCAATTCGAAAGGCAGCACAAATCCTAGAGCAACGAGGATGTATGGATGAACAAGTGGTAATTTATACAGATTCCAATTACTCGATTGATTGTCTTACCAAGTGGATACCGGGTTGGAAGGCTCGTGGCTGGAAGACTGCGGATGGCAAGGATGTTTCCAATCGTGATCTGATTGAAGATACCTCTGCGATTCTATCCAAGTTTTCCTATCGGTTCCATCATGTTCGTGCGCATACAGGAGGTGCGGATGACTTGTCCGTTCAGAACGATGTAGTTGACCGTATGGCTCGAAGCACGATTGATGAAACCGTAAAGGAGCCTGAACCTGCTGCGGAAGATGAGCTGTTCCCAAGCTGTCCTCTTCGATTGATGGGTGCGCCTGTCCGAGCAAGTGAACTGACAAAGTGGATGCGTGAACACCTAACGGAAATGGATCCAGAGATTATCGATCATCACCTGTATTTAGCGTTCAAAGAGTTGTGTTCCAAGAAGGATGTTGTCTTGTCTAAGAAGACATCCCAGAAGGTTCCATTCGTTCGTGCGGAGAGAGGGCATTTACAAATATCCCACCCTATAATAGAAAAGAAAGAATGAGTGTTATTGCTTATCACTTTTGGTCTCCTACCTGTGCGCCCTGTAAGGTCATCAAGCCTGCGATTGAGGATCTGAAGGAGGAGTTCTCAAGTGTTGTGTGGCGTTCGGTCAATACGCATGACGATATCAACAATGCCTCTCGCACTTTTTCAGTCTCGGTTGTTCCTACAATTGTTGTTACCAAGGATGGTGTTGAGGTTGGTCGCCATTCTGGGACGAGTATGAGTATTTATTATTCGATCCTTCGCAAGGCTACTTCTTAGAATCACACTTTGTGTTTGCAGCTGCAGGAGAACCCGTTCCACTTGCAAGAAGAGAACTCCAAGCAGTCTGTCCATCGGACGATGCAATATCTGGAACAGCCTGCCCGTTAGGGAGCTGTACGAAAGGTCGTCCCTGATCATCAACAAGTTGACCCGAAGTATTTTTTGTAAGATCCTTCGCGTTTTTCTTAGGGAAGGGATAGATTGCAGATGTAGGAAGAGAGTTGGGGCTGGTTGCCTGCACGATAGCATACGCAGAACCACCAAACAACAGACCCTCTGCAAACGCCATTACACCGCGCAACAGTTTGCTCATAGGTTCATACCCATCAACGTTGCAATCTCCAATCACCATCATCTCTGCGCCGAAGAGAACGATGAACCCAACAATCGCAGCCGTGGCATTAAGCCAACCACGATTCATGACGAGGTCGATAACATAGTAGGAGAAGACCGTTGCAGTCACAACGAGTGTCTGGGGGGCATACGGACTGGCTGCCCATGCGAATCCTTGTACAGTGCATCCATCGTACTCCTTGAAGAAGTCTCCAGCAGCACCACCTGTTGCTCGAAAGGGATTTACTTCGGCTGGCGCAGCAGCAGTCGGACCCTTTGAAAGAATCTCACCGGCCTTTCCAATCGTATCAAACACTCCAATCCAGAAATACTTGAAGACAAAGTTCAGAGGGATGGAAATCAGCCCAACCAAACTAGGAATTGAGTATACCCCCTGGTATGTAAACATATCCGCAAGAATGCCAAAGAGCAGCAAAATGTGGGGTATATAGGTAATCGTGTCCTTGAAGAAGGACCCTACCGTTGGAACTGCGGGCATACCCGGGACAGATACACTGGGCCCCGACCCTAACGCATACATAGTACCCATCACCGACACTACCGCAGTTAAAAGAATGGCAACCAAAGTTGCCCACCAGGGTGCTGTTGGTTGATCCGACATATTGTTCTCAAGACAATACTTGTTTTATTGTCTAACAACAATGAGTGGATTATCGGTGTCATCTTCGGATGAGTGTTCCCGTTGTGACTTGAAGGTCAAAAACGGGATATCTACCGCAGTTGTCAATCTAAAATTAGATGGACCCCGTCTTGTGATTACGCCCAGTATTCCGTTTGAGTTTACTTTTAACGATAAGACTGTTTCTGTATCGGTTTGTCATTTAATGACACCATGCCCAATTCGTGTTGAGAATGTTCAATACGATGCGGTTCTTATGTTGATCGGGGACAACGGTAAATTCGTGCTAATGATCCCTATTCAGGCTACGACGACCCCTGATCAAGCGTCGGATGCTTTCCTAACCCGTGTTGTCTCGCATATTCCCAACATTGTACAGAACCCCAAGGAGTCTATCAGTGTTCCAACTGGAAGCGATTGGAGCTTGACTAGCGTTCTGCCCTTGACAGGAGATGCAAAGGGAGAGCTGACGATGCAGAATCCTTTTTTCTACTTTGGCGTTCCCTATCCCGGTATGGATGATGTGATTCAACAGATTGATAATCAGAATATGTATAGACGGTTGACTGGGCAAACACCACTCCCCTATCCTTACACGGCGGATCCTCGGATGAAAGTAATTATGATGGCAAAGCCAGCCACAGCAGGAGCCTTTGTAATGTCTTGTATCCATCTGCTACCAACTACACCTGTAGCAACGGACACAGTTCCATCAAAAGGTGTGTTGTACAAACCCTTCATCTGTGGAGAGAAAAAGGAAGAGAAGAAGGAGAAATTCGAAAACAAGGAATGTAGTCCCTTCTCTGTTCCTCCTACACCTCCTCCTATTTCCTCGGATATGCTTATCACAATCATCCTATCTGTGCTGGGTGCAATTGCTGGCTTTATCGGTGTCTATTTTGCAGTCAAGTATGCTGCAGGGCCAACCGGAGACATTATGAAAAGGATTGGAGAAGGTCTTGGGAAAGGTCTTGTTGCAATTAAGAAGTCTATTCCTGCTGCAAAGATTTCGGCACCAGCTCCGGCACCAGCTCCGGCACCAGCTCCAGAGGCCAAGAAGGAAACCCCCACACTTACACCAGTCCAAGAGAAGACCGCCGTAAAGGCAGAACCCGAAATTGAAGCTGCAGAGAAGCGCCTGTCAAGTTCCCTTACCCAGAAAAACCCGTTCTTTCAGGACAAGAAAGCACCTTCAGTGGAACCCGTAAAAAAGAATGATAAAACTGTAAAAAATCTTGATGCATACCGTTCCAGCAATGTCGCCCGTACTCGACGAAACCTACCACCTCCTGTAAAACGGGCAACAACCGAAGAGCTTGATAAAATTGTAGGAATTGATGAAGATGCAGTCAAACTATCGGATGCACAAACCAAGGAGGCAGAAGCAGTTCAAAAGGCAACGGAAGCAGAAGTAGAAGCAGCCAAAGCAATACTAAAGGAGAAGGAAGCAGAACCAAAGTATCGCAAACTAACTTCTCGCCCCTCAAAGGTTATGGGTCAATCTCCGTCAAAAACCCGTAGGGCACCATTGAAGCCTTTCCAGAGAAAGACTGCAACCACTACTGATGGAGCAGACAATGTAGTAGCAGCGGCAGCCACTGAGCTAGAGAAACGCAAAGACGAATCAGTAATGGAAGCTCAGCGAGAGGCGAATGCTCGTAAGTTGGAGAATTATAAATCGAACCCCCTTCGAAATATAACACCTAAAAACGTACCCCCAGCTACTAAACAGGAAACCATTCCAGTTAAAGAGCCTGAATTAACTCCAGCAATGGTTGCACAGGCAGAAAAGGCAGAACCAGAGTATCCGCAACTAAAGATAGGAGGACCCTTGCCGGATGGAGATAATCGAACACTCGGAAACAAAAAATATATGCCAGCTCCCGACAAGGAACTTGCAGAACGTAGGGAAGCCCGCAATAAGGCCATTAAAGAACTGACCAACTCTGCGAAACGCGCAACAACCGTAAGACGCGTCCCTCAATAGAACTCACGCCTCTGATTCGACTCGCCTAGATCCGCATTGTGATCATTGTCCGAGTTTCCATCCTCATCAACATCAACAGAATAGTATCGCTCCATCTCTGCGTCTGACATCTGCTTCTTAGGCTTGCGGACCTTCTTCTCCGTCATCTCCCAGCCATCTGCATCGGGACCCTTCTTGGCTGTCTCTTCCTCATACTCAGGCATATATCGCTCATCCTCCGATCGGCGACGACGATGAATGAAATTGATTCCATCACCCATTCGTGTAAGGTCTGCATTCTTACGACGAATCTGCTCAAGGACACGCGTGTCATCGTCTGTCTTCTTCCAGTCGGTCGCTAACTTCGCGAAACTCGTATCTCCACTCCACCTTTCCATTGGGAGCGCTGCGCTCCCTGACAAGGTTGGGAAATTGTTGGTATTCATCTCAAGTCTCTTCTTCTCTGCAATCTCTGCTGCACGCTTCTCGTCCGTCTTGATCTGATCGCGCTCACGATCACTCATGTATCGTGGACGGTCAAAGTTAGGCTTCTGCGGCCGAGGACCAGGTGCGGGAAAGGAACGGAATTGCTGAGACATCTTAACTATTTGGGGGATGTTCAATAGCTTTATGAATATAAATTCGTTTTGAAAAAGGAATCGCTTACGAGCAGAGGAAGAGTAGGTATCATGGTTATCGCAACATCCATTTCAATCGCTGGCGCGTATTCCGACGTGAGCATTCCTGCAAAGACTCCCGATGTATTGGAATGGCTACGAAAGAAGTGTAAGCAACCGAGTCTACAGTATCAGGGGAAGATTGTCAATGAGGAACACGGATACACTGTCTTTGCAACCCCAAACGAGGAAGAGGAGGAGAATACGAATCAACATATGCTACCACCTCCCTTTCACGATGATACCTTCACAGGTGTGATTGTCGTTCTCAAGACAACCAATCTCAACATTGATGAATATGAAAAGCCTGCCTCAACCTACATAGATTTGCGAGCGAACGAATACGATGAGTTCTACACAACGTGTAATTTCAAAGACGAGGATGATGAGGAAGCTTTGCCTGAAGATGAGGATCCTGCAGAAGAGGATGAGGAAGAGGCAGACGAGGAAGAGGCACCCGCAGAGGATGCGGAGGAAGCGGTTATTCATACAATCCATCAGGCGAATGTCTTCATTGACCATCCCCTGCGAACTCGTGTTCAGGAGCGATTCGAATCAAAGGAGATTGAGACTGCTCTGCTGAATCGTTGTATCCAAGACGCACAGAAGTGGTATGTCGACATTGATTGGGACAATCTAGCCTTCTTGGAGATGTATCGTTCGCGTGCGGTGGATTTGTATCGCTATCGCCACCTGACTTCGACGCTTTCAGTGGAAGACTTTGTTGATACTGCACCCGTCGACCGAAATCCTGCTCGCTGGAGAGCCATCATTGAGAAGACCATCGAACAAGAGAAGGCGACCTACTCTCGCGAGAAGACAGCCAGTATCCACATGCATTGCTCGTCTTGTAAGTGTAAGACCAAGTGCGACTACTACCAGCTCCAGACAAGATCCGCAGACGAGCCTATGACGACATTCGTAACATGCCTGGAGTGTGGAAAGCGATGGAAATTCTAAGCAATAGACAATGGTCTTGAAGGAGGTACTTCAAAAACACAAGATACCTCTGCCGGAGGACTATGACGAACGAATGGAATTGCTCGTGTCCGCCCTGCGCCGTAGCCCGAATTACAATGAAAAACTCAAGGCATTCAAGAGACGAAAGGTAGGCGGCGGGGCAGATGAGGGTGAAGATTGGCTTGGACCCAAGCTAACAGGATTTGTTGATGTGCTCACCAGCCCTGCCGCCCGGGGTGTTCTGATGTCTGTGTTTGCGGTTGTCTTTTTCCTTAAGTATTTGGAAGCAACCCCTCTTTTTGGTAGCATTTTGAGTGCGACTCTCGATTTGATGGTTATGGGCGGTAAGATGATGGTCAAGACTGTTCAAAAAGTCCTCCCTCCTGCCTATGGCTTGATTCCATTGCCGTATGCCGCAATGGTAGGGTTGGCTTCTGCTGCCTTGTTTGGTATGATATTTTGGCCTATCATTGGTCTGATAAGTTTTAGCCGTGGTGATTTTACGGCTGCCATTGAATCCTTCATTCGTGTGATTCCACCCCCTATGGGAGATTCAATCGCAGACTTATTTCTGGAAGGCAATCGTACTGTAGCTCGTCTTGATGAGAAGCGTGTGAAGCTAATGGACGACTTGTCGAGTGCATTTACAATGCTATCTGAAACAGCTGGAAGTATTAGCGAACAAGCCGAAGAGGGATTTCAGAATTTGTCAAAAAGCATTCAAGAAGTTCCCAAACCCAGTATGCCCACTATACCAACTCCTACTATGCCTACAATTCCCAATGTTACGATGCCAACGATTCCCAAACCTGCACTGCCTACGCTGCCCAACCCTGTGACGGCAGGCAAACGACACCGATTTTCAAGACGCGTGCGTAAGAATAAGAAATGGCGGACGCAGCGGAGCAAGTTCGTACGACATTGAGGGAGTGGATTGCAGCCGATGACCAAATTCGTACTCTCCAAGCACAAGTCAAAACTCTCCGTGATAGAAAAACAGCATTGAATGAGAATATCCTTGAGTTTATGCGGGGTCAGAATCTAGACAACCTTGTGATTGATGGTGCTGCAGGTACGATTGCTCGTCAGCAGAGGACGCATCGTGTCAAGCCAAACAAGACGGTTGTACGAACCCAGATTGCTCTTCTCCTTGCGGACCAGCCCCAGCGAATGGCAGAGGTACTGCGAACGATTGAGGGTATCCCAGAGCCTGGACAGGAGGATACGGGGACGGTGACGACTCGCGAACTTCTGACGCGTAGAATTCCTCGCACACAGCGTATCGACCTTGGATAATGAACCCAACAATCCCAATTATTGTAACGGTACTCTATGTACACCTGTTCAACGCCATCGCTGAACTTTATTTCGATTCGAATCAAACTATGACATGGTCTGATTTGTATCGCAGATTTGCGCCACCCGTGAAGGTGACAATCGAACTTTAACGCGAGCGACTACTATAGAATAATGTTTGAGAACTGCAAGGTAGAACTCCTTGAGACGTTTGGCGATGACCTTACGGTTGTGAATGCTGCTCGCGTTTCTTTGGGAAAGCATGTTGATGAATTCACACAGAGAGACGCAAAGCTACTCAAGTATCTTGTGGACCACGATCACAACAGTCCGTTCTTCCATCCTCAGGCAAGGTTTCGTCTGAAGATGCCGATTTGGATGGCTCGTGAGTGGTTTCGTCATACCATTGGATTTGCTAGGAATGAGGTCAGTCGTCGCTATGTCGATGACCCACCTACCTTTCATATTCCCGAGGAGCTTCGTGAGAGAGCACCAAACAAAAAGCAGGGGAGCAAGGATGGTGTTCATCCTCAGAATACCCTTCTACGAGACTGCATGAAGGAGAGCGTAGTCAAGTCAGTCTCTATGTATAACGCTTTCTTGAAGGAGGGTCTCTGTCCCGAGCAGGCACGAATGGTTCTACCTCAGAGTATGATGACTGAGTTTATTGAGACCGGTAGTCTGGCTGCGTATGCTCGACTCTGCCATCTGCGATTGGGTCCGGATGCTCAGAAGGAGATTCAGGATGTTGCTAGGATGGTGTCTCGTGAACTGGAGCGAGTGTTTCCTGAGTCGTGGCCTCTACTGGTACCCAAATCCGAACCTTCTTCCGTCGTGGAGAACACATCCGTTCCCATTCCGATACCGACTGTATCTTATTTTGCTTGAACAGTTCGAGAACACAGATACGATGGTCGTTCCCGAGTGGGAGTCTACAAACAGGACAGTTCATTGTAGTGTAATTGGTAGATGTTGATTAATTTCGTTTTTGGCGTATCACTCGGACATCCGACTCAAGGTCCCACTCAAGTACCACCTTATGAAACATCCTTGGGTACCATTTGCTTACCGATGAATAAGTCCCCTTGTTACGAACCAGTTCACCTTGTGTTATTCTTTCCCGAGGGTAGCATACATACCCATATCGTTCGTGCGGTATACATAAGTACAACCTTCTACCAGGCGGTTCTTCGACAACGACGTGATCGTCTCGTATTATTTGAAAGCTGAAATCCATTTCCATTGTATCCCTTTAGAGATTGAATCTCGTTTTGTAATCTGCTAGGGAAGCCTTGAAGGTCGGCTTGTTCCATAGAATCCATTTCGATAACGCACCTGCGGTGGTAGGGTCGTTCCAGTGTTCACCCATTCCACTATGTCTCTTCAGATACCGTGCTCTACGAGTCACATTCTTGTGCTTCGTAAAGTCACTATACCCCCTTGCGCCAAAGGGAGTTACAAACTCACGACCATTCCGCTCAAACACAGCGTCAAACTTCTTTGCAGGAAGATGCGATCTCCGAATTGTTTTGAGTCGAAGCTTCTTCATTGTTTCTAAAACCGACTTTATTCAGCGTGGTTGTGTATGAAATCATTTTTGTTTGGGACTAACAAATGTCAGGACCTACTGGCATTGATATGAGCATTCTTTCTGCTACAGGACCCACTGGTATGATTCCTGCAGGTTTGACTGTTTTTCCTCCCACCGAGCCTACGGGAGAGACTGGGACTGTGAATCCCATTTATGTATTTTTTCCCTCTGCAGCGACAGGACCCGTTGAAGCACCCCACATTGCAACAATTGAGGAGTTGATGGCAAGCTATGGTGCGATTGTAAATAAGGAAATTGATGATAAAAAGACCGTATTGGTTCTATTGAATGAGAACCGAGAGTCATTGCGCGTACCCCTTTTTCAATGGGCGGCTGCAGGATTCCCAGCCAGTTATATAGTGCAGTCCGTAACCATTGAGCCACCTTCGATTTGTTCGGATGGTGTGTCAAGGAATTATGTGGAATATCTGAATTATTGTTTGGGGAAGGACTTGAATGACGTACTGGATGATATTCGGAGCAAAATGGTAGGTATCGGTCTGACTGTTTCCTTTGAAGGGAATACTCTACGGCTACATGTTGCAAAGAATCTCTAAAGAGGCAATATAAAACGCGAAGACAATGCATCATAATTTTGTTTCACTTGAGCTTGAGTCAACGCCGATCTATAAAACTTGATTGCGCCAACCGACAATGCCTTGTATCCAAAATTTGGATTTCCAGCCGATGACGCTAAATAGAAAAATGAATTTCCACCTGGGGCAGTTCGTGTATACGATGTGGTTGAAACTTGAGCACCGTTTGAATAACCTACATATGTACTTGTCCCATTCGCAGAATTTGTGATACATAGGTTTGTCCATGTATTTGCCGTACATGTCCCAAGCGACTGCCCACTTAATTGATAGGTTGCTCCATAAAAAGTGCTATTTGAGATATACATATCTGTCCATTGATACCCTCCGTTTGTCTCTGCAAGGATATTACCGTTTGTCGAAGGAGTAGGCACAAACACCCAAATATCAATTGTAAACGCACCCGTAAAATTTACACCTGTTGGATCATAGATATAAGAAGAACTTCCGTTGGTGGTTAGAACAGTCGTATTATCTTTTGTTAGCCCAGGTGATACTGTAGGACTACTTACTAAATTCCAATTATTTCCATACGAAGGAATCCAAAGAGTTGAACCGCTTGAATATGTAGTTGCATCGAGGTTCAGTATTAGATTATTTGTTAGAATCGGAGGTGTTGATGATGCTTCTGGTCTCCACCTATAATGTGGATGTGTAGATGGAAGAAATGTTTGTAAGCCCCATTTCCAAGCAAGGTAGCCTTCAACTTGTTGGCGTTGGTCTGTTGACAGGGCAATGTTATAAACAATTACTTCGGCCATATATCCATTGGTATAACCAGTTGCTCCTGACCCAGAACCAATATGAAACCCGACTGTACTCGAACGAAGTGTATAATTGCTAAAGCTTACTGTTCCAGGATATTGACCAGAATTGTATTGAATAATCGTAGTTGTGTTTGCTTGTCTAGCGATAGAGGAGCCTAGAGGTGATGTTGTAGCTTGAGCACCTGCTGTGTATTGAGCAGTTCCAATTGAAGTAAATATGGAACTTGTCTGGTTCGATCCACACGTCAAACTCCACCCCCCTCCATATCCATCTTTTCCTCTATTCAAAGGTGTTGTGCCTACAACAAACACCGAAAAACTTGTAACATTCGAAAGGTCCAATACATCCACACCCTCTAATGCTTGACTTGTAAAAGTGATTACCGGTAGTTTATTTAATCCATTTTGAGTTAGAACGGGTGGAACATCTGCTTGAACGGCTCTTGCCGATGTAAAATGATATCCATTTCCACTCTTATCATCCCATGAACGCACATTAGTTCCCGAAAGTATTAGTGTCGAACTATCAACCGCATCCAACCATAATCGACATCCTGGAAGTCCTACTGGAGCGAACGACATTGCGATTGAAGGGGGGATTCTGTAGTAGGGATGTGTGTTTACAAGATTCTGCTGAAACTTCCATTTATTCGCCAAGTATCCTTCAACGCGTCGAATGTCTGAAAAACTCAAAGCAGTATCGTAGAATAGCATCTCATAAATATATCCATTGTATTCACGATTGCCATGGATTACAGATGTTCCTCCTATCACAACCGCAATTTGTGAGGTGGCTGAACCCGTTGTGAATGTGCCTCGTCCAATATTATTGACGGTGTATGAGCCTTCGACTCCATTTGTATAGACAAAGTTGCTTGCATCAGATAGAAGGCTGTCCACCCTAGGAGCAACACTATTACAGTAAGCTGCCTGCTGAAGACTATACCAGTTTCCAGCCCCATTATATGAACCTACACCGTTCCCATCATTGATACCACATTGAACACTCATTAAGAAGGTTGGATTGGCGGTGAATACATAAGGCGCAGACATAACAAAGGCAGACCGGTAGTTATCTGTTGAAAGCGGATAATGTGCTACAATAACTGTATTTCTTTGAGTCACAACGAGTCCAGGAACATTTGAATTAACTAGAATTTGGCTTGCTGCAGTAATCGCGCTACTTGGATTGCTCATATACACCCCACCCGTTGCACTCAATGTTGGTGGTGTATTTGAATATGTCAACGGGATACCAGAAACACGGTCTGACCAGGTATTTATATTTGAACCAGTCGTGTATGTGAAGGAAGATGGGAGTGCGGAATCCCACCAAAGTTTCAAATTCGAGAGGTCTGTTGGCTGAAAAGTACGAGCAAATACAGGTAGTCTGCTGAAGGTATGATCTGGATTTTCAATATAAGAAGGATGTGATGTTGGCAGACCAAAACGGTAGAACCATTTTGTTGCTAGATATCCTTCAATGGCTTCAATTTCGGAGATATTTAGTTTCCTATTATAAATTAATAACTCGCAAAAATCAACGTTCATAAAACCGTTAACTGCGCGCCCAATTTCAAAGGCACCCGAGTACGTCACTCCTGTTACTTGTTTTTGTCCAACTAGAATATTTGATCCATTGTATTTTGTACTTCCATTCACTCGACCGGTTGATCCGGTTGTTGCATTTGGCATATAAATATGTAATATGCGCTGTGTTGGGGATGTAACTGGGAAATCGAACGCACTTGTCAAGTAGAATGGCTGCAATCCACCATTAACTTGAAAAATAATTCCCTGATCCGGTCCAACCGTATAACCAAATGGACCACCGTTTCCACTTGAAATCGACATATTTCTTTCTACAAAGAAGTATGTCGCTACTCCATTACCAATCGATGCCGGAAAGGATGAATTTGATAATTTCTGGCTTGAAGCTTGAGTAAATTGGACATAGGAATTTCCTGCAATTCCATTTGAAATAATAACCGGGTACGATGTTCCGGTCATATTGTATGCATTTCCCGATTTATCGTTCCATTGGGTAACACTTGTTCCACTTAATGTCATCGAACCTCGATCTGCACCATCTAACCACAACTTACAGCCCGGAATCTTTGTAGGGTTCATCGCAAGCCCTCCTACTAGATTTGTATTTAAATTCCATTTCCAAGCAAGGTATCCTTCAACTTGCTGTCGTTCACTGGTTGTTAAGGAACGGTTGTAATGAAGAAATTCACCAACTACACTAACATCGCCTGCACCGGTTCCATTTCCATTCAAAAAAAATGGAGCAGTAGTTGGGGTACCACTATATCCAGTTCCAATAGGGATTACGGATCTTGATACTCCATTTACAGAATAGTTCGCAGTACCACGCATTCCTGAAGAATATCCTATGCAGAACAGTGTTAGTACCTGTGCGGGTATAACTGGTGTACCCAAAGCATTGACTGAATCTTGTAGAGAAAGTGTACTAGTTCCCATATTTAACAAATACCAATTTCCAGTGAATGTGTAGGTTTGATAGGTACCTGCTACCCACGAAGAGGTAAGCCAGTTTCCGGCATTTGCCCAAACTACAACAAATTGTGTAAAATTGTTGGTCCAATTAAAACTAGATATCGTTGCTCGATTTCCTCCGAATAAATACGTAGGAAGAACATTCAACGAGTTTGATTGTAATGAAATTGTTTCGCCCGACACTGGTGTAACTACATTGCCATTTCCGCTTCTATCGGGTAAAGAAGATAGTGAAGTGTTTAGCGCCCGTTTATCATTTGCGGCATCCAGCCACAATTGACACCCTGAAACACTTCGTGGATCGAATCCAAAGATTTCTGGGCTATTCCCTGCGGCCATTACTCTTTTCAAACATTACAAAGCTCGGATTTAAAACATTATATAACTACTGGGTGAAGCTATCACCATTACATTCACGCTTGTTCCTGGAGGAATGCTCATAGGGCTTGGTAATGGGTTAGTTGGTGCGTTTGAGTAACTATTTGTAATTGAAAGATACCCGCCTGTATTGTTTCGTAATATCCAATATGCGCCATTGTCCGCCGCAGTATACGACACAGTGGGCCACACAATCGCAGTCAACCCACTTGTTGTAATATTATACAGGGTTCCGTATGTTGATGCCGCGACACTTAGTGAACCGGCAGTAGATATATTGCTATACTGGGGTCGATACCCGTTTGCGAATCTTGCGCCTCCATTCACATCAAGCGTAAGCGTTGGTGCGTTGTATCCAATCCCTAGGCGAATGTCTGTAGCATTAAAGAACAGACCTGCGTTCGTCGTAGCGGTGGTTGATGTCCCGTTTGCATAGAGCACTTGGCCGGCGGTAGTTGGTGAAATCGCAGTGAACCCTGGTCCAGTTGGTCCAGTGTAACCTGTTCTACCAGTGTAGCCAGTGTAGCCAGTGAACCCTGTGAAACCTGTTGGACCCAACGCAGTTGATGGAGCACCGGTTGGTCCAGTTGGAGCAATGAAATTCGTTCCAGTATCGTAATTGGGCCCACTGTAATGAACCTTTAAATATCCTTTTTCATCGTTCCGTGTGCTGACCTCGCTTGTAATCAAAACTCCGCTAGAATTTTCATTCTTATACAGTTGAACCGTATCACCTACTTGGAAGGCCTGCCAATAGAACTCTCCCGAAAAAATACTACAATCCGCCAGTGCCATCGCCTTGCGACGATCAAATACAATAGTGCTAGAACGTGTCACAATCATTCGTATAGTACCATTTCCTGCACCACAACGCCATCCTTGAAACTCAAATTCGTATGCTCCATTCTTTTGAATTACAAAGGTTGAGGGAGACGTAAATGTAACATAAAACGGCTTGGATGTATATACGTAATTGTAGCTGTTGATTAAAAGAAGAGAATCAGTAGTTGGTACAGCGATTTGATCGACGTAGTAGCACAACACTTTCGTTCCATCCGGAACGCCTACAGGTACACCTACAGGACCTGTTGGACCAGTGTATCCAGTTCTACCCGTGTAGCCAGTGAATCCAGTGAAACCTGTTGGACCCAACGCAGTTGATGGAGCACCGGTTGGTCCAGTGTAACCAGTGTAGCCGGTAAATCCAGTTCGACCAGTGTAACCAGTGTAGCCGGTAAATCCAGTATAACCAGTAAACCCTGTGAAGCCAGTCGGTCCAGTATAACCTGTGAAACCAGTAAATCCAGTTGGTCCAGTGTAGCCAGTGTAACCTGTTCTACCAGTATAACCAGTGAATCCAGTAAATCCAGTTGGTCCAGTGTAGCCAGTGTAGCCAGTAAATCCAGTGAAACCAGCCGTTCCTGTTGGACCAGTTGCGCCGGCACCACCCGAAACATTCAGAACACGACGGGATGCTACCCCCCAACCTCTAGTCGTAAATGGAGTCGTCCCTCGCCCCACCCAAGTCGATCCATCGACGGTTGTTGATGTTGCAAATGAGTTTGTCCCCTGCCCAACAGCTGCCCAAATAGTTCCATTCCACGTTATTCCATACCCCACAGTACTAAATACACCAACACCCCTTCCAGTCCAAGTTGTCCCATCGGGCGAGCTTGCAATTGTGTGAGACGATCCCTGTCCAACAACTACCCAAGCAGTTCCATTCCATCCGACTGTCCGACCAGAAATATCAAATATACCCGCACCTTGTCCGTTCCAAGTTATCCCATCCGTTGATGTCGCAATTTGGTTTGTTCCACTTCCTACCGCAACCCATAACCGTCCATTCCATGCGACTCCGTAACCAACGCTAGTAATAGTCGATGTTTGTCCAGTCCAAGTTATTCCATCCGGCGAGGTTGCAATTGTGTTTGTTCCCTGTCCAACAGCTACCCAAATAGTTCCATTCCACGCTACTCCAAAGGCGCCACTGGTAAACGTAGTTGCCCCGCGCCCAGTCCAGGTAATTCCATCCGTCGACGTTGCGATTGTATGTGTTCCCTGTCCAACAGCTACCCACAAATTACCATTCCACGCGGCGGCGTAGGCACCGGATTCAAGTGGACCTAACCCTCTCCCAGTCCAAGTTATTCCATCGGACGAGGTTGCAAATGAGTGTGTAAGTCCAGCTCCAAGAACTACCCACAAACTACCATTCCACGCTACTCCGCGTGGGGCGTAATCAAAAACCGGTGATGTTCGCCCAGTCCAAGTTATCCCATCTGTTGATGTCGCAATTTGGTTTGTTCCCTGTCCAACAGCTACCATGAAGTTTTCAGTTACATTCCCGCCTGGTCCAGTTGCTCCAGCAGTTCCTGTTGGTCCAGTGTAGCCTGTGAAACCTGTGAATCCTGTGGGTCCTGTGTAGCCAGTAAAACCAGTGTAACCAGTAAACCCTGTAAAACCCGTCGGTCCAGTATAACCAGTGAAACCAGTGAACCCAGTTGGTCCAGTATAACCCGTGAAACCAGTAAATCCAGTTGGTCCAGTGTAGCCAGTGAAACCAGTAAATCCAGTTGGTCCAGTGAACCCAACGGGTCCGATAGCCCAACTCGAAGATCCATTGGTGGTGTTGTACGTTCCGCCATTCGGAATGGTGATGAATGCAGGGTTCCATCGCAGGGTACTATCATCGCCATTGTGGGAACAAATGTAGATCCAACGGTCGGATACAACCTGTGCATCGAGGTAATTTTTTACGATAAAATAAGCAGCATTAAATGTAGAGTTAGAAGGGCGAGGAGGAGCATAATAGAGAGCATTCCAGGCAGGGACGGAAACACTCGAACTATTAATATC
>Ga0247722_10000626_pt1 | contig 20970 bp, 21 predicted proteins | sample MSEWelMarce3H_FC_FD_189094 | JGI IMG/M metagenome (GOLD analysis project Ga0247722, IMG submission 189094) | Subsurface sediment microbial communities from gas well in West Virginia, United States - MSEEL Well Study Marcellus 3H_FC | ecosystem: Environmental > Terrestrial > Deep subsurface >... | reverse complement strand
ATGTACCTCTTGATATTTTCTCTGTGTATTCTTGATCTGATTTTGCTGGAACTGGTGTTACGCGCGGCAAGTCTGCCTGTGCTAATGTTCCTCCACGCGCAATTATTCTTAAATTTGCTCTATGAAAGGGAGTTAACTGTTCAGGATTATTTACAAAAAGCATAAGCCAGTTTGTATAATCCTGAACCGTCATCTTTTCAAACTTAGCTTTCAGTTTGAACTTTTGTACTTGATCGGGAGTCATGAGTTTAGGATCAATGTAATACGTGTTAACCGAGCCGTTTGATGTAGGATCTTGTAATTTATCTAATGCTTTCTGTTCTCTTGTCCACGGTGCTGGTCGACTTTGATGATCAGCTGATGGTGCTGGTGTAACTCCTGTATATTTAATAGCATCTGTAGCGCTTTCATAGCGACTTGCTAAAAATCTTTTTCTGTCGTGACATTCTTTCGAGAGACCTTGTACGTTAGTTATTTTAATATCTGCGTTTATCAGTCCTTGAGTATTTACGTTTTCATCCAATGGCTTGGGCGCTCCTGCTTTTTGAGGTTGAGGTTTCGCAGATCCAATGGATTCTATTTTAACAATTGGTTCGCCGAAAGCGCCTGGCATACTTATATGAATTGGCGGTAAATTAACGGTTGGCATGTTTATAGAAATATCTTTTAGGCGTGTATCGATAACTTTAACAATGATTAATCCTATACACGATGATAAAAGAACGATGACCGCGGGTATCATGATGCGAGATTCAAATTTAATCGTCATATATAAAATGCCCAGAAAAAATGATTTATGTAATATTATAAATCATGAGTGCTGTTGTTTACGCTTTACCGATGCCGGAGTGTAGTAGCTGTGGCCGATTCCTTGGTCACCTCTATGACGATCATATTGAGCTAACTAAGAAACTTGAAAAAGATATCGCAAATGGGGGACCCAGTGGGTCTTATATTGGACAAGTTAGTGGTGAGGACATTACGCAGTTCGTCAATACATATTATGAGTGGCGCGCTGAGTGGGACAAGACACATCCTGATTTTCCGGTGTTTACGCCATTGAATATTGTTTCACGCGCTCTGATTGCCATTAAGCCGTTGGAGACGACTGACTTACCTTTTGGAACAGCACGCGAGGTAGACGGTCAGCGCACTGTATTTGAGCACTCGTTGTGCTGTCTGCGGATGTTTCAAGGCAATCCTCTGTTACGGATCTAATTAATAACGTAGTAATTATTTACTTTGTATAATAATATATATGGATTTTGACACATTTGCGAATGTTGCGAGTCTGCGACCGATTACAGGTACGGAAATATTTAAGCTGCTACCGCAGGAAATGTTTAATATATATGATCCCTATCCGGAATCAATAGTTAATAGTAAAGTATTTAGTTTTTCTTTGTTCATGAAAGGCGCCAATACACCAGAGTGGAGGATACAGTATCCAACTTATCAGATGACTTTTATGCGTGAACTTATGGATGATCCTATGTGGAATGATTATGGATTTATACATTTTTTTCATATAGACGCTTTTATGAAAATTTATAACGCAGCTCGGAATGATAATGATGAGAATCGTGCTGAGAATCGTGCTGAGAATCGTGCTATAATAGATAGTATTATAGAGTTAAGTAGAATTCCAAGTGCCAATGATGCAAGGAGGAGAAGATATAAATTATATTTGTATACACATCCAAAGAATATTCCACTTTTCTGGGGAACTGTAGTGCGATTTTTGCCAATGATAATGCCTGCCGTAGAGGTTGTGTTGTTTCGTGACGCTCATTCAAGCACACCAAATTACAGATGCGATATGCAATTTACAACTAGAGACAGGTCTGTACCATGCAATTCTTTAGATAGAGAATGGGTACGATTGTGGGAAGCGGAGGCTACGAAAAAATATATGTTTTACACAATGAAGGGATACCAACCGGTTCATGCTCTCGGAGCTCGCCGTCCATTAGCTGGAGCATGGGGTGCGAAAATCATAGATGAGCAAACTATAGAGGATCAAACTATATTGAATTCTGAGGTATTCTATACAAGTTTATGTAATTTAGAATTAGCAATGTCCGCCGTCGGTAATAATGGAGCATACGGGGTGGATGAACAGCTGTTATATCATTTTCTTACAACCACACCAGGTGTTCAGGGTGAATCTATATTTATTGGAATGACATGGTTACTGTATTTATTTTACCCTCAGACAAAGATGGAAAAGTTAACTAAGAAAAAATTGCTTACAAAAAATACTAATGGTTCGCTGGAGACGGTAGAATATTGTATGACAGCAAGTAATGTAATGCCATCTAATAACTATAACAACAGTTCTCGTTGTATAATTTTTTCATCTATACACAGTTTTGGTCATGCGGTTCGACGAGAAATGAGCCCAGAGTTGCCAGAGTGGAATCAGCGTATATCTACATTATTGGTGAAAGAAGTAATTGAATGTATGGGTCGTGCACGTAATTATGCTAATAATTATACTGGTCCAGATGGACCTCATGCAATGATGTATATGCAGATGAGCTCATTAATACCCGATGCGAGAAACTTATGGGACACATTGTTTACAACATCTGTTAACTTGAATGGAACAATATTAGAATATTTAAATGTGTTCGTTCTCGTTACAGCAAACGAATTAGATAATATGTGTGATAGTGAGGCGCAAAGCGTTTCATTGATGCCACAATTTGGAGGAAATAATGAAAACAAAGTAAGTAAGAAACCTAAAAAGACACAGAAGAAGTAAATGTTAACATTCATAACGAATGTTAAGTCCGTTGGAAAGGATTTTTAAATCCACCATGTTAAGATACTGAACAGAAGGTTTCGTCAGTTGTCGGAAATTTTTAATCCATGAACCGATTTGTTTTTCAGTCAATAACATAGTAGGAGACGATCCAGCAGGCAACATGTTACAGTACGATGATTCGTAAACAAGATTAACCCATGTTTCTTTGCTGAAGTCAAGATATTTCTTGTATATTTGTTGATTGTCGTTATTAAATTGCCAGTAGACAATAGGTAGATATCCATACGTTACCTCATACAGAGGATTACAAATAATATAAGGGTTTAAAACAACTCCCTTTTGTGAAATGTTATTACGCTTCATAAAAAGGCTTGCGAGTTCGGTGGCAAGGCAGTAAAGTTTCACGGTGTTATCGGCATAAAAACAATGGCATTTGACGCTAAAGGATGGAAGAGTTTTATTGTTAGTTTGCGACATCTTACTGAATGGATGATGAGCGTACTCTTCAACGGACTCTTCCGAAGGAATTATCATCCCGTCAATAGGTAGAAAAAAATCCGTCAGATAATCTATCGAAGATTCCCAGTCCCCTAAATTCCTCACACGAGGTTGAAGTATATGAGAGACTGTCTCATGACCTAAGAAATTACTAAAGACGACAGTATCATCTGTTGAATTACCATAAGACTCTTGAACATATGTAAAAAATACATTTTTATTAGGACCGTATGCGCGATTGACGCATTCTCCAGATGATACTCCGTTCACTTCCCACACACCCATGGCAATAACATTTCTAATCTTTAAATTACTAATAAGCTTTTGATAAACAGGAGGAATTGAGCGGAATTTTATCCATGCTACAAGACATGTAGGCACAACAGAATCAAAACCGATGACAGCATAACAATCAATACCTGCTTCATGTGCACGAGACAACGCTACTTCGAGGTGAATCATTGAGTTAACTCCTACCAAAATGTGCGACGGTAAGTAAATAAGATTCATAAGTTCAACAAGGTAAGGAGCGCTGAGAAAACCTGGTGAAATAAGTACGTTACTACAAGGGTTAACACGTGATGATTCTACAATTGTTACGATATTGGAAATCATTTGAAGAGTATCAATGATGATGTTTGGGTTTGTGTCTACGTTAACTATCTGGTTGTTCCATTCTTTGTAAATATTATATTGGGCTGATGCTACATATTTACCGAAAACGATTTCGGCGCTCATGCCACCGTTAACGGTAATGTAGGGAAGCTCGGTCGTGATGGTAAAGCTGGTGCTCATTTGGAGATTATATGTGATAATCGTCAAATTATCATTTTTTCACCTCTTCTTACCTTAGATAGACGTTAGAATGATTTTTTATAAATCTTTAGATATAATGAATCAAATAGGTGGAAGTTCATGCTCTCTGTGTGGAGCACCAGGTGTAACTAAACTTACCTGTCCATTGAACAATGACGCAAAAAAGCCAATTCCTGCTAAGCATAATGCCGCGCCGGCTCCAATTGTGCAATCTGCCCCGAAAGCCAAGGTTAATGTTACAATTAAGCCTAAGCCAAGTGCGGCTAAAGCAAAGGAGGAAAAAGTTACATTACATTTAACACCAAATGCGGCCACCCCTGTTGCTCAAGCTGCCGCTGTATTAAGCTCGGATTTATCTTTGCCTGATATTTATTTGAAGACCGATACCCGCATGCAACTGAAACGGAGTTTTGATACTAACGTACTTAAAAACAAGGATGTTAAGCAATGTGTAGCAGGTGATCTTGATAAATATTTTACTCTTCAAAAGAGATTGGGTAACGGGTCATTTGGGATCGTTCATTCTGCTAAAGCCGGTAACCATGTATTTGCCGTTAAAGAAGGGAGAGCATCTGTTGACGTAGTTAAAAGTCCTTGGTCAAAAAAAACTGCTTGGTCTGAAGCATTAATTTTACGCGACATTGCGAATCCTTTAGTTGAGCGTGGAGTATGTCCTAATTTGCCTTTAATGTACAGCGCTCATTCTTGCGCTAAATGCGAATTCGAGGGTTTAAATGCTGGGCTCGGCAAGTTATCAAAGAAGGCTATTAAACCATGTATGATCTTATTAATGGAGCTTGCAGGAGGAGACTTAGCTAATTGGTTAGAAAAAAAACCAAGCGCAGACGAGATCTATAATGCTCTGTTTCAGATTTTAGCTGGATTATATGCTCTTCAAAAGTTCGGGCAGGTTTTTAACAATGATATCAAAGCACCAAATATTTTGTATTATAATGTTACGCCGGGCGGCTACTGGGTGTATAATATTATGGGTAAACGGTATCACGTTCCTAACATGGGTAAATTATTTATAATAAATGACTTTGGTGTATCAAGTGCATATCTTCCACACTTATATTCTTCCAGTGATGGAGGGTTCACAATGGGTCGTCGTACATTCATTATGGTAAATAAAAAAATTGTCGGATATTCTTCAGAGGTTAAATATCCTGGGCTTTCTGGTAACACACATAGCTTAGATGAAAAAAGAAATCCTATAAGAACTCCATATGCCGACGTTCAATTACTTAAAATATTTAAACTGAAACTTAATATTGTTGCTACATTTAAACCAGAACAATTAGCAGTGTTGAAAGAACACGGAATACCTGCTGATCCTAATAATTTAGAGTTTTATGGGAATTCTGACATTGTTCCTGCTTTACAATTTTCAGCAGATGTTATTGATTCACTGTCTATGTTCGTCGGTGGCGTATATAGAGCCACACAAACAGGAAAACATGCGGAGTATGGTATTCCAGATTCTGTAAAAACGGTATTGTTGAATTATATACCTAAAGCAACTAAAGAAAACATTAAGTTAATAGACAGAACTTCCTCTCCTGGTCTCGCAAATATTTATCAGAAAGATTTAAGTCAACTTCACTCATCAACCGCAAATGCTGGATATATGTTAGATGAGTTGTTCGGTAATAAGAAAGTAGTTAATTATTTAACTGCTCCTGCGGGTGCGCCGATCGAGTCCTTTACGATTTAAAGCCATTTAATTAACGTAAATTGATACTGACATTTATTTAAATAATTTAGATGTCCATATCACGTACACCTTTTGATACTGTGTATGTTAAACACGTATCTGATGTTTTAAAAACTGTTAAAATACCAGATTTCCAACGGGAATCTGATATGATACATATTGAGAATATTTATAACGGTATTTCATCGCAACTGAAAAATAATCGCGAACCTAAGCTAACAGGATGTTTGATTACTGTCTCCACAGAAGCTGAGACATATTTATTGGATGGTAATCATCGTTTAAAGGCATTTAAAAGACTTTTGGAAGAAGGGCACGATTTGAAGATTTATGTCCAAGAATTAAAGGCAAGCAGAGAGGAAGCGGAAGAGTTATTTAATCAGACAAATACCTGTTTACCGGTGGCAGAAATGCCACAAGGTATAAAAAGATCATCTGTTAACGAGGTAACTGCGTATTTTTATAAAAAATATGGATCAACACCTGCGAAGCGTGAGCCATTGTTTAGGGACACTCCGAGTTCAGTCGTTAATCGTCCTCGTATCAGTAGATCTAAATTCGAGACTGCTGTAGGACAGATTTTAGAATTAGGTTTCTCCCCGGAAGAACTCATACGGAAATTAGATGAGCATATTGCTGAACTTAACGGGAAATCTTTATTATATTTTAAACATAGTTCAAACGACACATATAAAAAACTACAGGATATGCTTGACATAGCTGATATTTTTGGATGCCGACTTGGTATGTATTTCACTCAAAATTATTTCAAGGATTTATCGACATTAATGGGAGTTCCTGAGCAAAAGGATATCAACGATTTTCCTTTAGTTAGAACAAAAAGCAAGATTCCACAAGCTTTGCGCATAAGCGTGTGGAATCGTTATTGTGGACAAACCGCAAGAGTCGCTAGTTGTCTGTTTTGTAATACGGAAATTAAAATAGAATCGTTTCACTGTGCTCACGATACAGCAGATGCGTTGGGCGGTGATATTAATATCGATAACTTGTATCCGTGTTGCGCGACGTGTAATTTATCTATGGGAATGAAATCATTTGAAGAATTTCAAAAGAAATTTAAAGCGTCTTGCTATTGTCCTTCTTAGCAAATGTAGCGTACTTGTGATTGACCATAACACCATTGTGGTTGACCTTCTCGTTTACAACAACGCGCTTAACCTTGTAGTTGAAAACCTTGCCGGCGCTACCCTGGGTTGTCTCTTTAACAGATACGAATAATGTGCACTGACCGCGAATCTTTGATTTACGGCAAACACGGCTGGCGGCTTTGCGGGCAGCGCTTGCTGGAGTTGATGATTCATAGCGACCACCGGCATTTGCTGAGCCCTTTGAGCCCTTCTTGTTACTTACAGACACAATTGTGAAGCTTCTTTTTTCTGGCATTATATAATCAGAAATAAAAATTTCTGAAATTGATTTTATCTTATTATATATAATGTCATTAAATCCGCGGAGCCTTGTTAAAGATGAAATTTTATTCACAGAGGATATTACGAGAAAGACAATCAGACCTGTACTGTATCCTGATATGTGGTCATCCTATAAAAAGCTACAGGGTTCTACTTGGACGGCGGAGGAGATTAATTATCAGAGCGATATAACTGATATTAATACAGGCCGTGTACCAGAAGGTGTTATGCATATTGTAAAGTATGTACTTGGGTTTTTCTCTGGCGCCGACACAATCGTTAATGAGAATTTGGCATTGAACTTTATCAACAAGGTTAAGATTCTGGAGGCTCAGATTTTCTATGGTTTACAAATTGCGAACGAGAACGTACATGCTGAAACTTACGCGGTACTTATCGATGTTTTGATTGCTGATAGAAAGGAGAAAGATCGTGTTCTGCACGCTATAACTACGATGCCCTGTGTAGGTAAGCTTTATTCGTGGGTACAGCGATGGATTCGGTGTACAGCTGAGCAGGAGCAGGTAGATAATCCTATTCTCTTGGACTATTTAACTCAAGGTGCTTCGGATGAGGTGGTAGAGGATCTTGCCTATATTTGGTGCGAGGCTAAGCGTTTAGTGGCATTTGCTTGCGTTGAAGGTATTATGTTTAGTTCAGCGTTTGCTATTATTTTTTGGATCAAGGAAAAGGGCATTTTGCCTGGATTAACTTTCAGTAATGAGTTGATTAGCCGTGACGAGGGAATTCATCGTGATTTTGCTTGCTTGCTGTATTCCAAACTTACACACAAGCCACCGACATCGCAGGTTCATGAAATTATTGTTGATGCCGTAGCTTTTCAGGATGATTTCATTGATGAAATGTTGGCTGTCCGTCAGACAGGTATGAACAAAGATGACATGAAGACATATGTACGGTTTGTAGCAGATAACTTGTGTTTAGCGTTGAATGTACCTGTTATTTATAAGGTCTCTAACCCATTTGTATTTATGGATAAGATTTCATTCAACGGCGTAACGAACTTTTTTGAAAAGCGTGTCGGAGAGTACTCCCTGAGCGGTTTCGAAGATGGAGCTGACGAGAAGATTACTCTCGGTGGCGACTATTAAAGTTAATGTTTAATGTTTAAAGTAAATGTTAATGTTAAAGTATATGTTAAACCTCGGCGTCATTGGCGTAGGAGTTGTAGGAACCGCAATAAAGACATACTTTACAAATAAGGAAATTACCGTTTATTCTTATGATAAGTTTAAAGAAGAAGAAGGATCTTTTGAGGACTGTATGGCTACGGACATATTATTTCTTTGTTTACCAACTCTCTTTGATGGCACTGAATATAATAAAAAAGAAATATATGTTACCTGCGACGCACTTGCAGAACATAATTATAAGGGTTTAATAGTAATTAAAAGTACGATTGAACCAGGAACTACAAACATATTAGTTCAAAAATACAAGTCTTTGCGTATAATTCACAACCCAGAATTCTTATCTGCTGATACGGCTATAAAAGATTTCGCGGAACAAAAACATATAGTCATTGGAGGGGCGCATGAACTTACTAATATATTAGCTGAATTTTATAGAGTTTATTTTCCTGTGGCTGAAATATCAGAGGTAACTTCTGTAGAATCTGAATCTATGAAAATATTTATTAATAATTTTTATGCTGTGAAAATTCAGTTTTTTAACGAGGTTTATCTGGCATGTAAGTTTAATGGCGCTGATTATGAGAATGTAAGAACACTGATGATTAAAAACGGTTGGATAAATCCACAGCACACGCAAGTACCAGGGAAAGACGGATTATTAAGTTACGGTGGGATGTGTTTTCCAAAGGATACTTCGGCATTGTTAAATTATATGCGAGTGAACTCTGTACCGCATGCTGTTATTGAGGCAACCGTTAAAGAGAGAGAAATAATAAGGGGGGTTCAAGTTAATCTTGAATCTTGAACCTTGAACCTTGAACCTTGAATTTAATCTTTAATATATTATATATGGCAGGCGTACCTCTTGTTGTAAACGCTAAATTAAATAAAGACGTGTCAGTGACATTACACGGAGAAAATCATGGCAATATAGATCAGAGTTATTACGAATCTTTAAAATTTACAAAGTCGGCTGTTCTGTTGGTAGAGCATTCTACGAATGCGTGCGAGATTAAACCCGAACACGAAGAGGCGTTTCGTAGGTATGCTAAGGGTAGTGAGTGGATATTTTATACACAGAAAAAATTAAACAATCCAAATGTTGTTTGCTTTGATACGCGTGCCGAGCAGGGATATTTAAACGCTTTTCAAGAAAAGGAGTTGCGAATGATAGCCAACAAGATGCACGAGGCGGACATGGCGAATGTTCGTACGTTATTAGACGGTGTTCTTAAAAGCATGAAAACGTTTACGGAGAATCAGGATTATTACAGTCAACTCCCTGGATATTATGAGCGTTCTTACGATTTGTTGGATGGACAGGTAAAAGCCTTAGTTTCTTTAGTGAGATACAAAAAATCAAAAGGTACGAAAGAAGTACTCGGTATGCCAATAGATGATCTATTAAACGGACTTGCCAGTACGTTAATAGATAATATTGTTAAGATTGGTAGCGTTAGTGCTGATTTATCGTTATTAAAAGCATTGGATATATTTTCTAAAAGTACATCCGATATACATGTATTTTGTGGTAAAAATCATGTTATTCGTATGCTTAGAATGGCTAATTTATCTGATGTTACAGTCAAATTAGGTTCTTTAACCCAGTCTCTGATGGAGTCGTCTATTATAGATCTTGATGGAGATTCTGCTATGGATCGTAAACTTGCTGAATTAAAGTAATTATTTCTTCTTCGGTTCCGGTGGACAGACTTCATCGCGTAAAACAGTTGTACCCATAGCGCCTAATATAAATATAGGTAAGGCAACCATTGTACCGTGTACTATCCAGTTAGCATACGGTAACCAACTGAGCCACACTAAAGCAGGACCCTTTAACGATGACATTACAGCGAGAACTGCGCTACCGACCATATAACCTATAAGTTTCCATAATGATCTTTTTAGACTTAGATATACATCGTATTTATTGCATTTTTGTTTTGTAGACATAATGCCACCTAGCGTACCAAGTAGTAATATGAGAGTTATATTTGCTATAAATGTAACAACGGCTAATTCAAACCAGCCTGGTGGTTGCCACGGGATCCCTCCCCATCTATTAGGATGATATATGAACGGTAATGTAACGAGATGATTAAATAGCGGGACTCCGATGGTTCCCAATGTTGCAAGGAGATTACCCATATACATATTGTTTGAAAAATTTAATTGAAGCTGGTTAATTTTTAAATTGTTAAATGTTTATTACATTCGCTTTTCCGTATATGAACGGCCCACTACATTTAGGGCATCTGTATACACTGCTACAGGGTTGGATCGCAGGACAGAGAACTGGTAAGCCTTATTTATTGCCATTTGGATTTCATTGTACGGGTATGCCTATTTATGCCAGCGCTCAAAAATTATCAGCAGGAGATCAGCGCGTGAAACAAATGCTTCTCGAAATGGATATTCCAGCAGAAGATATTTCGCAATTCAACGACCCTACATATTGGGTAAAATATTTCCCTGAGCGTGCGATGAAAACGTTAACGGCACTGGCTCTTCCTGGTCTGGATCTGACAAGGGGGTTTGTTACGACGGATGTAAATCCGCATTTTGACAGTTTCGTCCGTTGGCAATTTACAAGATTGAAAGAAAAGGGGTTGGTTTATTTTGGTGTACGTCCGTGTATTTATTCTGTTAAAGACGGACAACCTTGTGCCGCGCACGATCGTCAGATTGGAGAGGAGGCAACCGTATTAATTCAAGAAGAGGAACCTGAATGGATCCGTAAGTTACCTGCTGGTGAGCGTGATGCATATTTAAAGAAGAATGCTAATGCTAATATGTATCCTTCTGAAAAGGTTATTAGTCGCAGTGGTGATTTGTGCGTTGTTAAAAACACGGAACAATGGTTCATTAAATACTCGGACGATGAATGGAAGCGCAAGACTGTAGATTATATTAAAAATGTATTGATTGTACACGATGAAGAGGTACGTCATAATCTATTGCTCGCTGCTGAGAATCTTCATGATTGGTGCTTCTCGCGTGAATTTGGACTCGGTACACGGATCCCGTGGGATACAAGGTTTTTAATTGACTCGTTGTCGGACTCGACGATTTATCCTGTGTACTATCAGTTCATTGATCTTATTAAGGACAACCAGTTAACGGATTTAACGCCAGAGTTTTGGGAGCAGGTATTTTCTAATGATACAGATACAGATACAGATACAGATACAGATACAGATACAGATACCGATACCGATATAACAACAACAATAAAGCAATTTAGATCTCGTATCGTGGCGCAAGATATACGAGTTTCAGCAAAGGATTTAGTGAATAATCATCTTGTTATGATGATTTATAATTCTATTGCTATTGATGAAAGACTATTGCCAAGGGAGTATAGAGTCAATGGATATGTAAAAGTTAATGGTGAGAAGATGTCAAAGTCATTGGGTAATTTTGTAACTGTAGAAAATGCGTTGGAGCTGTATCCAAAGAATGCTTTACTTGTAGCGTTACTTGAGGCTGGAGATGGTTCCAACGATGCGAATGTGCGGTTAGTTGATATTCCTAACATTGATCAGGCTCTGCGGACGGATTTACATTATAATGATAATGATACCGTTGAAATTAACGTACAGGAATTTGCTCAGGTACTACTGGAGTGTTGGACAAAATCGGAAGAAGCTTGGAGCCGTGGACGTACACGAGAGGCATTGTCTTATGGATGGCGTAAAGCGGCCAAGGCTCGTGAGCAGTATGGGGCTAAAGATCCGTATCTTGATAGGTTGTGCGTATCCATTATTCGGAGTACACTTAAACCGATTATTGGATGCGATTTAATCTTAACGGCGGACCAGATTACGGAGGCATTGTCAGCTGTAAAAGAAGACAAAAATATAATTAAATTGTCTGAGTACATAAAGAAATTGTTAAAGCAAGTAAATGGTCGGACACCAAAGTCCATTACTGTACATCACGGAATAACAGCGTATCCCGGTAATATGGACAGTATACAAAGTGTATTTTCAAAAGATGTAATTATTAAGATTGACGAGACTATTATACATCCGAACAGAGATCCTTATAAAGTTGCGTCTATTATCGAGTATTAATTTATAGCATTATTTAAATATGATTTGCTTATGTTGCAAAAAAGAAAGCGAAGCCTCCATTTGTCGCTCTTGTTTTTATTTATTCAGTAATTGTTAAATGTGTTAATGTTAATGTTAATGTTAATGTTAATGTTAATGTTAATGTTAATATTAATGTTAAAACAAAGTAATTAATAGATAAATTACTTTGATTTAAAAGTTAAGCTTCTGATGGAGCAGAGACTTAAGCTCGCCATTAAACACAAGCTCTCCACGCTCAAGTGATGAGATTTCGTTAACAGGCCGGTTAATAGCTACGGCGAGATCCTTCTGGCTCAGACCCTTCTCCTGACGGAGAGTCTTAATCTGCTCAATGAAGACGGGATCAAACGTGCGTACCTTATAATTTCCGTCCTCTGCTGCGCGCTCTACAGAATTCAGTCGAGCCGGCTCGTTGAGTCGGCGTGATGCCTTCAAATGCTGACGGAGTGTCATGCGCTTTGAATAGCCTTCCTCTTGAAGAGCCGCCATAGATCCCATAATCGTTGGCTCGGTTGAGTTGTTCCAGTTAGCACGAACGTAGTGGAGAATCTGTTCACGCGACTTGGTATCCCAACCACGCTGCTTGGAGAGTCGGCGTGCGGCGTGCTCCTGATCGCGATCGCGCTCATAAAGCCACTTGGTGAGTGGGTTGCTGTTAATCTCAGCCATATACAACTCATGCTGAAGAGCCCGGCGATTACGTGCGGCCTTATCCTCCGGTGATTCGCGTACGTAGTTTACAGTGTAAAAAGGACCATTGGCCGGATCCGGGTTGGGCTCCTTGTCGAGGGTAAGAACAATATTGCGTGGCATCTGTTTTTTAAATTATGATTTTAATCACGTCTTCAATTTTTGGATTGTTTGGAAAATTGAACATTTTAAGCAGACAATCAAATGACTACAAAACCTAAAATTACCTTGAAGTTAAAACCAGTAAAGGAAGGAACAGGGACAAGCAGGCTTGTCCCCACCCAAGACGACTTTACATTGCTCGATTTGCGGAAGGATGCCGGAATCGGGGATGACACAGATAAATCTGTTAAGCTTAACCAACATATTCTAACAATGTTAAATGACCTGATAGAGATAACAATTAAACAGAAATCTACAGCTGACTCTAAAGATCGTATCGCATACGGACACAAGATAACAAGTTTTACAAAGGGTCGCGATGCTATCAATGGTTATACAAAAGAAATTACGTCAGGAGCACAAGCCCGCAAGGAGATTCCTGGTGTAGGTGAAGGGATTGCCAAACGTATTGACGAGTTCATGTTGACTGGAAAGTTAAAAGATCTGGAACTTCAACAACATACAAATCCTGAAGCTAATATTATTATGGAGTTAACAAAAGTAACAGGGATTGGAGAGGTAAAAGCACGTCAGTTAATGGAGAATTTCGGTGTAACTTCAGTTCAGGATTTGATAGCTAAATATAATGCCGGTAAAATTCGAGTAGAGACCAATCAGCTGACACATCATATTGCGGTGGGGCTGAAGTTTTATCATGATCTACAATTGCGCATGTCTTGGAGTGAAGCAGACCAGATTGCTCAGCGTGTTAAATATCTTGTTCACAAGTTTGATCCGAATTTAAAGGTTGAAATTTGTGGATCTTATCGGCGCAAGAGGGAAACGTGCGGTGATATTGATGTTCTTGTATCAAATCCTACAATAAAAGATATGACATTAGCATCTACAACATTACATAAAATTGTGTCTTTAATGGAGCAGGAAGAATTGTTGATTGGGCATTTAACATCACATGGAGATACTAAATACATGGGCGTATGTAGGGCAAACTCTACAGGTAATGGGCGTCGTATCGATATTCGTTTTATAGCATACGAGAGCATGGGTGCGGCTATTTTATATTTTACAGGATCAGGTAAATTTAATAAACTTATGCGTTTCAGGGCAAATCAGAGGGGATATACACTGAATGAATATGGGTTATTTCATTACAAGAATGAAATCAAAGGAGATCAAATATCAACTCCGACAGAACAGGACGTATTCGCAACGCTCCGGTTCTTATATTTAGAACCGGAACAAAGAGAATTTTGATGCCCATTTAACAGGGCATCACATATCAAACATAAAACATGCCCATTTAACAGGGCATCACGTATCAAACACATCAAACACATCAAACATCAAACACATCAAACATCAAACACATCAAACATCAAACACATCAAGGGTATAAGTATAAAAGAACACGTAACGGGCTTATAAACGCCATGATAATTTCACTTTGCGTCATGTGATAATGTCATTTAATCGCTGATAATATCGTGGAGCACATCGACATGTTCATTTAGTTCATCGCGAACCATACCATCATTCACGATGAACCGGAAGCTAAAAGAACCGAGAATTGCAGGATTACTTTCCACCAACTCTATGTTCCCTTCGCTTGTAATTAGATTAAATAACTGTTTACGATTAGCATATGTGTCTAAACCTACAAGAAGAATGTCGATTTCTAAACTAAAGTTTGCTGTGTTTAAAACATATAGGATCATTTGACGTTCATGATGATAAGACTTTTTTACCTGAAAAGTTTCTTTATCAAGAAAGAACTGATTTTCTCCTACATATTCAAGTGTAGTTTGAGCTTGATGCCCATACTCTAATATCTGGTGATCATTACGGTATATCACCTTGTAGTTTTTTATTGTCTCGTTTTGTTTTTGAGTGACGATAAAAATCTTATCAAGATCATAGTATTTTGTTTGCAGGCAAGCGGAGAAAAATCCGTATGATTTGTATGTATTATAAATTCTCGTTATAACTTTCCATGAAGTAGAATGACTAATTATATTATCCGCAAGCGGATAATGTGGTTGAATATATCTGGTGTTTAACCTGGATGATATTATCGAGTGAACTAATGCGGCTTTAGTTTTCATGAAACAATTAACTTCTTGTTCATTATGTACCCGCTGTGAACATAGTAACATGATTTTATAATTTTATAATTTCATTTTTAATATATTAATGGATAAGCTATTAAAATCATTAGAATATAGTGCGTTAGACCATAAATGGGTAGCGAGAAATTATTTAAAAGAGAAGGGTTGGTCGCAATCTACCTTATTCGGTAAATTACAAAACCCTGAACTGAACAATGGGGAGGATAACATAATGATTAAAATATCATTGTCTTCTTTCCGTTATTATATTATTCATCGCGATAATATAACCAATGATCCGAGTCTTTCTGCTGTAACCGCATTATGTTCATCCGGTGTAAACTCAGTAGACGTGGACTCCAGTGATCCTAAGGTACATCATTTATCGAGAATATTTAACAATATGGTTGGATCGAATCGTAAGTTACTGAAATGTTACGATTGCGGAACAAACGCCAGAGCTGTGTTTTTAAAACTGGCTGAAGGTCTGAGAGGAAGGCTTTCTTTTACAGATAGAGAAATAGAGCGTATGAGTAAGGAATATTTATTAGATAAATACACTCCTTTGGTTCCGATGAGAAAGTGTTTCGAGAAGCTTAGTGCTGACGATGGCGAAGATATTGTGGTTATTCTGTCGGTTGGGTTTCAAGACTTTGGACATGTATGGATATTTGATAAGAAATATTTCAACGGACGTCCTCGTATTCATCATTATCAAAGTGCTTTAGGATCTCACATGTTAATAGATTTTATAGAATCTATGGATTACGGTTCTGATCCAATGAGGAGTTTGGATGTGAAAAAGTTTTTTACAAAGATGGAATATTTGTTAACATATAAAGCTGTATGGAAAGACAAACATTACAGAATATTTGCTGAATTGTTTGCATTTATGCCTGTAACCGAAGTTACAAAACCTGAGCCTGGCTTTTGCTGGACTTGGATTGGAAAGTAAATTAATTACCACGGACCAGCTACTGAGCCCTGGTATCTTGCGTCTGGCTTAGCCACCCTGTTCAGTGTACGGATCTCGAATGTTAATACATGATGTCTGTTATTGAAGGCAGCTCCGTTGTCTTCTGCGTGATTAGTTGCAAATCCTTGAACAAGAGGATTTGGTCTTAAAAATTCAATATCTAATTTAGATATACGGGCTGGTTCAGGGAAATAGTAAATATAATTATCGTCTGGAGTGCTTGATCTGCGAAAATTGTAATATGTATCTCCTACATTTTGAAATGGTATAATACAGAAGCTGTTTCTAGCATTATTGTTATTACTGACTACTTTTGAATATCCGTTCAAGTTAAGAATAATAAACATGTCTGTTAATGTTTCACATGGTACATAAGCCTGAATAAGCTCAATAGACACTACGTCGCGGAATTGCCCAATTTGCTGAATGTCAACAGTGTATTTACTGCGTGCGTTTAAAGGACGATTATAACTATCGACTGTTACAATTACTGGTACGGTATTTGTTGCCGTTGAACCAGTAGAAGTATTTGGGAGTGTAGGATGTAACTGTTTAATAGTGTGAAAGGCTGAATCATACTGTGATGTCATTGATATATAATTTAATATATTTTTAGTTTAAATTTAAACTTTCATAATAAGCTTTAACCTTTACATTACATTTTATCTTTCCGTAATCAATACCGCGAATGAATAAACCATCTAATGAGCAAGCACGGCTTAATGTCACATATACTTGTGCCTCTTCAAAAACCCCTGTTAAGTCAGTGATGACATTTGTAATAGTTGCTCCTTGACATTTATGTATTGTCAAGGACCAAGCCAATATAAGCGGAATTTGTTTACGTTGTAATGTTAGCTTACCAGAATCTGTAGAAAATATTTCTACAGCAAGCTCTCGTGATTCTCCGTTATCAAACATGACAAACGGATAGCCACTTGATGTGAATTCTGTAATAACACCACGTGAGCCATTTACTAATCCACATTCCACTTCTAAATTTTTAACAAGCATTACTTGTGCGCCTACAGTCAAGGTTATTTCAGATCCGACGCAACAGCATTTATCCAATACTTCTATTTGTGCCGGCGATGCTTGTACCGAGTGTTTAATTCGGTTATCAACAGCTTCGTCAATACTTTTAAAAACTTTAGTCTCGCATCCTGTAGCGATCAGTCTATCTAATTCAAACTTGTTAGTATCGTTTACATCTTTCTTTTTTGGATACAGAGTTGTAGCGACGATTTTTTGTCGTGTGCCATCCTGTAATTCAATATATAAATCTGCTTCACTATCGTCTGTGATAATTCGGCTGTTTAAAATCTCTTTATGTTTTGCCGTTAGTATACCCATACGGAGATTAGAGAGCAGATCCTGAAATACGGGGTCTGTTTGTCGCATCACTTGATTAAGATAGTATGTCTCGCTCATTAAATGTTTTTGCCAGAGAGCAGACTCAAAACAAAATTTCGTATTGCCTCCTTCGGCTACTGGTTTTAGTTGACAAAAGTCTCCGCAGAGAACAACTTGTATGCCTCCGAAAAATAGACCATTTTGGCGGATTAGTTGTGCGAGTCCGTTTAACTTGTTAAATAAATCGGCGCCCATCATAGAAATTTCGTCAATGATTAAGATATCAAGATCTTTCCAGCGCTGAACATGTGTTTTGCGATACTTACGCATGTTGTGAAGAATTTCAGAAGAACTGCCCTGCGCGAGACCAATGCCTGCCCACCCGTGGAGTGTCACCCCGGATATAAGAGCCGCCGCCGCTCCAGTTAGTGCCGTAACGGCAATGTTTTTCTTATTTATATTGGCATACTCGTTCATCTCCCTTACAAGAAAACTCTTCCCGCACCCAGCGGGTCCAGTCATAACTAAAGAAACGCCTTTTTTAAATGCTGAGAAACAATGTTCTTGACATGATGTTAATGTAGATGAAGACATTTTCATCATTTAAAAATATCAATTTTGAATAGAATAATAACTATGGCTGTAAAAGGACTTGTATCTGTAATCATACCTACCTATAATCGCTTTGATCTTGTTCATAGAGCAATTCAGTCTGCTTTAGAGCAGACATATTCTAATTTGGAAGTTATTGTTGTAAACGATTGTTCTACCGATAAAAGATATTACGATGGATCGTTAGAAAAATATGAACGTACCAAAGTAATACATCTTCCAAAAAATCAGAGAGATGTATATAATGTTCCTGCCGCGCAAGGAGCAGTAAGACAAATAGCAATTGAATCAGCTGTAGGTGAATGGATTGCTTTTTTAGACGACGATGATAGGTTTTTATCAGATAAAATAGAAAGACAGTTAACAGCAATGGAAAAAACACAACATCTTATGTGTTCTACGAACATGTACGTTGTAAATAGTCAAATGATTGTTACAAGAATATATTTAACGCAATCATTGCCAACCGTATTTAACCTTACACTTATTAGACAGGAAGATTACATAAATAATAGTACTGTTCTTATTCATCACAGTATTTTAAAAAAAGCAGGGCCTTGCTTGCCAGAAAAACACGAAGACTGGAGATTGTGGCTGAGGTGTTTATTATATACAGATTGTTTATATTTGTCTGACCCGTTGGTCTTTTATATGATGGCCGGTCAAGAGAAGAATTATATTTACAATTAAAATATCTGTTTCCTGCTTCCTAAAAAATATCTGCTTCCTAAAAAATATCTGCTTCTACTAACAGTAAAGGCAACCATTGCTTGAAATCTGGTTGTAGGCGAGGATGGATCATTGTTTGATGCATGTTCCATAAATCCGCATATGTGATCCATTGTACAGTACGCTCAATATCCCACAATAGTTCTCTGTCTCCATACACTGATAAATCATTTGACATGAATGATGGATCCAGATGAATTAGATATGCGATGTATTTATTTCCAGGTACAAGATATTCAGTACATGGTCGGCTCAATAAGAATTCTTTTGTAATAAGCCCGTTAAGTTCCTCTATACACTCTCTAAAAGCAACATCTTTAATAGAATGATCTCCAAGCTGAGATTTTCCTCCAAAATCTTCATACTGCCACGGCCGACCCTTGATCTTTTGTAGCATAAAATATATAGTACCATTGTCGTGTACGGTATAAAACAATACTCCAGCGCTTATGTATGTTCTATTGTTAATGCGGAACGATGGCCGCGGTTCATTCTCTTCTGTCATTGAAGATGTCATTGAAGATGAAGTTAATTCTGTCATTGAAGATGAAGTTAATTCTGTCATTGTAATTGATGTTTTTAAGCAAATCAATTATTTTTATCAGTATATATATGAACATGAGTACAGCTGTGAATTATCCAGGTTATAATGTTGATCCAAGGGTACGTAAAGTCATCAATAGATGCGTAGCAATAGGCATGACTGATTTTCGTAAGCCATATTCTAACAAGCGGGGGTTATTTAAATTTACGACATTAGAAAGAGACTTATGTATCCCCATAAAGTTACCTATGACGGAGGCAGAAAAACGCAAACGTTTGATAAAGAGCAAGGATACGGGTAAGATGGTTTTACAAAATAAAGTACCTATTAAAATTAAAATTAAACCGAGGAAAAATGATTCTAAATAATTGTCAACGGCAACATGAACCAGACTAACAACCAGGCGCAACCTCTACTTAAAGCCACTTCATACAAACCAGAACATACGGTGTTGTATGTTCATCATAAACAGCCTGGAACGGAAGAGTTAGCTAACAGTATCGCGTGTAGCAATTCCATTAGGTGTATTGCTATTCTTGTATCTATTGTATTGTTCATCACTACTATTATCGTACTCATCAAGTATAACTCTTAACTCCCTCCCTACATTATTTACTTTGATTAATATGTCTTTCCAAAAATTTTAATAATCCAAGTTCGATACGGCTGAGGTATTTGGTCTTTTTATTAGGTAATTTCGGTAATTCTTTGTTTCCCTCCTTAGCTATTGAAATAAGAACAGGGTGTACATAAGACTTGCGTGATATAGCTGGGGTATTACCGAGCGTTTTTGATACGGTCTCAACCATATCCTTCACTCCTGTGCTTCCATTCATTAGAGCTTCGAAAGCAACCGTGTTTGCTCCCCAAGTACGAAAATGTTTAGCTGTAAAATTTTTACCACTTGACTTACGTATATAATCGTTCACATCGTTCGGTGTAATCTCCCTTACCCGATTATCATTGTCAATATATTGAAAAAGGTATACCCCAGGTAATTCTTTGCAACGTTTTACAATACTCACGAGGCTACCGTCGTCTATGGTCATACTCTGCGGCTGACCTGATTTTCCACGATATTCAAGCCTAAGTTGAGTTGTTCCTACCGTTTTTGCATGTTTAGTGTGTAACGTAGTTGCTCCAAAACTATTATTGTCCTTCTCGTAATCTTGATTTCCTACTCGAACCTTGCCGAGATCCAGTAGACGGACTATAGCCGCTACGACTGTATCTTTTTCGAGCGGACCTTTCTTTGAGAGATCGGCCTCGACACTGGCTCGTATTAATGTAAGGGACCGACCAAACTCCGAACACAAGTTATATTTTCCTGCTTCGTATAATGTCTACAAAGGAAGG
>Ga0247722_10000624_pt1 | contig 20997 bp, 22 predicted proteins | sample MSEWelMarce3H_FC_FD_189094 | JGI IMG/M metagenome (GOLD analysis project Ga0247722, IMG submission 189094) | Subsurface sediment microbial communities from gas well in West Virginia, United States - MSEEL Well Study Marcellus 3H_FC | ecosystem: Environmental > Terrestrial > Deep subsurface >... | reverse complement strand
TTTATGTACTCGACGGTACCGTAAATCCAATGTTTCGGTTTTCTCGTGGTGTATCTGCGTACCCTACATTTTATAAAGTTCTCCCAGACGGTACCGTAGGAGAGGAGGTAGAGTCTCCTGTAAATTAAGTAGCTTAAACCCCTTAAATACCCTTTAAACCCCTTAAATCCTCTTTAAACCCCGTTAAGCGTGATCATATCATCGAGAATCGAGCAACTTTTTAAGAAACGCAGCTCTTCTTGATATATTTCTGTAAAACGAGGATCTTTTGTGCCACTGATAAGATCTAAGATATCCGTGATAACCGGTTCTATCGTATCGCTCTTAACTGTCTTATCTGTCTTAAGTAATGTCTTCATTACAAGACCTACGCGTATTAACGGTACATTATAAGGAGCAGTATCTTTGTGTGTGTAAATATAATTTATCAAATGATCGGCATTGTCTGATATTAATTTCATAGTTGCTTCTTTAACTTCAGTTAGCTCAAAAGAATGTGTGAGTGACATGTATATTTAATTGTTGTTATATTTTTAGGTATTAATAAACGAAAATATAATGTTTATAAACATTATATGACATACAATCCTAAGAGTGCTAATCCCTTCACAGCTAACGCATCTAATGAGTGGACCGGTAACAATCTTATATTAACGGATCCAGCATTGCGTCGCAAGGCAGGCGTATCTGTTCTCGACGCCGATATTACCGATTTATTTAACAGACAGCAAGCAACTCATCAGCAAGGTGGTTCAGCGTATGGTGCTCCATTTCATATGAGCCAGTACGGCTCTCCCAGCGCCAGCAGCTATGATAGCCGTTTAAATGTTAATTCCACCGCATGGGTACAGCAACCCATGCCTGTACACAAGTTAGCGGCCACACAGACTGGTGGCGAGGGCAGCTACCCTCAGCGTTTTTATCATGCTTAAAGTTAAAGTTAAAGATAATTAAATTTATCTTTGCCTTAATTGGAATTAAGCCAAAGACAAAAATATAGATAATTATAATGACGGGAGGATTAATGCAATTAGTAGCATATGGAGCACAGGATATTTATTTGACAGGTGATCCAATGATTACACATTTCAAAACGGTTTATCGTAGACATACGAATTTTGCCATGGAATGCGTGGAACATACATTTAACGGAGTCGTAAATTTCGGCACAACAGTCTCTACTATAATATCGCGAAACGGAGATTTGATACATGGGGCCTATATACAGACAACCTTACCAGACTTGGCGATCGATACGGATAGTACAGTAGGTAGATGGACAGAAAATATCGGCAATTATTTGATTAAACAAGTCGAGATAGAAATAGGAGGTCAACTCATAGACAGACATTACGGAGAATGGATGGACATCTGGGCTCAGCTATCTGTTCCTGCCGGTAAGAGAAACGGATATAATCAGCTAATTGGACAGGGTAGACCAGATGCGATCGGAAGACCAACTGGGCTCCAAAAAGACTATAATAATGGTATGACTCCGGGGCAAACACTTTACATTCCGTTGAATTTTTGGTTTTGTCGTAATATTGGGCTGGCTTTACCTCTTATAGCGTTACAGTATCACACCGTTAAAATAAACGTGACCTTCGCGGAGATATCTGACATTGTTCGAACAGGTGCTATTCTAACGACAAACAGATTATCTAATACTAAATTATTCGTGGACTATATTTATCTGGACGTGGATGAGAGGAAAAAATTTAGCGAGACATCACACGAGTATCTTATTGAACAATTACAGTTTAATGGAGGGCAGTTAATAACAGCAAATAATAGTAGGAAAGATACTACAACTGTTCAGATAGACATTAATTTTAATCACCCTGTTAAAGAGTTAGTATGGGTGGCTCAACCTGTAAATTATTTAACTGGAAATAACAGACAACCCAGTAATTTTACTTCGGTTATATCGCAAATGCCTGTCGGACAGACTGGTGAGCAGGTGGATGATTCTGCTGAGCAGGTGGATGATTATTCTTCTTTGAGTTTCATCAGGTTGCTGAATGATGTGAAGAGACTAAACCAGAATTCAACAACTCCTCCAGGTTCTTTAAATCCTATTGTGAATGCGAGTATAACAATGAATGGATATGTAAGGGTAAACCAGCCAGGAGACTATTATAATAAAATGCATCCTTATAAATATCATACAAACATACCAGCCTCGCCTGGAATTAATGTGTATTCGTTCGCGGTGAAACCGGAAGACATACAACCATCCGGTAGCTGTAATTTTTCTAAAATAGACAAGGCGTTTTTAACTTTAACAGTAGCCACATTACAAAAAGTAGATAATATCGCAGAGTATCCAGATACGGTTGATGTTACCGTCAATACGGATGGAACTCAAGTCATTACAGGTACAACATACACTCCAGTTTACGCTAGTTCAAGTTGTAACGTGAAGTTATACGCAGTGAATTATAATGTGTTACGTATAATGAGTGGATTAGGAGGTGTTGCTTTTATGAGTTAAGATTAAATATTTATAATAATTAATGACAGGCGGACTTATGCAACTGGTTGCATGTGGGGCGCAGGATATATTTTTAACTGGTAGCCCCATGATCTCATATTTTAAAACAGTTTATCGTAGACATACAAATTTTGCTATAGAAACCATTAAACAGACATTTGATGTTCCAGCAGGTTTCGGAGTTACAACGTCTTGTACACTTTCTAGAAACGGGGATTTAATTACAGGGGCTTGCATACAGGCAAGCTTGCCTGATCTAACAGAAAAGTCTGCTTCTAATTTCGGTATAAGTAATAACGGAGTAACGAATCCAGGACGACGGTTCACAAGATGGATAGATAATATCGGACATTATCTTATCAAATCGGTGGAAATTAGTATAGGAGGCAACTTAATAGACAGACATTACAGCGATTGGCTTGAAATCTGGGCGCAATTAACCGTACCAGCCGGGCAAATGGAAGGATATCGTAAGATGATTGGCCAGGATCCTAAAAATGCGTTCGGTCAAAATACCGGATTACAGGCAGACGTTTTATCTTCCATCGCTTCGTTAGGGGCGTCTCCGTATTCTATTAAACAGTCATATATTGTCGGGCGTGATATTTTTATTCCATTACAGTTTTGGTTTTGTCGTAACTTAGGACTTGCGTTACCGTTAATAGCACTACAGTACAATGATGTACGTATCCAAGTATCTTTTCGCGAAGCCGAGGAGCTTATACAGGTATATGTATCAGACTCTACAAGACCTGTTGGTTGGGTGCCTGCGAGTGAATACAGTACGTATGTTGCCCACAATAGTTTAACAGCCAACCTTTTAGTTGATTATGTATTTTTAGACGCAGACGAGAGACGGCGCTTTGCGCAGGTGTCTCACGAATATTTGGTAGAACAGGTTCAGTATCAGGAAGATACATGTATGAGCGAGTCGCGTCGTAATATAAGTTTGAATTTCAATCATCCTGTAAAAGAGCTGTTATGGGTACTCAAAGGATTTGAATCCAGGAGAGAATGGTCGAATTTCACAAATACGCAATTGCCTGACACACCTCCGTTCCAGACAATACAGATTTCTAATAATCAGCTTATTCCTGGACTAACGGGATTACCAAGCGAGACGTATATATCTCCGTCAAAGTTGAGTATATCAATAATACCATCAGCAAACACTACAGCATTATTTACTTTATCTGAAACAGATACGTTAATATCTACCGGAGGATACGTAATCTTAAACGGAGATACTATAACAATGAATGTAGATGGAGATACACAGACAAATGCTACGATAACCATTTTAGATACAACTAATAGATTATTTTATACAACTGACATATTGATAAATGGACAAACTTATAATACGGTTGTTTCTGTAATAAGAACAGCAGGAACTTTACAACCAGACAAAGTAAGTATTAATCTAAGATCAAGTCTTAATATATCTGCTTACAGAACAATTACGGCAACTACGACAGGTATATTTACATTTATAGTTACTCCATTAAATGGATTCATAATGATACCAGGCGATGCTATTTATGTATCATCCAGCACGAACGCAAGTAAAAAAATTACTTTGGTGGTTGCGACAGTAGACGGAAACGGAGTAGCTACTGAATTTTTCCTGAGAGCTGATTATTCAGACAAGATGGATGCTGGTGTAATATACGATACGGTTACGTCAATATCCAGAACAGGCAGATATATTCCTATGACACCTTTAACAATGAGTTTGCGTACAACAACAGATGTTACACCAGACGGAGTTATAGTTCAAGGAGGATTAAATGTGTCATCATTTATCTTCACTCCTACCTATAACATGAACGTAGGAGACGTGATTGAAGTTACACCAGGAGGCGTTACAGATATTATAACTTATCCTCCAGTGTCATTGACTGTAAATGCTGTAAATATAGCAGGTGTCCCTACGAGTGTCACTGTAAAGTCAGAAACCTTGTTAGCTAATGTAACTTATAGTCAACCGACATCAATAAGAATTGTGGACACACGGCCTGACTCTGACCCTTCTTTTTTCCAAAGAACATTTAATACTCGTCTGTTGATGAATTTATCAACAGGAACTGCGATACCAAAGAATACAGAACTTAGTAATAGTTCATTTAGTTTTGCTCCTAACGTCGCATATGAGATGAGAGTCGGTGATATTATTAAGGTATTGCCAAAAGACACTTCATATTCTTTAAGCGCCGTTGGTATTGTGCGTGTTACTGAGGTAAATAATGGCTTAGCAACAAAAATAGTATCTTTAACGGCATTATCACCAAACATTGTTTACAGTAACGTTATATCTATAGATACATACGATACAGATTTCCAGACACAGCAACTTGTACTGAATCAGAGCGGGTTATCAGATATTAAGACATATGATGATTTGATGCGTTTTTCTAATTATGACAGTGTTCGCCCATACGGATCTAACGGACTTGCTGGAAATCCTATATCAAAGACTATTGTGACAATGAACACTTCTGATAGATTTGCCGAGCGTCCAGGAACATACTTTAGTTTAGTTCAGCCTCGAAATCATCATACAAATATACCTGTATCTCCAGGTATAAATGTATATTCTTTCGCATTGAACCCTGAAGAGCATCAGCCATCAGGAACGTGTAATTTTTCTCGTATAGAAGAAGCTACACTACGCATTCAAACTGGACCAGTCTATACGACCACAGGTATTAAACCTGATGTTCCATTGACCGTGAAGATGTTTGCTGTAAATTATAATATTTTACGTATATTTAACGGGATGGGCGGGTTAGCATATAATAGTTGATTGAAATTGTAACAAAAATTTATATGTCACATGATTAAATACTTTTGATTTAATATTTGTTTTGTGTTGTTGTAACATATTGTTTAACTCTGCGTAATCGATCCATTTCAACTCATCGTTTTCGTGATCAGTGCCATTTTTAAGCAGAATACAGCCGTATTCTTCTGCTGTAAAATCCAACTGATAATAATATTTAGTATACGCGCTGTAATTCGTGTTGTCCCATCTGATTAAATTGTGCGGATCTAATTCTATACCTGTTTCTTCAAATGTTTCGCGGCATATATTTTCCTCTCCAGACTCTATATTCTCAAACACTACGGAATCTTCAAAGTATTTTTCGCTTTTTCCGCCACTCTTCTCGAATAGAGCAGTAAACTCTGTTTTTATTTTGTAGAATTCGCTAAAATTCCTTACTCCCTTTGGTAATCCCCATAAATGTTCATTGCGAAGTATTAATATTTTATTGTCCAAAGAGTTTAATACTATTATGGCCCCCATGTGATCTCCGAAAATATCTTTTGGGTGATCAGGCCATGCTAAATTTGTCATATGTCCTCCGTATTTGTTCATGCGGGTAATTGGCGCGGCTCTTATATAACCGTTTTTAACATTTTCATTAGGAATATATGGCGGGCAGTCTCGCACAATAATGTTATAATATCTGACATTCTCCCGTATGATATCTTCTAAATCTGTTTTTATTCGTACACTACGAATACAAATTGGTGCAAGTTCTTCCATTACGATTACAATTATATAGTGATTCTCTTTTAAGATAACATCTCATCTTAATAAATCTTTAATCTTCCGAATCTTTACTTTAACAATAATCTTCCGAATCTGATGTTACCGTAGACGATGGCCACACCGGTGGCCTCTTAGAGTTAGAGTCAACCGTATCCGTTAAAATAATAATATTCGGATACTCTTTCTTTAACCATAGCAAGTCTTCCATTTTAACATTATTTCCCTTCATATTCAAAAGACCAAGCCGTGGATACTGACTCTTTATTAAATATTTATGAAGGCAGGTAATATCATTCGAGCTAAGATTATTGTTTGATAATATTAAAGAAACTACGTGTGGTTTTTCCGTGACGGTAATAGACTGAATAAACTCTTCAAGCGATTGGTAGTTTCTTGTTAACACATCTGAACCCCAGATAATAATTGGATCAGGTAGCCATGAAGAAAGGAAGCTTTTCATACTAATACGGTCTTCTGGAGCACATAAATCCAGCAAATCGGTCTCAGACATATTTTGAACATCTGAAACAAGCATACCATAAAAATATTTGTCAAGACGCGACTGGAAGCGTTCAGGAACATGATCTGACATCCAATCTATGGATTCTGATGTATTTTTAGCAACAGGGGGCTCCGTCCGATTAAATAGAGCAGTTACATAAACCCCGATAATCATAGGTAAACCGTACATAATTATATTTTCCATTAACTTTAACTTTATAAATATATCAATTTAAAATTAACCCAAATGAATCAAAAGTTAAAGTTAAATGAATCAAAAGTTAAAGTTAAAGTTAAATGAATCAAAAGTTAGAATCAATATCTGGTAACGTACCTTCGTCGTATTTACAATTAAAATTAACCTTATTTAGTTCTACCGTAATTTTTTCCTCATGAGGCTTAGCTTTTCTTCTAAGAGTATAACTAACATTCACAGGCATTTTGTTAAGTTCTGTAATCATTAGATTTACAAACCCGGCTTTATGAGACATTACTTTTACAGTACAGCTCACAGGGAGATTTGATGATATCCATCTTAGGGTTGCTTTTTTTATTTCGGCATGTTGTTCTTTTTTGAATTTCTTAGCCTGGTTTGTGAGATGAATTGACCATTCCTGCAAACTTTTACTATTGAAAGGTGCTTCCGTATTAAGTGCTTGCGCCTTTAACATCATATGAACAATACAATCCGATGCTCTTCGTAAAGGCGAAGTGGCATGCGTATAAATGTCTCCGGTTACAATATCATGCGGTAACATTTCATTTACATATGATGCTGACACGGACTGTTCAATGATTTTATGTAACAGATTTTGTCCAGAGAGTCGAACGGACGTTTTAATTTCATCGGTTAACTGTGCTGATCGTAGAAAAATATTACGATCTGATAATCCTTTAGCGAACACGGTGTTTGCTAATATAGCAAATTCGGCTATCATTGACTTCATTACTTTGACTCTCATAGAGTCTTCTGTAAGAGAGACTCCTCCATTTACGTTAAGATGAGGTATAGTTAAATTTAAATTTAAATTTAAATCATCTGTGACCCATGACATGTGTTTACTACGGTCCTTCCATAATTGCTTTGCTATTTCGGTTCCTAAAATAAATATATTTAAATCACTCTCAGCTGCCTTTTCATACGTAAAACGACTACAACTATCACAATCAACGAGGCAAAATTCTATACCAGTGCTTATTAATTTTAACTTCCCTTGTTCGAATACTGCGTGGACAGATATTGTCTTTTTATTAGATCCGTTAACGAGAGAAGCTCTTTGTAGAATTTCATCTGGGAACAGATGAACAGGCGGAGCTCCAAAAGGATACTGTGTCTGAGCTGTTTTAATTATATGTTGAAACAATGCTCCTGAATCCGAAATAAAATCAGTCGGATCTGCGATATGTATCATTAAGTGAACCTGTCCTTCTTCCTCCCATATAGAAAACGCATCGTCCGCATCTGTACAACCTTCTGGATCAATGGTGAAAACATCAGCAGTTATTTTCGTACGGGGAACTGGCTGTGAACATACAGGTTCTTTGATTTTAATAATAACTGAATCTCCTTCATTTAAAGTAGTTAAAGTTGAAGTTGAAGTTGAAGTCTCATCTTCAACTTGAAGATGATTATTTACTAATACTTCGGCATAAGAGATTTTTAATTTAGTTAGTAATTCCGCTGTAGTGCGTATTTCATTATATCCGAATTCTATTATTTCGAATAAAGATCCATCTGTTCCTACAATTTTTATCAACATTATCTTGTAACATTAAACATTAATGTTTTTAAAGAAAAAATATGTTATAAGTATATATAAATGACAGGAGGTTTGATGCAGCTTGTAGCATATGGAGCCCAAGATATTTATCTTACTGGCAATCCTATGATTACTTACTTTAAGGTAGTGTACCGTCGCCACACTAATTTTGCCATGGAGTCCATCCAACAGACATTTAACGGTGTAGCAGGTTTTGGTAACCGTGTAACGGCACTGATTTCCCGTAACGGCGATTTAGTAAATGGTATGATGATGGAGATTGATTTACCTAATCTTGCTCTTGTTGACCTGCATGCGAGATATCATCATGATGTTGGACATCATTTGTTAAGTCAGGTAGATATTGAGATTGGCGGTCAGCTTATTGACCGTCACTATGGAGATTGGCTCGAGATTTGGAGTCAGTTAACAGTTCCAGCATCGAAGGAATTAGGTTATCGCTGGATGATAGGTCAGGATCTTCGTACAGCTGCTGCCGGAGACGGAGCGTTACAGAATGATGATGGTGCTAATGCTATTACCGGTCGCAGAATTTTCGTACCTCTGCAGTTCTGGTTTTGCCGTAACGTTGGTCTCGCGCTTCCATTAATTGCTCTTCAATACCACGAAGTCAAAGTAAATATTACTTTCGCTACACAGGCAAGAGTACTGGTAGGTACCCCTGCCTCTACTACATTCAACGCTAATCTCTGGGTTGACTACATTTACCTGGATACTGATGAGCGTCGTCGTTTTGCTCAGGTTTCGCACGAGTATCTGATTGAGCAACTTCAGATGAATACTGATAGCTATGCCAATAATGCCGGTAACACCACAAAGGCCTTTAATTTAACATTTAATCACCCCGTCAAGGAGCTTGTATGGGTATGCAAAGATACCGCGGTTGATAACGGTGCTATACTCCAATCAAGTCGTTATATATCTGGCGGTGTGCAAATGGGTGCTCATGACAATTTCACTGGTGCGAGCACGTTTGGTACAAACCCTACAGTAAGCGGTAATCTTCAGCTCAACGGTCAGGATCGTTTTGCTCTACGCGTCGGTAATTATTTTAGCCGTGTTCAGCCATTTCAGTGCCATACACGTATTCCTGGATCACCTGGTATCAACGTTTATTCTTTTGCTCTCAAGCCTGAGGAGCACCAGCCATCTGGCACATGTAACTTCTCGCGTATAGACAATGCTCGTCTTAATCTTACATTGGGTCCAATGCTTGGCGGTAATATTTTAATATTCGCAACCAATTACAACGTTCTTCGTGTTATGTCAGGCATGGGTGGGCTTGCTTACTCGAATTAATTTTTAAATCCTATCTTATTAAAAAAGATATCTTTCCATGATTTTTTAATAGGACTCGGTTGAGCCATCTGTTTATCTTCTTGTTCGTAAATAACTTCCGCACTTTGATTGCGAACGTGTATACAATTTTTACAGTTATTTAGTTGTTGAAATTTCACAAATACGATCGGCGATGTGTAATTGAGTGTTTTTTTACACTTCCGACAGAGTATAATCATAATATTGCAACATACTGGTCTCGACAAGCTTGAATGGGGAGCTACTTTAACAGGGTTGCAGCAAATATGGCACGACGACATGTCATTATTTATATAAATATATCATTTTTTGGCGCAGGTCCTACCATTTAGAAATAAATCCACATAATGTATTAAATGTCATCACAAGATCCTTTTGTCAGTATTATAACGTGTACATACAATCGTGCTAACTTTTTACAGAATTTAATACGGATGGTTTCTTATCAAGATTATCCGCACAGTAAGATAGAGTGGATTATTATAGATGACTCTGATGTAACGAATGCGAGTGTGTTTCCTGCTAACATTGACGGCATAACTGTACGGTATTATCATTTAAAGAAGAAGATCCCACTCGGAAAGAAACGCGACTTATTGAACAATACGGCAAAGGGAATGTATTTAATCAATATGGACGACGATGATTTTTATCCTCCAACACGAGTTAGTCATTCGGTGTCGGAGCTTATTCGAACTGGTTACCCGTTAGCTGGCAGTAGCAAAATGTTTATGTATTTTTGCAAGGATCGAGGCATTCGGCAACTGGGTCCGTATCAAGAGAATCATGGTACGGCAGCGACATTAGCCTATACAAAGGAGTATACAAAAACGCATTTTTACTTTGATCAGAGCAACGGGCATTATGCTGAGGAAGGTGTATTTACAGAGGGCTGGAAACATAGGATGGTACAATTGGATCCAATGAAAACAGTTCTGGCTCTGTCGCATACTGACAATACGATTGAAAAAACTATGTTTTTGGACGAGAAGTATGGGCAGATGGGTCGTACTGTAAAAACAACTACATTGAAATTAGAAGACTTCATTAATAAGGATAAGCATCCTGAAATTTATAACTTTTATAATACCTTGCCTTACGAGTATAAGCTCAACGATTTATCAAAAGAAGTTTTAAAGAAGATGGAGGCGCAGGCCGTACAAATAAAAGAACAGGAGGGCCCTCAAAACGTGCTTCAGAGAATGGCCTCTGAAATTCAGTTGTTTACTTTCTGGAAACATAAAAAGGCTAATTTCGGTATTTAAAGATTACTTACTTAAACATTTGATTCTCCGTCAAATAATTCGGCGCGTACTGCCGAGATTTCTTCTTCTGTTGGGTTACGGTTATTTATTTTGAAAAACGCTGTTTTAAATTTAATTATTTTGGGATCTTCAAGCACTATTTCTGGCTCAGGTTCGGATTCAGGCTCCTGAGGAGCTTCAGCTACGGGTGGCTGAAATCTCTTAATCATCTCCATGCGTTGTTCTTCTGACATATTGAAGATTGTTGTAGGAAACAACGCATCGCATATTTCTGGTTTTATGAGATCTGCTACTCTTCCCATCTTTTTGTTGAACTCGAGAACAACAGTTGGCATAATCGGTGGATATATTTCAATTAGTCGATCATACTCTTCCTTGTAATGTTTAAGCATGTTTGACGGAGCCATACGATCCAGTGGATGTTTCGCTAACTCGGTCTTAATATTACGGTAAAACTTACCCCACGAGAGTGAGCCCGCACGGTAGCTTTCGTTTAATTCTGAGATTTTAAGATACTGGCTTACGGTGGTTACGATAGCTGCGATAATGTTTAGACCTCCGACGGTCATTACGAAATAATCACGGTAGTTAATATCAATCTTGTCTTGTGCGAAGTTTGCCGTACCTGTTAATGTGGATATAATAATGACAGGTATAACAAACCACGTATTTCTTCTTCTGTAAATTTCGTGACATCTGGAGTGCATCAGTTCATAGCACTGACCCTTGTCTGCCCACTCTTTGAGTATATCTTCTTCTTCCTTCTTCCAATATTCGCGATTTTCCATATACTATACTTAAAGAATTAATCCATTGTTATGGATAGATTAAATCGATTATTAAGATGTTTAAACGCGTAATACAGCTTAATAATCGATAACAGGGTTAATCTGTCCTTCTGAATCTTCAGATTCAGATTCTGTATGTGTAGATGGAGGAAGATAATAATTGCATATTTTCATATTTGGTAGTTGTTCCATGATGTGTGTGGCAAATAGATTGTAATAATTCATACGTGATTCTGTATCGTGTACATATTTTGTGTATTCTAACAATATGTGAGTGTATACTGTTCTCATGTCTGAACTAAGTGTTAAGCAGTGAAAATTGCCCTTGTTTATATTTTCTGTGAATGTCTTGTTAAATTGTTCTAATTCGAGGAGCACTGTACGGAGGCAGTTTAAATTGTTGTTTACGTCACCGACGATTTTACCGATATTGTCTTTTTTGCTTGATATATGAGGGTGTTTAACATCTACATTGGGGATTTCTTTGTACACGTTTTGTACTGATATGACAAACATAACAATGTTTTCTGCTAATATTAGCAGTTGCGATTTAATGTCTGTGGAGATGATGGTTTTTATTTTTTTTATGTATTCCATTTCGTTTTCAAGGATTGTTTTTTGTAGTGTAAGAAACTGTGTAGAATCTTCGAGTTTTAAGTTGACTTTTTTCAGCAGTACGCTGATCTTATCGTTGATGTCGCATGATTTACCGTTTATGGACTCTATTAAAGCATCGAGAGCAAGAGCGCATTTTGACAGTGTATCAGCGTGGTTATCAAAGCAGTTTTCTTTAATATCCATCTTACTTATCAATTGTAATAAAAAAATTAATTAAAGATAGATATAATCAATGATATTTTGGACTATATTAATATTCTTAGTAACATTACTATTTATCCGCCGTACAGAAGAGCAGAGCGGAGGTTGGAACGATCCGTATGCGTGGATCCGTCCATGGCGGATAGTGGATTTTTTCCGTAATTTTTGGTTAACGCGCTAAGGGGGGGACAGCATGTCCCCCCTAACCCCCTGGCTTACATTATTCGGATCTCCCAAACTTACTCAAGTTTGGCTAGGGGGTTAAGGGGGAACGCATGTCCCCCCTCCCAAAATTGATAATTTATGCTATTCTCAATGAATAAGAATATCGTCTCGCATTTAAGAGACATCATATTGTTCAGAGATACATTATGCGCAATATCACACATAGAAGAAGTAGAAATAATGAAAATCTGGGCTCGATGGATAATTACACATAGAAGTCTATTTAAACAGAAAACTATCTGTCTGCCGGATGATAGAGAGTACGATCCACAGTTAATCGTAGAATTAATAGAAAAAGGTGTGTCTACATCACATGCTATGTTTTTACATGACTGGATGATCACAGAAACGAATAATATTAATAAACGGTTCCCTTGGATGTACGCAGATACTGAATACGGCGGTATTCATGGATCTGTAAATGTAATAATTATAGACGAGAAAGATGACATGATAGTTTTAGCATGCGATGAATTATCCGTTGTACTTCCAGTAGTTTTGTATAACAAACTATTAAGATATACCGTTGATAATTCTACTACGGCATTAAAGCCGTTGAATTATATTTGGTTTGTTGGATTTTTGTATTCTCTGTTAGATGGAAAGGGACTTCAGTGGGCAGTGCCGACTTCTGTAATGATGATCTTAAAAAATAGAATGTATTGTAATACAGAGTTATTCGCATCTCCTATAAACCATTTTTTCAATAGGTATTATAGTTTATTTCCTTATGATGTCGCATTGGGATCACGAGGAAATTTTTTCACTGCGCCAGATAGTGATTTTATTACAGGTTGTTTTCAAGTAAATCCGCCGTTCATTGACTGTCTATTTACAAAAACAACTCAGCGTATATTAAATCTTCTAAAAATAGCAGACGATTCTGATAGAGAGTTGACATTTATATACATTATGCCATCTTGGGAAAAGTTTACAACCTATGAAATGGCAATCGAGTCTCCGTACTGTGTAAAACAAATAAATTTAAAGGCTAACGCACATTACTACTATCAACACATTACGAATAAATATATTCGTGCGAGATTCGGTACATGTATTTTATTTTTAAGTACAAACCCAATGTGCTGTGATACAAAAACAGAGATTGATATTATTGGCGGGTTCAGCAGATGCTACAACAGCAGGAAAAATTGATATTTAATGTTTAATCAATAACATGGATATCAATACATTTCTAAATACGCACGAGTTTGAGCCGCACGAGATGGGCAACTACGCGCTTTACGGGCTCAATATGTTTGGTTGCAACTCGATCATTAAGTATAATGACAAGATTTGGCGCTTCTACGCTTTTGATAATTCGCAGGCAATCTATGAAACACTCAACCGAGAACGTATTCTCTTGTCATCTAATAACTATACTGATGGCGTTCAGCGTATGCAAATTAAGATGAAACGCAATTAAATTTAATGCGTACTTACTTACTTACTTTGATCGAGACTTAGCTTTGGCTTTTGCCTTATCTTTTGCCGATTTTGCCGTTGTTTTATCGTCCGATGACATCATGTTCTTCATCGCTGACTGAAAATCAGAGACATTCAAGCCAGGCATTGAGAAGCACCGTGCGTGTTCCTCCTCTGTGCGACTACCGAATGGCTTCTCAAGAATGGCAGGAATATCCGCATACTGCTGTTTATCCTCTTCCGAAAGCGACTCAAAATGCTCCTTTAGAGGATTAGTGAAACTTCCATCGTTAATCATATCTCCTAACCCAGGGGCAACGGCAGACAATTTATCCTTCATTGCCTGAGCATCCTTGTACAAGCGTTCCTTGTCAATCTCCCCGGAAGCAATCTTCTGCTCTAACTTATCGCCGACCTTTACGATTAGATCCTGCATCTTCTTGCCGTCGTTAGCAAACAGTGACATGATAGAATCCATGGGTCCTTCAAGCTCGGTGTTGCCCATGTCGAGTTCGTTAACAATGTCTTTAGCAAGCTGGAATACAAAATTATCCTCTCCGAACATAGATGTTATATCACCGAGTCCACTGGCGCCAAGATCCCCTAAGCCAAGGCCACCGAGCCCTCCAAGACCGCTAAGGAGGCCACCAAGACCAGGGATAGATGAAGATGAGCTCTTTGCCGCCTCGGCATCTTCAGTGTGTTTAAGCTCTTCCATGCGCTTTTTAACCTCGTCGCCGAGCTTTAAATTATCAATCATATTCATCAGCAGAGCCTTCTGCTTCTCCATGTTCTTGTTAAACGCACCGATCTGATCAAGCGCCATGTTAGCACTGATATAAATTGTTTGCAGGTGGTTAAAAATACTCTTTTTTGTACTACTCCTTAAGGAATCATCAAACCCTTCAGATGTATTCACAAGATCCCAAAGCTTACGAAAGTCAAGCTCCGGTAGCAAATACAGTTCTCCAGTATGGTAGTCATCCGTAAAGATGCCTTCGTCATACTGCGATATGTACTTTACGTGATCATCCATCAGTGTCTTAAGCTTTGAAATATATTCAACCCGTGGAGTTTGTTTATAGTTTGTAATTGTTGGCTTAAGAAGGGTTGAACATTCAGGGAGTACACCCTTAAGAGCTTTAAAGAATTTACAGAGATTATTATGAAATAATATAACTTGTTTACATTTGTCATGCATTGAATCTAAGGAGCTACTCATTTACATTATGTAATAAGTATCTTTTAACTGATTTTTTGTTTGTTGGCATTTTAATGCGTCTCTCCGACTTAAGAAATTTTTTGTTATTAAGAATATATGTTTAAAGATCTCAGCAAACTACTTGTCATGGTCATTCTGGCTGTTATAGCTTACAACGTTATGTCTGGTACGTCGCTTATCAAGAATACCGGTACTCTTGTAACCGGTGGGGCTGATGTCCCAGTTGTTGCTCCCTCAGCAACACAACCGGCCGTTGCTGTTGCACAACAGCAGAACAAGGATGATATCTACAAGAACAACCCCAATGTACTTCCTTACCCACAGATCAGCAACAACTTCTCTGCCCAGGGTAACTTTCAGCCCACCGCTGGCTACATGTCATGCTATCCCAAGGATGAGTTGATGGCCTCGGATCTTCTGCCAAAGGAGGGCGCCTTCGCTGACTCGAACCCTTCACCACAGGGCACTCTCAGCAACCGCAATCTGTTCGAGGCTGGTCACCACGCTGGTCTTAACACCCAGCTGAGCTCGCTCCGTAACGCTAACCGTCAGCTCCGTTCTGACCCCCTTATCCCTCGCGTAGCTGTAGGCCCATGGAGCCAGAGCTCATACGAGGCAGACACCAACAGACGCGAGTTTGAGATCGGCGGTATCTAAATTCTGTTCCGTTTCGGTTTGTTAATTTTAAGATTAAAACAACATGATTTTAATCTTAAATTTAATCTTTAATCTTTAACATTTATCTTTAAGCAGTCCGAGCGGTTAATTTTATCATACGATCTACAAGGAACAGGACTGCGATACCGAATAGAAAGTTACTGACGGTGCTATTGTTTAAATTTTCAATATTAAAATTAGGTACATTTATGGCTCCTCCGTTCTGAGACATAAGCATACGGAGCTTGTTTCTACAGTGAGGACAAGACATTATAACAGCAAGCGATCTATCGCAATTGTGATTGTCTTGCGCTGGGGCTGGTTGTTCATCTTTAACGGGATGTGCTTTAACCTGATTTACTTTAACTTGATGTTCTTTAACTGGATCGGCTTTAATCTCCTGTTGTATCCATAATGGATTACGTAAACTTTCAGTATCAGATGTTGATTGTGTCTGATCTATTTGGCCGTGAGGGTTCATTTGCCCGTGAGGGTTCATTTGCCCGTGAGGGTTCATTTGCCCGTGAGGGTTCAGACCCTTGAATTTGTAAAATGGAGAGCTAAATGCCTCTTCCAGAATAGCTGGCATTATATATCGGTTATTAGATTAAAATTCTCTAAGAAACAATATATGTTACGCGAATTACGTGATCTTACCGCAGTGGCTATCATAATATATGCCTCAGCAATGCGTCCAAAGTTACCACAATCTATTATTAAATTATTTGACAGCGGATTTTTCCGTATGGCAATAATTACACTGGTTGCGTACATGTCGAATAATAATGCTACGTTATCATTCAGTGTCTTACTTGCTATAGGTTTTGTACTTATAATCGCCATGATAAAAGAGCAATTGCTGTATGAAGGTTTTATTGAAGGAATGGAAGATATGAAGGAGGAAGACAACGAGGAGGCGAAAATTAATGAGAAAGCTAATGGTAAAGAGGCGAAAGTTAATGCGACTAAAGTTAAAGGTAAAGTTAATGGAGTGAAAGTTAAAGTTAATGGAGTTAAAGAGACAGAAGCAGTTAAAGAGACAGTACCCGATGAAGAACTTGAAAAATTAAACGAGCTTGCTTCACGCCCGTGATTTTCTATTAACCTGGAAAATCGTTTCTAACCCCTGCATTGGAGTTTTTATCCCAATCAAAGACATTGCTTTTGGAACTAAAACTCTACTATCGACATATGTACGAAGCATGCGATCCGTTGTTTTTATTTTAAATGGACAGCCCAGTTTTATCCATACATCTTTGGCACCTTGTCCCTTTCCCTTTAAGTTTAAGTTCCCCGTATCTCCCAAAATAATGTAATCTTCAATGTCATTAATTACCTTTGCCAATATATCAAATTGAATTTTACGGATGTCTTCGTTGTCATGATCTATATCTGCTGTTAAAATATTAAATTTAGACTTGCTTTTCTTCAGTACGATGCCTGTACCAATAACACGACCAGACGTACCGCCAGGGTAATCAAAATAATAAGGAGGCTCGTCTTCTGAAATCGCCGTCGTTTCCTTGTTACACATTATAACCGTACCAAGATCCTCCTCCTCTTCTATAAATACTTGAAAAGATACATAAAAACGCTCCAATGATCCTAATAATTTATTAAACACATCTTCCGTTACATTTGTAAGACACAATATATCTGGCTTTTGTGTTTCTATGGTATCGATAAACATCGAGAACTTACTGTTTGTCATGTGTAGTCCGTCAATGTTGTAGCTTATTGTTCGTAGCAATTTTCTTGGTACAACCGTATCATCGCTCATTTATTGAGATTATTTATTTGTTTTTAAGTTCGCTATATTGCTAATGATATCGAATAAATCAGTATACTCTTCTGATTCCTGTTCCATAATTTCCAGTGCTTTGACTGGATTTACAGCTAAATAGGACAAAAAATAAGGGTTTTTACTTGCTATGCGCTGTATCCATAAGAAGAGTGGACCTGGTTCCAACACTCGTTTCCATTTAACTATAATAATGGTAGCATTATCCAAAGTAAGTATATTGTCGTCGTCCTTAATGATTTTGCCCGCGTGAACAATCTGAAGATTAGGATTAAAATCATATATGTCTGCTATAACTGCGCGTAACTCCGCACCGGTAGAAACATTAATATCTAAAAATAAATCCGTCATATGATCTGTGCGTTTAATCGTTATCTTCATTATAAATAATTTAAAATTAAATTAGTCTATTTTTAACGAGCTTTTATTAGTCCCAGATCTCACGACGTGGGCGACGCCCATAATAAGTACGTTCAGTATCTAGCTCAACAACGACGTTGCTTTTAGATCCGTAAACTTTAGCGATTTTAACCAAACATTCATTTGCGTACTCGAGCAACGGATCGATTTCGTGTAAAATCGCAAAAGTAGGAGCTAAAACTGCCAAAATAGCTTCATCGCAAGACCGGTCAGGATGGGTACGTAATCCTAACTCCGTAAGCGCAACATTGTATCTGGCAACAAGATCAGAAGTGGTAGTCAGAACCATATCCAGTACATTGCGCGTTTCGCGTGCTTGTTGTACGCGTTTGTCAGCACGCTGAAGATGGATTTTGAATTCTTGTTCAGTGATATCGTGGCTCAAGAAACTAATACCGTATTCTTGGTTAAATCGTACGGCATCCAATGTATATTTTGGAACCATCGTAATTTGAACATGAATATACATCTGGCAAATATTGTCAAGTAGATCCATGTGTGATTTTACAGAAGGTTTCGCGATAAGAGTTCGGAGATGATCGTTAATGTTGTATGGCGTACGATGGTCAATTTGAAGTGCGCCACCACAAGGCAGATCTCCAAGTTGACGTGGAATATCGGCACCGCCACGCAATCTCCGTTGGTACTCGAAATAATGCGGATTATGAATAACCTTCTCGATCTTTCCAGTTACCCAGTCAAACGCGCAATCGTTACAAGAGGTACACCACATCTGATTACAACCGCTGATTTTATATAATCGTACACCGCATTTTGGGCAAGGCTTTGTTTCGCTCGAAATCAGTTTAGCTGTAGCCACAGTGTCCGGATCGCACGTATGTGCGGCATCACGACGATCGCCTTTCACCTCCTTGCACTCCTGACAAGTCCATTTTTCACACAATCCGCATTTCCATTGCGTCGACAGAAACCCACGGCATTCACCATTAGGGCACTTTTGGACAAATGTCTGTTTATCTGGCTCCGGTTCCTTGTTTCTATTCTTTAAATATTCTAATTGCGCTCGTAATTCATCTCGTACATTGTACAGAGCGTTAATCTGGGCATGTATGTCAAGCAGTTGCTCTTCTACGCCGGATATGCGATTTCTCCGTTCAAGCTCTATTTGACGAAGTGGGAGCATGGCTTGCTCGCGTTGAAATAAAATTTCTTCACGGTGGTGTTTTATGTCGGTGTTGACGAACTTTTGTGTAAAAGATTGGAGCAGAAATTCGCGTGTCCATTCCTTGTGACAACCTGGACAATCAGCAGTTAAGTTTGTAGAAACGGTAGTTAAATACATAGCAAGGCATTCGCGACAGGCTTGAAAGTCGCAACCGAAGCACACTACTTTTGCTCGGGTAGATTTATTGTAACTATTGTAGCAGATGGAGCAATCGTTCGACATGATGTAATGTGAAAATTTAAAGGTATCAATTTTACATATACATGTGACGCCATACGTCAGATTGTTCTTCTTTTTTATTATCCTTGTGTTTGCGAAATAATTCCAGTCCGCGGTCAACGTCTGCTTTTGTTAAAATCTTATCCGGCTTAAGCTGCGAAAACATTCGTTTATCATGAAACATTCGACAACAGTTAAATAAATTTTCAGTGTCTCCTCCGTAGAAAGAAAACAAGGATGTATCTCGAAACGTAGCTACATCTATGGCATTATCAGCAAGTACATAAGGTTTCGCCTGGTACTTAAATATTTTAAAGAGTTCTGTATCTGTGTAACCCGTGATGTTGTATTTAAAAGGGAAACGCCTGGATAGTCCATCGTTTTGTGAGAAAAAGTTTTGCTCAATATCTTTCTGGTACCCGGCAAGTATAATTACGAGTTTCCCTGGGTTTTCTGTGATAAACTGGTTAATCGTATTGATACATTCATACGCAAAAGGACAACGATTTCCGTCTGCGGCGTGACCGAGCTGATACGCCTCGTCGATAAACAATACGCCTCCGAGAGCAGACTGGAGCAACTTTTTTGTTTTTACGGCAGTCTGACCGACGTATTCTCCGATCATGTTGGAACGATCTCCTTTGATGAGCCCCATACTGGACGCGCCCATTTTAATATAGATATCTGATAGAACTTGAGCCAGAGTTGTTTTACCGCAGCCAGGCGGACCGTATATAACACTGTTAATTTTCCCATCTCGGTTGCCTTCGCATAAAGACAAGATTTGTTGTGCGAAATCTTTCTTGGCTTCCGTTAATCCAATCATGTTGTTTAGTTTTATGATACTGTCTTTACATACGCGCAAACGATGGTACTTTTCGTTTATTTTATCGAGATGATTTTCTTCGATAAAACGAATGATGGTCAATACATGGTCTAATGTTTCTATATCGGATGTATCCATAGGAAAAGGAGGCAATACTACAGGTTCTTCCGTGACAGGCAGGTTTCTTAATAATTCTTCATATGTATTAAACAATCTCATTTAATGGTTAATATCCGCTCAATTTCCTCATAGGCAGATTACAGATATTTAAGATTGAATGGAAAATACAAAGATAACTTTAGAAACTGATCGGTTAATAAATAACATGTAATCAGTCACAGCCACAGTCATGTCATCCCGTATCCGCCCATCCAGTATCCGCCAAGATTTCTTCGAGCTCGTCCACTACAAGCGCCTCATGGGCTCTCTTAACTACAACCGGGCGTGGGAGATGCTTCAGATCCACAACGCAAAGAAAAAACTCACCCAACTCGC
>Ga0247722_10000623_pt1 | contig 21015 bp, 8 predicted proteins | sample MSEWelMarce3H_FC_FD_189094 | JGI IMG/M metagenome (GOLD analysis project Ga0247722, IMG submission 189094) | Subsurface sediment microbial communities from gas well in West Virginia, United States - MSEEL Well Study Marcellus 3H_FC | ecosystem: Environmental > Terrestrial > Deep subsurface >... | reverse complement strand
TTGTCGAACCACTGGTAACACCAGATGTTGTTGATTCTATTGTCATGCTAGGTGAAACGCTATCAAAGGTCCAAGTAAATGTGGTTGCAGCAGTATTATTATTTCCAACAGCATCGGTGTAAGCACCCGCAGCAACATCAATCGTGCATGCACCATCAGTCGTTGGAGTAAATGTGGCCGTATAAACATCACCACTTCCAGTAAAATCACTTAATGCACCGTTAGTAACACTAATATCCCCTACAACAAAATTACTTGTTGCTTTAGATGAAGTGAATGTTAATGCTATAGTTGCATTTTTGGTGGTCGAACCACTGGTAACACCAGATGTGGTTGACGTTATAGTCATGGTAGGTTGAACACTATCAAACGTCCAAGTAAATTGCGTCGCGAGATTGTTGAGATTCGTTGCGGCATCGGTGTAAGCACCTGCTGCAACATCAATCGTGCATGCACCATCAGTTGTTGGAGTAAATGTGGCTGTATAAACGGCACCACTTCCAGCAAAATCACTTAATGCACCGTTAGTAACGCTAATATCACCTACCACAAAATTGTTTGTTGCTTCAGTGGAAGTGAATGTCAATGCAATGGTTGCATTTTTGGTTGTCGAACCACTGGTAACACCAGATGTTGTTGATTCTATTGTCATGCTAGGTGAAACGCTATCAAAGGTCCAAGTAAATGTGGTTGCAGCAGTATTATTATTTCCAACAGCATCGGTGTAAGCACCTGCTGCAACATCAATTGTACATGCACCATCAGTCGTTGGAGTAAATGTGGCCGTATAAACATCACCACTTCCAGCAAAATCAGATAATGCACCGTTAGTAACGCTAATATCACCTACCACAAAATTACTTGTTGTTTTAGATGAAGTGAATGTTAATGCAATGGTTGCATTTTTGGTGGTAGAACCGCTGGTAACACCAGATGTGGTTGATGTTATAGTCATGGTAGGTTCAACACTATCAAACGTCCAATTAAATGTCGCTGCACTAGTATTATTATTACCAGAAGCATCGGCGTAAGCACCTACAGGAACATTAATTATATATGCACCCTGAATAGTTGGTGTAAATGTGGCCGTATAAATCGAACCGCTTCCATCAAACGCGGTTAATGTACCTCTGTTAAAACTAATGTCCTCTGCTAGAAAACCAGTGATTGCTTCAGAGGCAGTGAATGTTAATACTATGGGTGCATTATTGGTGGTTGAACCACTTGCAATGGTTGATGTTATGGCCATGGTAGGCGCAGCATCAAAAGTCCAATTAAATGTCGTCGCAGCAGCATTATTTTGACCATCAGCTGTGAAAACATTTGCTGCAACGCCAATTGTACATTCTCCTTGGCCCGTTGGAGTAAATGTTGCCGTATAAACCGAACCACTTCCACCAAGAGGAGTTGATAATGTACCATTAGTAACAGTAATATCCCCTACCTCAAAATCGGTTGTTGATGCAGAGGAAGTGAATGTTAATTCTATGGTTGCATTATTGGTGGTTGACCCGCTGGTAACACCAGATGTGGTTGATGTTATGGTCATGGTAAGTGGTGGTGGTTCAACCAATGTTACACTAGTATTTCCAAAAAACGTTATGTCCGTACTAGTAGGAGAAGTGTATGTAGTTCCGCCAATTGTTTTTGTATTCATTGTAATAGTAAGATTTGCAGAAGTGCCAGTGAAAACATCAGCACCAATAGACGTGACCGAGTCAGGAATAGACACTGATGTTAAACCGCTGCAACTATCGAAAGCAGATTGACCTATAGACGTGACTGAGCCAGGAATAGTCACTGATGTTAACCCCGTGCAATTGTAGAAAGCAAATTGATTAATGCTGGTCACGGCATAACCATTTAATGGAGAAGGAATAATTATTGCTCCACTTAGATCTGTACCTAAAGTTGTGGCATTGCCACCGTCAACAGAAACACCAGTACCAATTGATGCATTACTTGCATCTAACGTGTAGTTCCACGTAATGCCGCTCACTTCGTACGTTGGCATCGTTATATAATAATAGTCGATAATAAATCCGCAGGTTTATTCAATCGCACAATTTCGGTTAACGATTGATAATATAGTATTTTCATTATTCACTTTCATATTTTAGCTATGATTAAATAACAAATCCCAATAAAGTTCTATATTATTTAACCCTATATGCGTTTGATACAATTATATTCATAATGAATAGAATTGTCTAAATAATAATTTACACGGATGAACATTTGAATTATATACACCTTTGAAGATTTAAATCCGCACGCCTCTGGCGTGCTATTTATACCATTCAAATGAAACGTTGCCGATAAATGAATTAAAACGTATAACCACCTTCGGTGGTTGTGCGGATTTAAATCTTCAAATGTGTATTATAAGTATGCGTATGTTTTCATGAACACACTAAATTACATACAGTATTGATTAATAGTATGGATATTTCGCAAAATTATTTACAATTTTACTAATGTAAATAATTTTATCGGGCCTAAACATGATACAGCCCGTATGTCAGGCTGATCGGGCAACATAGCCTTTCTGTCGGTTTAAAATGTTCAAATATCTGCTTATTATGTGCTTATCCGTTTGCATATTAGAAGAGATTTACCATTGTAAGATTTGGCCTGTAAAATTTAACGCAGCCATGGTAGTTGCAGCGGCCACAGTCAATTCTCCGCCGACTGTTGTATTATTATTTGTAGTTAAAGATGATGCAGTAGCTGCGCCATTGATGTTTAATGTGCTACCAACTGTGGTTGCCCCGTTAACATTCAATGCACCGCCAATCGTTGCACCACCAATCGAAGACAGAGTTACAAATGTTGTCGCACCTGCAACAAATAATGTTTTGCTCATTGTAGTTGCTCCAGTAACGCTTAAATTACCGCCAACCGATGCATAACCAGTTGTTACAATACTGGGTGCATTTAGACTTGCATCAATATATAAACCTGCACTAGGAATGAGCTGACCGTTTATTTGGAAAGTATTGGGTCTATATTGAAGCGCTGCCTGGCCAATCGTCACTTGCCCTGCGTTTACTATTCCGCTAATATCGACATTAGTTACATTAAGCGATGCGTCTTGTGAAAATGTCGTCGCGCCCGAAACAATCAACCCATCACCAATGGTTGCATTGCCCGTCGTGGTTAATGCCGCTAAAGTAGTTGCGCCAGTTACCGCTAATGTGCTTTGAAAAGATGTACTACCACCAACAGAAAGTGTCGTATTCATGGAAACATCACCCAGCACATTCAATGTGTTACCGGTTATAACATCTAATGCAAATGGTGTAGTTTGGTTAACACGCAGCGTACCAGTCATGGTAGTCGCACCAACAACTATTAATGATGGCAATGTGGTTGCACCAGTGACAGTTAGAGTTGAATTTAGAGAAACATCCCCCAGCACATTCAATGTGGAACTCATTGCATAATCTCCCTTAAATCGTGAAGTACCGACAACTGTCAATAAACTCGCGAGTGTAGTCGCCCCGGTAACTGCCAGCGTACTTCCAATCGTAGTTGCTCCACTAATAGTCAAAATATTCATTGCATTCACCGCGACCAGTGTCGTTGCACCGACACCGTTCAATGTTGTGTTTATCGTAGTTGCCCCAATAACAGACAACCCAGATTTCAACGTGGTTGCACCGATCACAGTCAATGTAGAGTTCAATGTGGTTGCACCGACCACCGCCAATGTAGACCGCCCAACAACCGATGCATTAAACGGAGACCACGCGGGAATATTTAGTGTGCTCATAAATGTCACGGCGCCAGTCGTGGTTAACGCCGCTGTAGTAGTCGCACCAGTAACAGTAAGTGTACTACCCAATGTAGCAGCACCGGTTACATTTAGCGTGGATGACAAAGTCGTCGCGCCCGTAACAGTTAACGTACTATTAATGGTCGCATTAACGGAGGATAACGTGGGCGCATTTAATGCCGCATTTACGTACAAACCTGCCACCGGACTCTGCTGATATTGAAGTGTAATTGTATCTAGTTTAATGCCATCTTTTACGTAGAGACCGGCGTTCATAGAAACGTCTGTATTGAATAATCTACTAACGCCGCCGATAACGGCCGAGTGCGGAATTATATTCGACGGGTAATTTGCATAAAAATTCCCGCAAATATCGACTCTAGCCCCATTAAATGATATATCCCCGCGCAAAGCAGATTTTCCACTAACAACTAATGTTGAACCCAATTTAACCGCGTTTGAAACAAACAAACCAGCATTCATGGAAACGTCTGTTTCATACGTAGGCGAACCACTGATGATAATCGCAGACGACGGGATACTACTTTCCGGATATTGTGCATACAAATTTCCGGAAATATCTATTCTTGATCCATTAAACGACACATCATTTGAAAATGCGGGTTTACCAACCACATTCAGGGATCCGCCGATCGTTGTAGCGTTGCTGATAGACAATGTGGACATTGTAGCTGCACCGATAATATTAAGTGTCCCTCCAACGGTTGTATCTCCGCTCGTTGCCAATGCTGATAACGTGGTTGCGCCGGCAACACTGAGACCAGCATTCATTGAAACATCTACGTCGATAACGTTACCTACACCGCCTACAACCGCACTTGCGGGAATACTATTTGCAGGATATTGTGCATATAAATTTCCACAAATATCTATATTTGGGCCATTTAATGATATGTCGCTTGCAAAACTGGGTCTGGTGTTAAATAATAATGAACCATTCACAACGGTGTTTGCGAAAACGGCGGATCCAACAACGTCCACCGATGATTTGAGTGATGCGCCATTGTCGACAATTAAGTTTGAATTTAGGGATACGTCGCCGCCTAATATTACTTTACCGACATCCACTGCAAATTGTTTATTATTGGCAATGCTAACGTCATTGTTTAATGATGTTATTCCGGCAACTGTCAATACTCCGTCTAATATAGAGGCGCCGCTTACATCCATATTTTCACGTGAAACCATTGACGTAAGTGTAGTTATGCCGGCAATCGACATATTCGAATTTACAGAAACATTTCCGGATACGTATAAATTTCCGGTATTGAGTGTAACGTCTCCCGCTCGAACAATTAAGTTTCCGCCCATGACCCTTAAATCTCCATTACGTTGGATAACGGTACCACTTACATCTAAAAAACCCTTAATGTATGTTTGTTCTAAATTATTCGCGGCATTGAAAGACGCGTAATTAGGGATAGAACTAACCGAGAACGTATTTCCAGCAGCATTACTATTTCCAGCAACATCGGTGTAAGCACCTGCAGCCACATTAATTGTACATGCACCTGGACTGGTTGGACTAAATGTGGCCGTATAAATCGTACCACTTCCATCAAAAGCAGATAATGTACCATTGGTAAGACTAATATCCCCTACCACAAAATTGGTTGTTGCTTTAGTGGAAGTGAATGTTAATGCTATGGTTGCATTATTGGTGGTTGAACCGCTGGTAACCCCAGATGTTGTTGTTGTTATTGTCATTGTAGGTGGAACGCTATCAAACGTAAAAGTAAATTGTGTCGCGGCATTATTAGTATTTCCAGCAGCATAGGTGAATTTATTCGATGAAACATCAATTGTACATAAACCCTGACCGGCTGGAGTAAATGTGGACGTATAAATAGCACCACTTCCAGCAAAAGCAGATAATGCACCGTTAGTAACGCTAATATCTCCTACCACAAAATCGGTTGTTGCTTGAGGGGAAGTGAATGTTAATGCTATGGTTGCATTATTGGTGGTTGAACCGCTGGTAACACCAGACGTGGTTGATGTTATGGTCATGCCCGGCGAAACGGTATCAAAAGTCCAAGTAAATGTGTTTGAAGCAGAATTAGCTTGACCATCAGCATTTGTGCAAGCACCTGCTGCAACATCAATTGTACATGCACCCTGACCACTTGGAGTAAATGTGGCATTATAAACAGTATCGCTGATAGCCGTAAAAGAAGATGATAATGTACCATTAGTAACACTAATATCCCCTGCCTCAAAATTAGCGGTGGCTTTAGAGGTAGTGAATGTTAATGCGATTGTTGCATTATTGGTGGTTGAGCCGCTAGTAACACCAGGGGTGGTTGATGTTATGGTCATGGTAAGTGGTGGTATAACAAATGTTACACTAGGATTTCCAAAAAACGCTCTGTCCGTAGTACTCGGTGAAGTGTACTCAATTCCGCCGATATATTTTGTATTCATTGTGATAGTAAGATTTGCAGAAGTACCAAAAAAAACATTAGACTCAAAATACCACACAGAATCCGGAAGTGTAATCGACGTTAAATTAATGCAATTGTAGAAAGCATTAGTATTAATACGCCATACTAAGTTAGGAATTGTCACCGACGCTAAACTCGTGCAGTCGCTGAACGCACCTTGTTCAATAAGTGTTACCGAGTTACCAATCGTCAATGACGTTAAACTCGTGCAACCACCGAAAGAATACTGTTCAATCATCGGGACCGAGTTACCAATCGTCACTGACGTTAAACCGCTGCAATTGGTTAAAACACCATACCGCATAGTTGTCACCGAGTTAGGAATTGTTATTGACACTAAACTCGTGCATCTCGCGAAAGCACCATTCTCAATAGTCGTTACTGAGTTACCAATCGTCAATGATGTTAAACCCGTGCAATTGTAGAAACTACTCCAGCCAATATACGTAACTAAGTTAGGAATCGTCACTGACGTTAAACTACTGCATCCGAAGAAAGCACTATCACCAATATAAGTCACAGCGTTAGGAATCGTGACTGACGTTAAACTCGGGCAACTCTCGAACGTCCTGTCACCAATACGCGTGACCAAGTTAGGAATCGGTGCTGATATTAAACCAGTGCATTCAGAGAAAGCACCAGCACCAATAGATGTGACCGAGCTAGGAATTGTCACTGACGTTATATTACTGAGACGGAAGAAAGCCATATCACCCAGGCTTGTCACGGGATAACCAATTATTGCAGAAGGAATGACAATTGCTCCACTTAGATTTACTCCATTATTCCGACCACCGTCAATTCTTGCATTATTTCCACTTAACGTGTAGTACCACGTAATACCATCAACTATGGCGGCTGGCATCGTTATATAATAATAGTCGATAATAAATTCGAAAGTTTATTCAATCCCACAATTTCGGTTAACGATTGATAATATAGTATTTTTGTTATTCGCTTTCATATTTTAGCTAATGATTATATAATAAATCCCAATAAAGTTCTACATAATTTATCCCTATATGCATTTGATATAATTGTCTAAATCATAATTTACACCCTTGAAGATTTACACCATTGAAGATTTAAAATGGGATATTTGAATTCCTCAATGGCAAGTTATCAGTAACGATTTGAAATGAGACGCCATCTAGAGCGTTCTACTAGACATTCAATGGCAACGTTCGGGTTGGCTACACCAACCAGTTTGTGAACCGATAAATCAATTAAAATGCAAACCGCCTATGGTGGGTTATCCCATTTTATATGTTCATCGATGTATAAAAACCGTATTATAATTCACCGAATTCTATTGGTGACTCGTGTATAATAAAAATATTTACATCATTTTTATTATAAGTATGCGTATGTTTTCATGAACCCACTAAATTACCACTGACGCATTGGACCGGATAAATTCAATGTTGTCATTGTTGCCGCACCTGTAATTCCTAATGTACCGCCGACGGTTGTTGCACCGGTAGTCGTTAACGCTGATGCGGTAGTTGCACCCGAAACCGTGAGCGGACCAACTGTGGCTGCTCCAGCAACACTCAATGTACTACCCAATGTAGCGTTGCTAATTGCATACACGGTTGCAGAAGTTGTCGCACCACCTACAGTTAATGTGGATGATAATGTTGTACCCCCAACGATTGTAAGTATCTCACCGACAGTTGCATCGTTAGTTGTATACATAGAGGATGGTATGACTGCAGTATCGACACTAACTCCTGCATTATATTGAATATTCGACGAACCGATGGTAATAAGATTATTATTCATGGCCAATGTGTTGGTAATAGTAACATTATTGTTAAATGATACGTCGTTTAAGAACGTTGTTTTTCCTGTAACATTCAGCGTATTATTAATAGTTGTGCTACCCGAAGTATATAATGTGGATGATAATGTGGTCGCGCCGAGAACCGCTAATGTACTAGCAAGTGTTGCATTTTTTATTACAGTCAACGTCGAGTTCATGGAAACATCGCTCCCAACAGACACCTTCCCACTCATGATAGAAGCTCCAGCCATGGTTATTCCGGCAACGCTTAATATGCTACTAATTGTTGTTGCGCCGGTGATGTTTAATGTGCTGTTCATGGTTGTCGCTCCTGCAACGGATAGAGTTGACGACATTGTAACCGCCCCTGCCGCCGTCAATGTAGTAGGCATGGTGACCGCAGATATCAAAAGTACACCAGAAGTGTCTAGGTCTCCATTCATTGTTACAGACTTAGCTACGTACAATGTGCTCGGGGTTACTGAACCTGCAGTTACTAACGAAGTCATAAAGGCGATATTGTTTAGAGTCGTTGCACCGGCCACGGTTAACGTGCTATTCATGGTGGTTGCGCCGCCAATAATTAATTTATTATTCAGGGAAACGTCGCTATTAACTACTAGTTTCGCACTTATAGTTGTTGCCGCACCGACAGATAAAGTAGAATTCATAGTAGCGACACCAAATGACGATGTGCCTGTAACTAGCAATGTTCCACTAACACTGGCCGCGCCGGTAACCGTCAATGTTGATAATGTAGGTGTACCGCTAACATTCAATGAACTCATTCTAGCAGCTCCACTCGCGGTCATCGTGGATGATAGCGTTGTTGCGCCTGTAACCGCCAATGGACCGCTGACAGTAGCTGCGCCAGCGGGTTGTAATCCAGATGTGGATAATACAGCTGTGGATAATTGACCAGAGTTAATGCTAATAGTTGCCAAATTTCCTATTTTAATACTATCTTTTACATACAATCGCGAGTTCATTGAAACATCCGGTGTGAATGTAGTGGAAAGGGTTGACCCCCCAATAATCGCACTCGATGGAATGCTATTCACCGGATAATTTGCATATAAATTGCCACATATATCGACTCTGCTGTTTGATGTGGCAAACGATACATTATTTTCGAAAGTAGTCTTTCCACTAACCACTAGCGTCGATTTCAGTGTAGTTGCCCCAGCAACGGAAAGCATATTATTTACGGAAACATCCGTGTTAAATAATGGATTTAAACCGCCAACAAACGCCAATAAGGGAATGCTATTTGCCGGATAATTTGCATATAAATTACCACATATATCGATTTGTGATCCGTTGAATGATACGTCATTCATTAATGCCGCTTTCCCTACAACGCTGAATGTACTACCAAAGGTTGTAGCGCCGGCAGTCGTCAATGCAGACATTGTAGTTGCACCCGTAACAGTCACTGTACTTCTTAATGTTGTATTGCTCGACGCAGCCAATGTGGATAAAGAAGTTGTGCCTCCAACACTGAGAGTCTCACTCAACGAAAGATCGGTATTGAATAAACTAACTATATTAAAACCCCCAACAATTGCAGCCGCGGGGATACTATTTGCAGGATATTGTGCACGCAGGTTGCCAATAATATCAACATTCGCCCCCGTAAACGATATATCATTTAAAAATACAACCCGTTCACTAACTGATACCGGTCCGCCAATAATCGTATTTGCCAACGTGGTTGCACCCGCAACGCGCAAACCAGAATTCATGGAAACAGCGCCAGATACACTCAATGTAGAATTCATGGTTACATCACCGCCCATGGCTGTAGTGCCAGTTCCAACAGTGAATGTTTTATTGCCACTAACGGTCACGTTACCATTGAATGATGTTACACCCGATACGCTCAACGCGCCTTTCAAATCAGTTGCACCACTTACGCCGATACTGTCACTGACCGACACCCGCATCAATGTTGTAGCACCGGCAACATTCAGGTTCGAGTTCATAAAACCCTTCCCACCTAAATATAAATTACCGTTATTGAGTGAAACATCTCCTGTGTCAACAAATAATTTTCCGTCCATGACCGTTAAATCTCCATTGCGTTGAATGATGCTGCCACTTACATCTAAAAAACCCGTAATGTATGTTTGTTCTAAATTATTCGCGTTATCGGTAGCTAGCCACGCCATAGTATATAGATCCGCGAGATTATAATTCACAGTATACCCCATATCCTGTAAAAATCCAAGAGTGATTCGACTTAATGGGGTAGATACAGGTGCGCTATCTAGCCATCCAGTCATTAACTCGGTGTCTAGTCCCGGATGAAAAATCCCATTAATAGACAGATTATTTGCCGAAACGTTGCCTTCAGGTCCTTCTTCGGGATGAACATTCGCCGTACCCGCTCCCCCATTATCTTCAATCGGTATGCCAACGAAGGAGCTACTGCCCATGGCAGAAAAATATGCTTTATACTCACGTAATGCGTTTGCCCCGGTATAATAATATTTCGTTACACCATTATCAATATAACTTACTTTTGGCGATCCAGATAAATTCCAAAAACTACCAATGCCTAAAACATGTCCAACTTCATGCAATAAAACATAATAATAACTGGTTTTTCCGTCGCCACGAACCGCATTTTTCATTCCAGATAAATAAGAAGCATTCATCGTTATATCCGCTTCATAAGGAAACGTATTTCCAAATGTTTGACTGCCAATATACGCAACCGTTTGAATGCTTGCCCCGCCCAATATCCCGGCTTCCAATACCTCCACTGTATAACTGACTGTAATTGTATATCCAGCGTCTAGTCTGGTGTCTAATGTCATTATATTATCCCACCGATCAAACGCGCTCTGTATAATTGCATAATCGGTGGAATCAAACACGTAAGACGAGCTATTTGTGATCGTATATGTAAACGTTCCGTTGACTGATGTGTAAGCCATATTATTTATGTATTTTTGGAACCTATATAAACCCAATATATTAAATTACGTAAAGAATGGATAAAACTGAATTGCTAGAAGGGCTGAAAACCTCCATCGAAAAAATGAATAAGCATCACCAAATTGAGATTTTGCGCATTTTATCCAAACATTTATGTAAATTGAACGAAAATAAGAGCGGGGTGTATGTTAACTTAACCTATATAAACGATGATGTCATTGCCGAGTTGCAAAAATATGTGGCATACACAAAAGAACAAGAAGAAACGCTGACATTGACCGAATATCAAAAGGCGGAATTCAAGACTGCATTGTTTAATGATAAAGAAGATAAAGATAACATCACACTATCATATAGCGAAGCAGGAAGATAATGACCGAAATAATTCAACGTAAGCTGTTTTTACCGAGCATAGAGGTAGCCGAGGCAAGTACATGCGAATCTATTGCAACTATCATGTCATTACTAAATCCATATATGTTAACCATAAATAATAAATCTATTGCACCAAAGCAGAACATTGAAACGCAGGTGTCAAAATTGGACGTTGTGCCAGAAAGTCAACCCACATCCACCGCCGAACAATCATGCATAAGTACGCTTACTCCTGCCCAAGCAGACTCGCTGTTTTGGTGCATTTACATTGCAATTCATAAATACGACGAATATTTAATGCTTCACAATAAACATAATATGCTCGAGCTCGAGTGGAAACAAAAATTGTCCAAACAAATAACCGATTGCCCATCCAAACTGAAACAATCCAATCACAAAGTGACCAAAGCAAATATTCAAGAAATTTTGTCGGATTTTATGACGGCTCCTTACAAAACAAATATGCTGTGTGTTATTGCTATAACGGTGTATTATAATATTCATATTATCATTATGAATTCCACAAACAATATGCGAATGGAATTCTTAACAGACACACTTCCTACAGATACACATCTGGTCGATACATTTGTTATTTATAAAAATGAAAGAAATCATTACAGTATTTGCCCGGAGCCTGCATCCGCCGCTGAGCTGGCTCGCATTCGCACTAGCAGCATGTTAATTGAAAACAACGAAAAACCACTCAAGTCAATCGGGTCTTATAAAGTAGACGAATTGATTCAGTACGCAAAACTGTTCGGCATATACAACGACCATGAAAAATATAAGAAAAATGAACTGCACGACATTGTTGGAGAATATGCAGCAAAGTATAACATAGTCATATAGTGATAATATGGCCATAATATTATGGTTATAATATCGCGATAATATCGCGATATTAGCGATTTATTGTAACCGAATTTTCAACAATCATTTTTCTTCAAAAATAACAAATTATTCATTGACTGGAAAATTGAAATAATAATATATCTTCTATTTATATACAAATATATTATTATGGCCAGGGAACCTGTGAAAAAAATGGATAAACCACAACATAGGCAAGCAAAGACACAGGCGGAACAAAAGTCCGGTATTGAGCGCATAGTTCAACACTATTTAGAAAGTAATCCGCTCGTACCGAATGCCGGCAAGACAAGTGAGTTAGAACTACGATTTGGTACAAACCCGCGAATTTCAAAGCCTATTTCGAAAATCGACTATGACAATGTGGTCAAACAGCTATATGCTTGTGGATTTACCCCAGACACGGATGATGGAACCCATATGTTGCGCATACAAAACGAATATACAGATCCACGAACAGGTGAAAAGAAAATATCAAACATGCGCGCTGAAATCATTGGTCTAGATTTGATCCAGGAATATTGTCGCACAAATAGTATACAACGGCTCATTGATATGCCATCTACGATTTTCAATAAAATAAAATTCACACAGAAAATGACGGCCACTACCAAATCCGGCGAAATGATATACAAATTCGACGTAGAAGATTTTAATTTCCGTGTTTCGTATCAAACCGAGCAAGATTTTCATATTCAGTCGCAAAACAGTCGCAAAATAATTGACAAATGGAACGATTCAATGAAAATATTTCGTTCGATGAACCGCGTCCGGTTTCGTCACCCTGATTTGCCCATTTTTGCGGATTTGACCATCGTGAAATCGTCGAAGAAAATGAACAAAGTGGAAGTCCCCCAATATACGATACAAGAAGCAGAGGTGTTTACTGATGTAGAACATTATGAGATTGAGTTAGAAGTAGACAACTACCGTGTTGGTCCAGGTAGTGATTTTAATACCATGCAAAAATTAATGGTCGCGCTACGAAAATGCATTCGCATTGTGTTGAGTGGAATACAGGGCACAAAATTCCCCATTTCATACAAAGATCGGGATGGGATATTACAGTCTTACATGCATTTATTGCATGGACCCGCCGACCCTGCAAATCCCACCGACAACAAACGGCGCATCACGTCGTCGAATTTTATTGGCCCTGGTTCGTTTACGCTACAATTAGAAAACGTGGTCGATAATACCAACTCAAACATGCTTACCCCCAACATTCGCAACAATTATACAGTAACTGATAAGGCTGATGGCGACAGAACGCTATTGTTTATTCATGGCGACGGACGTATATACTTGATTGACACAAATATGAATGTTATGTTTACCGGAACCAAAACCGCCGAGAAAACATTGTTCAATAGTTTGTTGGATGGTGAACATATCAAATACGACAAACACGGTAAATTTATTAATTTGTATGCTGCGTTCGATGTATATTATATCCATGAAAAATCGGTTCGGGAATATCCGTTCTTACCCGCAGCAACGGAAGAGAGCAAATCACTAGAAGCCAGATTACCATTGTTACACAAATTTGTAGATTTATTGAATCCAGTTTCGATATTGGACGACCCTGGTTCAGGCGAAGTGAAATCTTGCAAGAATAGTAACCCATGCGATTTCCGCGTGCACTGCAAAGCATTCTATTATGATACAGAGAAAAATACTATATTCGATGGTTGTTCGAAAATATTGTCGAATACACGGGATGGCATTTTTGAGTATAATACGGATGGGTTGATTTTCACGCCGGCCAAATTTGCAGTTGGCGGTGCATCCGTTGGCGGAAAGCCGGGCCCTAAGACGAAATCTACATGGGACCATTCTTTTAAATGGAAGCCGGCTGAATTCAACACCATCGATTTCTTGGTTACTATTAAAAAGAACAAAATGGGAAAAGACGAAATCAGTCATATTTTTCAAGACGGAAAGAATTTGCAGGGTGTTCAATCCGTGTCTCAATACAAAACGTTGGTGTTACGATGCGGGTTCAGTGAGCGGATGCATGGGTTTTTAAATCCGTGTCAAACCATATTGGACGACACTGATGTGAAAACGGATGGCGCGGCCGATGACGAGAATGAATACAAACCGGTTCCATTTTACCCTACCGACCCATATGATAAAAACGCGCACTTATGTAATATGATGTTGCAAGACGTAGACGGTCGGTTCTTGATGCAAACCGAAGAAGGCGAGTATTTCGAAGAAAACATGATAGTTGAATTCAAGTATGTGATTACCAACCAAGATGGATGGCGTTGGGTTCCATTGCGTGTTCGTTATGATAAAACCGCCGAATTATTATCGGGAATAAAGAAAAATTACGGAAACGCATATCATGTTGCAAATAACAATTGGCATTCTATACACAATCCTATAACCGAAGACATGATAAGCACTGGTCAAAATATCCCAGAGCGCGTGGACGAGGTTTATTATAGCAAAACCACGGACGAAACGAGTACACAGGCTCTACGAAACTTTCACAATTTGTACGTAAAATCGAAGTTGATAATGTCCGTGTCAAACCGCGATGATACGCTCATCGATTATGCGGTTGGAAAAGCCGGCGATTTGTCGAAATGGATTTATGCGAAATTAAAATTCGTCTTTGGAATCGATATTTCCAAGGACAACATACATAATCAGCTGGATGGTGCGTGTGCAAGATATTTAAAAGCAAAAAAGAAATACACACATATGCCTTCCGCTCTATTTGTACATGGTAATAGCGGTGTAAACATTCGCTCTGGCACTGCACTGTATACGGAAAAAGACAAACAAATTACAACCGCGGTGTTTGGTGCAGGCGCAAAAGACGCAACCATGTTAGGTAAGGGGGTCTATCGCAATTATGGTGTAGCTGAGCCCGGATTTCATATCAGTTCGTGTCAATTCGCGATGCATTACTTCTTTGAAAATAGCACCACACTTCATCATTTCCTGCGTAACTTAACCGAATGTACGCGGTTGCATGGCTATTTCATCGGTACATGTTACGACGGGCAAACCGTATTTGATTTACTTCGAAACAAACGAAAGGAAGAAAGTCTTAGTATATTCAAGGGCGAACGTAAGATATTCGAGTTGACCCGCATGTACGACCAGACGGGATTTCCTGAAGACGATTTGAGTTTGGGATATGCGATTGATGTATTTCAAGAAAGCATCAATAAAGTATTTCGCGAATATTTGGTGAATTTTAAATATTTCATTCAGTTGATGGAAGATTACGGATTTGTGTTAATATCAAAAGACGAAGCAATAAATATGAATCTTCCGGACAGTAGTGGACTATTTGGCGAGTTGTTTGCACAAATGAGCAAAGAAACCAAAATGCGACCCAATTCAAAAGCGGATTACAAAGACGCGATGTATATGTCGCCGGAGGAAAAACAAATCTCTTTTATGAACCGTTATTTTGTATTTAAGAAAATACGTAATGTGGATGCCAAAAAGATGGGTGAAGTAATTACAAAGCAGAAAGAAATCGTCGATAAGAACGGGGAAGAAAATATGCAAAAGATGGAACAGCGCAACCCAGTCAATGTTGCGAGCGAGCCTGCCACAGTTGTGCAGGCACACCCTTCCACTGAGCAAAAGATGGTTATTAAAAAAACACAAAAAAAGATATTATTGACTAACTTTACACCAGTACAAGAAGAATCGGCTAGCGATGCGAATCCACCGCAACCCGATAAAAAGCCAAAACTAAAAATAATCGGTAAGAAATAAGGCCATTGTACACATGTACATATTCATGCATAACCACAAACAATATAAATATTTTACAATAGTTATATTATCAAAACATGTCCTATTATTTATTACCCAAGAACCCTTTTTTAATACATAAATATATTGATTATATCGAAACTGATACACCACCGACTGCGGTTATTTCGAACTCGTTATCCACGTATTTATCCGAAATTAAACAGAAAATCGATTATAGGGAGAAAGATTGGGATATATTTAAAAAATATACAAATCCATACGAATATGTTCACTCTACCGTTCCCTACAAAAAGTTAAGTGTTGCAAAAGCAAAGCCATTATCTCGCTCGTTTTTCAAAATGATAGAAATTATACAAACGTTCAATCTTGCAACGAGTTCGCAACCGCTTAATACGTTTCATTTGGCAGAAGGGCCGGGCGGGTTTATTGAAGCAATATCGATGTTGCGCAAAAATAAGAATGACATTTACATCGGCATGACACTCATGGACGAAAATAACGACCCAAATATACCAGGATGGAAAAAAACGAACACATTTTTAAAGCAAAACCCGAATGTCTACATTGAACGAGGACTAGACGGAACCGGCAATATGTTATCTGTAAAAAACCTACTCGGGTGTAAGGACGCGTATAAATCATCTATCGATTTTATTACCGCGGATGGTGGTTTCGATTTCTCGTTTGATTTCAATAGTCAGGAAGTATCCATTGCGCAATTGTTGTTCGCGCAGGTTTGCTATGCAGTAACTATGCAAAAAAAGGGGGGAACATTTGTGCTGAAGGTCTTCGATTGTTTTATGCAACATACCATGGACATATTGTGTATATTAACATCATTCTATGATAAAGTGTATATAACAAAACCAAACACCAGCCGGTATGCTAACTCGGAAAAATATATAGTATGTAAGAATTTTTTATTGCCAACATGTGAACGATTTTTCCCATTTATACAGAAAGCGTTTGAGAAAATGATAGCGCCACCCGGTCTCGTAAACAATATGTATGTGCATCGGTTTTTAAACATTCCATTACCACTATGTTTTGTATCGAAATTGGAAGAATACAACGCCATATTAGGCCAGCAGCAAATAGAAAATATTCATTACACCATATTGTTAATTGATAATAAGCACAACCAAGACAAAATTGATGCTTTAATTAAAATGAACGTGCAAAAATGCATGCAGTGGTGCGTGAAACATGATCTGCCGTATAATATAATTGCATTGAATTCCAACGTATTTTTGCAAATGGCATAAGCCGAGCATTACATATTTGATTTATTCTGGCGTGAATACATCAAACCATCAGTCGATTTTACTAATATTCCGGAATGAACCGCGTGAATATTTCTGTACGTTTTTCCCACGTGCAATTCGATACATATGTTTGTTGATTCGATAACAGTTTTTGATTGTAATCACTGTAATAATTTATGATTAGATCGATCGTTTTTTCCATAAATTGTCGCTGGTAACTTTCAGGTATTTTATCGAGTTGAACCGGGTTTGTAACACAATAATCGGTTGAATATGCATCATGAAGAACATCAATGTTGGGATTATATAAATTCGCAAATCCATTGGCCGTTTCAGGTATAGCACCCAATTCGGATGAAACTACATTACATCTATGCGCCATTGCTTCCAATATCGAGGTGCAGCACGTTTCCGCGTATGTGTTTGGATAAAAGAATATCATTGATGTTTTTACATGTTCAAATAACACCTTTTGAGGAACTGATCCATAGAATTCAATCTGCGGGTCTTGAATCAAACGCTCGTATACGGGTTTATAATAACGATCGCAATCATTATGACATGCTTCATTTGCATCTTTTATGGGCAAATATTCGGTTTTAGATTTTGTAATTTCGCGACCAAAACACGAGAATACTTTGAATTTAATATCCGGAATGTATTTTTTGATTTCTTGAAACAAATAATATGCAACAATTAAGCCTCTGTATGGGGTGCTAAAATATACCAGCGTTTTTTCTTTCGATAGATTTTTTAATTTGTCTAATTGAATAAATGGAGAAATACCGTTTGGAAGGGTAACACATTTGTTATGTTGCAATTTAAATTGTTGAATATATCTATTTTTTTGCCAATTACTTACAAAAATGTATTTATCGAATGGATAATGAATAACATTGGGTTTAATAAAATCGACTGAAATGTCATGGTGTATCCAATTCCATAACAATATATTTGGATTTATATCGGTAAAAAACGTTCGAGGAAGAGACGATTGACCCTGAAATACAATAATATCTGGTCGAATGCTCTTTATAAATTCTTCCCGTAAAGGCAAATATTGCAAATTGTGATTAATGGATAATATATTCGGCGAAGGTGTCATAACGTATACTGTATATTTTTTTGACAATAATTTTGACAGGTTATATATGGCGGATTCTGTTCCACCGAGCGGTCGTTCATTGATTGTATTGTAGTCCCATTCACTATAATCTATGAATAATAGGATCTTTCGAGGTAGTTTCGGTAGAACCAATGTATGTATTTTATATATCATTTTTTTATGATAATCCTGCATTTCTTCCACATTAATCGTATCGTTGATTATTGTATTGTAGGGTATGATCTCTATATCCGTAATATCATATTTTTCGACATGTTGTTGAATGATTTCACGCTTGTACTTAGTATCATTTTCGTCATTTTTTTGTGTCTGGTCAACCTGCTGAAGAGATGCGCTATTTTCATTTGTAGCATTATATAAATACATGTATGAGTCGCTTAAATGGACAATGTTAAATTCAGTGCGTTTGCATTCTTTATACAATATGATCGTATACATGAAATCGTCATACAAATACATACGCTCATCATATAATTTCTCATATTTATCCAGTATTTTTCGATTTGTACATATTAGCCGATATGGGGTAGCCAATACTTCATTATAATCAGAGTGTATTTTTTTGATATTTTTTGGGTCGTATATGTCATATTTGCATGTCATATTGTAACAATGCACCTGTTCACCGGAATTGTTTGTCGTTTTTTCAAAACTGGCAGATATGCAACGTATTTTGGCATTTCCGCTCAGCGTAATCACATCACATTGTTTTTCATTTTTAACATTATTAATACGTTCTAGCGTGTATGGAAAGAAAAAATCATCCCCGTCTAACATAACTAGGTTTTCATAATTGTTCTCTGCGCGAAATATAGACAATACTGAGTTATGACCCTTTCCCGGGTACCCGTTTGATTCGGTTCTCACTATTTTTTTCAGTTTCGAATGTGTATGGTACCCAAATTCGCGCATAACATCTTCATAAAATTGTTCATTTCTCGTATTTACGATTATATATATTTCATAATCGTCGAAATTTTTTTGATGAATTACACTGTTGAACGATTCGTGTAATAATCGAATGTTACTCGAACATAAAATTCCCACTAAAAACTTTACCATAATGTAAACAATATGACATATTATTCATATTGTTTCAACGAGTGTTTATATTGCGTTTGCGAAACTGGTGACAGAACACTGTTTCATTTCGTCTGAGTATTTTGAAAATGTGGGTGTTTTCTTCATTGGGTACCCAATTTTGTCTTTCACAGTGTATCCGTTGGATGGGACACCGTACGCGAGTGCATTCGCCACCGCCCCGCCAAAAGCAGTGCGATATGAAGCCGACGAGTTTGTGATGGAATTGTATTTCTTACGAGTGATTAAGTCGCTCGAATTCACACCACCTTGTTGTGCAAACTGCGGATTATTCGGTTTGTAGTATAATTTTACATATAATGGCTGAATTCCTGGCGAAAAACTCGATGTAAATACTTTATAAATATCGTCCGATGTTGTAGATGAGCTCGGGTAAGATGCCGCATTAAATCCAACCGCGGATTTGAATATATTATCGGCGATCACGAACTGTGGGTATAAACCAGACGACGAAACAACAGCCCATGTGGTTGACCCATTAACATCGGTAGGAATGATGTAATTACTTGACGGAAATAAGGTGGCATCAACTCGATATGATTGAAATTCGACGACATTTGTATTGTTATTATATCCTATGTTTAATGCATATGTGATATTATCACTATAAAATTCGTTGGTTCTTCCGGTCGGGTCTTTGATAAGATAATGTAAATTTGCAAACATGGCCTGTTTGAATTTGCGGTTTAAATCATCTAATGTATAGTACCCAGCAGTAATGGCAACCGGATACGTAGTTGTATTCGCGATTAGATTGCGGGGAGAATTAGAATCATACGTGTTCACCCATTTATATCCAAATGATGTATCCGCGGGAATGTAATACTTTAAACAATGATTTTTGCCATTGGGAGAATACACATTTGCGGATGATAGATTTGACCCGGGTTTTGCGGTCGAATCCCCCTGTCTTATATAATTATACTGATTTTGCACAAATGTACGGTTACGGCTGGTCAAATATTGAGACGATGATGTATAATATGTGTCGTCATTCTTGCCTTCGTTAAATTTTCGTTTAATCATCCCACTACTACGTACTCGATTACGAGCATTTGCCGCGGGTGATAAAACCACACTACAGTTTCCATAGTCTTCACATATATTATTCGGGATTACATTATCTAATGTGTTGACTAAATCCTTTATAGTCGTTGCAACGCTATTATTGATTGTACCATTTGGGCGATTAAACTCGTCAATTCGCAATGATGCATTCGACCCGATGATAGTTGTCGCCGTGCTCGCAATTTCTCGTCTATATATTTTCAATGGATTCGCCGAAAATAGTTGGGGAATATCTGCACTTATTTGTCCATTTTTTTGAATAGATGAATGTATTTGGTTAAACGTTCTCCCTTTCCATGGAATAAGTGGTATGGGATTTAAATTTAATAGAGCAGACATAAATATACTATATACTTATAGAATTATTATTTGCAAAAAACCCTAATAAATACATGTGTCATATACAATACAGTTGACAGATGAATCTTAATATACCCGCATCCAAATTTATAACACATTTTGTGTCATGGCTAGATACTAAA
>Ga0247722_10000621_pt1 | contig 21085 bp, 15 predicted proteins | sample MSEWelMarce3H_FC_FD_189094 | JGI IMG/M metagenome (GOLD analysis project Ga0247722, IMG submission 189094) | Subsurface sediment microbial communities from gas well in West Virginia, United States - MSEEL Well Study Marcellus 3H_FC | ecosystem: Environmental > Terrestrial > Deep subsurface >... | reverse complement strand
ACACATGTGTTGGAACACAAATACTGAATGAAATCAATCCAACCAATTCTCCAATGGAAAAAGACAAAATCATTTCACAAGTAAAAAAAATCATTGACCGCGAATACAAATTCATGGGATATTTGCAGTTTGCAAATTACATTGATGAAAAAATAAAAGTGGTTCTATCCGCCAACCTATCGAGCGCAGAGAAAGAACTTATCAAAAAACATTTTAGCGATTGTCTTATTATTATCGACGAAGTTCATAATTGCACCAAAGAAAGTAAATCATTGTCGGTCCAGTTGAAAAAACTTGCAAAACACGCGGACAATCTCAAATTCATTCTTCTCTCTGCAACCCCCATGTACAACTCCCCGAGAGAAATCATCTGGATCACCAATTTGATGAATTTGAACGATGGACGGTCCGCCATTAAATACAGCGACGTTTTTGACGAAGATGGAAATATGATTGAGTCATCCGAAGATGAAGGTGCAAATTTGCTGCTCCGAAAATTGAATGGGTATGTTTCGTATGTTCGTGGAGAGAACCCATTTACTTTTCCGTTTCGCGTTTATCCTCCAAGGTCGGAACAACAATTTACCGCCATTGGTTCGGGAGAGAAAGTGGAGGTTCCATTGCAGGGAAAACTTTTTCTGACAAGTATGAAAAGCAATCAGAAAAAAGTGTATGATTTGGTTATTAAAAAATCTCTCGATGCAGGCGATGGGTTTTTTTACACAAACAATGTTTTGGAGGATTTGGAGGATTTGGAGAAATACGGATATACCAAATTGCAAGCGCCTTTGCAATCTCTCATAATCACATTTCCCCACAAGGATTTGGAGAGTATTATTGCAAATGAAGAAGACAAAGAAAATTACAAGGAATTGTTCGGACAAAGAGGACTCCAAAATGTTATGAAATATGATAAAAAGGACGGGGCTCAACCGGAAATCAACAATTTTGAATATAAACATGGCTTTGTTCCAATCTTTTCAGAAACCGAGTTGCCAAAATATAGCGCCAAAATATCCAGTATCTGCGACTGCATTCGGGCATCGGCCGTGCGAACGGTTGAAATTAATGGATTGCAAACCATCATTCACGGTGGAATCATTCTCGTATATACTCAATACATTTATGGTGGAATTGTGCCAATGGCGTTGGCACTTGAAGAGATGGGATTTGCGCGGTATTCGGGCAAGTCTCTTTTCAAAAAAGGGGTTGTTTCCAACCAGATTGATACTCGAACCATGAAATTAAAAAACAAAGTGCCTTTCGATGAATTCAAACAAGCCAAATACATGATTTTGTCGGGGGACAAGTATTTCTCTCAAGACAATGCAGAAGATATAAAAATTGCAACAAGCAAAATGAATATGTACGGCGACGAGGTGCGTGTCATTTTAATTTCACGGGCGGCGTCCGAAGGTTTGGATTTCAAATTTATTCGACAAGTCCATGTACTTGACCCGTGGTACAATTTGAACCGCATTGAGCAAATTATTGGACGCGGTGTCCGAAACCGGAGTCATTGTGGTCTTGCATTTGAAGAAAGAAATGTAGAGATTTATTTACACGCAACCACAAATGGAGAACAAGAAACCGCGGATATTTATGTGTATCGGTATGCAGAGATTAAAGCAGTCAAAATTGGAAAAGTCACGCGATTATTGAAAACAGTTTCGGTCGATTGTGTATTGAACCATTCGCAGACCAATTTTACCAGCAAACAAATGGAGGATGTTGCCGAAGATGGCATTGTCCAGATTATACCTTCCACCAAAGACGATTTGGTCGAATACAAATTGGGCGACAATCCGTTTTCCGAAATATGCGATTATATGGAAGACTGTAAATATAAATGTTATCCAGAAGATGCAGATGCAAAAATAAAAAAAAAAGACACCATCAATGAATTGTATGACAAAGAACAGATTAGCGTAAATTCAAAACAAATCATCGAAAAAATAAAAAATATTTTTAAAATCGAGAATGCGTATCATTTTGAAACCATGATGTTGATGGACGCATTCAATACGGCAACCAAAGAAGAATTGTATTATGGATTAACCCAATTAATTGAAGGACCCGAAATCATCCAAGATAAATATGGCAGGCAAGGACGACTGGTAAATCGCGGAGACTACTATATTTTCCAACCGATTGAGGTAACAAATCCAAACATTTCTTTTTACGAATCTAAGATCCCTGTAAAAACGATGCATGAACACGTTCAGTATGAGATTGAAAATGATGAAAATATTAAAACCCCCCAATTTGGAATGGACGAAGTTCAAGATATGAAATCGGAAACCTATGATTCATTAATACAAACCATAAAAGAAAAATTGGAAATGGCAATCAAAGAAAAACCCAATGAATTGAAAGATAAAAACGACGACTGGTATTATAATTTGAATTCAATTAAATGCAATAAACTTGAAAAAAAAACATCGTGCGACACCAAAGATTCAATCTCGGTTCTAACCCGATTGTATTTTTTAGGATTTACGATTAAAACCCTTCGGAAATATATAACCCACCATATTCTAGAGACACTTTCTCACGAAAATCAGTTATCTCTCGCAAAAGAAGTATTGAAACCCGGGTTTCAACCCAGAGGCGAATTGGAAAAACAAATTCTTGAATATTTTCAATTTTTACAAATCAATCAGAAAAAAACGCTGATTTTGGCAAAAAATGATGAGATTATGTACTACCACATATCCAATTGGTCAAAAATAAGCGATGAAGAAAAAATCATGTTGGACAACGAAATGAGTGCAAAAATGAAAAAAGATGAATTCAAAGACAACCATTCCGACATTATTGGATTTATTGGCGAATTTTTGAGCAAAGACATGGGTTCAACGATGGTCTTTAGAACAAAAAACATGACACAAAAACGAAATAATAAAAGTGCATTTTTACAAAACGATTCCAGCAAAGAAGCCGTTGTTCAAAAACTAAACACACTTTTGAAATTGGCGAATTCTCCGTTTAGTTTTGATAACGAGAATTGCAAGAAATGCGACCGCAATACCGATGACATTTCAAAGATCGCGTTTGCAGGTATATACGAATTGTTGATTCGCAAACTGAACGATGAAAACACTTTTGGCAAAATATGGTTTTTAAAACCCGAACAGGCTATTTTTAACAATATTAAAAACATGTAAAATTGATTTAATTATAATTATAAATACAAATTATATAAAATTATAATATTAATATATAAACAATGAATCAACCGAACGAAAGAAAAGAATATGGCGTTTATATTTCATCCCTGTTATCTAAAAAGATTGTTTTAAAAATCACCGAAATCGGCAGAAACATTCGGCAGAACATAGAGAACAAGATTAAATACGGCATTGAGGGAAAATGCATTGTAGAAGGATACATTCGCCCCAAATCCGTTGAAATTGTTTCATATTCGTGCGGATTGGTCAAAGACGACCATATTGAATTCCAAGTAATTTACAAATGTTTGGTTTGCAATCCCATCAATGGATTTGAAGTGAATTGCACTGTCAAGAATATTACAAAAGCTGGAATACACGCGGAGGTAAAAGATGAGAAAGACAACATCCCGATTACCGTATTTATTGCGCGAGACCACAATTATAAAAACCACATGTTTGACAATATCCAAACTGCTTTTGATAAAAGCGGCAATGAAGATGAGTTGAAGCTTCGTGTAAAAATAATTGGCGTGCGTTTTGAATTGAACGACCCGTTCATTACTGCCATTGCATACTTGCTTGATAATCGAGAAAAACCGAAAATGAATGAGTTTGTCGAAGAAGAACCAAATCAGGACATCAAGAAAGTGGAAGACCAGTATTTGAGATTAAAGCAAGAAGAAGATGAAAAACTTGCAGATGAAAAATATCAGAGAGATGTGTTTGGCGATACGGGGCCCGTTGTCTATGACGAAGATGTTTTTAAAATCACGAAAAAAAGAAAAATCACCATTAAAAAATAAAAAAATATCCAAGGTCCAAAGAATATTATTTGAAAATATATAAAAACGTTTTGCTAAAAAGTATTAACATGACATTCCAACTCACCAACGAATCCTTGAGTTTGATGAAAGATAAAATCGAAAAAATGCCCAAAAACAATCAAATCGAAATTCTTAAAATTTTAAAAAAATATCAAAACACAAAATTGAATGAAAACAAAAGCGGTATTTTTGTGAATCTTTCTTTTTTATCCAAAGACACCTTGGATGAAATTGACAAGTACGTCAATTATGTCAATGACCAAGAAACCGTTATCAACACCATTGAGACGCAAAAACAGGAGTTTAAGAATACCTTTTTCGCCTAAGTATTTTCTAAAACCGTTTAAAAACATAATGCTATTCATTGTATTCGAAATGTCAGCACCAAAATTTATGAACGAAATATTATACAATCAGAAAAATTTTCTTAAAAGTCAAGAAAATTTTTTATCCGATTTAAAACCCTATATGTTGGTGCCGGAAGTGTGGGAAAAACTGTGTGCCCAACAACCATGCATCGATGTAGCTGTAGCCAACATTATCAAATCAACATCTTTTGAACCAACATCTTTTAAACCAACATCTTTTAAACCCGGACTGCGCGATTCTGTTTTTTGGTGCATTTACGTTGCCATTCATGGAGAATCCTGTTACCAAAGTCATATGAAATCTGGGACAAATATGATAAACTTGATGATGAACGAAAAAAAGGCAATTTCAGATCATTTTAACAACAATTCGACATTGTTAAAAAATTCGAATCAAAAATTGACCTTGGCGAAAATCAATGAAATCAAATGCAACTTGATGACAAAACCGGTGATGGACAGCGTGGAAAGTTTTATCCCGTGCTCCATTTATTATGGAAGACCCATTTTCGTTTATTTTGAAGAGATACATTCGTATTTGAGGTTTGCGGACAAGAACTATGTTTCGGACAATGATAATACGGACGAAGACAATGATGTTTCATACAATGATCCAAATGTTATAATCATTCTGGTTAAGGACCGACAGATCACTTTAGAGACAAATGTTTCCAACTTCTTGGAAAAGAAAGATTCGCTTTTTCACATTCAGCATTATGAGAAGATTCTCTCGGGAGTTTCCAATTACAAAACCGACGAAATTCGAGAAATTTACAAAAAGGTTTTTGGAGAAGATGCGGACTTTACACCATTTCGCATCGAAGATGCGCAATATGCAACACCTTCCCCACTCATAACTGCCCACAAAGTGGGCGTTTTGAATGAGAAAAGGTGTAAAAAACCCGAATATTACGAAAAAGTCTTGGTAAAAATATCGACCATTGTAAATGCAAAAATATAATATATTTACTATATATAATATGTCAGCAAGAGATACGCCAAAAACTCCGTTAAAAGGTGCAGGTTGTCTATTGTGGATTGAACACAATGGACAAATTCTTATTCTAACTGGAAAAGAAAGTAGGTATTTAAGTGATATTGATATTCATAAAGAAGTTTCATATAAGGGTGAAATTGTATCCGTTGAAAGCTTACAAAAATATACATTACCTGAAATTGCACAACATTTATCTTTACCTGAAAAATTAAGAAATGTAAAACAAATGTACGGAGCAATTACTGAAAGAATTGAAGGCGAAATAGGGCAAAGAATACAGTTTGATACTCCAGATAATATCGGCGTCGACCAATATCATTGCAATTTTCGTATTTTATTGGAGGGGGCTAAAAGAGGAATATGCAAAGGTGGTGTAAAATCCACGGATGCAACCTCAAAAGATACCGCACAAAGAGAACTCGCTGAAGAGGCCGGAATGAATATAAGTAGAACCAGTATGGCACCATTGGGTGTTTTTTTGGGTTATGAAATGTTTCAAGTCGATTTGGGGACGATAATGGCAACTCCGCAAGCAAGTTATAGGGAGGTTTTAGAACGTATTCACTCCAGAGAAATCAAAAAATACGGCGAACTCTTTGAAGTATCGTTAAGACCCCTCGATGAAGTGATTGGATGGGTTTGTAATGGTGAATATAATGCAGTAAGTAGAGAGTCAATATGTGCATTTGTTCAGATGCGGGGAACTCCAGAACAAAAAACAAGAATTGCCACACGAAGAGGTGGTAAAGGCAAAAAATCAAGAGGCAAAAAATCAAGAGGCAAAAAATCAAGAGGAAAACAAACAAGAAGCAAAAAATCAAGAACAAGAAGCAAAAAATAAGAATAACTAAACTGTAATCAAAGGAGGGGTTATAGGGGAACTACGTTCCCCTAAAATTGAATAAAATATTATCTTTAAAAAGACATCTAAATATAATATAATTATCTAATATAATGGCATCATCCGATTTTAAAAAAGAGTTACAAAATATGTTAACTCATTATTTAGCCCAATTAACATTGCATGAAAAAAAAGGGCATCGCATATTTATGAATGAAGAGTTGGAAGTAAGATTTAAACCGCACAATAAAAAAAATTTTAGCAAAAATGATTACGATAATGTGATTTCAAGATTAATGGCGTGCAACTACAGCTGCAAAAATTCGTCTGGAATCAATATGTTGCGTATTCAAACGCAATATAAGGCGGAAAGCGGCCAAATGCTCATGTCCAACATCCGAACCGAATTATGTGGTTCAGATGTGATTCAAGATTATTGCAAAAACGACGACAATTTAAAAAAAGTCCTTGATATGAAAGAGCACGCCAAGAAAATAAAATTCACGCAAAAATCCCCAGCAAAATACAACGATGCCCCCATTAAAAAAATAGAGAACACGGATTTTAATTTCAATGTTTCGTTTAATTTAGAAACAGATTATTTTGCAAATCAGAATAATGGCAAGGAAACGCGCGTCAAAGAAATAATCGAAAACTGGACGAATTCTAAAAAAACATTTCGTTTAATTAACCGCATTCGTTTCGAGCACGACATTTTACCCATTGCAATTGATTTAAGTATCATACGCACATCGAAAACAAGCAATGGAATTATGATTCCTGAATACAATCTACAAGATTCCGATTTATTTAATAATCAAGAGGTTTGCGAAATTGAGTTGGAAGTTATAAATAACCGCGTTGGAATTGCAACCCCTTACAACGACGTTGAAAAAATAATCAACGAAATGCAACTTGTTATTAAGATCGTGTTGGGCGGAATTCAATCTACGAAATATCCAATTCCCTATTCGGAACAAGAACAGGTTTTGAATTCGTACATGCAATTAATTCACGGAAACGATTATCAATCCAGACGTGTATTGACTCGTGATTTTATTGGCCCCAATTCATGCACACTTCAACTCAAAAACGTAATCGAAAATGAAAATTCAATTGAACCAAATATTGTGAGTGATCATTATTGCGTGACCGACAAGGCGGATGGTGACCGTAAATTGTTGTTTATCAATAAAGAAGGCCGCGTTTATTTAATTGACACCAATATGCGCGTACAATTTACGGGGTCCAAAGTGGATCGAAATGAGTTTGGCAATACATTAATCGATGGCGAACACATCCAGTACGACAAAGACCGAGCGTACAAAAACACGTATGCCGCATTTGATATTTATTTTGAAAAGGGCGAATCCAAACGCAATCTGAACTTTTATGTAAATAATGAGACGAAAATCACGAAAGAAGACCTCGAAAAATACAGGTATTTGATTTTATCAAGGATTGTTTATAACATGAACAGTACAAACACCATCCAATCGGTTACCAAAAATAAAAGAAATGACATTGAAGTGAATGTAAAGATGTTTTATTTTCCGGACAAAGGTAAAAACATTTTCAAAATGTGTTCCGAGTTGCTTTCCAAATTGGATAGCAATACTTATCAATACGAAACGGATGGACTCATATTTACACCCATCAATACAGGGGTTGGAGGAATGGGACCCGGACAAGCGAGCAAAATGGAAAAAGTAACCTGGCCGTTATCGTTCAAGTGGAAACCGCCCCAGTTCAACACCATTGATTTCTTAGTTGCGTATAAGTATGATAAGACCGGGAAAGAAATTATTCATAATCGATTTGTCGATGGTATAAATACGGATGGGACATCTGTTCAACAATACAGAACCATTGTTCTGATGTGTGGATTCAATCGCAAATCGCATATCATTATCAATCCATTCCAGGACGTGTTGGATGACAATATTCCCAAAAATATGTATTCCGACAATGACAACGAAGAAACTTACATTCCTGTGCCTTTTGAACCGAGTTCGCCTTACGACCCAACCACCTGTTTTGCAAATATTGATATTGTAAATGGAACCGGCAAAATGGTAACCGAAATGGGCGAATTGTTTGAGAAAGATATGATTGTCGAGTTTAGTTACAATTTGGAAAACAAGAAATGGATCCCTTTGCGTGTGCGACACGACAAGACATACGATTTTAAAATGGGCAATAAAAATTATGGAAATGCTTACCATGTTGCCAACGACAATTGGAAGTCAATCCACTATCCAATTACCCATGAAATGTTGAGTGGTCAAGGAATCCCGAACAAAGAGGCGGGCGATGACGTCTATTACAATAAAACGCAAAAAAACAACTATACCATTGGATTGCGCAATTTTCACAATTTGTATGTGAAAAAACGATTGATTCGAGGTGTTGCAAAACAAGACGACATATTGATTGATTATGCGGTTGGAAAAGGCGGCGATATTCCAAAATGGAAACTGGCAAGACTCAAGTTTGTTTTGGGAATCGATATTTCGCCCGACAATATTTATAATCAAAATGACGGCGTTTGCACAAGGTATTTGAATGAACGAAAACAAACGCGACAAATGTTCAATGCGCTGTTTCTGCCTGGAGACAGCCGGTTAAATATCAAAGACGGTTCTGCGTTTTTCAAAGACAAGGAGAAAGAAGTTGCAAAATCGGTTTTTGGGAGCAACAAGTTGAATTCCCAACTTGGAAAAGCAGTCACGCAAAATTATGGAATTGGAAACAAGGGGTTTAATGTGAGTTCATGCCAGTTTGCAATTCACTACATGTTTGAAAACAATACCGTTTTGCACAACTTTTTGCGAAATGTGTCCGAATGCACGGCGGTAAATGGGTATTTTATTGGAACGTGTTACGACGGCCAAACTGTTTTCAATAAGTTGAAACGGTCTGAAAACTATTCGATTTACGTAGATGGAAATATGATATTTGACATTCAGAAGAAATACAATCAAACTGGGTTTCCGGAGGATGAAAACAGCGTTGGATATCCAATCAACGTTTATCAGGAATCCATCAATAAATATGCCACTGAGTACTTGGTGAATTTCAAATATTTGGTGCATTTAATGGAAGATTATGGATTTAAATTAATCGACGAAGAGGCAAAAGCCATGGGATTTCCATCGGGAAGTGGATTGTTTGAAGATTTGTTTCGACAAATGAATCGAGAATCCAATTCGAATAGTTTATATGGCGAAGCTACAAATATGTCGAGAGAAGAAAAGGAAATTTCGTTTTTGAACCGATATTTTATCTTTCGAAAAACACACGATGTTAAAGCGGACAAGGTATTTGAAACCATCAAAAACAGTGTGGCCATTGAAGACAAAAAAGCATTTGAAGAAGCTGTGAAAGAAACATTGAAAAAACCCGTGATGTTTGTAAAAAAGTTGAAAAGAAAGGTTGTTTTGCATGCATATGAACCGGTGCAAGAATCAGTTCGGCAAGAAGAATCAGTTCTCCAAGAATCGGTGCAAGAAGAATCAGTTCTCCAAGAATCGGTTCAACAAGAATCGGTTCAACAAGAACCAATTGGTCAGCAAGCCCAAGAAAAGAAGGCTCGTTGTGCAGATGGAACCCGACGATTCCCAGCCATTGGCCCCGATTGTTACACTGCCGAACAAATTGAAGAACACAAGAAAAATAAAACAAAAAAGCTGAAAAAATAATAATTATGCCTCAATAAATTTATGCGTCAATAAATTTATGCGTCAATAAATTTATGCGTCAATAAATTTATGCGTCAATAAATTTATGCGTCAATAAATTTATGCAATTTGTATAAATTTATAAGTGGTAAGCGAAGCAACATAGGGCGTAAGCTTTGCTGAATACGTAGTTCCCCTAAAGACAACACGTTTTGAAAATTGCGGATGTCACTAAATACGGATTCATATTGGCTGCGGGCCTACGGTCTTCGAAGTATCCGCATCCATTTTTTACGACCTCATTTGGAATACGCACCGATGTATTTCGCGTTCCGCATCCATATGTGAAGTCCTGCATGGATGAAGTCTCATGTTTTCCAGTCAATCGATTCTGGTTGTCTTTGCCGTAAATTTCCAAATGTTCTTTGTGCTTCGATTCCAATTTGGGCATGCATTTCAAAATCTCCTGAATCCCGCCTGGACTCCGCATTGCAGCCGTGCTGAAATTGGCGTGGCACCCGGAACCATTGTAATGGGAGAACGGTTTGGGCTCATAACAGATAAAAAGCCCGTGTTTTTCGGCAATGCGTTCCAAAATGTAGCGAGCCATCAATAATTGGTCGGCTGCCGCAATTCCTTCACATGTGCCGATTTGGAATTCCCATTGATTTGGCGCGACTTCAGCGTTTGTGCCCGATATTTCAATATTCACCTGCAAACAGGCTTTTAGATGTTCTTCTACAATTTTTCTTTGGATTGCTGGCAATCCAACCCCGCAATAAAATCGTCCTTGGCTTTCCTGCTTGTCGAAGAAAATGTTGGTTGGAGTGGTTGAAAAGAAATACTCCTGTTCCAATCCAAACCATGGTTTAACTGCCAAAATTTGGTTGAAAATATTTACGGCGTTTTCTCGGTCGCTCACTCGTTCCTTATCGCTTACTTGGTGATCATGCGTCTCGCACAGAACCAAATAAGAACTGTTATTGGGTATTTTGATAAACGGATTCTCACAATAATATACGGGTTTCAGAACAATTTCCGTGTTTCCGGAATCCAATGCTTGTCCGGTAGATGACCCGTCATAATTCCATTCGGGAAACATATCTTTGCATTCATGCGCATAATCAATCCATTTTATGTTTTCGGTTACCTTTATTTTGCTTCGGAATTCGCCGTTTCCGCCCATCCATATATATTCGACAATTGATTTCATTTGAATTAGGTGTTCAAATATCTTTATTATATTTTTGATTATCTTTGAACGATCTTTGGATAAAATTTTGGATGACAATAAAAAATTGGATGGATAAATTTTTGGATGATAAAATCATAAAATTGAACTTTTTGAAAAAATTCATTTCAAATGCATAAATTACAAAAACAAACTTACTCAGATTATTATTAAAAGATGAATTTCGTGTCCAGCCAATATTCTAAGTACAACAGTACCCAATCATCTGGGTTTCAAAGAACCAGACCCAATACCACCAAGCCATTCTGCCCCATTTGCAAGAAGAATGGAAGACCCGAATCCGAATACAATTCCCATTTTATTCGTGAGACGTCCGACGAAAACAGTCGAATTACTTGTCCCATTTTACAAAACATTGAATGCAATCATTGCGGAGATAAGGGACATATTTCTGCCAATTGCCCAAACAAGAGGTGTGTTTATTGCAATCAATATGGACACACGGTTTCACGATGCACCGCAGAATCCAAAGAAGTGATTGACAGGTTCTTGGATCAACGCCATCAAAATTACGAAAGAAGGAGAGAAAATGTTTTTAAAAGACCTGCTGTTCAACAGGTTGCACCAGCGCCAGCGCCAGCACCAGCACCAGCGGCTAGACCCTCCATTTCGGCAATGTTTGAAGATGCCCCTTCTTTGTCAAAGAAGCCAATCAAAACAAATGCGGTTGCTCCAGTGGTTAGTTATTCAACCGTTGCCGAAATTGCAGCGCCATTGGCAGTTCCCAATAAAAAGGTGGAGGTCAAGGTAGAAAATAACGACGATTATGAAGACGACAGTGATGAAGATGTTCAGTACAATGACGACGACGATAGCGTACATTCGGACGGCCCAAAGAGAACTGGAGAAGATATGACATTAAAGGACAAGTTAATGAGTTATTATGAAGAGGATTCATGTGACTGGTAAAGTGAAACGACTTGTAAAGTGAAACGACTTGTAAAGTGAAACGACTTGTAAAGAAGGAAGGAACGAGAGAACGACTGATAAGGAACGAGAGAACGACTGATAAGGAACGAGAGAACGACTGATAAGGAACGAGAGAACGACTGATAAGGAACGAGAGAACGACTGATAAGGAACGCCCGATAAGGAACGACTGATAAGGAACGACTGACAAGGAACGAGGTATACAATTATTTTTTTATTGATAAATTCAAATAAACATAAACACAATTTACAAAATGTATTAGTAAATGATTTTCGTTTTATTGCCAAGCATTCATAAGATTAATATATTCGATAAATTAAAAATAACAAATAGTTCCGAAAAACCATTGCCATTTATGTTGTATTCATTGAACTATTATTTGACCGAAATAAAAGGAAAAATATCCGAGTGCGGGGAAGATTGGAATTCAAATAAAAAATACACAAATCCGTATGAGTACATTTACACGAGTAATATAAAAACCAGTGTTTGCAAATACAAGCCAATTTCCCGCGCCTACTTCAAAATGATTGAGATTATGAATACCTTTAATTTTCCGTCATTCGACTCGAATGCACCCATAAAAATGTTTGCATTGGCGGAGGGACCTGGAGGGTTCATTGAAGCCGTATTAAATTACCGCAATAATTCGGCGGACATGTATTATGGAATGACAATCGAAGACTCCACCGATACTGAAATACCGGGTTGGAAAAAAACCGCCAACTTTTTGCAAAAACATCCCAATATTGTTTTGGAAAAGGGGGCCGACTTAACTGGCAACATTTTGAATGTAGATAATTTTAAACATGTAATTGCCAAATATAAAAACAAATGCGAATTTGTCACAGGGGATGGAGGGTTTGATTTTTCAACTGATTTTAATAATCAGGAAATCAACATAACACGGCTACTTTTTGGACAAATTGCGTATGCGGTATGCATTCAAAAAAAAGGCGGGTGTTTTGTTCTTAAATGCTTCGACTGTTTTTATAAATCGACTGCAGAACTGATTTATTTGTTATCCACCATGTATGAAAAGGTGTATGTGGTAAAACCGAATACAAGCCGCTATGCAAATTCGGAAAGATATTTGGTTTGCATTAATTTTTTGCACGCAGACAATAAAGAATATGCACCTGTTTTTCAACAATTAATGGAAAATGTATGTGATGAAAATAACAGCATCCATTTTATCCGAAGTTTTTTCAATGGTATTAAAATCCCAATGTTTTATTACAGCAAATTGGAAGAGTGCAATTCGATTATTGGGCAAATTCAGATTGATAATATTTATACTACGTTATCGCTTATCGAAAATCGATACAAAACCGATAAAATTAATTTTTATATGAAAACCAACATCCAAAAATGTGTGAAATGGTGCATCAAAAACAAAATGGAATACAATTCGGGGGTCATTGATACCGAAGAAAAAAATATATTCAAAACATTACCAGTTGCAAATGAGAAAATGCATTCTTTTAAAATCTCGGATTACGAGTAGGGGTACTTTGACACATTTATTTCTTCCCTTTGCATTTGACATACAGTTGTATATTTAATAAAATAACATTTATTAAATATTTATAGTGCAAAAAGCATATCGACAAGTTCCTTCTTTTTCATCTTGCCCACACTCTCTGCATTCTGCCCTTTAGAGATAAGCAACGATTTTAAAGCAGCAGGCGACATTTTTTGGAGTTCATCTTTTGAAACGGCATTTTTTGGCGAATCCACTTTATTTACAACAATGGTTTCGTGTTCATCCAAAGATACAATGCCAGCTTCTGGCTCGTCAATAATTTCATCTTCCGATTCGGATTCATTGTCAATATCGATATCGCATTCTTTCGGATAATCCAAATTTACATTTACAATCTTGACCTTTTGTTCCTCATCATCGGAATCCTCATCGTCGGAATCCTCATCGTCGGAATCGTCTTCGTCCTCCTCCTCTGAATCGTCTTCCGACAACACAACGTGAATACGCTCATCCTGGTGTTGATGACTCGGTTGTTCCTTGAACAAAACGGAATATATTTCCTTCTTCATTTGCAATTGTTGCATATAAACATCTTGTACTATTTCTAAACATTTCGTATTTTTTTGCTCGATTTCAACAATGCGTTTTTTAAAATAATATACTAAAAGTCCTACCAAAATAATTAAAACGGCTAAACTAAATAACAATATTGACTCAAAAAGAACTCCCATCTATTTTATTATAACATATTAAATATTAAACTGTTTTAGAACGCATTTTGTTTCACGATATCTGGTTGTTTCACGATATCTGGTTGTTTCACGATATCTGGTTGCTTGACGACATCTGGTTGCTTGACGACATCGATAATCACAGGCATCTCCCACAATAAATGGTTTTCAAAAACGTGTTCCATTACTTATTTGAAACAATAATATTTATATATTTTTGCTTAAAGATTTTTTACGAATCAAACAAATGGACGAAAAACCGTGGCTCTCTTTAGACCCAAATGACAAATCAAAATGGTGGATTGCGTCAAAAAATCTTTATTTACCGGACAGTTTGACGAATATTAACCAAATTGTAAGAGCTTACTTCATTATTCAAGATGGTAATATGGGTGGATCCTATTTTAGATATTTTTATTGGCTTTACGGAAGTGATCAAAGATATTTTGATGTAAATAGCAAATGGTTGTTTGATGTGCCCATCTCGAATCTAAAATCGGGCGATACAGTGGTCGATGCAAGAACTCAACAAAAATACACCGTGAATGATAAATTTGACAACCCATATGTAAAAATATTGGAAATCGTATAAAAAAGAAAGTGAATCGTTACCTTCTTTATTCAATCAATGTCATATTGGCAATTTCTTTTAAATACCGTTGGCTACATGTCTCTACCAATAATCCATTTGCATACACGCCATAATTCATATAATAGTCCGCATTTTCCAAAGCAAAGTGGTAAATATTATAAGTTCCAGCGGGTTCATAAACAGATGCCCGGTCGTCCAAAAACGCAGGCAACCGATAATGGTTGTCGGTAATAAAAACGCGCCCATTGTTGTATTCCATCGTTTTCTCTCTCTGTTCTTGAGAGAAGAATTTCTTTACCAAGATTGAATGGCACCCAGTGACTACTAATTCTCCAAATACATTTGAATATTCAGACGAAGAACAGCGGTACAATTGGTCTTTGATTCGTTCATTGGTTGCTGTGTGAATTATTTTTCTTGTACCAATCATATGAATTGGCAAGAACCCGTGAGCAACGGTTTTTATCAAGTCACCCTTCATCAACTTTTCTACGGGGCGATATCCATCAACTGTTAAAATTTGTGTCCCTTCTTTGAAACAAATCACATTCGGCGGTGCATCCGTCAATTGACCCGTCATAGAACCGAGAACGACTTTGAATCCTGCATAATACATGATTTCTCCTTTGATTGCACTTCTCATTCCAAATACGCCCATATTGTCCGTTTTAGTAATCGTATAGTTGTTGTCGGACTCTCTTGTTATTTTCATACTGTAACCACTATGTAAATTTGTACCATTCAATACTACTGTATTTCCATCTTCATCAATTGGACAAAATAATGCAGTTGTTTCGTTCATTTCAGTTGCACCTACTAAAAGCGGCGCTTCTCTCGTTGTTCCGACCGTTTTTATCACTTTCACTGAAGTTGCCTCAATTTCAGGGGGTATATAGAACGCGGTGGATGGAATTACGATGGTACTCGCCGTTGAAAACTGACTGAACAGTGTATTGACAAGAATGTTTCGATTTTCTCTTTTCTCTTCGGCGGTTCCTACTGTAGGATTCAACGTTTGCAGGTGTGTGGATGTGAAAACATTGGAAGAAAGTACGACGCTGGTTCCGACTGGCTCACCTGGCGGAATTATGTTTGTTATAATCGTGGGTGTCACAAATGCAATTGTGCTGGGGGCTGCATTCAATTTGGAAATTGAAAAGTGTTTTGTAACCGTGGCCGAATAATATATCGAATCGGTCGAAAGAGTCCCAGTAATATTAACAACTCCATCTTTTAATAATGTAACGACGTTTCCGCTGATGGTTGCTTTTGTGATGTCGGAGGATGCGTATGTCCATGTACCAGTGTTGTTATTTGGTTTGGTTGGATTCACAATTGAGAATGAGAGATCGCTCAACGATTTATTCGGTATGACAAAACTACCGATTTGGGGAATTAATTTATTCACTACAAGTGCAGTTGTAGATGTTCCAGATGTGTAATAAACGCCATTTATGTAAATGGTATCTTGATTTGCAGTCATAGTAGTAGTGCCGGCACCGACAATGGTTATCGTATTTCCAGAAACCGTGGCAATTGAAGTATCCGAACTTGTGTAGCTAAAAACCCCCGTACTGTTCGAACTTGGGTCAATAAACGAAAACGATGCATCGCCGTATGTTTTTGTTGGAAAAGAGAAATTGGTAATGGTTGGAGTGACGATCGATATTTGGGTTTTATTTGTAAACATTGTCAAACTATTTGTCACAGTTGCTGGGTTTGTGTTTGTCTCTCCATCCACCTGATAAAAAGAAGTATCAACGGTTGATGTAAAGTTATTTGTACCGATGGTTGGTATATTGCCCAAAAATGTAACCGAGTTTAAATTGGTGCAACCGCCAAATGAACTATTGCCAATTGTAAGTACGGAAGCTGGAAACAAAATATTTGTTAAACTTGTGCAGCCGCTGAAAGCCAAAGTTCCAATGCCTGTAATTAAGTTGCTAAGAATGACGGTTGTCAAATTCGTTTTATTGATACAAGCAGATGCAGGAACGGTCCCTGCATAATCAAACGTTATTTTCATATTTGCGGGATTTGTATTATCAAACGCGCCTTGAAAGTTTGATAAGTATGTTCTAACAATCAAATTGGTTAAGTTTGGACAATACGAAAATGCTTGATTACCAACTGTAGAAATGGTGGATGGAATGATCACATTGTTTAAATTGGAAGCTCCAAATGCATTACTAGCAATACCAGTAATCTGACTACCAATCACTATCGTTGTTAATTCGTCGGGGGTTGTCAAATAGCCTCTTATTGCTGTTGGAATAACACCTGCATAATCAAATGTTATAACCAAACCGGGAGGGTTGGTTCTCCAAAAAACAAATGGAAAATTACTTACGTATGTTTGTAAAACAATGTTCGTCAATTTACTGCAAAACATGAATGCACCAGTACTAGTGCCACCATGCCTTCCGTCAAAAGTCGCGAGCATTGAAGTAACTGTTGATGGAATTATAATACTGGTTAAGCCCGTATTTTGAAAAACATGATGTCCGATTGTCGTTACCAAAGGTGGGATGGTAAAACTGGTTAAACTAGTACAATCTCTAAAAGCCGCTGTATCGATCGTTGTAATTGAAGGTGGCAATGAAATGCTTACAAGACTACTACATGAACTAAATGCACTATCTATAATGGTTGTAACTGATGAACTCATGCTAACAGAAGTAAGACTTGTGCAATTATAAAATGTCGCATAATCAATGGTTGTAACAGATGACCCAATTATAACACTTGTAAGCCCCGATGATTGAAATGCGAGTTGCCCAATGGTTGTAATCGATGACCCAATTATAACACTTGTAAGACCCGCGCAATTTTCAAGTGCCCGTGTATCAATCGTTGTAACTATGTATGTATTGTTATCAACTACAAAACTGGACAACAAAGTTATGTTACCTAAAGCAGACGCACTTCGGCTCACAGACGCGATTCCTGAGCCAACTCCGTATGTATAATTTATATTGTTTAACGTGTATATTGGCATTCTATTTAATATATATAAATATTTATATCGATTATCTATTATATCGATTATCTATTTTATCGATTCTATTTATTTTATCGATTCTATTTATTTTATCGATGCAAAATGCAAAATTTATTATTTAGTTATATATTATTATGGATCAAATACAGCAACCGATTATAAATTCAGATTCTACTACTGGCGGAATTGACAACCGAACCATTATTATTGTTTTATTGGTATTGCTTTCTTTATCATTTTTAGGCATAAATATTTTAACAATTCTGGGTGATCTTATGAAAACAATTGCCTCTATTTTGGGACCTCTGGTTTCACAAATTCTCTCCATTTTTGGATACACAACTGGGTCCATTCTTAATAAAACAGCCGACGTTGTTGGTGATGTAGCAAAAACGGGAGTTGATATTGCAGAAGGGTCGGTGCAATCCGTCGGAACCATTTTGAAAGACGCAAGCAGAACCAATGTGGATTCCAGGGCCACACAGAGTTTAGACAATGTGCTCAATGTCAGCACGGCAGTTGAGCCCGGACAACCCGCACCCACCTCAGGAGATAACCCTATCCAAAAACCAATTAGTTCTGGTAAATCCGGATGGTGTTTGGTCGGCGAATATGAAGGGAAGCGCGGATGCATTTCCGTGAATGATTACGACAAGTGCTTGTCCGGACAGGTGTATCCCACTCAGGACCAATGTCGATTGCCCCCACCGGCCCCGCGTTAATTGCATTTTAAATAAAAAAATATAAACACTTATTTATTTAAAATTTATAAAGATGAAATACAATATTTACGTTTATGAATTGGAAAATGGTAATCATCTCCTTTACCCCAAAATTGCTATGGACAACAATGATTTTGGAATCAACGAATGCGCATTTGTCTACCAGGAAATTGTTCGAAAAAATCCAATTGTCCGCGTTATTCATATTCAGGAAGACGTTGAGCATTGGCAGATTGATGCTTACGTCCATACACATATGCGGAAACACGGCATAAAGAACGTGCGCGGGGGCAGATACAACACTTTAGAATTGTCCGAATCCACTAAATCCGAAATTTCAGAAGCCATCAAGTTTTTTTCATACGGACTGGATGAACAAAAACAGCGCGTTTATCAATATTATGATTGCAGAGAAAGTATCCAGGAAGGAATCGACTTTTATCGGGGTCGCGTCGAGTTATATGAACAACTCGATGCAGAGAGAAAAAAATCCGAAATTGACAGAACCATTGGATATGACTTGAATTGGTTGAAGCGGATGGTAGAGAAAGGGACAAAGATTTTTGAAATAAAATCGCAATACGAAACACTATTGAAGAAGCTTTCGGTCGTCTATGAACAATATTTGAATTCAGATGAATATGCTCAAGACAAAATCGACAGCATACATAAATTGTACAATGATTGTGCAAAGTGCAAGATTTTTTTCCAGAATCCATGCACATTTTTTGATTGCCGGGTTATCCAGGAAGAACGCGACCACAATAAATATAACTACGATGCCGATGTGCAACTCAAATGCGTACTCTCTGTTTTTGAACTGGCAATTTATTCGTTGATCAACCGAGAAGACGAGTTGATTTTTGAAATGAACTTCATTGGCATAAAAGAAATCAAAGACAAACTATTTATCCTTGAGTACCAATTAAATTAAAAGTGGAAATTGGGTCCAAAGAGGGAGGGTATGAAAACTTCAAGCCCGACTCAAATAATTTTGCGGAATTGGATGCGCGGTTTGTTTTCAGGTAAAGAGAGAAATTGTCTATTTTATCAATCATATAACTTGGAATATATTCAACATAAAAATCATACGTGTTTTTATTGTACGTGCTTAATAATATATTTGAAAATGTAATGTTTCCAATATAAATATCCCCGCTGAACTGGTTTGCCGTTGTGCGCGTCAAAACATATCCGGAAATATCGGTTAAAAACCCTGGCGAATAAGTGATGGTGGGGGATTGCGACAACTGCACGGGTTGCCCACCATACAAAACGGTTAAGCTCAAGTTTGAAGTAGGAATACTCAACTTATATATGCCACTTGCGTCCGGACCGATGTTACTATTGTTGTAACCAGTTATATTGAAACTCACCGACGTGGTGAATGAGAAACGATATAGATTACTGTCGATTCCGGGCTGAATATTCAACGTAAATATTTTCAAATTATTGTTGTCATCAATTACGTCCGTATCATAATTGGTGAGCCACATGTATTCACTCTCTGTATTTTTGGTGCCGTATGCTTGTTGTTGCGAATTATAATTATAAAGAACAACCGATGGGTCATACACCAGATACATTGCAGGGCCGGGCACGTCAGACGCGGTGGTCAAAGTAGGAATCAAAATATCACTTGGACACAATTGTTCGGTGCCATCTTGCACGGCTTTCAAAAAATAATTGGAAAATGTGCGGCGTTGGAGAGAACCCTTTACCGCAGTTACGAATGATTGTTTTTTGGAGGATTTGCCATTGGAGGATTTATTGTATTGCAGGATTTCTGCCTTGCGACGCATATCCAATTGGGCTTGAGTATAGCCGAGAGAATATGGATTGATGGGGGTATATCGTACTCCAGGTTGGTTAAACACGAGTGAATTTCGAATATTTTGAACGGTTGTGCAAACGGTGTTGTCAGACATTATTTAATATATCAAATGAATATATTTAAGGGAAACCTACGGTTCCCCCTTAAGAGAACCTACGGTTCTCCTATGACCTCTCCCTTAAAGAAGGGGTATTATCAAAAGGCGTAAAAGAAGCGAAGCTTCTCTGAACACCTTGGTTTCCTGTAAGGAGGGATCAAAAGGAAGGATCAAAAGGAAGGATCAAAAGGAAGGATCAAAAGGAAGGATCAAAAGGAAGGATCAAAAGGCGTAAGAGAAGCGAAGCTTCTCTGAATACCTTGGTTTCCTTTAAAGGAAGGATCAAAAGGAAGGATCAAAAGGCGTAAAAGAAGCGAAGCTTCTCTGAATACCTTGGTTTCCTTTAAGGAAGGATCAAAAGGAAGGATCAAAAGGAAGGATCAAAAGGAAGGATCAAAAGGAAGGATCAAAAGGAAACCTTGGTTTCCTTTATTGGGTTGCCTTGTACCACAAATGCGACAAATAAGTTGCGTCTGTAGTTGTCTTGCTCGCCGAACTCGAACTTGTAGATAGATTTGGCCCCCATCCAACAATGCCATTAATTTCAAAAACATTC
>Ga0247722_10000620_pt1 | contig 21108 bp, 17 predicted proteins | sample MSEWelMarce3H_FC_FD_189094 | JGI IMG/M metagenome (GOLD analysis project Ga0247722, IMG submission 189094) | Subsurface sediment microbial communities from gas well in West Virginia, United States - MSEEL Well Study Marcellus 3H_FC | ecosystem: Environmental > Terrestrial > Deep subsurface >... | reverse complement strand
AATTCATGCCAATTTATTAGATGCGATTATTCAAAGTACCGAGCAAGCCAATAATATGTATTATCGGCCAGATTGGGAGCCAGGTTTAACCTTTTTATTGTTGATTATTAGCGGCTTAGCTTTTGTGATGATTCTGCCACGTTTAGAACCAGCCTATATGCTTGCAGTCGCAGGAGCATGGTTGATGCTCTTAGTGTTAAGTAATTTAGTGGCATGGAAGGTTGGCCATTTTGATTTTCCTTTAGCGATTTTAGTGTTATCAACTTTTAGTATTGCCATTTTAAATATCGGTTTTGGCTTTTTACGCACCAACAATCAAAAGCGTGAATTGAAAATGCTTTTTGGCCAATATGTACCGCCTGCTCATGTGGAAAGAATGTTGGAAAATCATCATTTAGCAGGTTTGGATGGTGAGTCACGCCATATGACGGTCTTATTTTCGGATATTCGAGGTTTTACAACGATTTCCGAAGGCTTAAAGGCGACTAAACTGAAACAAATGCTCAATGAGTTTTTTACCCCCATTACAGGCATTATTTTTCAACATAATGGCACGATTGATAAATATGTGGGTGATATGGTGATGGCTTTTTGGAATGCGCCACTCTTAGATGCCGATCATGCCGAACACGCGATTGATGCCGCGCTAAACATGTTAGCTAAAGTAGATGAATTAAAACCCCTGTTTGTTGCTAAAGGTTTACCCGAAATTGAGGTAGGTATTGGTATCAATACGGGTTTTATGAATGTGGGTGACATGGGTTCGATGTATAGACGTACTTACACGGTATTAGGCGATGCCGTTAACTTAGGTTCGCGTTTAGAAAGTTTGACCAAGTTTTATGGTGTTAAATTGTTGATAGGTGAAGGTACTTACGATTTAGCCCCTCAGTTTTTGTACCGCACTGTCGATAAAATTATTGTTAAAGGCAAACGTGAACCTGTCCGCGTGTTTGAGCCTGTGTGTCGCTTAGAGGATGCTAGTGAAAGCCGTATTCAACGAGTTGAGCAATATAACCATGCCTTAGAGCATTATTATAGCCGTGAGTGGGATGCTGCCGAAAAAATCTTACGGCAATTACATAAAGGCGATCCTGAACGTAAACTCTATAATATGTATTTAGAACGGATTGACGAGTTGCGTTATGAAGTATTGCCTGATGATTGGATGGGTGTGTTTGAACATCGGAGTAAATAAACAGAATGCCCTAATTTCGGTGAAATGTGTAAGTTCTAAAACTGCTGTCGATAGTCTTTGGGACTCACATTAAACCAGCGTTTAAACGCACGGCGAAAATTAGCACTGTCATGGTAGTTTAGTAGGGAGGCAATGGCTTCTACCGACATTTGACTGTCACGCAAATAGTGACTGGCTTGTTCGGATAGCAGTTTTTCACGAATATCCTTATAGCTACTGCCTTCTTTTTCTAAGCGGCGTGCAAGCGTGCGTTTACTAATAAAAAGTGCGGCAGCAGCATCTTCTTCACCGAGTGTGCCTAGGGGTTGCGATAGCATCATTTTTTGTAATTGGTAGGTGGTGCTACATTTGTGCGACTTTAATTGTGACAACATGATTTCACATTGTTTCATCGCTAAAACATAGTTTTCATGGTTTGCTGAGACATTGGCAATATGACAAATGTCTAAAGGGATTTTGATACTTGAATGTGACGCAGAAAATTGATAACTCCCCGCAAAATAATCGCTATACACATGGCTGTAGCTAGGTTTAGCAAAGCTAAAATCAATATGAGCCTCAGTTAAGGGACGGCCAATAATAAACTCGGCACACGCGACAAATACCATTAAACAACATTCTAATAGGCTGCGATAAACATCAGCATTTAATACCACGTCAAATTTAATCTCAGATTCAACCCAATTTTGCGTAGTTTGAAAATTTAAGCGCGCAAAGCTCATTCTCGTTGGCACAAAATTCTGAAAGGCTTGTAAAGCCATCATCAAATTAGGACTGCTATTGACCAAAAAACCCATTGCCCCATGTGTGGCAGGTGTTAAGTGACGGCCTAAACGTAAACCAAAATCTTGATGAGGTGACAGTTGTAGCGCGTTATTAATAATTTGAATTTGCTGTCGTGTAGTAAGCAAAATGTCTTCTTGCAAAAACTGCTCAGGACTCAATTGGGTAAATTTTAATAATTTAGGCAAGTCTCGAATTTGTAAACCTAGCTCACGACCAATAATACGTGAGTAGTTTGATGGAATATTTGCCGCATCCTCATTAATTAACGGATATCCCGTCACGCTCGCATTATTCACGATAATCACTCTTGTTAGTTCATTATTGAAAAACGTACATTAATGTGCAATAGCTGAAATAAATTTATCAAAGTGTCTTTTAATGACCTCTATTTGTCAAGAAATGACCTGTCATGACGATTGGTATCATCCTATTCTAAGATGACTAAGTTGCACGCTGATATTTCTAAAAATCATTAGTGTGTTCAATCCAACACTGGAGATAGATTCATGGGCAATATTACGTTTGTAGAGCATGATGGCAAACAACATCAGGTTGAGCTTGAAGTGGGCAAGTCCCTGATGCAGATAGCGATGGATAATGGCGTGCCAGGTATTGATGCCGATTGTGGTGGCGCGTGCGCCTGTGGAACGTGTCATGTCATTGTTGATAAAGAATGGATAAAAGCGGCGGGTAGCATCAATCCCGATGAGTTACAAATGCTAGAAATGACCCCCGAAAAAACGCCAACTTCGCGCCTTTCTTGCCAAATTAAAGCATCTGATGCCATGAATGGCATGATCGTACATTTGCCAGAATTTCAAATGTGATGCAAAAAGCATCAATATAACAAGCAATTACTTGATAAAAGTAATTGAAAAAATGTCTAGATGATTCGGTGAAAATTATGAGCCTCTTAACATCTGCTATTGAAAAAGCATCTTCGGTTATTACCGAGCTAGAAAAAGTACCTGCCATTGAAAAAGCGTCTCACTTTGTGGTCGAAAAAGTATCGGCGAATGTGCCTATTCCTATGCTAGTTAAAGGCGTACAGATTTTTCAAACGGTAAAACATAAGGTATTGCAAACTAAGCCCTTTGACGAGTTTATTGAACAGCCGATTCCCGATGTATCAACCCTAAAGTTGGAAGATATTGATGTCAGTAATCCGTTTTTATATCGCCAACATCAAGTCAATCCCTACTTTAAGCGTTTGCGTGATGAGTGTCCTGTTCACTATCAAAAAAATAGTCCATTTGGGGCATTTTGGTCGGTGACTCGTTACGAAGATATTGTTTTTGTTGATAAAAACCATGACTTATTTTCTGCCGAACCTGCGATTATTATTGGTCAAACACCCGAAGGTTTACCCGCAGAAATGTTTATTGCCATGGATCCACCCAAGCATGATAAACAGCGTCAGGCCGTTCAAGATGTAGTTGCGCCTAAAAACTTAAAAGAATTAGAAGGTTTGATACGCTCGCGCACCCAAGAGGTTTTAGACGCATTGCCCGTCAACACGCCTTTTGATTGGGTAGAAAATGTCTCTATTGAGCTGACAACGCGTATGTTAGCGACATTATTTGATTTCTCTTACGAACAACGCCATCAGCTCGTTTATTGGTCGGACATTATTGCGGGTAGTCCACAAGCAACAGGTGGGCCGGGTAGTAGCAATGATGAGTTTTATAACGCCGCTTTTGAGATGACCAAACAATTTTCCGAGCTTTGGTATAAAAAAGCCGCGCAAAAAGCAGCAGGCGTACCGATGGGCTACGATGTGATGAGTATGCTGGTTTATTCTAAAGATACCGAAGACTTGATTAAAAAGCCGATGGAGTTTATGGGTAATCTGGCTTTGTTAATTGTTGGTGGTAATGACACTACGCGTAACTCCATGTCTGGCGGTGTCTATGCCTTGAATTTATTCCCTAATGAATTTACTAAGCTCAAAAATAACCCAAGCGTCATTCCTAATATGGTGTCGGAAATTATTCGTTGGCAAACGCCATTGGCCTATATGCGCCGTATTGCCAAGCAAGATGTTGAGCTTAATGGCCAACTGATTAAAAAGGGCGATAAAGTGGTGATGTGGTATGTCTCAGGTAATCGTGACGAACGCGCCATTGAAAACCCTGATGATTTTATTGTTGACCGTAAAGGTGCGCGTAATCATTTGTCCTTTGGTTTTGGCGTGCATCGTTGTATGGGTAATCGTTTAGCTGAATTGCAATTGCGTATCTTGTGGGAAGAGTTGTTAGCACGTTTTGACAATATCGAAGTATTAAGTGAGCCTGAAATTGTTCAGTCTAACTTTGTCAGAGGCTACGCCAAGATGATGGTAAAACTTACCGCTAAAGCGTAAATGTACACGCTACATAATCTCAGTAAACGAATGTTATGTAGCGTTGTATCTGTTATGTGGGAAATTTTATTATCAATTAAACTGGTATCTCTATGATTCAGTGTCTCGGTATTGAACGCAAACACCCATTACCAACGTCTATCTATGAGGTTTTTGGTGATTGCCAACGTCGTTATTGTCGTATTGTTCTAAAATTGATGCTTATTTTGTGGACTGTAAGTGTTTATGCTTCAACGGAAGATCTTGATTTTCTTCAGGGTAAAGTGCAAAAAGATGTGTGGATACAATCCAAACATGATAAACGACGCGGTATTCAAGCATGGTATAAGCAAGAAGAAGGAAAGCATACCCGCACATTCAAGATAGAAGCTACTATCAAGGCACCCATGGAGCAAACCGCAATGGCTTTGGTGGGTGGAGATAGCTGGCAGCGATGGTTTTGGGAGTGTGTGGAGTCAAAACTACTCAAAAAAGTGTCTTCGAGAGAGTCTCTTTTTTATTTAAAAGTGAATGTTCCAAGACCGTTTCCAGATAGAGATACCGTATTACGCGCATTGATTGAGCCATATTCAAAACAAACAGGCAAGTTGGTACTCCGTTTTAATGCAATCCCTGACTATATTCCCAAAACACAGGGGGTGGTTCGCGCACAGGACTTTACGTTTAAAATTGAAATCACGCCACTGACTGACGCATCAATTAAGCTTGACTTAGAAGGTTATGTAAATCCAGGTGAAGATTTACCTGCGTGGGCTGTGAATTTTATGATGCGTAATGCCCCATATAGCTCAATACTGGGCTTGGAGCGTTATGTTAGGATTCATGGGCCTGATGATAATATTCAGTTTGATTTTAAATAAGCGTTGAGAGAGTCAATAAACATCAGGTTTAACATGAGTAAAAGACGATCAATGCCTTTTAGCTAGGTTTAGATAATACAGGATAACTCCCTATGACCAATAAAATCGCCATTATTATCGGTGCAAGCCATGCGGCAGCGCAACTGACAACCAGTTTGCGTCAAGAAGGTTGGGATGGTGATATTTTAGTCATCGGTGACGAGCCGTATCTGCCTTATCATCGCCCACCTTTGTCTAAAACATTTTTGTCGGGTGAAAAAACAGTTGATGATTTATTGATTCGTCCTGCGGCATTTTATGAAAAAAATAACATCCAGTTTAAACAAGGTCGCGTAATAGCCATTAACCGAACGCAACAAACACTTACCCTGAGCGATGGCACGCAACTCGCTTATGACAAACTTGCTTTGTGTATGGGCGCGCGCGTCAGAAAAGCCGCTATTGTCGGTGAAGAACTTTCGAGCGTGTATTATTTACGAAACATTGCCGATGTGAAAGGTATTCAACCCTATGTGGCCAAAGATAAACGTGCCGTGATTATTGGTGGCGGTTATATTGGTTTAGAAACGGCTGCTGCGTTGAAAAAGCAGGGTATGGATGTTGTTGTATTAGAAATGGCTGACAGAATTTTGCAACGTGTCACCGCGCCTGAGCTATCTGAGTTTTATAGCCGCATTCACCGTGAAGAAGGTGTACAAATTCATACAGGTATCTCGGTTAAGGCAATTACTGGCGACGGACGTGCAGAAAAAGTTCTGTGTGCCAATGGTGTAGAGTTTCCTGCGGATTTAGTGATTATTGGCGTAGGTGTGTTACCCAATGTTGAATTGGCACAGGAAGCAGGCATTGAAGTCGATAACGGTATTATTGTTGATGAATTTGGTCAAACCAATGATGCCAATATTGTTGCGGCAGGGGACTGTGCTAATCACTTTAATAGCATTTATGGTCGTAGAATGCGTTTGGAGTCTGTGCCTAATGCCAGTGACCAAGCTAAGTCAGCCGCTGCTGCGATGTGTGGAATCTATAAGCCTTACAAAAGCTTGCCGTGGTTTTGGTCTGACCAATACGATCTAAAATTACAAATCGCTGGCTTAAGCCAAGGTTATGATCAGGTTGTGGTTCGTGGCGATAAGCTGAATAGTCGTAGTTTTGCTGCTTTTTATTTTAAAGAGGGGCGTTTGATTGCCGCTGACTGTATTAACCGACCACAAGAATTTATGCTCAGTAAAAAAATTATCGCGGAAGGTATTGTGATTGAGCCAAGCAGATTGACTGACGAATCTATTGCTGTTAAAGAGCTAGTTTAGTTGTAAGGTGGGTTATTGAACCCACCTTAATAACAACCCTTACTTCATAAATCGCGTACCCATTGACACAATTTTTTGATAGCCTGTTGGTAATAAACGCTGCATGGTGTCAACCACGTAAGCATCGCTGCCAATTAGCACTCGCCGTGAATCTTTTTGTACCGCATTTAAAATGACTTTGGCAGCTTCATCGGGTGTGGTTCTAAACAGCTTTTCAAAGTTTTTGGTGCTAGTTGCGGGGTCTAATCCTATACTTTTGATGCTGTCGTTCATTTTGGCAGCCTTAGCAATATTGGTTTTAATGCCACCAGGATGAACACAAGTCACACTAACAGGCGCGTTTTCGATGTCTAATTCTTGGCGTAAGGCTTCGGTAAAGCCACGCACCGCAAATTTACTGGCGTTATAAGCACTTTGAGAGGGTTGAGCGCAAAGACCAAAAATACTTGAAACATTAATAATGTGGCCATCGCCCGAGGCTTTTAAGTACGGTAAAAAGGCTTTAGTGCCGTAAACCACGCCCCAAAAGTTAATGTTCATTACCCAAGCTAATTCGTCATAACTCATGCCTTCAACCGTGCTACCCAAAGCAACCCCTGCATTGTTAAAAATTAAATTAACTTTGCCGTGGTCACGAACTACACTATCAGCCCACGCATGAACACCGTCTTTATTGGCGACATCTAATTTTTGGCTAGTGACTTTGACACCAAAAGCCTGAGCTTGCGTGACTGTTTCCGCTAAACCAAGTTCGTTAACATCGCTTAAAGCTAAATGACAGCCGTGTTGAGCCAAATTAAGTGCTAAAGCACGACCAATACCTGAGCCTGCACCTGTAATAGCGGCGACTTTGTTGGCAAATGATTTCATGGTGTTTTCCTAAATCTGAAAATGGTTAGTATTATTCCCTCTCCCATTGGGAGAGGGTTAGGGTGAGGGATTCTTAATGCTCAACCGCATAGTTTTGGGCATCAAAAGTTGCCGTTTTACGTCTAAAATCAAAGGTAAAACCAGGCCATAACGTGGTGTTTTTGCCATCCGCATTGACATACCAACTCTTACAGCCCGTACTCCACACTGCATTACCTAGCTTTTTTTGCAAATCAGTATTAAAGCTGTCTTGGGCTTCGGCATGAACATCTACTTCTTTCCAACCATGTTGCTGCATTTGTTTGAGGCAATCCATAACATAGGCAATTTGTGATTCAATCATAAACACCATTGAGCTATGGCCTAAGCCTGTATTGGGTCCCATCAACATAAAAAAGTTAGGAAAGCCATTCACGGCACTGCCTAAATAGGCTTGCGCGCCTTGTTGCCATGTATCAATTAAGTCAACGCCATTTTTGCCAAACACCGCACCACGCGGAATCGGGTCTTGAGCTTTAAAACCTGTCCCATAAATAATGGCATCAATTGGTCGTTCAACACCATCATCACCAACAATACTATGGGCGCGTACTTCTTTAATGCCGTGACTAATCACATCTACATTAGGCTGTGCTAAAGAAGGCAAATAATCATTAGAAATCAAGACACGTTTACAACCAAAGGCATAATCAGGTGTGACTTTCTTGCGTAACACGGGGTCTTTAATCGCTTGACGAATATGACGGCGGGCTTGTAATTCGGGCAGTTTCATGACGCGTGGATTTAACACAAAACCTAAAACACGGCTTTCGAGTTGCAAATAAATGGCATTACGAATTGCTTCTTGGCTTTTGGGGGCAAACTTAAACAAGGTGCGCTCTGCTGAGGTAATGGCGCGGTCGGGCTTGGGCATAATCCACGGTGGTGTACGTTGATATAAGTCCAAATGAGCCACTTTAGGCACAATTTGTGGCACAAACTGAATCGCACTTGCACCTGTCCCAATCACGGCAACACGTTTGCCTTCAAGGGGATAGTCGTGCTGCCAATCTTGGGAGTGAAATGCTGTGCCTTTAAAGTTTTCAATGCCTTTAAGGTTAGGATAGGCAGGGGTACTTAAACCACCCATGCCTGAAACCACCATACGGGCAGTGAGTGTTTTACCTGCGGCAGTTTCTAAACGCCACAGTTTATGTTTTTGGTCGTAAATGGCTTTTTTAACTTCTTGACCAAATTGTAAATGCGCCATTAAGCCGTATTTACGTGCACAGTGTTGTAAGTATTTTTTGATTTCTGGCTGAGGGGCATACATTCGTGTCCAATTAGGATTGGGTTCAAAAGAAAACGAATATAAATGTGATTGCACATCACAGGCACAACCAGGGTAATGATTGTCGCGCCATGTACCACCCACATCTTGGGCTTTTTCTAGTATTGCAAAATCGTTAATACCCGCTTTTTTGAGCGCAATACCCATGCCGAGGCCAGAAAAGCCTGTACCTACAACAATCACTTGATAATCAGGAGTTATCTTTTTCATTTACTTAATACCAACTCGGTTGTTATAACTTACGCGGTGATTGTTTATTTGCTCATAGTAAATGCCTATTGGTCATTTACTGCTTTCAAAACACAATCATTGCCAAGCAATGCGTAAGTTGTGGACAATGTGTGTTGTCAACTTTATAATTGACAACAAGCGATGTCAACATCTGAAATCGAAAAAAGTGAGTTATTTTACAAAATGACTGAATCATTAGCCGATGACAAAGACTTGTCAGATAAAAAACGCCGTAGTTTTCGTGGTGTCAGTGCCGAGCAACGGCAGGCAGAGCGTTATCAAAAATTGATGGAAGCAGGGCTGCAATGTTTTGGCTCGCATGGCTTTTATAAAGTGACGGTGCGAGAGATTTGTGCCGAGGCCAAATTAACCGAGCGTTATTTTTATGAGTCGTTTAAAAATACTGAGGCATTGTTGGTGGCGGTGTATCAGCGATTGATTCATGGTATGCAGCAAGTGATTATTAGTTCTATTTTGGTAGAAGAAAATAAAGAACCGAAACATTTAATTAGGTTAGGACTGACGGTATTTTTGCGTTATGTATCAAATGACCCACGTATTGCGCGGATTTTGTTTATTGATATTCCGCATGTGCGTTTTGAAAACAAAGCCTTAATTATGGATACCATGAGTACCTTTGATACCATGCTCCAACAGTTTGGCCGTATTTTATTTCCGAACTTTCTCGAACAGGCAGTTAGTGTCGATTTGGTAACGACTGGCTTAAACGGAGCCAATGTGCATATTGTGATGCGTTGGGTGCATAGTAATTTTAGTTATCCTTTTGAGGAAGTTTTGGAGAGTTGTTACACCTTGTTTGCGGCAATGGCGGAGTATTTGGAAAACAGGACTGACGCATTGCACCGCAATTAGCGCGTTTTGCGAGCATAAAACCGTTGAAAACGGTTGAAATGTAAGCAAATAAGCGATAACCGCGTAAGTCCTAAGATGTTAAGCTCTCACCGAGCGTAGTTGCAGTATTATGGGTGGGCGTAATGCCATACTGTTGTTGTAAATAATCTTGTGCGGCGCGGTCATGGCCAAAATCAATGGTTTCGTCCAGCGTTTTAATCGCAGGAATAGTAATCGCACAGCAATGACCTTGTACTTTAAAATCATCTTCGGAGAGTTGGCCTGTGTGGTTCATGTAGATTGTCCTTGCCAATGACAGACTTGGCTAATTTTGCTTTTGATTTGTTCAAATAAAAAAGGCTTAGACAAAAAATCATTCATGCCGATTTTAAAACTATGTTCACGGTCGCTTTCAAAGGCATTAGCGGTCAGAGCGATAATATATGGTTGTTGACTTAGTGTCATTTGTCGAATTTGTTGGGTGGCTGTCAAACCATCCATCTCGGGCATTTGAATATCCATAAAAATAATATCAAAAGTCTTGTGTTGTACTTGCAGTAGGGCTTCTTTGCCATTACTTGCCACCTCAGCTTTGATATTTAACTTGGCTAAAAATTTGAGCATAATCAATTGATTGACCACATTGTCATCTACAATCAATACTTTAGGCATATTCTGTGTGGCTAATTGTCGTTCGGGGTTAATGTGCGTTTCATCAACAGAATGCCCTATGCCTAATAGCACATTAAAACGAAAACTTGTACCTTTACCTAGTTCACTAAACACATCAATAGAGCCAGACATCGCTTCTACCAAGCGTTTGCAAATGGCTAAACCTAAACCACTACCACCATATTGACGAGTTGTTGATGAGTCAACTTGTGAAAATACTTGAAATAGTCGATGTTGCCGCTCTTTAGCAATACCAATGCCTGTATCGCTAATTTCTACCTTGAGTCTAAAGGTGTGGTCATCCATCGTTTGTGCTTGAGCCGAGACATGAATCCCTCCTTGATGGGTAAATTTAAGGGCATTACTCATTAAATTAGATAGAATTTGGGTGAGACGCAAATGGTCACCGAGCGCAATAGGGGGCAGTGTATCGTCCCAATCATAAGATAGGCTCAATTGTTTTTTGTCAATAAGCGGCTTAAATAAGGTGCTAACACTACTTAGCACTTGTGTTAATAAAAAAGGATGATGTTCTAATTCGAGTTTGCCTGCTTCAATTTTAGACAAATCTAAAATATCGTTAATCAAAGAGAGCAGGCTATCGCTACTGCTACGAATTGCGCGTAAATAACTTTCTTGCTCGGCATTTAAATGACTCATATCCAATAATTGCGCCATGCCAATAATGCCATTAACGGGTGTACGAATTTCGTGGCTCATCATTGCCAAAAACTCGCTTTTGGCTAAAGTTGCCGCATTAGCTTGCTCTAGTGCATTTTGTAATTGCTGGGTGCGTTGTAAAACTTTGGCTTCTAATTCAGCCGTTAAGGACTGTAATTGCTGATTAGAGCGTTGGAGTTCTAAGGTTTTTTCTGCTAATAATGTCTCAGCTTGTTTGCGTTCGGTGATGTCTTGAATAAAACCTGCAAATAAAGATTGGCCGTTGATGATGGCATGACTAAAAGAAATTTCAATCGGAAACTCATGGCCAGCTTTGTGTAAACCCATACTTTGTACATTATGCCAATGAATAGTTTTGTATTGACTGTACAAATAATCATTAAAGCCTCGTTGATGGGCAAAACGCAGATACTCGGGTTGTAATAAAGCAATATCTTGATTGACGACTTCGGCTATTTGATATCCAAAAACATGAAATATCGCAGGATTGGTATGTCGAATCATACCTTGCTCATCCAGAATCAACACCACATCTGCCGCCGTATTCCATAAGGCTCTAAAGCGTTCTTGGCTTAAACGTAAGGCTTGTTCGGTGGCGGTAATTTTTTCTAGTTGCTGCTGTAAGGCCAATTGGGCTTGTTTGTGGGCGGTAACATCACGAATGCAGGCTTGTACCACTAATTGACCAGCAATGGTTAATACCGTCAAGGTAATGCTACATAAAATCAACTCCCCATTGAGGCGTTGATGTTGCCATTCAAAGACATGAGAACCTTGTTGAATGGCAATTTGTGCCATTGCAAAAGCCTTAGTTTTGGATAATTGACCATCGGGTTGATATGCGGGCGACAAATCAATCACGCTTAGTTGTAAAAGCTGTGTTTCAGAATTAATGCCAAATAAATTCAAAGCGGCTTGATTGTATGTGGTAAATCGAAAACCTTTTTCTAGGTCATAGGCATGACTGGTTACTAAAGCGTCTCGACTATGGCTAAATAACAGCCGATGACGTTCTTCACTTTCACGTAAGCGAGTATCCGCTTGTTTATGTTCAATAGCCAAGGCCGCCAATTGAGCGGCATTAACAATAGTGGTAATTTCGTCATCGCTCGGGTGGTGAATCCCCTGATGATACATCGCAAAAGTACCTAGCACTTGCTGAGAGAGGTTTAAAATCGGTTCAGACCAACACGAGCCTAGATTGGCTTGTGCGGCAAGGTGTTTGTAATCTGCCCATAAAGGGTCATGGGCAATATCGCTCACAATGACCCGCTGTTTAAGATAGGCGGCTGTGCCACAAGAGCCTGCTGTTGCACCAATTGATACGCCTTCAATGGCTTGCGTGTAAAAAGGCGGCAATGAAGGCGCGGCACCCACCGTCAAATATTGAGTATCAGGTGTTAATAACAGAATTGAACATAAAATATCGGGATGTGTTTTTTCGACATATAGAACAATGGTTTCAAGGATTTGTGCTAATGATGCACCCGTCATCATTAAAGAGAAGGTTTGACTGTGGGCAGTATCTCGATTGAGATGTTTGAGTTTGTTGTGTAAATGATTGAGGCGTGTGTTTTGTTGGTCGATAGTCTGTTGTAGCAAACGATTCTCGGCTTCAAGTGCCAATATCTTTGATTGTTGCTTATTAGTTTGTTGTTGTTTGATGGTGGTCATACTAGCCCAGCGTAAATAAAATTATTAATTAAAGATTATACCTTAGTCCAGCACTTGGCCAATAAAAAGCGACCTTTTACAGTCGCTTTTGTTGCACAGCATGACGAGATTTAATGTTGCGCTTCTTTTGCCAAAATTTCGGCTACTGTTAAAGCGGTCATATTGACAATACGGCGTACAGTGGCCGAAGGTGTTAAAATGTGTACAGGCTTGGCCGCCCCCAATAAAATTGGGCCAATTGTTACATCATTACCAGAGGCTGTTTTTAATAGATTAAAAGCAATGTTAGCGGCATCTAAAGTGGGCATGATTAACAGGTTGGCATTGCCTGTTAAATGCGAGTTGGGGAAGGTGGCTTGACGAATTTCTTCGTTTAAGGCCGCATCACCGTGCATTTCACCATCGACTTCTAATTCAGGGGTATTTGCGCGAATTAAAGAATAAGCCTGACGCATTTTAATCGCGCTGGCGGTGTTTTCTGTCCCAAAATTAGAATGCGACAATAAAGCGGCTTTGGGGATAATCCCAAAACGGCGCACTTCTTCGGCAGCTAACAAGGTCATTTCAGCAATTTGTTGGCTGCTTGGTTCGGGGTTGACGTAGGTGTCAGCAATAAACAAATTGCGGTCTTCCATCATTAACACATTCATGGCATAGAAGTTTTGGGCATTGGCATTTAAACCAATAATTTGCTCAACATAGTCTAAGTGCAAATGATAATGGCCAAATGTGCCACAAATCATGCCGTCAGCTTCGCCAAAATGCACCAACAACGCACCAATTAAGGTACTACGGCGGCGTACTTCACGCATCGCTAATTCAATTCCCAAACCACGCCGACACATTAAGTTATGGTAATGGCTCCAAAACTTTTCGTAGTGCGGTAAGTTGTCTTGGTCAATTAAGGTAAAGTCTTGCTCTGCACGAATGCGTAAGCCCAATTTTTCAATTTGGCTGTTGATAGTGGCGGCACGACCCACTAATAAGGGACGAGCCAAACCTTCATCAACAACAATTTGTACTGCACGTAATACACGCTCGTCTTCACCTTCACAAAACACAATTTTTTTATTAGGCGCGGCTTTGGCTTGCGCAAAAACAGGCTTCATAATAAAGGCTGAGTTATAGACAAACTCAGACAATTTTTGACGATAAGCACGAAAGTCGTTAATGGGACGGGTTGCAATTCCTGAATCCATGGCTGCTTTAGCAACCGCAGGTGCAATTTCCATAATCAAACGTTGGTCTAAGGCTTTAGGAATAATATATTCCGCACCAAAGCGGTTAGGTTCACCATAAGCAACTTCGTTACGCTCAATGTGCGCCATACGCGCAATGGCATAAACACTGGCAATTTTCATTGCTTCGTTAATGGTGGTTGCGCCAACGTCTAACGCGCCTCTAAAAATATAGGGAAAACATAAGGCATTGTTGACTTGGTTTGGATAATCGGAACGGCCTGTCGCAATAATGGCATCGTGACGAACGGCTTTGACTTTTTCAGGCATAATTTCGGGAGTAGGATTGGCCAAAGCAAAAATGATGGGATTAGCGGCCATGCATTGTACCATCTTGGGTGTAACAATCCCTGCGGTGGATAAGCCCAAAAACATATCGGCATTTACCATCACATCAGTCAAAGTACGCGCATTGGTTTCTTGAGCATATTTGGCTTTGCTTTCGTCCATATCGCGGCCATAGTGCAATACGCCTTTGGAATCAGCCACAAAAATATTATGCCGACTTGCACCTAAAGCACACAATAAATCTAAACAAGATAAAGCAGCTGCCCCTGCACCCGAGCAAACAATTTTAATGTCTTCGATTTTTTTGTTGACTAATTTAAGGGCGTTTAATAAACCTGCACCCACAATAATAGATGTACCGTGTTGGTCATCATGAAACACAGGGATTTTCATGCGTTCGCGGAGTTTCTTTTCGATATAAAAACACTCGGGGGCTTTAATATCTTCTAAGTTGATACCCCCAAAAGTAGGCTCTAAAGACGCAATAATCTCCACTAATTTGTCGGGGTCACGCTCATCAATTTCGATGTCAAATACGTCAACGCCTGCAAATTTTTTAAATAAAACGCCTTTACCTTCCATGACGGGTTTAGAAGCCAAAGGACCAATATCACCCAAGCCTAAAACCGCCGTGCCGTTACTAATCACCGCCACTAAATTGCCACGTGCGGTATAACGCGAGACCGCGCTGGGGTCTTTTTCGATTTCTAAACAGGGAGCTGCCACACCGGGTGAATAAGCCAAAGCCAAATCACGTTGATTGGTTAATTGTTTGCTGGGTGTGACCGAAATTTTGCCTGGATGTGGAAACTCATGATAATCCAAAGCTGCTTTACGAAATACCTCATCCATATTGTTCTCTTGCTAGTGCAAGCCTCTCATCAATAAATAAACACCTATAGCCATTAGCATAGGTTAAAAAAGGGGGTTACTATAACATTTTATGACTTACGCGGTTATCGCTGATTAGTTCACTAAATAATCATTTTTAACGATTATTAGCTCACAAAGCGCACGTCATAATTTTAGAAAGTTAAGTAGGGCGGTGGCCAAACTTAATCAGATACGGGGTCTTTCCCTTTTGGGGCAATCGTAACGATTGTAGTGTGATGCTGACTCTGTAAGGGTGGAAGAGTCTATGCTCAAACTAAAAGATAATGACAAGGGGTATTGAACGTAAAAATACTATGCTTCATGCGGCTTGGCAATAGACAAATGTTAAACGAGTTGAGCAAACAGCGATTGCCAAGTAAAAATCAGGTAATATCAAGGCTATTCTAAATAATGAGAGCATGACAGATTATGGAACAACGTCTCCCACTCAAAGCGCAAGCCTTATTAGATGCCCAAGTGGCCTACATCTTGAGTCGTTTGCAAGCGCAAGAATTGACCATTACGCTTGAAAATGAAATTGATATGATTTTGGCCAATGCCCCTAAGTTGACGCTGCACGATTGCGTTAATGCACAAATGATAAAAGAAACCGTCTATAACTATGCTATTGAATTAGATTTAGGTGCTGGAGTGTTTGAAATTATGGGTGATGTGGCGCGTAGTGTGCATAGTCATTCCGTTCATCAACAAACCACTTTAAATGATATTTTGCCAGACCGTCATTTTGAACAAATTTTGGATAAAGTGCTTGAGTTAAAAGACATCCGTGAATATTTATTACATGAGCTAGTGATTAACCCTGTGTATGCCGCTTTAGTGTCAGATGTCGTGTATTACGGCTTACGCGATTATTTGCTAGAGCAAAGTTTGGGCAGCAAAAAAAATGTCCAACGTGTTGGTGCATTGGTGTCGTGGGGGAAAGAGTTAATCACACGTCTGCCGCCCGAATTAGAACAAATGCTAGAGTTAAATTTGCGGCAATATATTCAAAAAAATATCAGTCGGATTTTGGCCGAAAGCCAAAGTTTTTTAGCCCATATTAATCCTGACAATCTGCGTAACAATATCTTAGATGTGTGGGATGACGTTAAACAACATCGGATTAGCACCTATCAACAATTAGTCAGTAGTTTAGATGTTGAAGAACTGATTGTTTTATCTTATGAGTTTTGGCGTGATTTTAGAAAAACCGATTATTTTAAAGTCTTGTTAGACGCGGGTATTGATGCCTTTTTTAGACTCTATGGCACAACAACCTTAGATGTGTTATTGGAAGAAGTGGGGGTCACACGGCAAATGTTAATTGCAGATGCCTTACGTTTTGCCCCACCTATTTTAAGCATGATGCACGAAAAAAACTTACTTGAGCCATTAGTTAGAGAACATTTAGCTCCGTTTTATGCGTCTGACATAGTACAACAGATTTTAAAAGACTAATGCACCGACAAATAAATCCACATAAAACAGGCGGCAGCAATAAAAATCACGCCACTGCTCAGCCACAAGCTGGTATGTGAGCGTGATGAAGAGGTTAAAGGTTGTAAATCGGGATTGGCTTGCTCATAGGCTTCGACCATCGCTTTGGCTTCTTTAAGGCTTAAAGCGGTTTCTTGACGCACAATTTTAATGGCTTCAATTTTATGGCCGAGTGCTAATGCGCCAATGGCAGAAAGTGGGATTTGTTGATGATAGTGTTTGTCCATGTCACATGCTCCTTTTGTTGCTCGCTACGTCAGTTCGCCTAAGCATTTGTATAAAGTTTGCACTAAAACTCAACATCAGTTGATGAAAATTGGTAAGTATAGGTTGCTCATCTGTACTTATCATATTAGCTTTTTGAGTGCTAAACGACAGCATTCGCTTGATTTTTTTTCGTCAAATAAGTCACATTATCACAATCAGGCTTGCCTATAGTCAGGCATTTAGGCACAGTAAGCACTCTCATTTTGACCGCTTAGGCTTTAAACACACATGGCCAAAAACAATAAACCGCTCCAAACTCTCAAAATCGCGTTTTTAGGTGGACGCGGTTGCGGCAAAACCACGTTGTTGGCGAGCTACTTAGGACACATGGCTAGTAGTCGTTGGCAAAAAGACCATCAATACTATTTAAGTACGCCCGATTCGAGCGACTCCAAACGCTTAAATGAATTATTTCAAGGCTTGTGTAATGGTTTTTTTCCCGAAGCCACCATCAAACGCGCAGCAGCATATCGTTTTCAAATGCACGTTGAACAATGTGAAGGTGTGCCATTAGAAATACAATGGTTAGATTATCCAGGTGAATGGTGGGAGCGTGAGCCTGCCGATGCCAAAGAAAAAAAACAACGTGACGAATGTTTAAAACGCATGGTGAATAGTCATGTCTGCTTTTTGGTGATAGATGGCGCGCAATTTCAACGGCATGGCGAAACCTATTTACGCGCCCATTTAGCGCACATGACCAATGAAATCGCTAATTTATTACGTCAAAATAATGCCGCAAAAAAGAAAAATAATCCTCTAAAAGAAATGGTGTGGGTGATGGCGTTAAGTAAAGCCGATATGCTCGAAACTAGTTTGACGGCGGCGGATTTTGCTGATTTTGTTAATCGTTATGCAGGCGACCAATTAGACACCTTGCGTCAGCGTCTAGGCGAGGCAGGTTGTCCTTCTTTTGGCATGAATTATTTGTTGTTTTCTTCGGTGTTGGGGACAGGCCAACGCATTATTGATATTAACAAAACCATTGGCTTGGATTTAATTGCGCCTCTGGCTTTGCGTACTATTTTAGAAAAAGAATTACAAAATATTGAAAAATCGGCCGTGTTAAAGCGCGTGTTTGCAGGCAGTGCTGACAGAGGAGCGCTACAGGCATTGTTTAATTTATTACGTCAGTTATTAGCCAAATGGCCAGACCGTTCGACTCGTGATGTGGGTGATTTATTGTTTACGAAAGCCGAAACGTGGGTCAGTGGCCGCGCCCAAGATTTGCAACAAGAAATGGATAGTCAACAACAACAAGGACAAGGTTTAAAAGCTGCCGAGTCTATTCTTAAAATTGCTCTGAGTAAGCCCGAAAATCGTAAGTATTTTTATGTGCCGTTATTGCGCGTGGGTACTAACCGCTAATCAGGAGCGAAAATGGATAGTTTAGTGATTGATACACAATTGGTATGGATGACCTGTGGTATAGATGCAGGTTATCAAATTTTGTTAGCACCGCCAGAGCTGGGTAAAACATGGGTTGATTTGTTAGAAGGGGCTTTTCCTAATTTTGAAGTGGGCGGACAGGTTTTAAAAACGGTAGAAATTAACTATGAGGGCGGTAAAGCCTTAGCGTTGGCTTTTTTTGACCCTGTGATGTGTGATGCCAGTTCTCGACCGATTAAACATTTTATGCTGTTATTAGGTATGAGTGATAGCGTATTTAAAAAAGCACCACAATTATTGATTACACCATTATTAAGCCAATTAAAGCCAGCCTTTGACGTAATCTGCCAAGCCTCGCGTTATAGCTCCGAGCAAGAAATTATGCGTTTGGCACAAACCAAACAAACCGAGCGTAATATTCGTTTGGAGTTTAGTTCTAAATTATCTACATTTAAGTTAGGTAATAAAAACAAACAGCCAACGGGTGTACAAAAAGCCATTTCTGCTAAAGAGCTGATTCAGCAAGTAGAACAAGGCAAACTTGAGGACGAAGCTTTAGCCATGCCTTTATGGTTAAAATGGGCGTTTGTGGTGGTGATTTTGTTGGCGGTGATAATGGGTTTGTGGGTGGGTTTGGTGTGATTTAACAGGTTATCATCATCAGTTTTAACGTTTGAAGTTGCTGTAAGAATTGCTGAAAACTAAATGAATGCTTTGCAATTAACGCCATATCTTTGCTCTTAATTTTTTGACTAAGATTATGATAATGACGATAGTCTTTTTTATAAGGAATATTTAGTTTATTGAGAGTTTGGTTCAGTGCATCTTCACAACCTGTAATCTTTTCGGTGATAGTAATCAATTAAGTGATTTGTGATAAAAAGCTAATGATAGCAATGGCTTCTAGGAAGAAATCACGTAAATATTATCATCACCATCTTTTCATGTTTAGGCTGTGTTTTTTGATAATGAATTAATAACCAGCACTCTAAGTAATGAATGCAAATACAAAAAATAATCTTTTGATGATATTTTTCAAAATTATCAGGATAACGCTGATTAATTTGAGTAATGAGTCGTTGTTTGACCAACTCATAAAACTGTGCTTGATTACTGTTGGCCAAAGAAATCGGATTAACATCGAAGTTTTTTCGTTCACAGACATCCGTTTCAATTTGCACAATTAAAACATCATGGTTATCAGCCGCGTTAATAAAATCGGTAGATTGCAAATATAGTAAAACTTGTTCCCAGCCACCAAATGAATTAATTGCTTGTTGCTTATCAGTTTCATCTAGCAAAGGCTGTAGTTGTTTAATATTGTCATCGTCAATATTTAAATACGTACACAGCAAATTCTCTAGAACAATATAATCTGTGACTCCCTCACAAATTAAACCTATTTTCATGGTGTTATCCCTAAAAGTTTTTTGGTAATCCGCCTATGTAGCCACGTAAAAAGGCTTCGGATAAACGAATAGGCTCACCTGTTGATGACTTGGGTTTATCTGCAAGCGTGAGTGCTTTAAAGCGTGTGTGACCTTGTTTGTTGCGTGAAGCTACCAAGATTTTTTGTTCTGCATCGCCCAAGTCAATACCATCTAAAATCGCAGGATTATGTGTGGTGACAAATACTTGCTTATCGTATTTTTTGGCTAATTCGACTAATTTTTTGATAATCGCGGTGCATAATTTAGGGTTAAAGGAAGCATCAATATTATCAATGGCAAAAATTTTAGGGGTGTATTGTGAGCAAAAAAGAGCGGCATAAAACAAGACAAATAAAAAGCCTTCGTTAGCACTGCGTTGGTCAAATATTGTATGTAAGTATTTGTCTTTGATGGTTACTTTGTCTTCGAAGCTAGTTAAATCTTTGGGTACGTCAATTTGTTCAAACCAATCAAATAATTCAAGGCAAATTAATACATCTTGAAAAGCGGCAGCTTCACTTTCTTGCATCACTTTTAATAATTTTAATAAGCCTTCACCATTGATGCCTAATGGTTCAATTTGTCCTTCACGGTAAAAATTGCGTAGGGCAGTGTTTTCGGGGGAGTAGAGGAGAAATTTTGAAGTATCTAATTCTGTTTTGTTTTTAAATTTAATTCTAGAGTCTTTAAGCTCTTCAAACTTTTGGTCAATATATTTTTCTAATATTTGAATTTCTTCTTTAGTATCACGATATTTAGTTTTAAGCGCATATAAAGGATTAAATATGTTAATTCCTTTTAATAATATTTCATTCTTTTCATTAGATTCTTCCATAGCTTTTTGTAAATCTTTGATAATTATTTTTCTCTGATCTATTTGTGAAATTATCTGATTTTTAAAATCCTTATTTAAGATTGATATTTTACAAGTAGTATCGAATGTTTGAAATGGGTTTATTGATTGTTGTATTTCATATGTTGTACTAACGGTTTTTGTTTTAAGATTTATTATTATATGAGTTATTTCGTTATTAAATGAAGACAACATTCTAGCGTACTCAACCGCTCTAACTCCTCTCGACACCAAAAACTCATTATCCAACTTATCCGCCTCTGCCGCGCCAAATAACACCAAAGCCTCTAAAAAATTGCTTTTACCTGCGCCATTTTCACGGCTTTGTTGCACAAATGGCAGTGAGTTGAGCAATTCTGTAAAATAGTGAGATGACGACTAATAGCCCAGCGAAATATCGCACCACGAATTGGCCAACTTACAATGCTGCGTTGAAATCTCGCGGCT
>Ga0247722_10000619_pt1 | contig 21127 bp, 17 predicted proteins | sample MSEWelMarce3H_FC_FD_189094 | JGI IMG/M metagenome (GOLD analysis project Ga0247722, IMG submission 189094) | Subsurface sediment microbial communities from gas well in West Virginia, United States - MSEEL Well Study Marcellus 3H_FC | ecosystem: Environmental > Terrestrial > Deep subsurface >... | reverse complement strand
CACAAAAGTGCCTGTGTTGACTTTTCGACCACGGCCTATGTTACCGAAGTCAGTCGTGCGCGTACTTTTGGCTTTATGCGTGACATAGAGTATTTAACTTCATTAGGTTTAGCCAAAGGTGGTAGTTTAGACAACGCCATTGTGTTAAATGATGAAGGGGTGATGAATAAAGAAGGTTTACGTTACGAAGATGAATTTGTTCGACATAAAATGTTAGATGCGATTGGTGATTTATATATTTTAGGTTACGGTATTATTGGTGAGTTTCAAGGCTACAAATCGGGTCATGCACTCAACAATAAACTGCTTCGCGCCTTATTAGACCAGCCAGACGCATGGGAAATTGTGACATTTGATGACGAAGAATTAGCTCCTATTGCGTATATTCAGGCATTTCCTGCACAAGAAGTCCATTAAATCAAAGGGTTAAGTGAGCTATTTAATCTTTTGTCATCATATTGTCATTTGGTCGGATTGTTCGGCTATTATCTTGCCAAACGGCGAAAAGCTTCGCTAAGCTGTGGGTCGGCGAGTGATTCCGCTGTTTCTAATAATAATTTTTTAGTCTGTTCCGACAATGGCTTGACGGGTTCGTGTTGCGCGCGCGCTACTTGTAGCTGTTCGTCAAACAAAAATTGAATGCGTATCAGGTTGCCAAAAACTTTGTGTTGGCGTAGTTGTTGTAAGTATTGTATTTGGAGGTAACGTAGCTGTCCGAGTAGGGCTTGATTATGAGTTTGCAATGTTAATACGCCATTTACATAACAGGCAACATGACATTGTGTTTTCAGAGCAGGTAATAATTCGGCGACAATAGCGTTGAGTTTGCTTAAATAAAGCACTTGGGTATTAAGCGTTTTGAGTAGCGGTGAAGATAAAATTTCTTTGCTACGCGGAATGTGATGAATCATAAGACTTTACCTTAGCACTCGCGTGCGTGCGTCAGCTCTGACCTAACGGGGAATAGCCATTATAAAACTAAGCCAAACAGATTTGGCTTACGCAAGGCTACTCTGCGAATCGCTAACGTGCAAGCGCGCGTTAGTTAAAGTGCAAAATTTAGCGTTTTTCGAAATGATGTTATTGAGTTTTATTGTCTCTATATCATCTGTATCAACTTGTTTTAAAAAGTTGATGGTAAACGCTAATCAAGCAGGAGATAAACAGCGTGAAATTTCCTTTATGGCGACGTTATGCCATGCGACCTTTGATGTTGCGTTTAACACCAGCCACGATTGCGACCTTTGTGGCAACGCTGGGGTTATTATCGGGTACAGGTGCTGCCATTGGTTATGCGGCAGCGAGCAAAAGCAACACGCCTCAAGCGGCGGTGGTGAATCAGTCACAGACAAGCCCCAATGTAGCTAATCCAGAGCAACAATTGCAGGTAGTTAATACCCGTGTTGCTGAAATGGAGGCTCAGTTATTACGTTTAGATGCCTTGACTCAACATGTTGCCGAAAGCGCACGTTTGCCTGTCAAAGAGTTTAGCATTGAACGTGATAGCAAAGGCGCAAAAGGTGGGCCTTTGCTTGATGAAGTATCGGTGTTGGGTGATGACAACATTGATATTCGCTTACAAGAGTTATCACGTTTAATTGAAGAAAAAGAAAGTCAATTACGCGCACTTGATAAAGTGTTGGTGAATCAACGCTCACAAATAGGCCAAAACTATTTAGCTAATTTACCTGTGCGTCATGGGACGATTACATCAACCTTTGGCTATCGCTCTGACCCATTTACAGGCCGAGTTGCTTTTCATGCAGGTATGGATTTTTCGGGCGCACAAGGCACAGACATTTATGCCGTTGCTTCGGGTATTGTCACTTTTTCGGGTATCAAAAGCGGTTATGGTAATGTGATTGAAGTAACACACGGTGATGGCTATGTGACTCGTTATGCTCATGCACAACGTTTGGTGGCCAAAGTCGGCGATTTGGTAGCCAAAGACCAAGTGATTGCCTATATGGGTTCGACTGGTCGTTCAACAGGCACACATTTACATTATGAAGTGTTGGCTAATGGCAAACAAATCGACCCGATGACTTATGTTGGTTTAGCCCTCAAAAAGTAAGCTGTTTTTGTTTAAATCTAAGCCGATATTTATATCGGCTTATTTTTTGTCTCTATTTTCACGCCTTTAATACAACAGCCATTTTTTACTGGCTTAAATTCAAGGTAGAATGTGCGACCTTTGTTTTGGTCAAGACTTGTGTTTCTGTCTTTTTGCCCCCATCTGTAGTGCGGGCATAGTAAGTTTGGGTTTAATGTGCCGAAGGACAATAGTCCTGAGTTGAATTTTAATAAAGAGTGGCTTTTATGTTTGCACGCCTGATTAGCGGAATATTTGGAACTAAAAACGAACGCGAGTTGAAACGGATGCAAAAGATGGTAGATGCCATCAATGCGCTAGAACCCAGCGTCCAGAGTTTAGATGATGTGGCATTGTCAGCCAAGACAGAAGAGTTTCGTAACCGTTATATCAAGGGTGAGAGCTTAGATGATTTGTTGCCTGAAGCCTTTGCGGTATGTCGTGAGGCTTCGCATCGGGTGATGAATATGCGTCACTATGATGTACAGTTAATTGGCGGCATTACCTTGCATCAAGGCCGTATTGCCGAAATGCGTACAGGTGAGGGTAAAACCTTAATGGCAACTTTAGCGTGTTATTTAAACGCTCTGAGTGGTCAAGCGGTGCATGTGGTGACGGTCAATGATTATTTGGCGCGCCGCGATGCCGAATTAAACCGTCCTTTGTTTGAGTTTTTGGGCTTAAAAGTGGGCGTGATTCGCTCCATGCAGCCAACATCCGAAAAGCATGAAGCCTATCTTGCTGATATTACCTATGGTACTAATAATGAGTTTGGCTTTGATTATTTGCGCGATAATATGGCGTTTCGCTTAGAAGAAAAACATCAACGTGGTTTGGCTTTCGCCATTATTGACGAAGTGGACTCGATTTTAATTGATGAAGCGCGTACCCCATTGATTATTTCTGGAGCAGTTGAAGGCTCATCACGTCTATACGAAGCGGTAAATGTGATTCCGCCCCAATTGGTTGCTCAAAAAGAAGAAAAAGTACCCGATGGTGGTGATTATTGGGTTGACGAAAAACATCGTCAAATTGAACTCACCGAAACAGGTTATGAACACGTTGAACGCTTACTTAATGAGCTAGGTTTGTTGGCAGAAGGCGATAGTTTATATTCAGCCAGTAAATTGGCCTTGTTGCATCATGTGTTATCAGCGTTAAAAGCGCATATCTTGTTCCAAAAAGATGTGCATTACATTATTCAAGATGATGAAATTGTCATTGTTGATGAGCATACAGGCCGTACTATGCACGGTCGGCGTTGGTCAGAAGGTTTACATCAAGCCATCGAAGCCAAAGAACACGTTAATATTCAAAATGAAAATCAAACGCTGGCGACCACTACCTTTCAAAATTACTTCCGTTTATACGATAAATTATCGGGTATGACAGGAACGGCAGATACTGAAGCCACTGAATTTCATCAAATTTATGGTTTAGATGTGGTGGTGATTCCTACCCATCGTCCGATGGTGCGTAAAGATTTAGAAGATTTAATTTATCTTACCAAGGAAGAAAAGTTTGAGGCGATTATTCGTGACATTAAAGACTGTATGGATAAAGGCGCACCTGTTCTTGTGGGTACAGCGACTATTGAAAGCAGTGAACATCTATCACGGTTATTAACCCAAGAAAAAATTCCTCATCAAGTGCTAAATGCCAAATTTCACGCCCAAGAAGCAGAAATTATTGCCCAAGCAGGCCGTCCCAAAACGGTGACTATTGCCACTAATATGGCAGGTCGTGGGACAGATATTGTATTAGGGGGCAATTGGAAAGCCCAATTAGCTCAACTGCAAAATCCAACGCCCGAACAAATAGCTGCTTTGCAAACGCAATGGGAGCAAGATAATGCCGCCGTGTTAGCTTCGGGTGGTTTGCACATTATTGGTACAGAACGTCACGAATCACGGCGTATTGATAACCAATTGCGTGGTCGTGCGGGTCGTCAAGGTGATGCGGGTTTGAGTCGTTTTTATTTGTCTTTAGAAGATGACTTAATGCGTATTTTTGCCAGTGACCGTGTACGCAATATGATGCGCTCTTTGGGAATGCAAAAAGGTGAAGCGATTGAGCATCGTTGGGTCACGCGTTCGATTGAAGGCGCGCAACGTAAAGTAGAAGCGCGTAACTTTGATATTCGTAAAAATTTGCTCAAATATGATGACGTAGCCAATGAACAACGGCGCGTGATTTATACCCAACGTGATGATGTGTTAGCTTCTGCAAGTTTGGCCGAAATGTTTGAAAATATGTATGCCGAAGTCGTGGGGACGATTGTTACCGAATTTATTCCCCCCCCAAAGCATTGAAGATCAGTGGGATATTGCAGGTTTAGAAAAAGCCTTAGCTACAGACTTTAAAATGGATATGCCAGTTAAAGCGTGGCTAGATGCCGATGATCGTTTAGAAGAAACAGGATTGCGCGCAAAAATTGCCGATACAGCGCGTGAAGCGTATCGTCAACATCGCCTTAATATGGGCGACGAAATCGCCAACATGGTTGAAAAACAAATCATGTTACAAGTGTTAGACCGTCATTGGAAAGAGCATTTAGCGGCAATGGACTATTTACGTCAAGGCATTCATTTACGCGGTTACGCACAAAAGAACCCTGAGCAAGAATATAAACGTGAAGCCTTTGAGTTATTCCAACAGTTGTTAGGCGCGGTCAAGTTAGAAGTAGTGCAAGCAGTAGCTACGATTCATGTCCCCTCTGCCGAAGAAGTAGCAGCAATGGAAGCACAACAAGCAACCCAAGCGGCGGCGATGAGTTTGCATTTGGAGCATCCTGAATTGGTAAGCGAAGAAGAGGGTGTTCCTGCGCTTGTTGATAATGATGAGCCTGCTACGCCTAAAGCGGAGTCTGCCAATCCTTATGCGGGGCAGTATATTGGTCGTAATGACCCATGTCCTTGTGGGTCAGGCAAAAAATATAAGCAATGTCATGGTCGTTTGGCCTAATTGCTTAATCTAGTCCCCCTCTCCCAGTGGGAGAGGCAGGGGTGAGGGTGAAAACGCGCTAATTTCGGTGAAATGCGTAAGTCTTAATCAGTTCAAAGGAAAAAATTATGGCCGTTGGTGATTTATCTATGCCCCTCATGCACCCTGTTAATGGCGTGCGAATTGGTATTGCTGAAGCCTATATTCGTTATAAAAATCGTAAAGATTTAGTGGTGTTTGAGTTGTCACCTCAAGCAACAACGGCGGCTGTTTTTACCACTAATGCTTTTTGTGCTGCACCTGTTCATGTTGCTAAAGCGAATTTAGCACAAAAAAATGCCCGTTATTTAGTGATCAATACAGGCAATGCCAATGCAGGAACAGGCACGACAGGCATGATTAACGCTGAGCGTAGCTGTGCTGCTTTGGCGGAGTTAGCACAAGTATCTGCTAATGAAGTATTACCCTTTTCAACGGGTGTGATTGGTGAACAGTTACCCATTGCCAAATTAGAAGCAGGATTACCAGCCGCTTTAGCCGCTTTACAAGCAGATAATTGGACAGCCGCCGCAACAGGCATTATGACCACCGATACCTTGCCCAAAGGCGCAAGCGAGCAGTTTACGGTTGATGGTGTGACTTATACTATTACAGGTATTTCTAAAGGCGCGGGCATGATTCGCCCCAACATGGCTACCATGTTAGGCTTTGTTGCTACCGATGTCGCCGTTGAACGTGAGTTATTACAAAGCGTATTGCGTGAAGTTAGTGAGCAGTCGTTTAATCGTATTACCATTGATGGCGATACTTCAACCAATGATGCGTGTGTTTTAATAGCAACAGCTGCGGCAGGTAATAGCCCATTAACTCAACGTTCTGGCGCATTATTTGAAGCCTTTTATGCGGCATTACAACGGACTTTTATTCGTTTAGCCCAATTGATTGTTCGTGACGGTGAAGGCGCAACTAAGTTTATGACGGTAAAAGTCGAAGGCGGCGCAAATACGCAAGAATGCTGTGATGTCGCCTATGCCGTTGCCCATTCGCCGTTAATTAAAACCGCCTTTTTTGCGTCTGACCCTAACTGGGGGCGTATTTTGGCCGCGATTGGTCGTAGTGGTGTGCCTAACTTAGACGTAAGCAAAATTAATGTCTATTTAGATGAGGTGTGTATTTGCGAAAATGGTGGAGCAGCCGCTAGTTATCGTGAAGAGCTTGGTGCAGCCGTCATGAAACAACCTGAAATTACCATTCGGATTGTGTTAGGACGTGGCGAGGCGAATGATACCGTGTGGACGTGCGATTTCTCTTATGATTATGTCAAAATCAACGCCGATTATCGTTCTTGATTTGAAATGTAAAAAACTAAAGGCGCATTTTGCGCCTTTTTTTTGCTAACTCCGTTTTTTTACAGTACGATTAATTGAAATTGGCAAATATAAGGTAAACAGGATGGGCAATATCAATCGTAGCCATTATCCAGCACTCAATCATTTGTTGTGGGATATGCAGCAAAAGTTTGTTTCACCCCAATTAGCGTTTGCGACCTACGAAAAACGCTGGGCGTATCTTGATGAGCAAAAGCTCCTGAATAAAGAAAGACAGCTCATCGAAAAGTTAAAAAAAGACATTGGACACGGCGTGTTTATGCCAGCATTCTAAATGCCAAACTATCATATTAGCCATCATCAACATATTGCGGCGGCACTAAAAAATTTTAATGCAGATTATCTTGCTCAGCATCGTATTATTTTTGGTGGTGGTACGAGAATTGCTCTAGAGTTAGATGAATTTCGAGAATCTGTGGATATTGACTTTTTGTGTCCTAATAAAGAGGCCTATCGTGCCGTTCGTGAACAAGTTAGCAATCTCACGCTGGGGCAACTTGTGAAGCAAGATTTTCATTATGTGCGTGAAGTTCGTGCCGATAGAGATGCTGTACGTACTTTAATTAAATACCAAAACACGATTATCAAACTAGAGTTTGTGAGTTTTGATAATTATGAGCTTGGTTTTGAATACAATTTAGATAAGTTTCCTGTGCCATTTTTAGAACAAACCTCTTGCTTTTATACAAAATTATTAGCAAATTCTGATAGAAAGCTCACTGAGCCATTTAAAGATATTTTTGATATTTTAGCTATGTATCGTGTTTGGGGAAAAATTCCAGAACAAGCCATTGTGTGTGCCGAAAGCCACTATGGTCAAAAGGTGGTCATTCCTGATTTGATATTAGCCTTGAAAGACGTACTTAAACGGCCAGATATGTATAAACGAGTAGCCCAAAAAAATCTGAACATGAAACAGCAGTGGCGAGAGTCATTGATAAATGATTGTGCGAAGTCACTGTTATTAGATATTGAAAGTTACCTAAAGAATCGGCATCAATCATAAAAAAGAGGCGATTTAATCGCCCCTATTACGGCTGGCACTCATTTTAGGACTTACATGACAAACTTAGCCTTTAACGCATTCACCAATTTGCCATGAATGCCACCAAAGCCTCCATTAGACATAATCACAATTGCGTCACCTGATTGGGCTTGGCTAGACACTTCTTCAATAATGCCATCAATCGTTTGAGCAATTTTTGCAGGAACAGAAGAGGCTGCCATAACAGGACTTAAATCCCAGTCTAAACCTGCAGGCTGATACCAAATCACTTGGTCAGCATCACTGGCAGATTGTGCCAAGTTATCTTTATGTGTCCCCATACGCATCGTATTAGAGCGTGGTTCAATAATTGCCCAAATTTTACGATTGCCTACTTTTTTGCGTAAACCTTCGAGGGTGGTTTTAATGGCGGTAGGGTGGTGTGCAAAGTCATCATACACGCTGATATGATTAACTTCGCCCACTAACTCCATGCGCCGTTTAACACCATCAAATGCACTGAGTGCTGCACAAGCAGTTTTAATATCTACACCTACATGATGGGCAGCGGCAATCGCTGCAATGCCATTATAAACACTGTGTTGGCCAGTCATGCCCCACAACACTTCACCCTGATTTTGTCCTTGATAAAATACCGCAAAATGTGAGCCATCATCACTGAGTAATTGCGCTTGCCAATCGCTATTTGTGGGTTGAATACTGGTGGTTTCGATAGGAGTCCAACAGCCTTTAGCCAAGGTATCGGCCAAATTAGTATCATTTTTAGGGACAATAATTTTTCCCATGCTTGGAATCGTGCGTACCAAATGATGAAACTGTTTCTGAATAGCGGCTAAGTCATCAAAAATATCGGCATGGTCAAACTCTAAATTATTCAAAATGGCCGTTCGGGGCGCATAGTGAACAAATTTAGAGCGTTTATCAAAAAAAGCAGAGTCATATTCGTCTGCTTCTACCACAAAATAATCGCCACCACCCAAACGCGCACTGGCTTCAAACCCTTTTGGTACACCACCAATCAAAAAACCGGGATTTAAGCCCGCTTGCTCCAATATCCAAGCAACCATTGTCGTGGTGGTGGTTTTACCATGCGTGCCAGCCACCGCTAAAACGTGTTTACCTTGTAAGACATATTGTGCCAACCATTGTGGCCCCGAAGTATAAGGAATACCTTCGTTTAAGACATATTCAACCGCAGGAATACCACGCTTCATGGCATTGCCTACAATCACTAAATCGGGGTGTGGTTGTAAATGCTCGGGTTCATAACCTTGCATCAGACTGATGCCTTGCGCTTCTAATTGCGTACTCATGGGTGGATAGACATTAGCATCACTGCCTGTTACACGGTAGCCCAAACTTTTAGCCAATACGGCTAATGACCCCATAAATGTGCCACAAATACCTAAAATGTGAATATGCATAATCAATGTCCTAACGGGCTTTGCTGGCTTCTGTTGCCGCTGCCGTTGCTTGCGTTAAAAGTTCGGGAAAGATTTTTATGGTAATTGAAAGAGTCAACATCAGTAACATAAAGGCCAGTAAATAGCCTAAAAATGGACTGATATTGAGTGCGCGATGATAAATAAAACCGCGAATAGCAATTGCCCACGTTAATACGACCACTTCAACCAAACCTAATAATTTAAGCATGGGCGACTGTGCGGGTAAGCTCAGACCAATCATTAACAAAGGGAGTACTGCCAAGGTGAGTAAGGTATCACAAGCCAAAACACTGGTTTCGGTTTGTACAAAACGCGCACCAAGTTGTTTGATATTTAATAATAAAGCCATAAAAATCAGTTCAACCGCCAAAGAAATAATTGGCATCATCAATGCCATATTGGCTTGGCTAGGACGTGCAATCCATTGTCCTGTAGCAGTCACCGCAAAATTACAGCCAATGACTAACATCAATAAATAAGTTGAGTAAGGTGTATCTTCGGGGCTACGTTTAAAACGTAACATTTGCCAAAATAACAAAATCAAGGCTTTCATAGTTGGGTATCATGTCAAAATCATATAGGTTATTGTCGCAAAGACCGCGTCAAGATGCAGTAACATTTGCCATCATTGTGTTGTTTTTTGCAGGTTTGCCTCAAATGATAACCGAATAAATGTAAAAAAAATAAGCAAAGGCTTGGCCTTACTGCATTATTCAGCCAAAATAGTCGGCTTTTTTAACCTATTAGGATTATGTACTGCGAGACGCAAGACATAAACCACTTTGCAGAGAACATTGGTCATGACAGCAACCGTGGCAACTCCCTTAGTCGGTATTATTATGGGCTCACAATCGGATTGGGCAACCATGCAACATGCCGCCGATGTTTTGCGTACTTTGGGCGTGCCATTTGAAGCAGAAGTGGTTTCGGCACACCGCACACCTGATAAATTGTTTGCTTATGCTGAGACGGCGCGGAGTCGTGGGATTCAAGTGATTATTGCAGGAGCAGGGGGGGGCAGCCCACTTACCAGGTATGTGTGCTTCTAAAACATCCTTACCTGTTTTGGGTGTGCCAGTGCAATCACAAGCCTTAAATGGCTTAGATTCCTTATTATCTATCGTGCAAATGCCCGCAGGCGTGCCTGTTGCTACCTTGGCTATTGGCAAAGCAGGGGCAACCAACGCAGGTATTTTGGCCACACAAATTTTAGCCGCACAATATCCACAATACTTGCAAGCAATCGAAGATTTCCGTCAGCAACAAACCGACAAAGTATTAGCTAACCCTATTCCTGGGGTAGTGGCATGAGAATAGGTATTTTTGGTGGCGGTCAACTTGGGCGCATGATGGCTTTGGCAGGTTATCCTTTTAATTTGCGTTTTAGTTTTTATGATGCAGCACAGGATTGTCCCTCTGCACCTTTGGGGCAATTGTATGGTGATATAGCAGCAAGCACCGCCAGTTTAGATGCCTTTATTGCCAGTGCCGATGTCTTTACTTACGAATTTGAAAACATTCCTTTGGCATGGGTCGAATATGTCGCTAGTAAAAAGCCAGTGTATCCCAGCCTTAAATCTTTAGCGGTATCACAAAATCGGATTCGTGAAAAACAGTTGTTTCAACAATTGGCGATTCCTGCTGCCGCTTATCAACAAGTCAATAATCAAAGCGAGTTACAACACGCCGTAGAACACTTAGGTTTACCTTTGGTGGTCAAAACGACTATGGGGGGCTATGATGGCAAAGGTCAATTTGTGATTCGTCAAGCCGAGCAAGTGGCGCAAGCGTGGTCAGAATTACAGGCAGGCGCGCCATTGATAGCCGAAGCTTTTGTTAATTTTGAACGTGAGTTATCAATTATTGCAGTGCGTAGTCAAACGGGCGACATTTTATGTTATCCCTTAGCATGGAATACTCATCATCAAGGTATTTTATCGCATTCTATTGTACCTGCCCCCCAAGTGACCGCACAAATTCAAGCTCAAGCCGAACAATATATCACTCAAATTTTGCATGAATTAAATCATGTGGGGGTACTTACGCTAGAGCTTTTTCAAACAGCACACGGTTTGTTTGCTAACGAAACCGCACCACGTGTCCATAACTCAGGACATTGGAGTATTGAAGGAGCGATTTGCTCACAATTTGAAAATCATATGCGTGCAGTAGCTGCTTTACCTTTAGGTATGCCTACCGAGTTACGTCCCAGTGCCATGATTAACATTATTGGCCAGCATCCAGATACCGCCGCTATTTTAGCTATCCCCGAAACTCATCTGCACTTGTACGGTAAAAGTGAACGAGTAGGGCGCAAATTGGGGCATATTACGGTTACTGCCTCTAGTTATGAAGCCTTACAACAGCGTCTGGCACAAGTTGCCAAGGTGCTGCCTAATAAAATGGCCTTAATTTCGGCATAACATTGGCTTAATTGACATTATTTTAAAATTTTTAGCAAAAATTTTGTCTTGTGTCTATTTGTCGAACAAAAAAGCGTCTTTTGATGTATCCATGCTCTTTATAATCGCCAGCATGAGTTGCAAAGCCTGTTAAGGTGAGCAGCAAGATGGTGTGTGTTAAATTTTCTGGAGATTATCATGGGTGAGTTAAAAGACGTTTCTGAAGTCTTAGCCGAAGTTAGATTAGTTGACCGCGCTAAAGAATTAGGTAGTCAAGTCACTTTAGCTAGCTTAGGCGTTGTTGCCAAAGTTGAAGAAATCGTTGCTAAAGTTGAAGAAGAAGGTCAAAAGCAATTAGATAAATTAGTTGCTGCTGGTCAAGCTGCTCGTGGTGAACAAGCAGCCAACGACAAAAAAGTGGTATTAGTTGCCGTTGGTTTGGTAGAAACTTTCAAAGTTGAAGCTGACAAGTTAAAAACTGAAGCTGAAAAATTGTTTGATGATTTAGTTGCTGCTGGCGAAAAGCGTAAAGCTGCTTAAATAGTTAGAACTTACGCATTGCACCGTAATTAGCGCGTTTTGTGAACTAAAAATCGTTGAAAAGATTTTTAGTGAGCAAATAAGCAATAACCGCGTAAGTTTTAATAGTGTAAGTCCTAAGTAGCTTTTAGGCATTAGACGGTAAATGTATCGTCATAAAAGAACCCTCTTTTGGGGTGGCACCTCGCCACCCTTTTTTTTGCGTATTTTTTTACAAAAGACTTGTTAATGTGCTTAAATAACTACATCATTTACCAATAAATGTACGTAGTCTAAGTAAAAATAACACAGACACTGGATTGTATAAGCCAGTAAAATCACTAACAATAGATGATCTACAACAATCCATTGTTGGCATAATTAGGTGAGCTTTAACAGAGCTATCACCACATATCTTCCAAAAACTGATGACGAAGGGTAAACCATGAAAAAAACGACTGTCTTGGCTACGGCTATGGTTGCAGCAACTATGACATTAAGTCCAGCAGCACATGCCGCAAAACTAAAAATGTGCGTATTCGATTTATTAGGTACAGGCGGTGATGTCTATGCCATGATGAAAGATTACACTTTAGCAGCAGCTAAATGGGGTGCTGATATCGAATTAAAGCCTTATACCGATGAGCGTATCGTTGCTGAAGATTTTAAAGCAGGTCAATGTGATGGCATTAGCTTAACAGGCTTACGTGGTCGTCAGTTTAACACTTTTACAGGCAGTATTGACTCAATTGGTGCGATTACTACTTACGCGCAAATGCGTGATGTGTTGACCTTGTTAAGTAACCCCAAAATTGCTCCCAACATGACCAGTGGCTCTTATGAAGTCGTTGGCATTATGCCTTTAGGCGCGGGTTATTTATTGGTCAATGACCGTGCTATTAATAACTTGTCTAAAGTATCTGGTAAGAAAATTGCCGTGTTAGATTATGACAAGTCTCAAGCCAAGATGGTTCAAAAAATTGGCGCACAACCTGTTGCGTCCGATATTACTAACTTCGCAGGTAAGTTTAACAATGGTCAGGTTGACATTGTTGCAGCACCTGCTGTTGCCATCAAGCCTTTGGAATTGTATAAAGGTTTAGGTACTAAAGGTGCGATTGTACGTTTTCCTATCGTACAAATTACAGGTAATATTATTATCAATCCCAAAAAGTTTCCTGACGGTTATGGTCAAAAAAGTCGTGAATATGTAGCGACTCAAATTGATAAAGCTTTCAAGAATATCGAAAAAACCGAAAAAGATGTTCCTGCTAAATACTGGATGGACGTTGCCGAAGCGGATAAACCAGGTTATGTAAAATTAATGCGTGAGTCACGTATTTCTTTGGCTGCTGACGGTATCTACGACAAAAAAATGCTGAGCTTACTCAAGCGTGTTCGTTGCAAACCCGAGCCATCTAGCTTTGAGTGTGCCTTAAAAGACGAATAATTCTGCTAAGGATTATGAGTTTTCCAAAACCCCAGCCTAAGCTGGGGTTTTTGTTGTTTAATAAAAGTTTGACGTATGATGATAATACTTAGATAATACCCAAGTGATTTAGTCAACTTATGACTTACGCATTTCGCCGAAAGCCTGTGTTGAGCGAAGTCGAAACAAGCGCGTTTTGTGAGCTAAAAATCGTTAAAAACCATTGTTTAGTGAACAAATAAGCGATAACTGCGTGAGTCCTAAACTTATAGGTTTGTCAATCAAATCCTGATTTCGTTATAGAGGCAATATAATGTCTGAACTAGCTCAAGCGATGATGCTAACTGATCGTGCAGCAGCTAAAGTACGCAAATTACGCGAAGGAGAAGCCAATCCTAACCTTAAGCTGCGGGTGTATATTACAGGCGGAGGGTGTTCTGGCTTTTCTTATGGTTTTACTTTTGACGAAAATACCAATGAAACAGACTCATTATTTAGTAATGATGATGTGACCATGTTAGTAGATTCATTGAGCTTTCAATATTTAGTTGGCTCAGAAGTTGATTATATCGAAGGTTTAGAAGGCTCACGTTTTATTATTAAAAACCCGAATGCCACCACCACCTGTGGCTGTGGCTCGTCGTTTTCTGTGTAATCAAGCCTGAAAAATACCGCCTAAAATGCGTTTACCTGTTGCGCCTGTGACAGCAGGTAAATTGCCACTGAGTCCCTGTAGTGTTTGTCTGGCTAACCATGCAAAGGCACTGGCTTCAATCCATGTTGGAGCGATACCAATATCATCCGTGTTGTGTAAACTAAAATGAGGCAATAATTCGGCTAGTTTTTGCTGTAACGCCCGATTATAAGCTCCACCGCCACACAACCATAACTCACCTGTTGTAAAGCCTATTTTGATAACCGCATCGGCTACCGATTGAGCGGTTAATGCCAATAATGTTGCCTGAATATCTTCTCCTAAAACATCAGCATAGCCGTCACGCAAAAACTCAAGTAACCAATCTAAATGAAAATCTTCTCGGCCTGTACTTTTGGGGGGCATTTTGGCAAAAAAAGGATGAGCTAACATCTCAGCTAACAACGATTGATTTATGTTACCACTTGCAGCCCATGCGCCATTATTATCAAACGCTTGTAGTAAAGTATGTTGGCACCACGCATCCATTAACACATTGGCAGGCCCCGTGTCATAACCATAAACCATTTGGCTATAGTCGGCAGGTAATACCGTAATATTGGCCATACCACCTAAATTAAGTACCACTCGATTGGTGTTGGTACTACGCAAAATCGCTTCGTGAAAAGCTGGGACTAAAGGCGCGCCATGTCCTCCTGCCGCTACATCGCGTCTTCTAAAATCAGCAACAACGGTAATACCCGTTTGTTCGGCAATGACATTAGGGTCACCAATTTGTAGCGTGAAAGGTGTTTGTAAATAAGGACGATGACGAATCGTTTGGCCATGACTGCCAATCGCTTTAATGTTGGTTGTCATTAAGCTCAGTTTTGCCAATAATTGATTAGCACATTGAGCAAATAATAGCCCAATTTGTATATCAATTGCGCCTAAACGCTCAATTTCATTATTCGCAGGTTGGGTAAGGCTTAAAATGTCAGTGCGTAATTGTGTAGGTAAGGCTAAAGAATGTGTACCAAGTAATTGCATTGAGCCTGTATTATCAAAAGAAACGGCCACCGCATCAACCGCATCTAAACTTGTACCAGACATAAGGCCTAAATAAATTTCATTCATTACTCATTTCTCTTTAAAATACGCGCTAATTTATCAAAACGGATTGCGCTGCAATCTGTTAGTCCCATTTTTCTAAGCGTAGCAAATAACATGATGACAGCAGAACAGCAACTTGAACTTATCAAGCGTGGCACAGAAGAAATTATTCAAGAAAGCGAATTATTAGCCAAATTAAAAGAAGGCCGTCCGTTGCGTGTCAAAGCAGGATTTGATCCTACAGCCCCCGACTTGCATTTAGGCCATACGGTATTGATTAACAAACTCAAAGTTTTTCAAGATTTAGGGCATGAAGTGATTTTTTTGATTGGTGATTTTACAGGCATGATTGGCGACCCAACAGGGAAAAATGTCACCCGCAAACCACTCACCCAAGAACAAGTCAAAGAAAACGCCAAAAGCTACCAAGAACAAGTGTTCAAAATTTTAGACCCACAAAAAACCCGTGTGGTGTTTAATTCTGAATGGATGGGACAAAAAACAGCCGCAGACTTAATTCAATTGGCGGCGCAGTACACCGTCACACGCATGATGGAGCGTGATGACTTTGCCAAACGCTATGCTAATCAACAGCCCATCGCTATTCATGAGTTTTTGTATCCCTTATTACAAGGTTATGATTCGGTTGAACTACAAGCAGATGTTGAATTGGGTGGTACAGACCAAAAGTTTAATTTATTGATGGGACGTACTTTGCAAGGGCGTTTCGGTCAGCCTTCCCAAATTTGTTTAACAGTACCCATTTTAGAAGGTTTAGATGGTGTGCAAAAAATGTCTAAATCTTTAGGAAATTATATTGGTGTCAGCGATAGTGCAGGCGAAATGTATCAAAAAATCCTTTCTATGCCTGATAGTTTGATTGCGCGCTATTTTGAGTTATTAAGTTTCAAAGCAATGGGTGAGGTGAATCAGCTTTTACAAGAAATAGCACAAGGGCGTAATCCACAAGAAATCAAAAAAATCTTGGCTGAAGAACTTATCACTCGTTTTCATGATGCTCAAGCAGCAGCCAATGCTCATAAAGGCGCAGGTAATACTTTAAGTTATGGTGAAATTCCTGATGATGTGCCTGAAATTATTCTAACAGTAGAGCAGGGAACACAAGACTTGCCAATTAGTGCGGTATTAAACAAAGCAGGTTTAGTAAAAAATGCAGCAGGTGCTAAAGATGTTTTAACGCGTGGGGTGGTTTTTGCCGATGGCCAAAAAGTGGCTTTTGATTATCGCCTTGCGGTTGGTGAAAGCAAAGTCATTCAAGCAGGCAAAAAAGCAATTGCTAAAATCACACTACAAACGGCGTAAACTCTCTTTTTGGGCTCAAAAATTACGCAAAAAATTGCTTTTGGGTGATTTTTGGGCAAGTGATAAGATATTGCGTAAATAACTTTTGACAATAATAAATAAGGCTCTATAATGCGCCCCACGATGACGCGCTAACGGATAAAAAGCTGATGAAAAACAATAACTTATGGTTTTTGCTTTGAGTTGGTAGAGTGTTAAATAATTCTTGGTGAATTATGTTGACATTCAGTTTTAAACGTATAGAATGCGCGGCCTGCCACTGAGTTGGTTGTTGTTTTGAATGATTTTGGTTTGTTTGTTTAACGGATTGAAATTATTACTTGACAGATGAATTTGGTGCTGTAGAATATGCAGCCCTAGCGCGGCAAGCGAAGCTAAGGCGGGTTTGTTGTGCTGTTTAGCCAGACGATGGTTAAGCGTGTTCTTTAACAGATGGATAAGCAATGTGTGTGGATTTTTGCTAATTGATTATATTGTTTAAATATTATCAATGGTTTGAAATCACACTCAGTAATTTGAGAGTATTTTGATTCCATTGAGCCAAGATTTTGGTGTTTTCGATAAAAGCACCAGATGTAAAATAAACTGAAGAGTTTGATCATGGCTCAGATTGAACGCTGGCGGCAGGCTTAACACATGCAAGTCGAGCGGAGACTTCGGTCTTAGCGGCGAACGGGTGAGTAATACCTAGGAATCTGCCTATTAGTGGGGGATAACGAATCGAAAGGTTCGCTAATACCGCATACGTCCTACGGGAGAAAGAGGGGGATCTTCGGACCTCTTGCTAATAGATGAGCCTAGGCCGGATTAGCTAGTTGGTAGGGTAAAGGCCTACCAAGGCGACGATCTGTAGCTGGTCTGAGAGGATGGCCAGCCACACTGGAACTGAGACACGGTCCAGACTCCTACGGGAGGCAGCAGTGGGGAATATTGGACAATGGGGGCAACCCTGATCCAGCCATGCCGCGTGTGTGAAGAAGGCCTTCGGGTTGTAAAGCACTTTAAGCGAGGAGGAAGGTTTACTAGTTAATACCTAGTAGAATTGACGTTACTCGCAGAATAAGCACCGGCTAACTCTGTGCCAGCAGCCGCGGTAATACAGAGGGTGCAAGCGTTAATCGGAATTACTGGGCGTAAAGCGCGCGTAGGCGGTATGTTAAGTCGGATGTGAAATCCCTGGGCTCAACCTAGGCACTGCATCCGATACTGGCACACTAGAGTGTGGGAGAGGAAGGTAGAATTCCAGGTGTAGCGGTGAAATGCGTAGAGATCTGGAGGAATACCGATGGCGAAGGCAGCCTTCTGGCCTAACACTGACGCTGAGGTGCGAAAGCATGGGGAGCAAACAGGATTAGATACCCTGGTAGTCCATGCTGTAAACGATGTCAACTAGCCGTTGGGAGCCTTGAGCTTTTAGTGGCGTAGCTAACGCGATAAGTTGACCGCCTGGGGAGTACGGTCGCAAGACTAAAACTCAAATGAATTGACGGGGGCCCGCACAAGCGGTGGAGCATGTGGTTTAATTCGATGCAACGCGAAGAACCTTACCTGGCCTTGACATGTCTGGAATCTTGCAGAGATGCGAGAGTGCCTTCGGGAATCAGAACACAGGTGCTGCATGGCTGTCGTCAGCTCGTGTCGTGAGATGTTGGGTTAAGTCCCGCAACGAGCGCAACCCTTTTCTTTATTTGCCAGCACGTAATGGTGGGAACTCTAAAGATACTGCCGGTGACAAACCGGAGGAAGGCGGGGACGACGTCAAGTCATCATGGCCCTTACGGCCAGGGCTACACACGTGCTACAATGGTTGGTACAGAGGGTTGCTAAGCCGCGAGGCCACGCTAATCTCACAAAGCCAATCGTAGTCCAGATTGGAGTCTGCAACTCGACTCCATGAAGTCGGAATCGCTAGTAATCGCGGATCAGAATGCCGCGGTGAATACGTTCCCGGGCCTTGTACACACCGCCCGTCACACCATGGGAGTTTGTTGCACCAGAAGTAGTTAGCCTAACCGCAAGGAGGGCGATTACCACGGTGTGGCCAATGACTGGGGTGAAGTCGTAACAAGGTAGCCGTAGGGGAACCTGCGGCTGGATCACCTCCTTAAACTAAGACAGTAAGTCATTAGTAAGAATTCACAACACATTGCTTATTCACTGTAGACAGAAGATACCTATTGTTCTTTCGGGTCTGTAGCTCAGTTGGTTAGAGCACACGCTTGATAAGCGTGGGGTCGGCAGTTCAAGTCTGCCCAGACCCACCATATCAGAAAGGGGATAGGCACAAGGCGAAGCGGGGCCTTAGCTCAGCTGGGAGAGCGCCAGCTTTGCAAGCTGGATGTCATCGGTTCGATCCCGATAGGCTCCACCACTTAACGCAAGTTAAGCTGGTAGATGTTTGAAAGCATGTGGTAATTAAAAAAGAAGTCGTTAGACCTTAATGCTTTGGTGCTTTGAACTTTCTCTTGATAGAAAAAGAGAATGTTTAAAGAAGTTAAGTTTAAGTATTAAGGTCTAGTGATTAAGCTAGAAAAAATAAATGCCCGATGATGAGTCGGCATTTTGTTCTTTAACAAGTGATAAATTGAGTCTTAAATGTTTATTGATGGACTTTCTGTTGCTTATCCATTGTTTATCGACATTTTATGTTGGTTGGCTGAGTATAAGTGATGAGAGAGAAAAATCAATAAGTATCTGAATAGAGAACTGAATCAAGCGAACTTGGTACGGCGTTATGAAATGAACATTAACTTAGTAAAGTCCATTAAGTTAGTGAGAATTATTATATAGCTTAGATGGTTGAAAGACTGTTTTGGGTTATATAGTCAAGTAATTAAGTGCATACGGTGGATGCCTTGGCAGTCAGAGGCGATGAAAGACGTGATAGCCTGCGAAAAGCTTCGGGGAGGTGGCAATGTACCTTTGATCCGGAGATATCTGAATGGGGAAACCCACCCGCTGTAAGGCGGGTATTTAACACTGAATACATAGGTGTTAAAGGCGAACGAGGGGAAGTGAAACATCTCAGTACCCTCAGGAAAAGAAATCAATTGAGATTCCCTAAGTAGCGGCGAGCGAAAGGGGAGCAGCCCTTAAGTCAATGATGCTTTAGTGGAACGCTCTGGAAAGTGCGGCCATAGTAGGTGATAGCCCTGTACGCGAAAGGGCATCGTTGATGAAAACGAGTAGGACGGGACACGTGAAATCCTGTTTGAATATGGGGGGACCATCCTCCAAGGCTAAATACTCCTGACTGACCGATAGTGAACAAGTACCGTGAGGGAAAGGCGAAAAGAACCGTGGTGAACGGAGTGAAATAGATCCTGAAACCGTATGCATACAAGCAGTGGGAGCAGACTTGTTCTGTGACTGCGTACCTTTTGTATAATGGGTCAGCGACTTATTCTCAGTAGCAAGGTTAACCGAATAGGGGAGCCGTAGAGAAATCGAGTCTGAATAGGGCGATTAGTTGCTGGGAGTAGACCCGAAACCGGGTGATCTATCCATGAGCAGGGTGAAGGTTCAGTAACATGAACTGGAGGCCCGAACCCACCGTCGTTGAAAAGCCGGGGGATGACTTGTGGATAGGGGTGAAAGGCTAATCAAACTCGGTGATAGCTGGTTCTCCCCGAAAGCTATTTAGGTAGCGCCTCGGACGAATACCACAGGGGGTAGAGCACTGTTTCGGCTAGCGGGTCATCCCGACTTAGCAAACCGATGCAAACTCCGAATACCTGTGAGTACTATCCGGGAGACAGACGGTGGGTGCTAATGTCCATCGTCAAGAGGGAAACAACCCAGACCGCCAGCTAAGGCCCCAAATTTCTAGTTAAGTGGGAAACGATGTGGGAAGGCATAGACAGCTAGGAGGTTGGCTTAGAAGCAGCCACCCTTTAAAGAAAGCGTAATAGCTCACTAGTCGAGTCGGCCTGCGCGGAAGATGTAACGGGGCTAAAACTAGAAGCCGAAGCTGCGGATGCGTATTTTATACGCGTGGTAGGGGAGCGTTCTGTAAGTCTGCGAAGGTGAGTTGAGAAGCTTGCTGGAGATATCAGAAGTGCGAATGCTGACGTGAGTAACGACAAGGGGTGTGAAAAACATCCCCGCCGGAAGACCAAGGGTTCCTGCTCAACGTTAATCGGAGCAGGGTGAGTCGACCCCTAAGGCGAGGCTGAGAAGCGTAGTCGATGGGAAACAGGTTAATATTCCTGTACCTTTTACTGATGCGATGGAGGGACGGAGAAGGCTATATCTACCAGCGATTGGTTGTGCTGGGGAAAGGTTGTAGGCATGTGTCTTAGGCAAATCCGGGACACTCTATGCTGAGAACTGAGACGAACCTGTACTTGTACGGGGAAGTGATAGATGCCATGCTTCCAAGAAAAGCTCCTAAGCTTCAGTCAGTAAGGGATCGTACCCGAAACCGACACAGGTGGTCAGGTCGAGAAGACCAAGGCGCTTGAGAGAACTCTGCTGAAGGAACTAGGCAAAATAGTACCGTAACTTCGGGAGAAGGTACGCTGTTGATGGTGAAATCCTTGCGATGTAAGCTATTGGCAGCCTCAGAAACTAGGCCGCTGCAACTGTTTATTAAAAACACAGCACTCTGCAAACACGAAAGTGGACGTATAGGGTGTGATGCCTGCCCGGTGCTGGAAGGTTAATTGATGGGGTTAGCGAAAGCGAAGCTCTTGATCGAAGCCCCAGTAAACGGCGGCCGTAACTATAACGGTCCTAAGGTAGCGAAATTCCTTGTCGGGTAAGTTCCGACCTGCACGAATGGCATAATGATGGCGGCGCTGTCTCCAGCAGAGACTCAGTGAAATCGAAATC
>Ga0247722_10000617_pt1 | contig 21202 bp, 28 predicted proteins | sample MSEWelMarce3H_FC_FD_189094 | JGI IMG/M metagenome (GOLD analysis project Ga0247722, IMG submission 189094) | Subsurface sediment microbial communities from gas well in West Virginia, United States - MSEEL Well Study Marcellus 3H_FC | ecosystem: Environmental > Terrestrial > Deep subsurface >... | reverse complement strand
CCTGATCAATGAAATTTCTACAGCGAAGAGTGTATCAAATTTGTCTAATTATAATCCTGAATATATTTCTAGTATATTGTTGTTCGATAATACATTTAGTACAACAAAAATCTACGGTTCTAATGCATTATCGAACTTCTCTGGATCGACAATTGTAACATCAAATTATGGACAGTTTTATTCCATCTTTTCGACGCTGTATACTACATATACTAGTAATGCAACAATAATTAGTGGTATTCAATCGAATATAGATTCAAACCTGCAAAATTATTTGAGTAATTACTTCGGTACAATCTTCCCTTCGACAATTTACGACAATTTACGTTTGACTGATGCTGTACCATTTGATCTTCTATTTGCTAGCTCTATTGCACCACAATTAGACAGTAATATAACATATTGGGGGCTAGGATATAATTTGGGCTTTGCGCGTTCCAATTATGTGGGGACAACAGTCTATGTTGCACCGTCCTTCTACAAGATTTTGGATGATTACATTTATTTACAATTAAACGACGATCTGTCGATGAATCTTCTAGATACAACTGGCCCTGAGGATTATAATGTAACATTGGATTCTACAGGCGAAGTGCGCAAATACTTCGGTAAATTGTTGTTGGGTGGCTTCGGTAATTACAGTCAAACAATGATCGGTACAACTGTAACATTTAATCCACCATTAGGACGCTTGGATCGTGTAAAGTTCAATTGGGTTGATATTAATGGAAATGTTATTGATAATGCAGATTGTGATTGGTCTGCTTGTTTGGCTGTCAATGAGCAGGTAAATCTTGCGACAGTTGATTCGTCATTACCGAAACTATAATGATGGTGTCAAGGTACGACAAGGTAATTTCTATTAGCCATGTAGAATGTCGGCTAATAGTGAGGTCTTTCCGCAAGAAGAAGATTTCCCTTTTAAAGGTTCAACAACATATCCATTTTATCCGCCTGTTTGTTTAAGGGAGCATTGGGATCGTGCTGCTGTGATAAAGCACGTGTTACCATCACAGCTTGTGCCGCTTCCAATGGACTTCCGTCCTTACACTAAGGTTTGTCGCCAATATAGAACTACTGCACCTCCTACACCTGCCCCCGTACCTCCGGCTACTATGGTATTTCCACCTGGCGGTGAATTTTATCCACCGACACGCTATTCATCGGCCATCAATGTTGAGTCATCCTTATTTCGTCTTGACCAGCCTTTAAGAAAATGGTGTGATCTCGGGCAGTTTTTGCCTAATATAAATGGTGATATGTATTCTACGGCTCCTATGGCGCCTACACGTGGAAAGCCATCATCCAGTCAGATGGTCCAGGAGCTTGCGATGCCGCAGGTCTGTTTGACGGCTGGTGAATATCATTGTCGTCGCGATGCCGATGATTTGAACTGGGCCCGGTCACCTCGGTTATTCAATAATGCAACGAAGCAGGATCGGTATCCGAATGAGCCTCGTAAGGGTGCTGTTCCTATCGATATGCCGGCGGGCGAAGTACGAACTATCCCGATGGCTCCGACTGCGACAAAGGAACAAAATCGTATCTGGGGACCCTAAACAGGAAGAAAATGGAGAACACTAATATAGTATCAACCTTTGCACATCATGATGATATTCTTGATTTACTGAGGGATGTTTGGCCACAAATACGTGGTGCTAATATATTATGGTTCCAAAATGATATTTTTCACAAGTTACGACTATTAGAAACGAAGGCTGGATGCGAAGGTCGTCCTGTAGGATTTTTACCTGCAAGTTTTTGTAGTTTTACAAATATTAAATCTGTTGATGAATGGCCCTCCGAAACGGATCTATGGAGTGCTGACTATAAGGGAGTTTGGAATTCGCTATTCGCCGAAATAGATTCCGCAGTTACCGCTGACTCTTTACTTGAGGCAATAGACGAGTTAGAAGAGGATGTTTGTAATTGGGTTCAGGATATGATTCCTGCAGATTATAATTTCTTTATTGCTGCACTGGATGAAGGTATTTTAAATGCAGAATGGCTTGATAAGGCACAACTATTTTTAGAGAAGGCTGTGGCCGACGACGCATTAAATCAAAAATCTGATGAAACTATTCCAACTATTAAAGAAGTAATTAAAAAGCGTCAACATACCCGTCGGCGACTAATCAATTTGCCTTTAATGTTTTCAAGTGCTCCAGTTTCTAAACGTCGTTTCAGATTAACGCGACGCAAATAATAGAGATGAATTCTAATAACATATCATCGCTCCGAAAATCCAAGCATAGGTTGGGGTACAAATCCTATCAAAAGCATGTTTCGCTACAAAACGGAAAAGAAATGACAATGATTAAGGAGGTAAAAATTAAGAACGGCAAGGGAACAAAACGTGTAACTTTAAGAAATTCAAGCGGGAAGTTAATCAATAGCAAGAGTATTCCTCTTAATAGTGATGAAACACGGCATATATTGAGTAATACATTTATACCTGGTTTATTTACACCATGTATTGAACATTGTAACTCTACAGTTAATGCCAAGGTAAATCGCGCAAAGAAGAGCAAAATTACGCACAAGCGCAATAATAGGAAATGATCATAGTGCTAATTATAATAGCAGCACTATTTTTTATTGGTGCTATTTTCTATAAACAGAGTGTTCAAGAATATAGAATCAATCAAATTGATTGGGAACAACGCCATGAGCTCGATGGACTATTAGAATAGAAGGTTCCGGTCGTAATACGAGGTATACCGGCGGCGCCTGTTTGGACACATGGAGATGTTATGATGCGCGATTTCTATGGTACTGAAATTCCACCAGGTTCTAAACAACCATTAAGAGATTTGTTACTGAATGGTGCTTTACCAGCAGAGGGTTCTATAAAATGGCCACGCACGTATCGTCGTCATCTTTATCATAATTGCGCCCTAGAACTATGGTTCGAGGGAACTTGGGCTCCAATTTTAGGCGGCACCCGTGGCTTCATTACATCACAAATACCTGTCGAAGGTGAATGTTTCGCTGGAGATCAGGGACTTATGGAGGCAAAAGCATCATGGACCTTAATTGCACCTACTGAAGGGGCAATTATTGTAAACATCTTAGCGGCAAAGGAGAAGAAATGGTTGCCACCTCGCTGGCAAGATATGCAGCCATCAAAAATGACAGCGGCAACAGCACCTTATATTAGTCAAATGAAATATATGGACATAATTGTTCGTCCAGGAACGGGGCTCTGGATTCCAACACACTGGTTAGTATCATGGACAGCCAAGGACGAGGGGACGGTTCCTCTTGTTGCTACTTTACAACTCCATAATCCTATATCATGGCTTGCAACTAGAGGTACATAAAGTTTAAGTGCAATTATAATATGTAATACACGCAAATAATATGTCAGAAATCGAATCAGAAATTGAATCAGAAATCGAAATATCTACACAGCAAAAACAATTAGAAATATCAATTAATGAAGCAACGATGGCACTCAATAAGGCTACTGCAATGTTAATTGATTTTGTTAAACCTGAATCTGGGGAATCTGACAGAGCTGCAATATGGTCTGAGGCCAATATTAAGGCGCAAATAACAGTCTTCGAACTTCGAGACCTATTTGAACGGATTAAACCGCATGCGCTCAAGCGACCAGCGGGACAATCTTGGTTTGAGTTTATACGCTGGCTTCTTTGGAAATGAAACGATCTTTATAGTAATTGATCTTATCATTAAGGTTTTCCTGGAAAGCAATAATAACAACACTAAAAATCGCTGTGGATGTCAACTCTTTTATAATAAAATGGTTGAGACCTGCAATCCCATGAAGTGGGCTAGGAATGACTTCGCTCAAATTACGCATAACATAAATGACGATACCGATCAGCCACAAATGAATGACAATTTCAAATGTTAAAGATCCAAAGGACCGTGTGGCAGCTTCTTCCGAATTGAATTTTCCATACAACCGATCAAAAGCACCAGCAGCTACAATTGCCGTAAGGAATTGTATAACAGTTATATAACCTAGATCTAATATTTTAACAGTTCTGAAGCCCAAATTAAATGGCAATGTCATTTTATCTAATAAAAGGGTGCAAAAATTGAGTCTTTGACCTGATATAATTTTTCCTAGAAAGCCTATCTAAATGGAAAGCGAAGGTCTGACGAGATTTAATGAAGAACAACAACGGGCATACAATGCATTAAAAGCTGGAAAAAATGTATTTCTAACTGGTCCAGGCGGTACAGGTAAATCGTATTTTATTCAATATTTGTGCGAACATTTAGAGATTGATATTCCGCGTATTAGAATTGCGGTGACGGCATTAACAGGTTGTGCGGCTATCTTGCTCGGCTTGGGAGCAAAAACTATTCATTCATGGGGCGGCATTGGCTTGGGTCGCGGAACTATAGGTGAAATCGTTGTGCAGCTACGCCGTAACAGGAAGGCTATTAAAAACTGGTTAGCAACTGATCTTCTGGTAATTGATGAAATTTCTATGATGTCTGCTGAATTATTTAATAAATTAAATGAAGTTGCGAAGATTATCAGGAAGTCTTCAGCGCCCTTTGGTGGCTTGCAATTACTTTTAGTAGGAGATTTCTATCAGCTCCCGCCAATTGGCGATGGCGGGACCGAAGCACAATTTGCCTTTGAATCACCTGTTTGGTCTACATGTATCGATGAATCAATTATTTTGAAGGCAATTATGAGACAGAAGGATGATACCTTCAGAGGACTATTAGATCATGCACGCAAGGGAGATCTTGCACCAGAAGATATTGAGCTTCTTCGAAGTCGTGTTGGTCTTGAATGGTCTACACAGCAGATTAAGCCAACACTATTATTTAGTCGTCGTAATATGGTGGATCGTATTAATTCTGCCAATCTTAAAAGTCTGGAAGCTGAGACTGTTGCATGGAAGGCAAAAACATTGCTTGTGGCGGCCGAAGGGAAGGCACCTGCAAAGGATGATTTGGATCGAATTGTGGCAGCATTTGATCGCGATGGTCCATACGATGAAACGGTTGAATTGAAAGTGGGCGCACAGGTTATGTTGATCACAAATCTCGATTTGGATGCAGGACTTGTAAATGGATCTCGTGGCGTGGTTGTTGAAATCCGTGCAGGACCTGAGCCGATTCCTGTTGTGCAATTTCTAAATGGACTCAAGCTTGCAATTGGTCGCAATTCATGGCCAATTGACGATTATGATGGTTATGTGCGTTCGCAAATCCCTTTGCGGCTTGCATGGGCAGGGACCATTCATAAAAGTCAAGGCTCAACTTTGGATTGTGCACTTATTGATATTGGTCGATCTACATTTGAATATGGACAGGCGTATGTTGCGCTTAGTCGTGTAAAATCCCTGGATTCACTATATATTCATGAATTCGCACCTGAAGCTGTGCGCGCTCATCCAAAAGTGAAGGCGTTTTATAGTAGTATCTAATAATATTGTTGCGCACGGCGCGTAAATTTGATTTTTTCGGAAATCACAGCACCACCACCATAATGAATTTTCTCCGGTCTGAATATCTTAAGATGCCTGGTGACCTCGCTACAAATAATACAATTGTAATACCAAAGGTAGCATCCAAATCAAAGTTCCCCTATGAAGCCGATGAAGAGATCTTAAAAGAGAATCCGCATCGATTCACGCTACTTCCCGTGGCGAAGCCTGAGCTCTATAAACGTTATAAACATCATATAAGTGTATTTTGGCATGTAGATGAAGTTGATTTATCGAAGGACATGAAGGATTGGGTCAAGTTGACAGCAAACGAGCGTCACTTTATTAAGCATGTACTCGGATTCTTCGCAGGTTCTGATGGAATTGTCAATGAAAATCTGGCAATACGATTCAGTCGCGAAGTACAACTTCCCGAAGCACGTGCTTATTATTCAATTCAGATGGCAATGGAATCGATACATGGTGAGATGTATTCACTATTAATTGATACTTATATTACAGACCCTGAAGAAAAATCGGAGACTTTGCGGGCGATTCAAACAATTCCATCTGTACAATTAAAGGCAGATTGGGCAGCCTCTTGGATTGATTCTGAGGATGCAGACTTCGCTACACGTTTAATTGGTTTTGCTGCAGTGGAAGGAATCTTCTTTTCAGGATCTTTCTGTGCGATCTTCTGGCTGAAGCAACGTGGTCTAATGCCAGGACTAACAGTTAGTAATGAATTTATTAGTCGTGACGAAGGACTTCATACAGACTTCGCATGTGCTCTCTTTAAGGAACTAAAACACAAGCCGTCAAAGGAGAAGGTTCACACCATTTTGAAGGATGCTGTTAGTATTGAGAAGCACTTCATTACGAAGGCACTTCCATGTGAATTAATTGGAATGAATGCGGAGCTTATGGCACAATATATTGAGTTTGTCGCAGACCGTCTATCAAAACAATTAGGATATGGATCCATCTTTGAAACATCAAATCCGTTTGATTTCATGGAACGTTTATCACTGGAAGGGAAGGACAATTTCTTTGAGAAGCGTGTAACAACATATGCTAAAGCAGGTGTTGGTTCCACAGCGGAACAGAAAAAATTTTCGCTCGATGAAGACTTCTAGGCGTTGCTTTTAATTATAAATATTTTTTCATTTTACGTTTAATTTTAAATGATCTTTTTACGCTATTAAGTCCTTTACATGATGCTTTTATTTGTGCTGTTATACCATATTTTTTGATAAATGGTTTATCTTTGAATACGGTACCAATCCATGGTCTTGGATCTTTAGTCCCATATATCATTCTTTTAATTATTATACCAAATTTATAAGTATCAATATATAGGGGTCTAAACCCTCTACATAAACTATCTGTTGGTTCATATTGGATATGATCACCATGTTCATAACCATTTTTATATTTTGTTTCATAATCCATGTAACTCGGTGATTCATTGTAATGACAATATTTTCCATCTAAATAGTTCATTGTATATTTACATTCATATTCTACCTTACCATTTGAATAATAATATTGTGTATATGATCCATGTAATATTCCATTAAAGGCATAGTTATAAGATAATATTCTTTGTCCATTTTTGTATTCATAACAATAGTCATATGGTTTGTGTTTATGAATTCTAGTTTCCAAAACTATTTTATTTAGCATTGATAGCCTTAAAGGTCCATCAGGATATTCTAGATCATAATTATCTAAATCTGCATTACATGTAGGACATTTATAATCTTTATCTGAATCTTGATAACTCAAATTAATAAAATATAAACAATTACTATGCAATATGCAAGTGTTTTGAGCACAACCACAGGGGGATTGAATCATTAATGACCAATTATCTTCATATGTTTTACAAATAACACAGTTACCATGAATATTTGATGTCATTGTTTATTGAATTTATTAGTGTCTTAATAAATTTGATAAATCAATTTTTAAATAAATCTATCAAGTAATCTAAGACGCGGTAATTATTATTATCAAGATTGCGATGCCATTACCGCCTTTCCCATCGGATGAAGAACTTATGACAATGAAGGTTTTTCCGTATTTGGAAGGTAAACAATATGAATTCAAGCAGGCTTTTACAAGGCTTATACCACTAGATACAATGTCTGATGATGGTATATTGACAACAGAATATAGTAATTGTATGCCAATTAATCAGAGTGTATTATTGACAAAAACCTTTGAACGTATTGAGCAAACATGTTGTGCTTTCTTGAACTCAGATGGTGGTTATATTATTTGTGGTATTCGAGATAAGGATCGTGAAATAGTTTGGCTATCAATTGACGATATTGAAATGGATAAAATACTTTTACGAATTGATAATATATTTCATTGTAAAACTATTTATACAACAGATTTGGAAGATATTAAACCAGAAAATATTAAGACGCGAATTTTAACAAAGGATGGAAAATATTTAATAATTATAAGTATAGAACCAAGTCCAGGGAAAAAATACAGGATGCACGAATATGAATGGGTACGTCTAAATGCATCAAATTATGCAAATAAGCGGGAGAAATTCTTCCGTGCAAAAGATGTGAATGGACTCATTTATTATGAACAAATGAAGATGGCAGCAAAATATAATTTTGCCATTGAAGAACGTGACAGGAAGATTAAGAGGCTAACACGAACTCTTAATTTAGAGATGGAAGAAAGTGAATTACTCATTGCGCAAAAGATTCTGGCCGAAAAGAAAGCCGCCGAAGAACTATTAGCGAAGGCTCGACATTCTTGTATTTTACGACTTAATTATGGAAATATACTTAATTTTATCAAGAATATATATTAAATATATTTAATATATTTATAATCATAATAAAAATTTTTGATTAGAACATGTACAATTGAGCGCTAAGTACTAAAATGTAAGTGAATTCATCATTTTGTATACTTCGAACTCTCCAACATTTCCTAATAGTAGTTCACATGCAGTCAAATAGACAGATAAATCAAATTCATTAAATAATTCATATTGTGTAATAAGAACTTGTAAATGTTCAGAAGCAGCCTGATTGACTTCGGGTGTATGAATCAATACATTTAGATAGGTATGTATATGATCGATATGAATATCATAGAAATTTTGATGCACCGTTGTACCTGATTTTATAATATTTATTGTATCTAATAGTCGCTGATAGTTTTTATACGGATCATTATAATCCTCGTCCATACAATTATATCAAGAGAGCTCCAGGTCAAATTTATCGTTTAATATAATAAAAAAATTTGAATTCAATTAAATTAGATAGAATTGTATCCAAACTATTCTATCATGCATAAGGAAGAAGCAAAATCCAAGTCTAAGTCAAATAAACCCGAAACAATTCCTGTGCCATTTGACACGATTCATCCAAATGATATTATTGGATTTAAACACATGTTACCAGAAGGTATTTCAGCCGAGGAAGCAAATTACATTGATTATACTGTCGATCGTTTAACGCGTCGTCTAATACCTGATATTATTACTGTGGCATCTGAAGGTATTGTTTACCTCGATGAAACACAAAATTATAGATATTCACGTCAACGTTGTGAGGACTATTATAACGTTGTGAAATGTCTAAGTGCAATGATGCATGAAGTTTGTCAGACAACAGAAATTTGCTTTATTCGTATGTTTAATATGGCATGGAGACCATCTGTTATGCGCCAATCAATTCGATTTGAATCATACATGGATATATGTCCAAATACTGCAGGCGAAGATTTATTAAAAGATAAACATTGCGTCTTACTGGAGCGATATCCATTCTTAATGGAAATGGCCTGGTCAACATTTGTCGACAAGATGTATGCGCTAAAAGATATTATTGACGTCGGTGTTCGACTGAGTCTTGAATATACTTTGGCGCACTACAATTTCTGTCCACTTATATGTTGTAAAATGTTACCATCCGATTGCGATACAAAAATTATATATAATAAGTAAGACGGACATGAAAGGTAAACCTATACATCTTTTTGTTATTCGACATAGCAAGTCATGTAGTAATTATTTACGTCAAATTGCAGGTACAGAGCATCGTCAACATCCTTTAGTAAAAGCTAGTCAACAACTATTAGATCCTGCACTGTCTTCTGTCGGTAAAAAAATGGCGATTCATTATCGACCTACATTACATGCGCGATTAAAGTCGGCGAGTTTTGATATCGATAAGGCAATTATCGGGTATTCCGGTCTTCGACGTACACGTGAAACAGCACAACTTCTATTTCCAGGGCGTGATGTAAAACATTTACCGCACATTAAGGAGCATGGAAATATTCCAGAAAATACACCAGCAAGGTCACGCAGATGTCGGCCTGACTGGGTCGCTTTTTTGAAGCATATTTATTCTATACCACAATCACAATTTGCTGTAGTAGGCCATGGATCATTTTTGCGATCCGAAGTCTGGCCATCACTTAGTCAGCAGACACATGGTCGATTTTGCAATCTTGATGGATTCATAGTCACAGGTATTTTAACAGCAGATGGGAAAATTATGCACCCTCATGTAGAAGAATTCAAATATCGGGCACCTCTATATATTAAAGATGCTGTTGATAATTGTGGATCATCTATTGAAAAAATGGTAAATAAATATACTGATAAGAAAACAAGACGGCGGCTTGCGAGCTCCAAACGGATTACTCGTAAACAACGTTAATAAATTTGAGACAGATGCACTTCAGATTAGCATGTAATTAGGGGAAAATGAAAACTATTGCACTCCTTACAATTTTAACAGCAGTTTCTGCTGATCAATACAAAATAGCATTTAGAGGATTGGATGAAAAATATGCACTAACGAAAAATGCGATCTCTGCTCTAAGAGAAATTATTTCATGTCGTGCAAATGTACCCCATCAATCAGTCACTTTATCAACAATAACTATTAGAAATACAACATGGATTGTTCCACAAAATGACGAGGTTAATATTGAGCCACAAGCTTACCCTCGCAATTGCCATTTAACAAATACTATTCATTGGGATACGTTTCATCAACCAGGTATATCACATTTAATGCGATCCCTGCATGATGAACCACTACTTGAATATACATTGGATATACCTGTACATCCATCACGAGCCTTTGGATCAAACATTATTTCATTCTTGGCGACATCAATTAATGAAAAATACGCAGACATTTTAGTGTCCGATTATATGGCATTCTATGCCGGTTCTAAACCTGAAATGATACAACGTCATCCAGGTCATATTGATGAATATCGTATGTTATTTTACATGTTTATCGTACAAGTATTGATACTTATCATAGGCAATATATTAATGCGCCGAGCCCGACACACTGTACTACCATTATCGAATGCTGCTGTACACGGAACTCGGGTGAAAATATTAGAGAATATTGTTATACAAAAATAAGAGTGCACATTAAATACAGGCACCTTCCATAATTATACAATGTTTTTTCATGGACCCATCTGAATTATATTCTGTATAAAGCCCATGTATTTTACCATTTACTACATTTGTCCGTTTTTTCAACGTTCCATTCGGCCAAAATTCTTTAAATGACCCATGAAGTTGTCCATTTAGATAGCCGATTGAATAAAGTAAAGTATTATTATCATAGAGTTCCATGCGTTCATTGGGAGGACCAAAGAATTGTTGACACATCTGACATTTAGCCGCATCAGTACCTTGTACGTTTTCTGTGTTTTTTGATGTAATATCACATAATGCTACATTATAATCAAAATAAAGATCTGCGTAACATTTACCATGGATAGAGAGAGGACAATTACACGGTGGTGGATTCATAAAAGGGCCTGGATAGTTACAAATAATACATGTCATATTTAGTTTATACTAATTATATATTGTTCATGAAAGCTCAAATTTATTTCATCGACGATTATAGAGAATGTACGCAAGTGATGTAATTAGTCGTCGGCGGAATTTAGCACTATATAATTTCTTTAGGGAGAAGCCCTTACAGCAGCCAGAGCAGCCATCTTATCAGTCACAACTTATTGTAAATGATCGTATAATGGGCGGTCAACCAGTATATTATAATAGTCGATTAGTGAGTGCTGCACCTGCGACGCCGACTATCTCCGACTTTATTCCTGTGACTTTGGATGAAACTGTTATGATGGCGCTAGGATCGGCGCTTTCTTATTGTGCATCTGCGCGCCTTGGACCGACGCGTACAAGTCGTTTCTTCTATTTGTGGTTTGTGTCGGTTGTTAGCGGCTATAGTTGGATTACTACAGGTCGCATTAATGGTACACATGATAATTGGGATTGGAATATCCATTGGCCACTTGAATCTGAAAATGATCGTTTCATTTATATGAACCATCTTTTAATTGATATTATGTCGATATTAGTTCCAGGATCGACGGTGGGTGCCGCAATAGCTGCAGCAGAAAAACAGGTACTCGGTTGGTCAGATGATCGGATTGCTGAAGAATTAGCGCGTGTCCGCTTAGCAGGTCATTATACTGACTGGCTTGCAGCATGGAATACGTGGCGTTCTAATCGAGCATCGGATGGATCTGTCGCAGCTGCAGCCGTTCCAGATCCATCAGTGTTACCCAATGGTAATCAAACACTTAATGTTGCAACTTCGACCGATAACCCTAATACTTTTACGGAACCACGTAAGTGGGTACCACTCATTGTTGATGGTGTTAAAAAGAATTATTTAACCTATGGATGGAATGATGTATTAAGTACAGGATTAACAGCCGGTCAAGAAACTACTATTAAGGCTGCAGCACAGGTGGAATTTCCAACTGATTGGGCACGTGATGCAGAGGTCGATGCATTGTTGACACTTAGTCAGACATTAACAGACGAACAGAAAGTGATTGCAGAATTTTGGGCAGGTGGCCCCACGACTGTTTCACCGCCAGGAATGTTCATTTATATCTGGAAACAATTCATGACTGCGACATTAATTGCACATGTTCGCGGTTACGATTATTTCTTCTATTCTGGTCTAGAACTCGCCATCAACCTATTTGAAGCTGGACGGCTAACATGGGGCTTAAAACGCGCAAATATGCAGGCACGGCCCATACAGGAGATTCGCAGACTTTATAGGGGTACTTCATTGATCAAATATGATGGAACAACTATTAGTGGAGAGTTATGGGTTCCTTATCAAGAAACGAACTTCGTGACGCCTCCGTTTGCAGACTTCCCTTCAGGACATTCTTCATTTTCTAAGGTATTCTCCCTGGTTATGGGTCGCTGGTTTGGAGATGCAATTCCTTCTACACGTCCAATTAATTGGAACGATTTGTCGCTCATTTGTCCGCTGTTCGGCGCTGAGACTGGACCATTTGGCCGCTATGTAATCCCTGCACAATCTTCAGTAATTGAAACTGGCGTTGTACCTGCTGCGGCTATAACATTGACATGGCCAACCTGGTCTTCGATGGCTGAATCTGCAGGTATCTCTAGACAATATGGAGGTATTCATTGTATATCGGCACATGTAGGAAGTGTTGCATTAGGGGACGCACTTTTCAATGAACTATTAAGTGTGTGGGACATCAATGCTTCATAAAAAACCGAAATAGTTTTTAATGGAATTAAATACATCATATTTAATATGATTTATTTCACGCCTAATTTCTTAATTAAATCTTAAGATATAATTTAATATGTATATAAAAAAATTGTATCTTTAAAAGATTCTGATTTTCAATCCATATTTAAGATTTAGACTAATAATAATTGATGTATCGCATACTTTATTTATAAAATTATAAACTTTCATAATGGGATGTTCCCAATCATCGATATGTGAAATTCTTCCATCGTCGGAACGTCTAATGTGAAAGCTACTCATTAATTTACCATTATTTGCATATTTATAGGCGTAACATAATAGACCATTCTTGTAATAACTCATTTTTCTAACAGATCCATCTCCATAATATTTTATAGACGGTCCTACCTTATCATAATTATCTACTGTCTTTGCGGCCGAAATTCTACCATTTGAATGATAATAATTAATTCGTCCTGTACTTTTTCCATGTTCATAAAATTCAGTTTGTCGTGCAAACATCGCATTCAATACATTAACTGGTCCGTGCCACTTCCCATTTACAATTGTAACATACATTGTATTATCATGTATTTTCAGAACCGCAGGTCCATCAGGTAGCTTGAATTCGGTTTTACATGTTGGGCACATATGAGTGTGCTTCTTCAATTCATCTAGACATTTAGAATGAAATTGTAAAGTGCCCTTGCATTCGCATGGCTGTGATTTTACAAAATCTCCTGGTTCGTAACAAATAACACAGAAATCTTCTTCGATTTGTGTCATGGCTGTATGTTTAATTATTTATATAGAATATATATAAAAAATCAATTTTTTATATTCATATTTATATAGCATCATAATTAAGGAGGACCGAAGTCTTCCATAAACAACTGGTAATCATCATCATATGAATATATTTTCCATATGCCAACATTATCTTTACCGATTTTCCTTCCTTCGGATATAACTATTCCATCGTTGTCATAAAATCTGCAATGTCCATCAACTAATCCATCTTTATAGGTTAGTTCATGTGTTAGACTTTCTTCTTCATTGTAAAACTTCCATAATCCTGATTTTGTAAATGTATCAGTAAGATTACCATCTTTATCGTATGTTTTATGAGTTTGACCCTTAGCCTTCAGTTGGCTATTAGGATAAAATATCTTTAATTGTCCACGTACATGTCCATCTTTAATTGTAAGTTCAGAAATAAGTGTTGAATGATTATTATCAAAATATTTGATCTTCATAATACCATCAGAACCAATTATGGCGAAGTGTTTGATTTTTCCATTGGAATAGAATGTCCATGTTTTAATTGGTTGTGTATTTTGCCATTCAGTAATTATATACGGATAACCATTATCACGAAAATGGGTCCAGTGTCCATCAGGTACACCATTAATCATTTGACCTTCGATCGTACTATTAGAAGTATATGTATTTGCTGGAAAGCATGTCCATAAATTGTCTTGAGGAAAATACATTATACTTCGTTGTGTACTATTAAAAATAATAGAGATTTGTTCATTGTTTCAATTTTATAACAATTCTTATATTAATATTGAGTATCATCTCTGCCTATAGCGCTATGACCACCAAAGGCTTCTGACGCAGTTCTTTTACGACCTGCAAGTTGTGTTGAAAATGCTCCTTTTTTCTCCTCTTTAATAGATTCTGATTGATGTGTATTATCAGGCACAGCTTCTGCTGCACCAATATCAATTGTTAGTTTTGGGGATTCGCATTGCGATGACATTCTATTATATTCCTATTTTCTATATTAATAGGGAAAATCTATCAATTTTTTTGGCGAAGCTTGGGCGAAGCTTGGGGGGGGTCCGCACTGAGCCAAGCGGAGCTTGGCGAAGTCTAAACAGCTATGGTATTATTTAATAAATAATGCGCATTTTACATTTATCATTCCATATAGGTTGTGCGAAGGATATTGCATATATTGGGGAAGTCTTGGGTCATAGTATCGACTTCATTCCACAACTCGGCTCTCTTAATTTATTGGCCGGTGCACGTACAATTAGCCGCGATGAAGCTCGAAGTATTTGGACTTCGTGCGCTCAAATATTCAATAGTTATGATATTATAATAACTAGTGATATAGTTGCTTTGGCACGAATCTTCCTGGAAAATATAGATCAGGTGAAACCACATATAATTGTATGGATTTGTAATCGTCTATCAATTTGTATGGACCAAGAAGAAGATTTCTTCAAACTTCTGCGAAGTGCACCATCTTCCAAAGTAACATTAGTACCTTACACAGAATTTGAGCGTATATGGGCAGGACATTTAGGAATCCTTGTAACGGAAGAAACTATTCAGCCATGTGGTAGGGCGCCATCAAGCGCGGCAACAATTAATGCGACATTTAGGTCAGCTGTGGAAGATCTTCATAAAGGTGAACTTCTGGAAGACATTTCTGATTCGGATGCGACTAATACATTTGTTGTATTGAATTATGGGAATAGTAAAGACTTCATTGATTTGGAAGGCCTTTTATTGAAGGCTGGTATCAGAGCTGTTCGCCGATCTTTCAGGGATTTAGCGACTTTAAAACGATTCCGTGGAATCATTCATTTACCTGATGCATTTAGTAAATTTATGGCAGCCGAGATTTTACATTTAGGTGTGCCGATGTTTGTACCATCGCCGAAGTTCTTGATAGAACTCAGCCGCACTGGGCGCTATTTCTTTAATGTGCATGGATATGGGGGACAACTCGCTGCAGAACATGTTTGTCTATGTGATTGGTACAATTATAAAGGTGGTCGTGTCTATTTTGACAGTTTCGATGATCTCGTTATATGTTGTCGTTCTTTAAAGTCTGAGGACTTAAAAGCTGATGCTGCAGTCGATGCGGAGTGGCATCGATTAAAGACAGAAATGCAATGGAGGCGACTGTTGTTGCGATGTGCGCAAAAAAAATAGAGAGAATATAATGTGGATCACTCAATTAAACTAATTGTGGAATATAGGCTGCAATCGTAGCGCGCATCTCCGCAGGCGAGATCCATTGTGTCTTCTCTGATATATGGTCCTCGTACTCAAACTCATAGGCCTTGTTGTCGTTGTTGTAATACGCCCGTAGGGTATTAGTTACGAAATCAGTCTCAAATGCAACGCTAATGTAGTAGGGTTTTGCACCATGCTTGATGGTATGCATAAGCTGATCGTAATGTACTAGTGTCGTGATCTGGATGGGTGAACCATCAGAACGGGGCTTGTAGCGAACGGTGACGTGAGGGGGCAGGGCCATGGTTTTCACAGTGTTACTAAGCTTAAAATAAAGTATCGGTTTCAATTTTTTTTTGCAAAAAACAATCAAAACTGATAGAAATATATCAGGGCCTGTTATGCCAATCAATCTCTTCTCCTAATTTTTCTTCTACGTGTTGAAAGATATTTGATCCGAAGAATCCGCGATGAGCGGACAACGGACTTGGGTGTACTCCTAGAACATAACGCATCGGATCATCAATTAATGTAGCCTTCTTCTTGGCGAATGCACCCAGTAACAGGAAAATGCATGTAGAGTTGTGTTTCACAATATATTTAATTACTTCATCGGTGAAGTGAGACCAGCGGTCCGCGTGAGAATTCGGTTTTCCAGGTGCAACTGTTAGTGCTGCATTCAAAAGGAATATTCCACGGTCATGCCATCCCGTTAAACAACCATGTTTAAAATCATAGTTGCGTTCAGGAAATTCGCCCTGTAATTCTTTGAAGATATTTCGAAGCGATGGTGGAATAGGAATACCAACTGGTACGGAAAACGATAGACCATGTGCCTGGCCTGGACCGTGATACGGATCTTGTCCTAATAGTACTACTTTTATGGCATCTACAGGCATAGTAAATGCCGCAAATACTTGTTCACGTGGTGGATAAAATTCTTCATCTAAAGTTGGAAGAAAATCCGATTCAGCTGCAGGTTTATCAAATAATTCATTCCATGAGTTATGGGGATTCATTTTAACTATTAAAAAATTATACTGATTCTCTTCAACTTTTTAGGGTCGATGTGCGCGGCTTCCGTTCAATCGAGGGAACAACAGTAGCTTCGGCAATAGCTTTATCAACCATTTTTATAACTTGCTCATAGGCTTCGCGTACCTTACCTGATACATCTTTTAGGGGAAAACTTTTTAATAAAGCCATCAATTCATCAGGACTCATTGTTTCTTTTTGAGAGTAAATATTTGATGCCATTGTTTGTAGACGATGAACCTGCTCATTCAAGCGAGCGCGCTTATGCAATGAACGCGATTTCGGCATGGGATTTTTAAAGACAATGATACTGACATGGAAAAAATCAAATTTTTTATGTGGTGTTTCGCAATTACAGTGTTACATTTATTATAATACTTAAAATACATATAATAAATAGTAATGGCCATGTCATAATAATTATAGGCAAATCATTCAATTCATGCATTCCATGAATAAAACCGTAAAATACAATTGATAACACAATATTTATAGTTAATATACCAATCTCTAAATGTTTTTGGAATATTTCTATTTGTCTTTTCGATTTAGGATAAAAGAGTAATCGAATTAATATTATAAATGTTCTTAGAATTATAAAGCCTAATATAGTCTTTAAAATATAATGAAAATATAGAGAGGTGAAATCATCTGCAGAGTCCGCCCCCAACTGAACCAAGCTACGCTTGGCGAAGTCCAACATTTAGTATAGTACTAGTACTATTATTTATGAAGTACTTGTATCAAGTTTATCATAAAAAATATGTATGTTACATAATTACTGAACATTCTTAGTATTAGAACGTGATGCGTCCTGATTGTTTGTCTGGGTAATTTGTGTAACTGGTGCCTGGGCCTTCAAAAGGCGCTCCTGGCGGCTCATCATTGTCTCCATACATGACGTCATTCTACTGCTAAATTTCTCCCCACATGTTGGGGGTGCCGGCCACCATGACCAATACCATGGTTGTGGTGGGGCTTGAACGACAGGTTGCAACTTGCAGAAATCAAATGCTGCTGCTGCTCCCTTTGTGCACCGATCATAATCGGCTGCGATGTGTGATTCAACTGAACTTGGTTTGGCCATGATTGACTTGTATTTACTTTCTATCAAGATAAATAGTAAATTCAATTTTTTTTAGACATGGTTCAGGTCTATAATTCAACGGTATATTTATGGACATTTGCAAATTTAAGTTTTTCTGCATTTAAAAGATTATATTTTAGATTGCGAAGTCCATTACGCTTCCAGCCTTTCAGGTCTGCCAAAATATTTTTCTTTTTGTCAACATTTAGAGTTGTAACACTTTTGTCACGAGGTTTATGTTCGAGACCTTTGATTTCAATTGAACGGTCTGTTACTGGAGAATAAACAGGAATTTCATTAACTACAAGACGATCATACATGCTATCATCTTCGCCACCCCAACCATAGAAAGTATTAGGGAATCCATTAATTTTTTCATAATCCTGTGCATTGAAAGAAATTATACCGCCCATATATGTCCCGAAGTTGTATTTTTCTTTCCAGAGACTTGCAATATGAATAGGGTGATCAGGGTATGCAGCATATAAGGGTGCAAGTTCAGAAGGGGCAATTAGATCAACATCAGAAAAAATAAATGATGTTGCACCTTCATCTGCGGCGATATCGAAACCAATATTTAATAGTTTGCCACGATTGAACTTTTTATTGTCATCAGATTGTTCAATAATATAGATACGCAGTTTATTGGTTTCTAAAAAATCATGATAATGTTCAATGAAGACTTTTAGTTGTGCACTAAGCTCTTTTAGAGCATTATCTCTATAAGGAACAATTAGGGCAATATTTTCTGAGGCTGGTAGTAAACCATCAATATTAAGTGCAATCTTTTGTACACGTTTCCTATGTTTCTTGTATTCCGCGAATTTTTGATCTATTGATGGAACCCTTTTGCGTGTTTGCTTTACCATTTCTATCCTAATTATACTGAACACTGTTTAGTCGGAGTGAGTTTCCCCAAAAGTAATGGAATAATTTACAATGGAATAATTTTGTCTGCACCTGTGCGTTCTGTTGGTTTAATATATTGTAGGCCGAGGAATCCGAAGATATCTCGTTCTGTCTTGAAGGGTGGTAGCGTCTCTCTTGCTGTTTCGGCATTGGTTGCGGTAAATCCTTTCTCATTGAGGCTCCATCCAAGAGACAATGCATGTGCACGCATGACAACATTAAAACGATCTGATCCTGTGAAATATAGGATTGCAAAAGGCCATTGTTCATTCGGTGTTAACAGAAGATCAAGACGGCGATGCTGCCCACCCACAGTTGAGACAGCCATACATTTATGAGAACCGAGAGCCAATATATCAGTAATATAATTGGCGGCTTGAAGTGTGCCAACATAGTCCTGGAAGTCTTTTATGGAAGGAGTCTTCTGCCGAGGGAAGTTAATAAGAACATCAATATCACCTGATGATTCGGCACCGCGGCGATAAGATCCGACAATTTCAATCTTCATGTTAGAAGGTTTTGATGTCTCCAGTGCAATTACATGATGTTCCATTTCAGCACGAGGAATTCGTTCATTGAAGTCTTCGAAGTATTTGAGACCAATCTTCTGTGCTGTATCTAATAGTGATGGATCAGTCGCGGACTTCGATCGAAGATCTTCGATTGATTTTACACCGAAGTCTTCAACAAGTTTCCGTGCCTTCACTGGACCAATACCGTGGACTTTTAGAAGTTGGTCGTATACATCAATTTGAAGATTAGTTGCTGCTTGTACTGCTGCGGCTAATTCTCCTGTTGCCAATATCTCTTCGATCTTCGCCTGTATTTTTTTACCAATTCCCTTAATTCCTTCGACATCTTCAATGGTCCGGATAGGACCTGTGTGCGCCTGTAATTCCTTAATGACTTTCTGATAAGCAATTGCTTTGAATTTCTCTTTCCTGATTTGGTCACTCTTCATGAGCACTGTTAGTGCATCGATGATGATGGGTTTGAAGTCTTTAGGAGCAGTAGCCATATCTACTTTTAGAGAATGCAATCGTATGTAATCAAATTTACCACACCATGATGTAAAATTGATTGCATGTGATAATAGAATGACAATTAGTATAGATGAACAATGAGTCACACAAAACGTATCAATCCTATTGCTTTCGAGTTGGATAGACATGACCGTCCATATTTCAGACATGAAATGGGCAAACAGTTATTTGCAGGTAAACCGAAATCTGGTTATTATTTACGCCTCACTGTTCGTCATTTGAGATATCAACATGATGGCAAGTGCAGTGATTATGCATTTAGTACTGATCCTGAAACAGATAAACAATATGAAGGTCGTTTCACGCGTATAAAAGAGGAAAAACTTATAATGTATTTCCATTTTCCAAAACATTTATGTAATGGTCATAAGTTGAATAGTCGTTATTTTAGTGAGGACGATAGTCTATTAGAATGTGAAGATACAGAAAACTTCTTCTATGATTGGTACAATGATGCAGATTGCGAAGGCTCTGGTCGCTGTGGTCTACACAATGTATTTATTCCTGTGAAATATGATATTGTTATTATGTAAATTTACGGCAACTATTTTTAATATAAACTATTATAATTATAACTTATAGAATAAATGGTACAATTTGATGCGCGTACGAATTTTGGAAGATTCAGAATTAAAATAAATGATAAATTTACTATAAATTTTGAAACACGAACACAAAGTAAAATAGGTAGTATTATAACTGTAGGAGGACGTCATTCATGTGTGTCAATAGAAATATTTGATAATTCTGATACAGCACATTTTTTAAATGTTAAACGTACTAATGGTGGTTGTGAATTGGATGAAAAAGAGATAAAAGGCCCTCTAACTGTTAAAATGATTTGTTTAGCATTTACAATTACAAAACAAATAGCATCTCATGTAACAAAAATAACGCTTGAGGACAGCCTCTGCAAGCAGTGGCACTCCAAGATCGAGCTTTGCCCGAGCGAGGATATGTCGGATTTTGGATGTAAACGTCGCGATGGAACTATTGTTGGTGTATCACTTGCTCTTCATGATTTAATGTTTAAGCAAATGACATGGTATGAAGGTAATTTCAAAGCTAAACTCTTAAATAATGACTTATATGATAGTTATATTAAAGATAGGAATAATTTTAATAAAAAACCTCCTATAGATTTTGATTTTAGAA
>Ga0247722_10000616_pt1 | contig 21224 bp, 19 predicted proteins | sample MSEWelMarce3H_FC_FD_189094 | JGI IMG/M metagenome (GOLD analysis project Ga0247722, IMG submission 189094) | Subsurface sediment microbial communities from gas well in West Virginia, United States - MSEEL Well Study Marcellus 3H_FC | ecosystem: Environmental > Terrestrial > Deep subsurface >... | reverse complement strand
TTGCATGCCTGGAAAAATTGCTTTATCAATAGCGGCCGCATGCTTTTCCTTTGACAAAATCATTCCACCTCTTGGACCACGCAATACTTTATGAGTAGTAAAGGAAACAACATCTGCATATGGAACTGGGGACGGGATCGCTTTACCGGCAACCAAGCCAATAAAGTGAGCAGCATCAACCCACATGATTGCACCAACCTCATCACAAATTTGGCGCACCTTTTCAAAATCAATCAAACTTGGATAGGCAGTTGCTCCTGAACAAATCATCTTTGGCTTATGTTCAATAGCCAGGTCTCGCAACTGATCGTAATCAATTAACTCATTATCTTGACGAACACCATATGAAACCACATTGAACCATTTACCAGAGAAATTAACCTTTGAGCCATGAGTTAAATGTCCGCCGTGCGGAAGTGACATCGCAAGCACAGTGTCTCCAGGTTTTGTAAATGCTTGATAGACCGCAACATTTGCACTGGCACCGGAATGTGCTTGTACGTTGGCATGCTCGGCGCCAAATAATTTTTTAGCACGATCAATCGCAATTACTTCAACCTTATCTACCTCTTCACAACCACCGTAATATCTTTTGCCTGGATAACCTTCGGCATATTTGTTTGAAAGTGTTGAGCCCATTGCTGCCAGCACAGCTGTTGATGTGAAATTCTCACTCGCAATTAATTGCAGATCATGACGTTGCCGTTGAAGTTCTGAGATAACAACTGCGGCAATCTCTGGATCCTGTTTTTCCATGGCAGAAAAATCTGGACCATAGTAATTTTCAGTGTGGGACATAGCGCTTAGCCTAAAGGTTAGTTGCGGAAATAGAAGGAATTACCGCTTGTAATTCTTCGATACTGATCGCACCTACTCGCTTAACTGTGATTTCATTCTCAGATATCTCAAGCCAAGTAGATGCTGGCCCGGCATCTAAAACGCCTTCATCAAATATTGCTCCAACATCACTTTCATAAATTGGCAGTTTTGTTAAGTCTTTAACTACCGGCTTTCCAATCAATGAGACAGATGCTGCTGCCAGTGGGCCTGTGGATTCTAAAATTCTATTTAAAAATTTCCGATTTGGAACTCTGACATTTACTTTACCTAATCTTTGCTCATCGCCTAGATCCCAAGTTAATCCAGGTTGGCAATTTACTGTCACTGATAATAATCCTGGCCAAAATTTAGCTAACAGTTGATCTGCATTTTTATTAGAAACTTTTGCAATACCAGAGAGCACTTTTATATCCCTAATAAATACTTGAGCAGCAACACCAGTTTGATCACCCCGTAATATATGCACTGCTTTTACGGCATCTTTATCAAAGGCATTTGCCAGATAGATATAGCCAAACTCTGCTGCAACCACTATTACTTCACCGGCATTTAGGTACCTAACTGCAGTAGCAACCGCCTCGGTTAATTCACTCTCTCCTGCCCTATTTAATACGACGCGCTCAGCCATAGACTTTTATCGCTTTCTTGCACTGGTAAATCTATCGCGACCAGTTAAGTCTGCGTGGGTTTGTGCATTTGAAAACTGAGCCGACAATGCTTCTCTAACTAATTCACCCTGTTTTTCATGGTGCTCCATAATGAAATACCCACCTGATTTTAATAACCGATCAGCTGCTGCAATAAATAACTTTGGAATTTGCATTCCATCTACAGCCCCACCAAATAGGGCCTCACTTGGTTCAAAATTTGCAACTTCAATTGGCAGCTTTTCATCATTTGGAATATATGGTGGATTTGCAACAACTAAATCAGCCTTCACATCTGGCAGAGCGGTTTGAACATCCTCGATTACTACTCTAATTGGCAGGTCATACTTTGCAATATTTTTATTCAACCAAACCGCAGCCTCTGGTGATTTTTCTACCGCTACCATACTTACTTTTAAACCTTTTAGAGATGCCTCAGATGCAATTGCAATACTGATAGCACCACTTCCAGCACCTAAATCAACAACGCTCTTTGGTAACTCTTTATCTAAATCTGAGTTTAAAACTCCTATTACTCGATCAACAATTAATTCAGTTTCTGGCCGAGGAATTAATACTCCCTCGCCAACCTCTAAATCTAAGTATCTAAATGGGGCACTGCCGGTTATATACTGGACTGGTCGGCCCATTAATCTTTGGCTTATCAATTCATTATATTCACCAGAAATCTTTTCTTGATCTGCACCTGAAAGTTCAATTATCTGGCTGTGGATTTGCTTGCGTGATACGCCAAGTAAATGTGCTAATAATATTTCAGCATCTACCGTTGCAATTTGATTCTTTTCAAACTGCGAGAACGCTGCTCTTAACAGCTCTTTCAAGAGTTACCTGCCGATAATTTCGAGGTGCGATCAGCATCAAGCAAAGATTGAATTACAGCATCTAAATCACCATTCATAACTGAATCTAAGTTATTTGCTTTGTAATTAACCCGGTGATCACTTAATCTGTTTTCTGGAAAGTTATAAGTTCTAATTCGCTCGCTTCGATCTACCGTTCTGACTTGGCTTTTACGTTCAGCAGATGCAATTCGCTCCGCCTCTTCTTGAGCTGCAGCCAACATACGAGCACGTAAAATTCGAAGAGCAGACTCTTTATTTTGTAATTGGCTCTTCTCATTCTGACAAGAGACCACAATGCCAGTTGGTACGTGTGTAATTCGCACAGCAGAGTCAGTGGTGTTAACGCTTTGCCCACCAGGGCCAGAGGAGCGATAAACATCGATCCGAAGATCATTCATATTAATATCAACATCAATTTCTTCTGCCTCTGGCAAAATTAAAACACCAGCAGCTGAAGTGTGAATTCTTCCTTGCGATTCAGTTTCTGGTACTCGCTGAACTCTATGTACGCCGCCTTCAAACTTTAATTTTGCGTATGGGGTCTGTCCAGGTTTTGCTACACCTTTTGACTTGATTGCAACTGACATATCTTTGTAGCCACCCATATCACTTGGCGTAGTATCAATTACCTCAACTTTCCAACCTTGTTTTTCTGCAAAACGTGAATACATTCGAAATAAATCACCAGCAAATATTGCCGACTCATCCCCACCTGCACCAGCCTTTATTTCCATAATTACATCACGATCATCATTTGGATCTCGAGGCAGTAATAACTCCTCTAAGGTTGCAGCGGCTTCATCCAAAGTAGTTTCAAGTGCTGCAATTTCTGAAGCAAATGCAGGATCAGATTCTGCTAACTCTTTACCGGCAATTAAATCCTCTTCCGCTAATTTATATGCACGATATCCGGCAATCACTGGTCCGAGTTGGGCATATCTTTTTCCAAGCGAACGTGCTTTATTTTGATCTGAGTGAATAGATGGATCAGCCATCTGCGCTTCAAGTGATTCATACTCGGCTAATAATTCAGGTACTTTGCCAAACCGCTCCATCTGATCCTCCTTATCCCTAGAAAATTAATAGAAATTAAAAAAGAGAGCGCACCTCATCTTTCGATGATTGGTGCGCTCTCTTTAAGAAAACTACTTAGTGCCGCTTTTATCAATCTTTCCAAATCTCTCTTGGAACTTAGCTACCCGACCGCCAGTATCAAGAATTCTTTGCTTACCGGTATAGAAGGGATGACATACTGAACAAACTTCAACATAGATTGAACCAGTCTCTTTAGTGCTGCGGGTAGTGAAAACTTCACCGCAACCACAAGTTACTTTGGTCTCGACATACTGTGGGTGGATCTCGTTCTTCATATTTCTCCTTGATTATTACTGGATCAAGTTTTGGTTAGAAAACTTGTGAACCAGTAGGACTAGTGAAGTACTAGAGGGGTGTAAGAATAACTCTTAAATACAGGCGAGCAAAATTTGCGCCTGTTTAAGCGTCAGTACTCTCTTTATTGCTTGATCCACTAGCTGTTGGGCTTTCTCCGCCAGTTGTGGTCTTTTGAATCTGAAGTAAGAACTCAACATTTGATTTAGTTCCCTTCATCTTCTCAAGTAATAACTCAAGTGCTTGCTGTGGCTCAAGTGCGTGTAGTACGCGACGCAATCGCCAAACAATGCTTAACTCTTCAGTTCCCATCAAGATCTCTTCCTTACGAGTACCGGAGGCAACTACATCAACTGCTGGGAATATTCGCTTATCAGCAAACTTACGATTAAGAATAAGTTCCATATTTCCAGTGCCCTTGAACTCTTCGAAAATAACTTCATCCATCTTTGAACCAGTATCAACTAGTGCAGTTGCCAAAATAGTTAGTGAGCCACCATTTTCAATATTACGGGCGGCACCGAAAAACTTCTTTGGAGGATAAAGCGCGGCAGAGTCAACACCACCGGAGAGAATTCTTCCGGATGCAGGAGCTGCAATGTTGTACGCACGTCCAAGACGAGTAATTGAGTCAAGCAATACAACTACATCATGGCCTAATTCAACTAATCTTTTTGCACGTTCAATTGCAAGCTCTGCAACTGTGGTGTGATCATCTGCTGGGCGATCAAATGTTGAAGCAATTACCTCACCCTTTACTGATCTTTGCATATCAGTTACCTCTTCAGGGCGTTCATCAACTAGAACAACCATTAAGTGACACTCTGGGTTATTAGTTGTAATTGCATTTGCAATTGATTGCAAAACCATAGTCTTACCAGCTTTTGGTGGAGAGACGATCAAACCACGTTGTCCCTTACCAATTGGTGAGATTAAATCGATGATTCGAGTTGTTAATACATTTGGTTCGGTCTCAAGACGTAATCTTTCCTGCGGGTAAAGTGGAACTAACTTTGAGAATTCAACTCTTTCTTTTGCATTTTCTGGCTCAACACCATTTACGGTTTCAACCTTTACTAACGCACTAAATTTCTCACGTCGCTCACCTTCTTTTGGTTCGCGGACAGATCCAGTGATTACATCACCTTTGCGCAGGCCATACTTTCTAACCTGTTGTAGTGAAACATAAACGTCATTAGGTGATGGCAAATATCCACCAGTTCTAATAAATGCAAAGCTATCTAAAATATCTAGTAAGCCTCCGACTGGAAGTAATACATCATCTGGGCCAATGACAATTTCACGCTCTTCGCGATTGCCGCGATTACCCCGGTCACGATTTCTATCCCGACCACGATCTCTGCGGTTATTATCACGATTACCAAAACGACGGTTGTTGTCACCGCGGTCAGAGTTGTTGTAACTGTTGGATGAATTATTGCTTGAATTATTTGAATTGTTATCAGAATCAGAGTCAGAATCGTTATCTTCAGAATCAGTGTTGTTGTTCTTGCTGTTTCGATTGTTCTGTCTTTCCATACGACGAGCCTCTCGTTCGTTTTTAGCGGCTTCGCGATTCGCGGCCTGCAGATCACCAATAGATTGGACTAGATCTGCCTTTTTAAGTGTGGAGGCATTTTCAATTCCTAATTGACCAGCAACTTTCTTAAGGTCACCTAAAGCCATGTCCACTAACTCAACCGCATCTGCGCGGTTAGTTGATTTCTTCTCTGCCATTTATAGATTGCCATTCTTTCTTTATTTTTATTACCCGAATATGGGTACTCCGCAAAAAATATGTTTTAATTTTTGGGATTTTTGCTTATTTATATGTCGCACTTTCCGACAGAGGTAAATCTACCACACCTAATTTAAATAGGGAAGATGGGCTACTGCACCCCAGCCTTTGCAACGGCTAACTTCATAGCGGTAAAGCCAGGGGCAAGGGAGGCGACCTGATCGATCTCATCCTCAGAACCAGCATAAAGAACCATGACAGAAGGACCGGCACCAGATACAACTGCAGCTAAACCTGCACCTCTTAACTTTTCTACCAGTGCAATTGTTTTAGGCATAGCTGGCTCTCGGTATTTTTGGTGCAGTAAATCTCCAGTTGCAGTAAACAAAAGATCTGGTCGCTCAGCTAGTGCATGCACCAGGAGTGCGCTTCTAGATGAATTCAATACCGCATCTTGATGGGAGATTGTCTCGGGTAACAATTTTCTCGCCTTTGAAGTTGCTAATTGATTATCTGGCACAAGTAGTAACGCTCTTATCCGATCATCAACTTTTAAACTAACTGCCCGGCCAATATTTTTAGCCGCTCCAGTTGGATCAATTGAACTTTCAAGCCATGCAATTGTTGCGCCACCATAAAATGCTGCCGCCACATTATCTGGATGACCCTCAAGCTCAGTTGCTAATGTAATTAAATCCTCATCGCTCATATATTGCTCACCAGTTAAAACAAGTGATCTTGCAAGTGATAACCCGCCCACAATTGCCGAGGCAGATGAGCCAAGACCTCTACCGTGTGGAATTACATTTAATGCGCGAAGTGCGATGCCTCTTGGCTTACTGCCCATATGTTCAAAGCCATGCATCATGGCTTTGATTACTAAATTCTTTGCATCCTTCTTAACTTCATCCGCACCTTCGCCAGTTACATCAACATCAAAGGTTGGATCATCTAGAACCTGTGCGGCATATCTATCTCGCAACTCAAGTGCTAAGCCAAAGCAATCAAAACCTGGACCAATATTGGCACTACTTGCCGGCACACTAACTTGTGCCATAGTCGCCTTAAAGGTTAAGCCGCTGTTATTTCTCTTAGCTGCCATTACTTAAGTCCGATTACTTTTGCGGCTCGCTTCATATCAACTGGAATGACAATTGGCTTGCCAGCACTGTTTAATACCCATTGAACATCTTTTAAGCCATTACCGGTTACGGTAACCACAATTGTTTTTCCTTTTGGTAACTTCTTTTGAGCTTTTTTCTTAATTAATCCAGCAATTCCAGCAGCACTGGATGGCTCAACAAATACTCCTTCTTTAGCAGCAACTAAGTGATAAGCGCTTAAAATCTCTTTATCTGTGACTGAATCAATTAATCCTTTAGAACCAACTTGAGCAGCAACTGCTTGATCCCAAGAGGCAGGATTTCCAATACGAATTGCAGTTGCAATCGTCTCTGGATTTTTTACAATTTTATTTTTAACAATTGGTGCCGCCCCAGCTGCTTGAAAGCCCCACATCATTGGTAGATTCTTTGAAATGCCAGCCTTGCGATACTCCTGATAACCCTTCCAATATGCGGTGATATTTCCAGCATTACCTACTGGCATTACATGTATGTCAGGAGCAGATCCCAACATATCTACAACTTCAAAGGCACCAGTCTTTTGTCCTTCAATTCTAAATGGATTAACTGAGTTAACCAGGCAGACTGGATAATTTTCAGATAGTTGTCTGGCCAGTGTTAAACAATCATCAAAGTTGCCTTTTACTTGCAGCAGTGTTGCACCATGTGCAATTGCTTGCGCTAGCTTACCCATGGCAATCTTTCCCTCTGGAACAAGTACTACTGGTTTCATTCCAGCTTTTGTTGCATAAGCCGCCGCACTTGCGCTGGTGTTTCCAGTTGACGCACAGATAACAGCTTTAGCACCGTCTTCAGCGGCTTTTGAAATTGCCATCGTCATTCCACGATCTTTAAATGAACCAGTTGGATTAGTACCTTCAACCTTTAACCAAACGTCATTACCTAACATCTCAGATAAGACAAACGCATGGACCAGTGGAGTTCCACCTTCACGTAAAGTTATTACGGGAGTTTGGTCAGTAACTGGTAGCCAGTTGCGATACTCATCAATCACACCGCGCCACTGATGGGCACCTTTTTTGCTAAACAACCCCATTAGTTAACACCTTCAACTCTGAGCACACTTGCAACATCGGTAACTGCAGGCAGCTTACTTAAATCTTTAACAGTTTCAGAAAGTGCTGATTCAGTTGAGCTATGAGTCATCACGATTAACTCGGCCTTATCTCCCGCACCAGTTTGTCTAACAGTTTGGATTGAAACTCCGTGAGCGGCGAAAACATGAGCTACTGACTCTAAAACACCTGGTTTATCTGCCACATTTAATCTTATTAAATAACGAGTCTTTGTTTGACCAATCTTTGCAATTTTAAGATCGGCATAATCACTCTCTTTTGGTCCAATTCCGCCAGAGACCTTATGTCTGGCAACAGCAACTAGATCACCAAGAATTGCACTTGCAGTTGGCTCTCCTCCTGCACCTTTGCCATAAAACATTAATTGCCCTGCAGATTTAGCTTCAACGAAGACGGCATTAAAAGATTCTCTAACTGATGCCAATGGGTGATTTCTGGAGATTAAAGCTGGATGAACTCGAACCGAAATTTCACCCTCCGGAGTTAATTCGGCAATAGCTAATAACTTAATAACCATATCCATGGCTTTAGCGACCTTGACATCATTTGCAGTAATTTTTGTAATTCCTTCGCGATAAACATCTGAATCACTGACTCGTGAGTGAAATGCCAGGCCAGCCAAAATTGCAGCTTTCGAAGCGGCATCAATTGCTTCAACATCAGCTGTTGGATCGGCTTCGGCAAAACCAAGTTGCTGTGCTTGCTTTAGCGCATCATCAAAAGCAGTTCCGCTTTCATCCATTTTTGTAAGAATATAATTTGTTGTGCCATTTACAATTCCCATTATTCGATGAACCTGGTCGCCAACTAAAGATTCACGAAGGGGGCGCAAGATTGGAATCGCACCAGCAACTGCTGCTTCGTAATATAAATCAACATTGGCATTATCCGCTGCGGTATAAAGTTCAGCACCTGCTTGGGCCAACAATGCTTTATTTGCAGTTACTACTGATTTTCCATTTTTTATCGCAGCCAAGATTAATTCTTTAGCTGGTGATATCCCACCAATAACTTCAATAATTAAATCGATCTCCGGATCATTCACAACAGATTTAGCATCATCAGTTAATAAGTTGCTTGAAATGCCTTCACGCTTGGTATTAATGTTTTTTACGGCCACCTTTACCAACTCAAGATTTGCACCAGCCCGAGAAGTTAAATCTGATTTGTTCTCAATAAGCAGGCGAGCGATTTGTGAGCCAACTACCCCACAACCGAGCATTCCTACTTTAAGTGTTTTCATTGGAGAAGTATCTCAAACTTATGGCAGTTGCCGTGGCGCTTGGACTACATCCAAATTAAGCAGATCTGCCTCATTTTCCCTGCGCAAAATCTGCCGTGCGGTGCCATTTATCACTGCAACTACCGCAGGACGAGGAATATGGTTGTAATTGCTAGCCATACTTCTGCCATATGCACCAGTTGCTGGAATCGCTAATAAATCACCAGATTTAATATCACTTGGTAAATCAATTTCCGAGATCAAAATGTCGCCACTCTCGCAATGCTTACCAACAATTCTGCTGGAAATATTTTTAGCGCTAGATGTTCGATTAGCTAAAAAGGCAGAGTAAGCAGCGCCATATAAAGCTGGTCGAATATTGTCACTCATGCCGCCATCAACTGATACATATCTGCGCTCTGATCCATTATCTAATGTGACAGATTTTGTGGTTCCAACTAAATAAATAGTAGTTGTGGTTGGTCCAACAATCGCTCTGCCAGGTTCAATTGAAATTCTTGGAATAGCCAACTTTGCCTTGGCGCACTCTTCTTTAATTACAGCAGCAATAGCAGGTATTACTATTTCGGGTGCGATTGCAGTTTCTTCTTTGGTGTAAGCAATTCCATACCCGCCGCCAATATTTAACTCCGGTAACTCTTTTGCGTATTTATCTCTAAATGTCGCCAGTACTGCCACTAGCCGTTGGGCTGCTGCTTTAAAGCCATCTACCTCAAATATTTGCGAGCCAATATGACAATGTATTCCAGCCAAACTTAAAGAACTCTGCGCCATGCAATTTTCAATCGCATCTTGTGCTGCGCCGGAGGCAATCGAGAACCCAAACTTCACATCTTCATGGGCGGTTGAGATAAATTCATGAGTATGAGCATCAACTCCTGGCGTTAATCTCAAATATATCTTTTGCACCTTGTTTAACTCTTTAGCAATTTTTGACACTCTACTTATCTCATCAAATGAATCAATAACAATTGTGCCAACCCCTGCTTTTATTGCGGTACTTATCTCAACCTCAGATTTATTATTTCCATGAAACTCAATATCTGCCGCAGGGAAATCCGCAGCTAAAGCAACAGCTAACTCGCCACCACTGCAGACATCTAGACCAACCTTTAACTCTTTTAACCACTTTGCAACCTCAACACTGATGAATGACTTAGCGGCGTAGTAGAGCTGTGAGTTTTCAAAGGCAGAAGAAATAGCTGATCGCCAGGCGTTAGTCCGCACATAAAAATCTGCTTGATCAATTACAAATAGAGGTGAGCCATACTCTTTCACAAGTTTTTCAGCCGTGCAGCCAGCAATAGATAAGACTCCGCCGGAGTTGTTTTCGCCATCAAATTTTAAATTACTGGAAAACAATGAGGTTGGATACTTCATATCACTTGCCATTACATCTTCTCCGGGGCGCTAACACCTAGTAAATCTAAACCATTACTTATTACTTGTGCGGTAGCACGTGAAAGACTGGCTCGGGATGAGTTCAAATCTGTTGGTTTTTCATCCCCAAGTGGCAATACTCGACAATCATTATAAAAACGGTGGTACTGACCAGCTACCTCTTCAATATATCTAGCAACTCGATGTGGTTGTCTCATCTCGGCGGCTGAAGCAACAATCTTTGGATACTGAGCCAGTAAGCCAATTAACTCTCGCTCTCGTTCATGAGTTAATAGCTCTGGTGAGTAAAACTCTAATCCGTAATTGATTCCTAATTCCTTAGCATTTCTTAGCACCGCACAAATTCGGGCGTGAGCATATTGAACGTAATAAACCGGATTCTCATTGGTGTTTTTCTTTAGTAAATCAACATCCATCACCATTGGCGTATCGGTTGGATACCTAATCAATGTATAGCGAGCTGCATCGGTACCAACTTTTTCAACTAACTCTTCTAAAGTAATAATGGTGCCGGCTCTTTTAGAAAGTTTAAGCTCGGCTCCCCCTTCCATAATCTTTACCATCTGCCCAATTAATATTTCAATATCTTTATTTGGATCATCCCCAGCACATGCTGCGATTGCTTTAATCCGGCCAACATAGCCATGATGATCTGCACCCAACATATAAATACATAAATTAAATCCACGCTCTCGCTTGCTAACGTAATATGCAGAGTCAGAGGCAAAGTAGGCAAATGTTCCATCAGATTTAATCATTACCCGATCTTTATCATCATCAAAGTCAGTGGTACGAAGCCAAGTGGCACCCTCTTCTTCATAAACATGTCCTAAGGATTTTAATTTCGAAAGTGTGTGAGTAAAAAAATCATTCTCATAAAGAGTTCGCTCGGAAAACCAAGTATCAAAGTGAGTACCAAAGTTATCTAGAACTTGCCGTTGCTGCTCAATTTGTAATTTATAGCCCGTATCTCTAAATGCTGCCATCGCATCATCGCCAGTCAGTTTGCTAAAAGCTGGATTTTCTTTAACTATTTGCTTAGCTAAATCGCCAATGTACTCACCGTGATAACCATTTTCTGGGATAGCTTTATTTTGCGAGGCAGCAAATAGGGATTGCCCAAAGAGATCCATCTGATTTCCACGATCATTAATATAAAACTCGCGTGAGACCTCAGCACCTGCTGCACTTAAAACTCTTCCTAAAGAATCTCCAACCGCTGCCCATCTAGTGTGTCCAAGGTGAAGTGGGCCAGTTGGATTTGCACTAACAAACTCAAGGTTAATTTTCTTGCCTGCTAAAGATTTTCCGCTGCCATATTTCTTTCCTTCAGTAAGTATTTGTGAAACAACTGCGCCCTGGCTTGCACTTTCTAAAGTTATATTTATAAATCCAGGACCGGCAATCTCAACCTTACTTATGCCAGCAGCTGTTAATAAATTATTATCATTTAAAGATTTAACAATCACCTCAGCTATCACCCGTGGTTGCAAATTAGCTGCTTTAGCAAGGCCTAATGAGATTGAAGTTGCATAATCACCATGATCGCGATTCTTAGGACGATCTAAGGTAATTTGCGAAGGCAGATCACAATTTATTAGACCATTACTTTTGGCTATTTCCAGCGCTTTAAGGAGCGCTGTGGCGACCTTACTTTGCGCTGAATCTGCACTCATTTGAGCAAGGCTACCCGCTCAGCCTTGCTAAAGGTCGTTGGTTTTGGTGATGCCGCCATTTACGCCGTAATCTTTGCCCCGCACTCAAGTAATAAATGCGGGAGTGGTGAAATGGCAGACACGCAGGTCTTAGGAACCTGTGCTTCGGCGTGTGGGTTCAAGTCCCACCTCCCGCACCAGTTGTATTTCATTTGCAGGTAAGGAAGGCTAAGGACATGGCTGATAAAAGTTTTCTTAGTTGGGTTGGATTCAAAGGCGAGGATGAAAGTAAACCTGCGCCAACACAAAATGCATTAGAGCGAATTCGTGAACTTGAAAGTCAATTAAATGATCTAAGGTCCCGTCGCGACATCACTGGCTTAAGCCGCGAAGAGTTTGAAATCTTGGCAACTGAAACTGCCATGGCCATGATTAAATCTGCCCAACAACGTGAAGCAAAAGCAAATACAGCAGTTCAGCGTTTGGTAAATGAAACAAATAGAAACGCTAAAGAAAAATTAGATGCGGCAGAAGCTAAAGCAAAAAGTATTCTTACTTCTGCTGAATCACGTGGCCGTAAATACATTTCTGCTGCTGAAGGTGATGCCGCTGATTTGGTATCGGCTGCTGAGGGTGAAGCAAGTGAAATTCTCAATAAATCTGCTCGTGAGGCTGCCCAATTTGCTGCAGCTGCAAAGCGTGATGCCCAAAAGTTAATTGAGGGTGCATCGAAAAATATAGTCGACTACAAATCTTGGCTATCTTCTGCAATCTCAGAAGCAGAGCGCCTGCACCGTGCTCAGAACGCATCTTTAAATGCTGCTGAAAATGCCATCAAAGAATCTCGCCAAAAACTTAGGTCTGCATTTGATCGACTATCTCAACTTCAAATGGATATTAATGCCAATCTTGATGAGGAGAACCGTCCAACTGGAAAAACTTATGTAGCAGGTGCTGGTAAAAAAGCAGCTGCAGCTGCAGTAAGAAAACAAAAAGCTGCCAATAGCAAAAAAACAGCTAGCAAGAAAAAGAAGTAACTCTTTAACCTGGAGTTAGTAATCACTTTCTCTAAGTTTGAGTATTTAACATGAGTGCAAAAAACTTAACTGGCAAAGTGGGCGTTCGCCATATCGCATCCATTGATGGCTTGCGCGCAATTGCAGTTACCGCCGTTGTTTTGTATCACTTAGGTATCTCTTGGATTCCAGGTGGATTTCTTGGCGTTGATCTATTTTTTGTAATCTCTGGATATGTAATTACTCGGTTAATTCTTGATTCAATTAATCAATCAAGTGCACTAGATCTTCGGGAGTTTTATGCCGCCCGGTTGCGCCGAATCTATCCGGCATTTATTTTCATGGTTGTCTGCACCATCATTTTTATTGGAGTTTGGGCACCAGAGGCGATTAAGAGATTTTTATCAGATCTGCCTTACGCGCTCACTGGAAGTATCAACTGGTTATTGGTAGCCCGGCATCAAGATTACTTTGAAGCAATAGGCCGGCCGCCACTTCTGCAACACACATGGTCTTTGGCAGTTGAGCTTCAGTTTTATTTGATTTGGCCCATTATTCTGCTTACAGTTTTGAAATATTTTGGCAAGAAAAATATTGCCCGAATTGCTTTACTAATTGCAATTACCTCAGGTGTGACGTTATTTCTAGTTTCCTTGCAGCTTGATCAATCTAACGCACAACAAGTAAGCCATATTTACTTTGGAACTGACACCCACTCTCTTGGTTTATTTCTTGGCTCGGCTTTAGCAGTTTCTTGGATACCGCAAAACTTAAGTGCTGATATTGAAAAGCGGGCACAGGATGTTGTTGATGCAATTGGTGTAGTTGGACTACTTGGTTTAATTGCAGCGTTCTTGTTTATTGATGAAGCCAATGCCAGCCTTTACCGAATTGCCTTTCCATTAGCGGGTATTTTCGGCTGCTTAGTAATCATCTCGCTAGTGCACCCAGCCTCAAGATTTGCTCCCTTAATTAGTAGTGCGCCATTTCGTTGGGTAGGACAGCGCAGTTATGGAATCTATATTTGGCACTGGGTAATCTTTCAAGTAACCCGGCCATCAGTTGATTTAACTGGCCAAAGTTGGGCGCTCTATTTAGCACGAGTACTTCTGGTTTTAGCTTTGGCAGATATTTCGCTGCGCTGGGTTGAAATTCCATTTAGACAAGGAATGGTCCAAAACTGGTTTCGCGGTATGAAATACCGATCTGCAAAGGTAAAACTTAGGCAGCAATTATCAATAGTAATTTCCATAATTGCAGTTTTAGCAGTCACCTCATCAATCTCAGTTCAAGCGATTAATAAGGCAGATCAAATTGCGCAAGAACAAATTGCGCAGCCAGAGGATGAAGCTGCAAGCCAAGAAGATCTTGGTAGCACCACCGGGCTTTGGGTCACAGGCGATAGTGTTATTTTAGGAATTAGAAGTAAATTAGAAAGTAAAGAACACATCTCACTAATTAATGCTCGAGTTGGCAGGCAAGCACCTGAGTTATTAGCGGTTATGCGAGTAGATCAAAGCTCAGTTCCATCCTCCCCAGTTGTCTTTAATCTAGGTAATAACAACGCACTTAATGAGCAAACTGTCAGAGATATATTTGAAGTTGTTAAGAATCAACCACAGGTGATCGTGGTAAATACTTCAGTACCAAGAGCTTGGAAAGATGCAAACAATGCAATTATTTCAAAGGTGGCATCTGGCTATCCAAATGTTAGATTAGTTGATTGGGATCGAGTTTCTAAAGATCGACCAGAGTTATTTGCTCCCGATGGGGTTCACTTAAGTCCGACTGGCTCTGATGTTTATGTTGATCTAGTCTTAACCGTTTTAGTTAAACAATAATTGTTTAAAATAAAATAGCCCCCAATCTCTTGGGGGCTATTTAAATTACTTAACTTTTTTTACTTTATGACCAGCTACCTGGAAGTCCGTGGACTTTTCCAGCAACTACTTCACCATCTGAGTAAACAGTTGAAACCTGTACCTGTACCCAGCCAGTTGTGTCATTCTTAGTAATCTGTTGCTTAAATTGTGTGGCTGGCACAGTTGCTACCAACTTCCACTCGCCAACTCCATTTGTACGAAGTTCAACGTTGTAGCCAGTGATTCCTTCAGTTGCAGTAGGTGCCTTCCAATTAACGGTTGCACCAGTTTCGTTATATAAAGAAACAATTCCTACTGGAGCCTCATAAGCAGCAATTGGTGCTGAACTTGGATCAGTACTTGGCGCAGTTGATGCTGATGCGCTCTCAGATGCAGCAGGTGTTGGCGTAACAGTTGCAGTATCAGATGATGAATTCTTTGAGATAACTGCAATAGCTAGAATTAAAATTCCAACTACAACTGCAATCACAATTCCTTTTGATGAACCAGCGTTACTGCTCTTGCTCGTTGATTTTGATGAGTATGAAGAGCTAGATGAAGGCTTTGGTGTGGTTGAAATAGTAGAAACAGATGAGCGAGATGAACCGCTTACTGGAACTGCTGGAATTGAATAACGAACAGATGACTTAGAAGAACGCTTTGCACTCTTCTTAGTACTGCGCTTGGCAGTTGATTTTTTCGCGGTTGAGCGCTTAGCTGCTTTTTTAACACTGCGCTTAGCTGTTGATTTTTTAGCGGGTGAGCGCTTAGCTGTCGAACGCTTTGCTGCTTTTTTCTTTGCGGCCACTTAGAACTCCTTATTAATCAGCACTAGTTATGTTTACTAGTGGCTTGGGTTTTCCAGGGAAGGATGGCTTAAGGATACCTCACCGCTCTTGTGATTTACGCTAACGAATTAGAGGTGATCACGTAAAAAAGGTGCAATTGCGCGTAATGCGATGCCACGATGGCTAACCTCATCCTTCACCCTTGGTGAAAGCTCGGCCAAAGTTTGATCAAAATCATTTGGTGAAAATATTGGATCATAGCCAAATCCGCCATCACCACGGGGTTTTGAAATTATTCTGCCCGCTAAAACACCAAGCTCCTCTTTTTCTAAAACAGTTCCGTCATCATTTGGTTTATAAAATGCAACCACTGATTTAAATTGCGCACCTCTATGCCCATCTTGAGTATTAATCAAAAGCTCTAACACCTTATTAATATTGGCAAGATCGCGCAGGGTTGAATCAGATCCGGTGTAACCACTAAATCGAGCTGAATAGATCCCCGGCTGCCCATCTAGCGCATCAATAAATAAACCACTGTCATCGGCTAAGGCTGGCAGATTAGTAAATTCTGAGATTGCCTTTGCCTTCAGCCTGGCATTCTCACTTAAAGTTTTGCCACTTTCTTCAACCTCGGGCATATCTGGAAATTCATTTAAACCTAAAACTTTAATATCACTAGCAAATTCAGCAAGCAGGCGATCAAACTCGGCAATCTTTCCTAAATTTTTAGTGGCAAGAACTAATTGGCGCATATCTAACTAGTGTTGCTAAAACTTATTTGGCTAGTGCTGCTGCTTGCAGCTTGGTAAGTTGGGCGCACCCAGCCGCACCTAAATCTAAAAGTTGATTTAGTAATGTGCGATCAAATGGTTCACCCTCAGCCGTTCCCTGCACCTCAATAAAATTACCATCCCCAGTGCAAACAATATTCATATCTGTACCGGCATTTACATCCTCTTCATAGCAAAGATCTAAGGTTGGCGTGCCATTAATAATTCCGACTGAAACCGCTGCCACTGATTGTTTAAGTGGTTTTGCAGTAGCTGTGATATGTCCTTTTTCTTTTGCCCAAGAGATCGCATCCTGCAGTGCCACATATGCGCCAGTAATTGCTGCAGTTCTAGTGCCACCATCTGCCTGCAGCACATCACAATCAATCACAATTGTGTTTTCGCCCAATGCCTTCATATCAACCACACCGCGCAGAGATCTGCCAACTAATCTTGAGATCTCTTGAGTTCGCCCACCTAATTTTCCTTTAACACTCTCTCGATCACTTCTTGTGTGAGTTGCTCTTGGCAACATTGCATACTCACTAGTTACCCAACCCTCACCCTTACCAACTAGCCAACGTGGCACACCTGGCGTAAAAGAAGCAACACATAACACTCTGGTGTTACCAAACTCAACTAAGACTGAGCCTTCGGCATTATTTAGCCAATTGCGAGTGAATTTAACCGCTCGCAGTTGATCATTATTTCTGCCATCTAATCTGCTCATATCTCTCCCTTTAAATCTTCGTGGTGACTTTTAAAACCTCAGGTCCTAAAAACCTTCGGGCTAAGGTGGCAAACTTATCGGCATCTGCGGTTGCAACAAACCGGTGAATTACCGTAGCCCCTGGCGTATTAAGAAGATCTGCTTCCACTAGGTTGCGATATAAATCTTTTGCTGTCTCCTCTGCACTTGAAACTAGAGTGACATCATTTCCCATTACATAGGAGATCACACCAGTTAAAAGTGGGTAGTGGGTACAACCTAAAACCAATGTGTCAATATCTGCTTTTTTCATTTCTGCTAAGTAATCCTGGGCGATCTTGGTGATCTCATCGCCACTGGTATTTCCGGCCTCAACATACTCAACAAATAATGGACAAGCTTTAGCGGTAATTTCTAATTGTGGGGCGGCGGCAAATGCATCTAGGTATGCCTTTGATTCAATAGTTGCAGCAGTTCCAATTACGCCGACCTTGCCACTTCTAGTTGCTGCCACTGCTCGTCTAACTGCGGGTTGGATTACCTCGATAACGGGGATCTGATAGCGCTCGCGAGCATCTCTTAACATCGCAGCACTTGCAGTATTGCAAGCAATCACAATTGCTTTAACGCCAGCTGAAACTAATTGATCCATAATCTCAAGGGCATAGGTGCGAACCTGAGCTAATGATTTTGGTCCGTAAGGGCCACGGGCAGTATCGCCGATATAAAGAATTGATTCTCCTGGCAGCTGATCAATAATTGCCCGGGCAACTGTTAAGCCACCAACGCCGGAGTCAAAGATGCCGATTGGGGCGCTCTTCTTATCTATTGAGGTAGTAGCCATTTGTGTAAGTGTAAATGGCGAGCGCAGATATCGCCTGACCAAGCCAAACCATCAGAAAATGTCCGATTTAGCCCTTTTTTTGGGAAAAATACTTAAGAATTAATGAGAAATCAGCGTGGAGAGAATTGTCTGACTGGCCAGTAACGGCCACTATATAGGTAGGCGATTAATCGTAGTTTGCATATGAAATTACGAGTACTCGCTGGCTTGTGTCCAAAAGGATATGAGCAACCTAAATGCCTATGGAGGCTTATTTAGATGAGTTCAATAACACTATCGAACGATCAATTCGGCATCGTATACAACGTGCTTTCATTCGCACTTGTATCAATGCTGGCTTGTACCGTTTACACCCTAGTTTCACAATCTCGCGTACTACCTAAGTACCGTGGCGCACTTGTTATGTCATCAATGGTTACATTCATTGCTGGCTACCACTACTGGAGAATTTTCAATTCATTTGATGATTCTTATGTAAATGGTGCAGTATCAGTAGGTACCGGTAAAGGTTCATTCAACGAGGGATATCGCTACGTTGACTGGATTTTAACTGTACCTCTACTACTCGTAGAAGTAATTGCAGTACTAGGTCTTGCTAAAGCAGCTGCATCTTCATTGATCAACCGCTTAGTACCAGCATCTGCTGCGATGATCGCACTTGGTTACCCAGGTGAGATTTCTGCAGATAACAACACCAAAGTTATTTGGGGCGTACTTTCAACAATTCCTTTCCTATACATTCTTTATGTATTGTTCGTTGAGCTTTCAAAGTCACTAGATCGTCAACCAGCAGGCGTTGCAGCAACCGTAGGTCGCTTACGTCTTCTGTTGATCGCAACATGGGGCGTTTACCCAATTGCATACCTTCTACCAATTCTTGGTCAATCAGCAACAGATCCAGGCGCATTTGTTAACCGTCAAATCGGTTACTCAGTTGCAGATGTTCTGGCAAAGTGCGTATTTGGTCTAACAATCCTAAAGATTGCAAAGATGAAATCCGTAGCAGAAGGCATGAAGGACGCAGATTAATAATCTGTTCTATTAGGAAATGGGGCCAAGAAATTGGCCCCATTTTTTATGCTCAAATACTTGTTATAGGTGGTTGATTAAACTCTCTTGAATACCGCCCAGCCAGAAGTAAACTGCAAAAAGTGGTTTCTGTGTATCGCTATCTTTCATTAATTCATATAGTTCGTAAGAATCTTGCTTAATATCTAACCGGACAGCAAGGGCCAGGCGAAGATCATTAATTGCAATTAGCCACTGGGTTGGGTCAGTGACGGCAATATCTGCTTTAGGCAGCTCATGATCTACTGGAAAAACTAGTTGCTCCCGTAAATACATTAAGTGGGTTTGCTTTACTGTTCTAAGTGAGCTTTCAGTGTATTTACGAAATTCAGCTGCACTTTCTGGGTCTGCATATCCATTTGGCAACAACCTACGAAGTACTGGATCTTCTGGTTGATCAATTGCTGATTCAAGATTTCCAATTGAGGCTGCCATTAATTGTGCAAATGGATCATCACTTTGATAGTGGTGAATGAAGTTTCGCTCCCCAAGTAACTCAAGTAATTGCTCAACTAAATTAATTAAAATATGTAATTCATCATTAGATAGTGCAACGGTTAAGTCACCAGCTTTAGATGTGCCTTTAAACTCGCCCATGATCATCCCTTTGCAGTGTCGCCCAAAGTCCATGCTCGTGAAGTTGTTGAACTGCTCGCTCCATCTCTTCTCTGGTACCAGATGCCACAACCGCTTTTCCTTCGGTGTGAACCTGCATCATTAACTTATGAGCTTTTTCTGGCGAGAAGTTAAATAATTTAATAAATACATAAGTAACATAATTCATTAAATTAACTGGATCATCCCAAACAATTGTTACCCAAAGATTGTCAAAAAACTTACTTAGATCTAACTCTTCATCTAATTGGGTCTGAGAACTCATAGGTAAATTATCTAACTAAAACGGTTATCTCATCACTTAAGCCAGCAGTATTTTTCTCTCCCGCTGCAATTACCACCTGATATGTAGCCAACCCAGTAGCAGTAGGTGCGATCTTGAAGGTAAAGCTACCGGTTGCATCAGTTATGAACTCACCTAGAGCCTTACCATTTTGCTTAACTGTTAACTTAACTCCGGCAACCTTTGGCAGGAGTTGGCCAGTTACCGCGTATGTAGCAGCTGCTTTAACCGAGGCTGGAAGATTGAGTGAAACACTGGGCACTACTGAAATAATTTTTTCAGCAGTCTTACCCTCTGATCTCTCCCAGCTTCCTTCTGAAACTAATCTAATCTGACTTTTCTGCGCAATGATTACTGGAACTGCAATCACACCACTGGCATCGGTAGTGCCGGCAGCTAGCGTGCGCCAGGAGTTATCAGAGCTGTTCTTTATTTCAAATCTAACGTTGAGCGATGAAACCGGAGTTTTATCTGGCAATTTAAATGTGCCGGTTAGATTAAAGGTTGAGCCGTAGCCAATCTCTTCTGAATCAGTTGCAATTGTGCCTAATACTTGATCGGGTGCAATAGATTTTGCAATATCTCTAATTGAGGCAATAGCTGCGGTATTTTCCATACCAAATGTCCAAACTGCTATTCCACCTAATCGATACTTCCCAACTAGATTTGTGCGAGCGGTATAGCTGCGCTCATCTGGATACCAAACAGTTCTACTTGCAGTACAAAAGCTTGCTGAGTTAGTTGGATCTACATAAGTTTTCTTATAGGTAAATGTCGATTCAGCATGAGTGGTGTTGTAGGTAGGAGTTGCATTATTAGCACTTGCAAGTGTTAACGCCTCTCGCATTACTACAGCTGCCTTTGCACCGACAACAACTGAGGTAGCAAAAGCGTTAGGACAAACCCCTTCTACTTTGGTAATCCAATCCCGGCCATAACCTGGAATTCCTAAGTAAACCTTTGATGCTGGCATCTGAGTAACTGCATACTTAACTGCATCCTCACTCCAAGGTAGTGGTCCAATCGGCCCTGGTGATGTGGTTGAAAAGTCATACGCCATTATCCGAAGGCGATCAATTAATGGGCCAATCTCTGCCCAAGAATAAACCGAGTTTCCAGCTCGCTTTGTCTCTGGTGCAAAATCAGGTGGAGTTGTGACAGATAAAAGTTTTCCTTGATCATGAAGCGCGGTAGATAACTCTTTAATAAATGCAATCCAATTTGGTTTTAGAGCTGGCCAAGAAGATCTACCGTCTTTAGTATAAAAAG
>Ga0247722_10000615_pt1 | contig 21238 bp, 18 predicted proteins | sample MSEWelMarce3H_FC_FD_189094 | JGI IMG/M metagenome (GOLD analysis project Ga0247722, IMG submission 189094) | Subsurface sediment microbial communities from gas well in West Virginia, United States - MSEEL Well Study Marcellus 3H_FC | ecosystem: Environmental > Terrestrial > Deep subsurface >... | reverse complement strand
ATCAATGCCTATGACCTCAATGCGAACGGCGCCATGGCCGCTACCGCTCTCCAGGCCGCTGTTACCGCCGCCATCGATGGCGCTGGCGGTGCTTCCAACCTTGTCCTCCGTGACATGGGCAAGACCGTTCGCGCTGCGCTTGCCTCGGATTCGTCCAAGGTCGGCCATTTCCGTCAGGTGCAGCTTCTTGCGCCGAAGAGTGCCGTCCTCGCGAACTCGAACTTTGGCATTGTCGCCGGCGCGGGTTACATGACTTTCTACGTCCCGACGGTTGTCATGGGCTCCAGCGCCAATGCTGCCCTCTCCGTCCTCCACAACGCGAACGGCCAGCTCTAAATTGCTTTTTTACTTATTTCTTTATCATATGAAACATATTATGGCTTATATGAAAAATAACTCTACGATAGTAGAATGAACTACTATTTAATCAGTTTCATTGCGCTGGCATGTATGATAATTGTCGGTGGTACCTATCAAGTGTTCAATATGCACCAGGCACCCGGTGCGGTTGTCTTTTTTGTAGGCTCTCTTACTCTCTTTATCGTCTATGGAATTCGTTGGTTTGGTGCAAATCCCCTCTTTAACCCCGCTTCCGGTCCCTGGCCACCCATCATTAATACCTGCCCCGACTATTTGACATACTATCAGCGAATGGTTGGAGGTCTTAAAAAAGACTCTTGTATCGATACCATCGGTGTGTCAAAGGATAATTCCCTCCTATCTACCTTCCCGAAAGATGGAACCGTTCCTGAAAATGATAGCTACTATCTTGATATCTCGGGGTTGAGTTCTAACCCTACCACCAAATCCACACAGATGTGCAATGCGGCCATGAATCAGAAGGTGACATGGGAAGGTGTATCCAATGGCGAGAGTTGTGTCACTCGCAGTACCGGTAGAGCTGGCTCGAAATCTGATCCCAGTGGTTCAGGTGCTGGGTGCGATGCCGTGTAATAGTGCGTTTGAATTTCTCAAAAACAATCTACGATGAGAGTGTGGCGATCCACACAAACGCATTTATAGTTCAGTGGTAGAATGGCTCCCTTCCAAGGAGTCGACACGGGTTCGATTCCCGTTGAATGCATTTAGACATTGTAGTGTCTAAATGCATAAATATAAATTACATGTATGCGAATGTAAAGAATCAATCAATTCTCATGAATAGTATGGTTCGCACCAGTTTGCCCCAAGAAGAAACCGCATGCCTTCACCCTGAAACCGAAGATGCTATGTTAAAATGGCTCAAAACTCGTTCCCATCCAGCGTTTCTTCTTATTGGTCCGCCTGGTGTTGGAAAAACGACGATGGTATATCGCGTCTGTAAAGAGGGTAAATTCTGGGTCCAAGAATTTAATGCGAGTCATACGCGAACCGGTTCTTCGTTCCGTCAAACCATTCTCCCTCTTTTGATCGAAACAGGTGTCAGTAAATGGATTCATCCTACCACTCCTAATGGTCGAGTAGTTCTCCTCGACGAAATGGACGGTCTCTCCCAAGGAGAAAAAGGCGGTCTTCAAGAGCTTCTCGATTATCTAAAATCCAAACGCGCCTTTAGTGATGATTGTCCAATGGTTCTCATCTGTAATATTCTGGAAGGCCGTATTATGCAGCAACTTCTAAAATATTGTTGTGTCCATTATGTCAATATGCCCAAAAAGGCAAAACTCATTGAGTTCTTCAAAACAGATATCTCTGATTCCTTGTATCAACTAGGCGATATTCGTAAAGTATCACAAAGTTTAATCTATCCCGAACATTCTGTTACGACTCAGCGTGGTAAGGAAGAATCAATGAATCAAAATATTCATGTCGCTATTCGTGCGGCATGGTTTACTTTATTTGAACATTGGGGAGAAAACGATGAGTTGGATTTGGAAACGAAAGATGCTAACCTGGCGGGTCTGCTGTTTCACCAGACTCTCCCCCTGTTTTTAGAAGATTCTCATAAAAAAAAGAAACCCGTCCCCTTTGAAGCCTATGAAGAAATCCTCGATTATTTGCGTTGGAGCGATCGTGCCGATTTCTGGGCCTTTTTTCATCAGTGCTGGAATCTTCTTCCTCTTTCCTATCGTCTTAAGTTGAAATATCCAAATTTGTACCTTCAACAGTATGACAAACCATCGTCCGTTCCAGAACCATCCGAATTACAATATACGATGGTTCTTACCAAACAATCTGCGCTCTTTAATGCATGGAAGGAAATGAACCGTGTCGCCAATGAACATCATATTCCATTTCGATGTGTAACCCAATGGGCCACTCATCAAACTGGTAAATTGTATGATACACTCGGCGTTAAACTTGAATCTCGGAGTGCAAATGAAGAATCTGTAATGGCGATGTTCGCCCCAGTCTCTGAGAAGAGTGGATCAACACCTGCTTCGACTCGAAAGAGGGTAGTTCGTGGTAAAAAATCAAGTGCGTCGTAGAGGTTAAGCTAAGGCCTCGTATCATATCCACATTCGAAATAAAAAGAAGGCGTGTTTTTCCTTGTTGAAAATTCCGAACTGTTTTAATCAGTGAAAATAGATTGTTTTCTATTCTTTCTGCTTTGATTCCTATCTGATCGATTTTCTCCATCAAATCATAATAGATATTCGTAAAAGGCGAATAAATAATAAATCGACCCTCTTTGTTCTGACGAAGAATATCCAAACATGCGTCCATTTTATTGACAGAGAGCATTCTCTCCTCTGCTGTTAATGTTTCCAGACAATGAATGCGTTGGACGTGTAGGCCCTCACGGCATGTAGGACATTTCATATTGATCAATGCATTTTTTAAAAGACATTTACCACAAAAGATATGATAACAGCATTGAACAATGGTCGGATGTTCGCATGGTTCCATGCAGATCGCACATTCCTGATCATCGATCATGCGTTGGATCAGAGTATGTTTTGTGATCGGTTGTTGATCTTTGTATTCTGTAATCGATTGAAATTCGATCCCCAATGCTTGAAATAAATGAGGAATCTGTTTTGATCGGATCATTGGTTCTCGCTGACGAGCGAGATAAAAACTCGTTAGTGAATTCAAACTCATATTTGGTTTGCATTGAAGTGATTCATGATGCAATGAGGGAAGATTCATACTTTTGATCAGATCCTCCGTTGAATTTCGCAATACCATATGACCCCTCTCAGGATGATAAAAAGATACATATTCTTTCATAAATGCGGACGATGCAAGTTGCCCCTCATAATGAACAGTAGTATCTTCTAATAGCCATCGTTCTAGATCTAAATGAAGTGTGACACGATCGCGTAAAAAGAATAGATTGCTTTTGATCACATTAGGGCTTTTCATGATCAGAGGGATCCAATTATTTGTGATCAGCCATAAATATTGAAACCGAAGTGGCGGATCAGAGGAATGGAAATAGATCGACGACGCCTCATCGATCATGATCTGATCCCATTGAATATGATGTGTAGCAGCATAGGTCTGAACATGTTTATAACATTTATCAGTAGTTAATACAATTCGATGTTGAAGGATCGATTTCGCAATCGCATCACCCCTCATGATCCGTTTGGTTTCAATAGGAACATAGGGTAGTGTGCTATGCAGTTCGAATTCCTGTTTCCATTGACCAAATAATCGATGGGGAACAATGATCAAATGTGACCAGTTTGTATCGGATAGGGTATGCATATCGTGTGAAAAGAAATATTTGGAGGAATGGGTTGTTAATTCTGATGTCATCCGAGTAGGTACATGCGATGCAAAGGAAGCAAGATATGCGATCATACTCAGTGTTTTTCCAGATCCTGGCGGATCACCAACGATTCCTACTTTTCCATTGATCGCTTGTTTCCCCACTAGAAATCCTCGTGTCATTTTCTCTCGATGACGATGCATCCCATGAACGAGAGTCTTTTGATGAGGATATAATTTCGTTTTAATCGTAGAAGGTTGCACAAACGAATTATTTTGAATAAGAGTATTCTCATAGACACTATTTAATATAACTAACTTTTCATAATGAAAATCGTCCGCCATATTTAATTACCTATTGGTAAGTGAGAAGCTTTAGGCACAATAGAAAAGTCTCAAAGAAGGTTCCTTTACAAAATCTTCTAGACAATACGATGTTTCTCTCATTTTTTCTTTCGCTTTATATGTTGATGATAAATGCTCTTCACGTAATGCTGCTTTATCCACGGTATTATCTGTATGACAAATCACTAAGATCGTTTTTTTAGGATCGAGCTGAATCATCTGGTGTTTATATTGATCTAAAAATGATGTTTCTTCTGCTTTTGTGACATATTCATCATATAGATGTACATCTGAATATCTCTTTCGCCATGCCATTGTTCCGTTTGTCGCGTGATTTGTATGAAAGGGTCCAATCGCATATATTTTTTTAATATCTTTATAATACAAAAACATCTCAGACGATCCAGCCAAATCAACTCGCGGATATTTGGTAAAGGCTTGAACTACCGTTTTGATTCGATCGGCAGGATAATAATCGTCGTCGTCCATCGCTACAATGATCGAACCTTTCGCTTCTCGATTTAACATATTTCGTTTCGCGCCGATTCGCATTTTTTCATTGAGAGGAAGATAACGAAGATTAGGAATGGTGCGAGCCGCTTCTTGAAACAAATCTTCTACCTTATCTCGCCCGTCATCCAAAATAATCCATTCCATATTTTCTTTTGGATAAGATTGATTCTTATAGATTTGAATTAACGCAGGAATAAAGGCACGGCGATTATACGTAGGTGTGACAACGGATACTATAATGTCCATTGTCATACGAAGTGACATATTCTTTAGATGACCGAATTATTTGGATCCATTTATTTTACTGTGATATGCTGGCGGCGGAATTACTGTAGCAGGTAACGATGTATCCCCTTTGTTGTTTTGAGGTGCATTAGAAGACTTTACTGTAGCAGGTAATGATGCATTCGGATTATTATTGTTTTGAGGAGGTGCATTAGAAGACTTTACTGTAGCAGGTAATGATGCATTACCTTTATTGTTTTGAGGAGGAGTGGATGATTCTACTGTAGGAGGTAATGATGCATTACCTTTATTGTTTTGAGGTGTATTAGAAGACTTTACTGTAGCAGGTAATGATGTATTCCCTTTATTGTTTTGAGGAGGAGTGGATGATTCTACTGTAGGAGGTAACGATGCATTACCTTTATTGTTTTGAGGTGTATTGGAAGACTCTACTGTAGCAGGCAATGATGTATTCTGATTATTATTGTAAGAAGGAGGTGGAACTACTGTAGCAGGCAATGATGTATTCTGATTATTATTGTAAGAAGGAGGTGGAACTACTGTAGCAGGCAATGATGCATTCCCTTTGTTGTTTTGAGGAGGAGTGGATGATTTTATCGTAGGAGGTAATGATCCAGCGGATGACTTGGGTTTTGACTCTGACTCGGGTTCTGTCTCGGGTTTTGTCTCAGGTTCTGTCTCAGGTATATCATGAAGATGCTTAACGTTTTCTTCTAATTGTTTAAATCCTTCCACAACGAATGGAAGAGTCTGTATCTTATCAAAATAAACAAATGCTTTCTTCAACGACTCCATATAATCATTCATAATGATCGGAAGCTGTTTTGCATCATAATCGTTTTTAGGGTATGTGAAGGGGTACATGAAAAAAGCACCTAGCGAACTAACCGGTACAGTTGTGGTAAGAGGAAGTAGTGCAAAGATTGTCGGCATGACCTTTGTTTTGGGACCATTGGACAAGTTATTCAAAAAATATTGATATCCCAATTTACACAAATAATAGATAAGTAATATAATCAAAAATGGCATGAAATTTTTACAGACCCAAAACGTGAAAATAAAAAAGATCAGACGAATCGGGGCAGAATACACAATCATTTCATTCGTCACATACATACTTAAAACAAGTGCGATAAATGGAAAGAACCCGTTTTTAATCATACGAATGATTTGATTACCAATTCTTCTGAGCAATCGTTTTGGATTAAATGTATTGGGATCATCCGTAGAGGATATCTCAAAATAACCAGTGTCTTCTTCTACCTTTTCAGTTGTTGCGGGTGACAGGGGCTCTGGCTGATTAGAAGCAAATTCATTTGCATCAGGATCATTAACTGCCTGGTGAAGATTGTAGGTCACTTTATTTTTTAAATTGGTCAGCAGTGAATCGACACTCATGTCCAACCTTCTATGACGATACACGATTAAAAAAGTAGCTCACAACGCATACTTCAATCCACCCATACCTGAAGAAATAGTAACCCAATTCAAACTTTCTACATACGTTGTAATTTGATATTGGTAAAATGTATTGGCTGGCAATGGATTCACATTCAAATCTAATTGAAATGATTTAATTCGACTGCTATTGATTGAACCATGAGGCTGTGTATTAGGTGACACTAGTGCAAATGGATATACAATGATATTAGGATCAGGAACGCCCTTCAAGTATTTCCATGGAACCACCTGCGTAAAGTATTTAATGGGTTTCTCCTCTTGTAAGGGGTTTCCATCACATAAAATCGTGAGCGAATTCATGATCTCTTGCTGACCATTGATTACAAATGTACCACTTGCCGAAACAAGATTCACATTAGCCGGCCATCCACCTCCCGTTGGGATAAATTGAGGCTTATTTGGGTTAGTCCAATTCGTAAAATTATCGATTTGATTTCGGTTTAATATCGAATCAGAACGCCGAGGCAGAATGATAAGTCTCTCAATCGGATTATGTGTATCTAATTCTACAAATTGTCTAGAGCTAATATTATCAAAACGATACGTACTAATTTGTCTTACCAAATATTGAAGAGATTCGGATGAAAACTGGGCGCGTTCATCGTCTGTCACATAAACATATGTCATTTGAATTCGAGGCTGAAGATCCCATGTATTTAGTAATGGTATTGGTGTTCCAACGTCGGTCAAAAAATTGTTAATAAGCACATCTGTAATATCGGATACTGTGCTGTAATATACATTTCCAGGCTGTAATGAAACAGGTGATGCATTAAACTGATATCCAGGTGCAGCCTGGAATCCATTGATATCTAAAATTCGATATAATTCTCGAATTGGGCGAAGAGTCAATTGAATTTCACATATATGAGACTGAAGAGAAACAAGGGGTAATGCCTCAAATGTGGATTCTGCAAACCAAAAGGGTAGCGGTACTTGAAGTTGTCTGCCTGAAATAGATGGGCGATTCACATTTGGAGGCATCGTGGTGGAACCATTCGGACCATTATTATTATATACGAACGGATAGCCTGTTCCCATCGATCCACCTGCATATAGACCATTTGCCGGATCATATAATTCGGGTACATTCCCCACCAGAGTCTGCCATTTCTTAAATGCGTCATGATCTAAATCACACTGTGCTTTCGCCATCAAATACGACCCGTCAAATTCCTGAATTTTCTGACCTCCAATAAAGAACGCCACATTTTGAAGAATATGACATCCAATGTAATTCACCCATGCGAAATTGTATTGTGATTTGCGTAGCCCCTGCGGCAATTGAAGATATTTGCAATAAATATCGGGCAAATTAAATACGAAATAGACATCTCGGACCAAATCAGCCACACGTTGAATTTTCATACGAAGTTGAACAGGTTGATCGTATGATAAATCTTGCGGGCCATCCATTGCGGACGTTACAGATTCCTCCGCAAAATGAGCATATTTCTTATATGTTTTATAGAAGTATGTAAAGTCGGGGTTTCCACTCAAAATCACATTTTGCGCTCCGTAGGCGACCAATGAAAAGAGACCCCCACCTGGCATTACTAGTGTTGTAGTAGGTAATCTATATGTCCTTTAGACCTACAGATTGCCTATCATGTACGAATGTATTACTTTACTTTGATTGTGTCCACCAATTATCCGCCATATACGGAGGAATATCCATTGATTGACTAGAGTCCATTTTAGACGACGGTCCTTGATTCAGTAATTGCTGAATTTCAGAATAGCTCAATCCGTAACTAAAATAGGTAAGACGGCTCATCATACCTTTCATTGCTCCTAGTACATTAAAATCACTGTCGCCCAATGAGGTAACCTTTGATTTAGATAATAAGATACGACGATTGCTGAAACAGCAAATATCCTGATAATTCTGATAGGGAGAAAACCCGTCAAATGACATTTTCTTTGCAATGTTACCATTCACGTAGATTTCAAGTGCATGCTCTTTGCATACGATCACAACATGAACCCATTTGCTGACTGGAATATTTTCAACATCAATGTAATTATTCCACGTCTTGTACGTATTCATGTAGATTCGAAGTGTATTTTGATCAGATCGCATATAGGCGCCGGGTGCCATTAATGGAAACTGTGATGCATATCCTTTATGGAAAATATGATAGAGTCCTGCGGTCTGATCTGCCCCTTGAAAAGTAGAGGGGTTAACATTAAGATAAAGAGAATAACTAAATTCTACTCCTGTAAGTTCATTGCTCGATAAACTTACTGTATTTGAGCCTGATGCATTCGGATCTTGCGGAATACTAATCGTTTTATCACTGTTGATTGTATTCTCAATAAGAGTGGTTCGATTCATTGATAATCGATTCCAATACTTATACATCAATTCCACAAATATAAACACCATACATAAAATACCGACGTAGAACAGCCCATAAACAAGGTGTTCTACTACACTACCGGACCCACTTGACCCATTCGTATTCGGTGCATTTGTAGAACCAAAAAGACTATTGAACATCGGGCTCTCCTTTTTATTGACTGTATTATTTATTTGGAATTACAAAGCTGGACCCTGCATATAGTTCTTATAAACAGCCTCTGGGTTTAATGCGGCATCGTACATGGTTGTAGTAGATATCTGTCCTCCAAATCCGCCAAATGGTGCAATCACGGCAGAATAACCACCTGAATCAACCTTAAAATTAGCAGGTAATACACATGAACGTGCGAGCTTACCATCCATATACATGTCGACAGTCTTTCCATTCACGGCCACCGTAAGATTCACCCAGCGCTGCAGATCGATCTCAGGTAAGTCGCAGATCGATGATACGTCCAATAGACCTGCATCTGTCTGCGGTGTCGTAAAGACAACATTTCGCGTGGCTTTTGGCAATGCCTCTGTTTTAGAGGTGCTTGCTGTTACTGTACCTGCTTCTTTTGTATGAAAGCGAACCTTTAGAGTTGGCTTTGTAGCACCTAGATAGATTCGAATCGTATCAAAATTGGGCCCACCGATCAACAAAATCGCTTTATTCATATTCATATGATATGACCAATTGCTCACATAAATCCAAGATGATATTGTAAATTCACCACCCTCAAATAATCCAGGCAGATCTTTCGATGAAATACTAACAGGTGCGGATGCATCCACGACTGCCGATTGATTCGCAGCTACAAGAGGAAAGCTGATACCCGTTTGTGCTCCAAACAGGTATTGATATAAGTAATATAAACCAATTAATCCCGCAAAAAAGATGAGATAAGGAATCATTCTCAAAACGGGGGATGAATTATTTGCACTGCTCATAATATTCTGTTTGATACATGGATATTCTATCAAGACGAGAAACGTGATAAAACGGGATATGTGATTAGGCAAACGGAGTACTCCATTTAAGAATCTGATTGACCGGTGGCTGTGTCACGGGCTTACACGGTAATCCGGGGGGACATTCTGCTAATAATGAAATCATCGGAAGACTTGTATTGAATGGATTGGCTTCTAATACAACTTTATTAGTATCTACTATTGTTAAGCGTGTGCGCTCGATATCATCGGGGGATAATCTAGTGCCGTTAATGATAACATGAATCACTGCGCCATCGAGACCCTTATTTCCAATGGAAACAGGGCTAGAGATGACGACCGGATATTGCTCTAACCGCTGAGAGGCTACAATCTTATTGTTATATATGACATCGAATCGACGGCCGTCGCGAAGCACCGCAATAAAGATCCATTTTTGTTTCGGGATCGGAGGAAGTTCAATCATTTCATCTTTTGTACCACTACCCTGTGCATTCGTCCGTACTCGAAGTCGGGCAGATGTGTGCTGTTTATCATTGGGGGCATTAGAAACCTCTAGAAACCAGTTATTTGCAATTTGAAGAAAAGGTATATAATTATTAGTATAGTTTGCGGTTCGATCACCATTCATAAAATTAAACATCCCCATTACCGTACCACCGTTGTTTGCTAATAGTGTTTTGTGTGTTACATCAGGCATCACAATATCCTTCTTTTCAGAAAGTGGAGTAAGTGTAGAAAGTACATCATCGTTTCCACCCCCTGGATAAATAACAAATACAATTAAATAAACGGTTATAGCAATAAGCATCAATACTGCCACGATGACTCCAAACGACATCCTCTACCTATGGATTGGATTATCAATCTAAAGTATCACGGTGTCTCAAACACATGGCTGGTATTCCAGACTGTACATTGACAACAGCATGCTACTTTCTTCAACAATATCATACACGAGCAAGAGGAATGAGCGAAACGGTGGAATCGATGGAACCCCTTCTCCGTATTCCTTGCTATCTTGTTATTTACTGTAATGCGGTAATGGAACCAGTCTTGCGAGAACGTCGGGGATCTTTTCTATCCATCACGAAGTTTGTTGTAAAAGAATTTGAGGAATTGTGGTGTTATCCACTCGTCGAGCAAGTAAAGAAAAATAGGGAATCATTCTGGCCTACAAGAGACATACGAACATGTGCCGAAACACATCTTCTTACATGTAACAAGGCCGATTTTGTATTACAGACGATAGAATCGAACCCTTTTCATACTACAAAGTTCGGATGGATCGATTCAAACATTGGGGTAAATGGTTCTAAGATTTCATACCAGTATAATAATCATTCTCTTCTTCATATATTGCACAATGTAACAGATAAGTTCCATCTTCAAATTCTCAATGTAACAGATAAGAAATACAAACAAACAGAATGGAAGAGAGAGTATTACACGGAGTATCGATGGGTCGCATGCGGATGCCTTTTTACAACAACAAAAGCAATTGGGATGACCATTTTGAATCGAATGAAAGAGTTGATTGTGAAAACGACACAAGAGGGGTATGGTCATGGAGAGGAAATGTTTTATTTAGAGATTTTGGATGAATTTTATGATGATATCTATCGGTCTTATGGAGATTATAAAGATATGTTACATAACTTTATTAAGCCCACTACCAATTTTGTGTATATCTATTGGAGTGTAGTAATGCGATATTTCAAACTGGGATACTGGAAGGAATGTATTGAAGTGTGCGAGACATTGATTCGTCAATACGATGATTTTGCACTCGAAATCAACTATGATTTATATGTCAGGCTGTATTCTGTTTTGTATTTATCCTTAAAACATGCAGATCCAAGTCGGGCAATGATAATTACCCATACGATTCGTCGGCACTATCATACCAATCCACTTTTTACACAGCAGTTTAATAATCTGAAGAGTTTATGTGGAATGGATGAATTTTCTGTTTAGACATATTTAAGAATTTCTAGTTAGGTTTCGCAGACGCTCTGCCTCAGCAGCTGCGGCGGAGGCTGCCGATGACGCATTAGCAGCGGCAGCAGATGCAGCATCACCCGCGTTCTGTAGAGTTGATGCAACATCCGAAAAACAGGATGAACTAGATGGCATTGATAGTGCTCCAAGTGGCGCAATTGCGTCTAAATCTGGCTTGGCATAGCGCATTTCTGACGTTGTGAGAATACGATTCCAGATCTTGAGCAAGGGATACATTGCGATGTTAGATTCTTGTGGCGATGCCGCGTCAATAGGTCCTACAACACTTTGTATATTGTAATCGTATTTACGTGTCTTGACCAAATGACCGTTCAAATAGACTTCGAGAGCATTCTCCATCACAACAATGCCCAATCGAAAGGATTTCTGAACAGGAACATTCGAAATCACCACATTCTCCTCATTCTTCGTGGTACTTGATCCTGATAAGACAGATACCACCAAATCATTTGTATCAGGCTTTAATGCCACCACCAAATTATACTCATCGAGCATACCGAGAAACGTGTCTGAACCTGTTGGACTGGTCTTTCGAACTGCACCACGACTAAATAGGATACGATACTTATCGGAAAACTGTAATGGATTCTGGATAAACATATCAAGGATTAACGAATATCCCCATGAATTACCTTTAATAGGTAACTGATCTTCAAGTATTTGAGGATGGTTCCCTTTATTCCAAAAAACAACCCCATCATCGCCACCAGGAACGGGGATCATACCGGGGCCACCGGGACGTAATTGAAAAATCGGTGTAATAAAGAAATGGACAATGATCAAAATAAATAGCATAATCACCAGTGCAGCCAATACATACGTTGTGACTTGACCCACCGAAGAAATCGTAGAATTAGATGATGAACTGAACCAACTAGATGAAGAATTAGATGATGAACTGGATGTTCCTGAAAAGAATCCACTATTTGACGGCTTAGTAGCTCCTTTTACCGTATTAAGGAAAGGCGAAAACGCATTTGAAACATAATGTGTGACAGCGGCCATTTCTCTATTATTACTCTTACATTCGATTCACGAAATAGGCAACGCCCCCAATAGCCGACAAGATCACACTCCCCGTAAGGAATCCTCTTACAAAGGAGCGGTGATCCACTTCGTTCATATCCTCCTTTGTCCATACTGGAGAACGATTACGGGCGCCCACTTTTTCATAATAAGTTAGCACCTCCTCTAGCGTCCATTCCACTTTTCCCAACATTTTATTAACGTTATTATGAATCATGACCGTCCATTTAATCAGGTCTGTGCGAGAATCGAGAAACGTTGTAATAGGATGCTTGGTAAGATGTTCACGATAGTGCTCGCGGCAAATGGAACAGGGAAGTAAATAAGCAAGGGACTCATAGAATTCTTTAGCGCATTTCTTATCGGTGTAAGTGGGATTTTTTGAATATCCGAGAGCAACAATATGAATCGTATGCCAAAAAAAGGGCCCCCATACACTGGGTGGAAATTGCATTCTATTTAGGAATTATCATTTCTTCTTTCTCTTTCACACATATGCCGCCGTGATCTAAAGACTTGAATTGTCTCTCCCTTAAGGAATTCTATATGAATCCAATCCGGACACAACATTGTACAAATTGCGGATTAACGGGTCATATCTTTCGTAATTGTCTATCACCTGTAACAAGTTATGGGCTTATTGCCGTTCGATATCAAGATGATACATATAATACATCACTTTTTTCTACATCAACTATAATATCAAATGGATATGATACCATTCAATTTCTTATGATTCAACGAAAGAATACACTATTTTTTGTAGAACTGATTCGAGGGAAATATAATCTTCAAGATGATATCTATATTAGCAAATTATTGCGAGGGATGACCCAAAAAGAACAACAATTGATATTAACGTCTAATTTTTCTGAATTATGGTTTGAGATATGGGGCGAGTCGTCTAGTGTTCGTTCGCATCGGGTGGATTATGAATCGTCCGAGCGGCGATATTTGCAATTTGCAGATCGCTTGCCCGCTTTAATTCATGATAATCCATCAAAATGGACAGAACCTGAATGGGGATTCCCTAAGGGGCGTAGAAATCCATATGAAACAGATATTGGCTGTGCAATTAGAGAATTTCAAGAAGAAACGGGCTTAACGACGAGGGATTTTACAATTTTGCATAATACCAATTCTATTTCGGAGACTTTTTTTTGGATCCAATCAAATCCATTATTGTCATAAATATTATATTGCAGTCTGTCATCGAACAACCGAAGTAGAGATGAACTTGAATAACTGTCATATGGTACGTGAAGTCGGTAACATTAGATGGTGCTCATTAGATGAAGCTGTCACTAAGATTCGTCCGGATAATGTTGAAAAACGAGAGATTTTATTAAAAGCAGGAAAAATCATGAAGAATTTTCATCCGGTAGTGACTAATGAAATGGCACGTCATCATATATCATAATGTATTATAAATCGATAAACCCTTCCCTTTTTGAAGTGAAGGGTTTATAAAGAAAATGAAATATTATACTATAAATAGCATGTCGGCCGAATCAACGGATTCGTCAAACTCAAATACGAGTTTATATAATGATCCGTTTGCGCCTGCTCTACCATCTGTTCCTTCCGAACCATCGAAAGAGCTTGTTGTAGAAGATCCGGTTGTAAGCGCAGCTCCTATTGCGAGCGCAGCTCCTATTGCGAGCGCAGCTCCTGTTGTAATCGAAGATCCTGTTGTAATCGAAGAGCCTGTTGTAATCGAAGAGCCTGTTGTGAAAGAACAAATAGAAGCACCTGCTGAAGAAGAGCCCATTATAAGCGCTGCACCTGCTGCAGAAGAACCTGTTGTAAGAGCTGCTGCAGAAGAACAAGTAGATATTGAAAAAATAAATGAAGTACCTGCTGCGATAATAGAACCTTCTGTTGTACAGCAAGTTCAACCACCCGCTGTACAGTCTGTTCCAAAAAAATCAGGAATTCGTATTGCTCCAAAGAAGCCAGACTCTATATCTGTTATTCCACCTGCAGTTGTACCTGTAAGTGAAGAGCCTGTAGTTGTAAGTGAAGAACCTGTAGTTGTAAGTGAAGCGCCTGCAGTTGCAAGCGAAGAGCCTGTAGTTGTAAGAGAAGAGCCTGTAGTTGTAAGTCAAGCGCCTGCAGTTGCACCTGTAAGCGAAGCATCTGTAATCAATGTCCCAGCAAGCATCCCTCCAAAACGTAGAGGGCCTCCTCGTATTGCACCTTCTGTACCTGTCGCAGCATCTGCACCTGTCGCTAAGAAGAAGGGTCCTAGAATTTCACTACCCTCTCTCCCTGCGAATAATCCTTTTGCTAACTTACCAGATTCTGAACTTCTTGAAGCATGGGAAACCATTACCGATTCCAAACAGCGAGACGATTTGATGAAAGTCCTTCAGCACAAAAAATTGTTCCCTTCCGCATCCATGGAAACATGGGAATTTCAAACCGGCTCCTACCCCGATATTATCGATCCTTCTTTTTTACAAAAACTACTAACTAAGCGCGAATTTGCCGAATCCTTACAATATACATGGGAACCCACTACTGATCCATGCGAAGATCAAGGCACCTTTGAAGTCACTCCTGTTCAGCGATTTGTTACAAATTTCATGTCCCCCAAGACACCATACATGTCAGCTCTTCTCTTTCACGGCGTCGGTGTCGGCAAAACATGCGCGGGTGTCCAAATCATCGAAGCATGGCTTGAATTCTATCCTCGCAATGAAGTATATCTTGTTGCCCCTCCCACCATTCAACAAGGATTTCGTCGAACTATTTTTGATATTAGCAAAGTGACCATTGGCGAAGGCAATGAACCAAATTCGGCATCACAGTGTACTGGTACAACCTACATGAAACTCACCAATACATTATATGAACGCGATAAGGCTAAAATCGAAAAGACGGTAGCCAGACTTGTGAACCGTCGTTACAAGATCTTTGGATACATCTCGTTCGCCAACTACATTCGCGATTTACTAAAGAGAATCCCAGCCCACCTATCGAATGAAGAGGCAGAGATGTTCAAGAAACAAATCATTCGACAACATTTTAGTGGAAAACTTCTTCTCGTTGACGAAGCACACAATCTCCGCGATGCCTCCAAATCAGCTGACGACGAGAAAGAAGACATAAAAGACGACGAGAGTGATTCGGCTGGTGGAAAACTATTGACGCCCTATTTGATGGACGTTCTAGGTTATTCTGAGGGAATGAAGTTTTGTGCCCTTACCGCAACACCCATGTATAATTCCTATCTAGAAATCATCTTCATTCTGAACTTGTTATTGCGAAACGACAAGAAGGCAGAAATCGTTTCTACCCATGTATTTGATTCAGAAGGAAATATTACCGATCGAGGAAAAGAAATATTATCCTATACCGCTCAACGTTATGTCAGTTTCATGCGTGGTGAAAACCCAGTCTCCTTTCCTGTTCGTCTTTTTCCTCAATCGATTCCTGCATTTGGTGCCTACCCTACACTAAATCCACGTGGAGTTGCTCTTTCGGATAACGAACGAACCTATTATGCGCGATTACCCCTTGTCCCCATTGTGCTACAAGACGATACCCTTCGAGCCTCTCTTCAATTTACCAATTCACTGGTACAAGGTGGAACGGGTCTGAATACCGTTATGCTTGAGAAATTAGTTCACGCTGGTAACATTGTCGTTCCTGCTACAGAGGCAACAAAAGGTGATACCTATGAATCCTATATCATGCGTACGGATAAGGGTTCTATCGGCACGGTGTTCGAACGCGAATCGTCTGGTGGTCATGTTCGTTTCCGCGCCAAGGCGGAGACAGGCGCCAAATGGCTTGTTAGCGGTGAACTTGCAAAATACAGTCCAAAATTCCAATTCTTCTTAGAACGTGCCCGCCGTGCAGAGGGATGTGTCTTTGCCTATACTCGTTTTGTTGGAGGAGGTGCTCTCCCTATGGCCTTTGTATTAGAAGCAAATGGATATCTTCCTTATCATGGAAAAGCACTCCTTGCCGATGGAAACCAGGCACTTGGTGGAAAACAATGCGCATTGTGTCCTCGAAAGGAAAAGGAACACGCGGATGCAGGTCATCCTTTTAGTCCTGCCTATTACGGTATTCTGACAGGTGATATTGATATTTCACCCAATAATGAACAGACAATTACCACACAACGTGGAATTGAAAATAAAGACGGGCGAAAGATCAAAGTTCTGATCGGTTCTCAGATCGCATCAGAAGGTGTCGATCTTCGATTTGTTCGCGAAACCCATATCATTGATTCCTGGTTTCATTTGAATAAAACGGAACAGATTATTGGACGTGCGATCCGTTTCCTGTCTCACTGTGCTCTTCCCAAAGAAAAGCGTAACAATACGATCTATCTCTATACTGCAGTGTTTCCAGGAGATCAACGAGAAACGGCCGATCTATATAGTTATCGGATCGGATTTAAAAAAGCAGTCCAGATCGGACGTGTGACTCGGATCATGAAACAGTCCTCGCTTGATTGTAATTTGAATCAGGAGGCAATTGTGATCCACGATCAAGATCTGATCGAACAGATCGATTCACAACGTGTTCGCCGCGATCAAGTCAATATCAATGATATGCCCTTCACAGCCGTATGTGATTGGATTGAAACATGTGAATATACATGTGAACCTAAGATTGATGTAAAGTCACTTACCATGGATGATTCTACGTACGATGAATTCTCTGCTCGATGGCGTGTTCATCAGATCAAACAGCTGATTCGCGAACGGTTTGAAGAACAGCCCTTTTATCAATCAGAAGATCTTTGGAGCATCTTTGGAGCAATGAATATCCCTCGATTAATCGCAACAGATCTCTTACGTGAAATTGTAAATAATAAAACGTTTCAGATCCGTCATGGAAATACAACTGGTTACATTCGATATTGTAATGGATATTATTTGTTTCAACCAAATGTCTATATGGATCTTACTATTCCACTTGCTATTCGTACTGCGAGATTCCCTGTAAAACGAGATCTGTATGCCCCTATCATGTATGAAGTTCCAGAATCTGAAGAACAACAAGAGGAACGAGAGACACATTTGGAATCCGTTGAATCATTTTGGGGTGCCATGATGGAATGGATCGGCGAACTAGCCACAAACTCACGATATCGTTCTCCTCCCGTTGAAGTGGAACAACACATCAAATCTGCTTCCGATAATCCATCAGAGACTTATCTACAAATTCTAGAAATGATTCAGTTGTTTCATTCTTCCTTTCACGGCTCTACTCCTAAAAATCCTGAATCACTTCGAAAAGCCCTTCTTTTTTATTTTTGGGATGAATGGATGACAATGGATGAACAGACATTTCTGGTTCGATCAACAGGATTGAATTTACATGAATTGATCCGAGAAAATCAATATCCTTTTGGTAAAATGATTGTGAATCGTTTTCTTGATCCAAAAACAGGTGCAGTCTATTTTACATGTGAAGAGGGAAAAGAATGCATGAAATCAGTCGTGGAACAAATTCAACGCTCTACGACCGACCCTCTTCGGCAACTTCAAGTGAATAAGAAAACGTCAGGAATGCTGTATGGATACAACGTTCCAAAAGACGGGCACATGGTATTCAAAACCAATAAATCACCTGAAGTAAATGGAAAGATTGGTCGAGGAAGCGAATGTATGATTGTAAGTAATGTAAAAGACCATGTTAGCAATTTAATATCGATTGGTGAAATCTTACTGACTCATGTGCATTCTGATTTTAATCTCACTCGTGAGTTACTAGTTACTGAAAAATCTATTAAAGGCTCTATACGTATTTGTACATTAATGAATATATTATTACGATTCATGGATGCCGAACGAATCAATGATAAACGGTGGTTTTTTCGTTCAGTAGAAGCATACTATACTGGCCATAAAGGTTCTGTCAAAGAATAAACAGAAATCAATAAAATTGAGCACCGGCACTTAAGAAAAGGTTCCTAGCCAACAGAAGAATGGAGTCCACCGCATTCTTTGAGAAGAAGATCAGTCTTACTCCCAGCGATTTTAATGAAGTGAAATCAACCCCTATCGAGGAGATTCTGCTTCGTAAAGCATGTGAAAGTGTCGAAAACAAATGCTCCGAGCAGGGATTTGTCCTCCCCGGTTCGCTTCAACTCCTCTCTCGCTCGATGGGTTATTTCGAATCCGCCCGTTTTACAGGCGACGCCATTTACTACGTAAAACTGGAGGGAAAGGTCATCTATCCGGTGGAAGGCGTACAAGTTCTTGGAAGGGTCATTCGTAAAAACAAGATGGGTCTCTATATCAATTATAACGACGCCATTCGTATTCAAGTTCCACGCGATCTTCATTTGAACGAGCCCGAATTTGAAGAGGTTCAAATTGGAGACAATGTTTATGTGGAACTGAAACGCTCCAAGTTTGCCATTCATGATACCTATATTCTGGCAAGTGGTCTGTTTCTTAGAAAAGATGGGGCTAGCCAGGCATTAAAAGAAGAATCAGATGCCGAATCGGAAGAGGAAGAGGAACCAGCTCTTCCCGTCCCCGAGGAAGAAGTACCGGCAGAAGTGGAATCGGAAGTGGAACCAGAAGCAGAGCCAGAAGACGATGAAGAGGACGAAGACTAGATGGCGATCTAATGCGCTTAGCTATAAATCAGGAACATCTGTACGGAATTAGAAATGTCCTACGAGGAACGCAAAAAAATATTTGATACGATCCCAGCACTCGTCCAAACTGAACAAGAGGAAATCTTTCGAATCATTCGCAAACTAAAAGTAACATATAGTGAAAATTCAAATGGTATCTTTTTTGATCTATCTTCTCTTCCAGAAGATGCCTTTCAGCACATTAAAGAATACATCCAATTTTGTGTAACAACCCGAAATGAACATGAGTGCCGCTTGAAAGAGCTCGAAACCATCCGCATCCAGAATGAACAATATCAGGAATCGTAAAATTGAACCTAAAGTGAATCCATCATAAAATACTAGAATGACAACACCCGCCAAGAAATATCAAAACGTCAGCTATAGAGAGCTTCTTTCGTTCTCTGAACATAATCCCAATCGACACCGAGTGTTGGAGTCGATTGAGGTTCCTACTTCCCTTTCTGATTCATCGCTTGATAGTCTATATCTCAAAGGATATACATCACTCCATTTGAATCCAGCTGGAATTTTGAGCGTGATTTCGTGTATTTCAGATCCAGCTCTCTACTCTCTTTCTCCTGAACATACACGAATTGAACAATTGATTGAACTCAGTACATCTCTTCAGCAACAAACAGACGGCCTTAAAAATACATCATTGATGCGGAAGCGAAAGAAGCTTCATGATCTAATTGCAGCAGCATACAATGGAAGCAAAATCGAAGAAAAAGATTATCTCGATTTGTATCATGGTCTTTCCATTATGTGTCAAACACAGTTTGTTCTATTGAAGGAAATCGTTCAGGATCAAATTGAAGATGGAATCCAATGTAGTAGCTCTCTGAAGGGTGAAATTCTATTTTCCTCTAATCCTACTACATGGAAACGTGAACATCCTATTTGGGTTGCGGATTATCGTGGTCGTTGGGTTGCACTTCCAACGGAAATGAACGCTCAACCGCTCACGAATATATTATCCGAATGGCTGACTACTGTTGAACAACATGGGTGGATCGTTCAGTGGCCCGAGGTAGATGCTCCCAAAACAGAACTTGTTGAAAAACTAAGCGCCCTTCCTACATGGAAAGAAACAGATCGCAAACTTACTAAGGATATTCTCTCGGCTCGTCTAGGCAAAGCACAATCTCTTCAGCTGTTTTCTACATTCAACCTAAACACGTCTAATCATTAAACTAGTAATGAGTCATTTACTAGGAGGACCATCGGTTGGCGTTCATTTGCTCGTCAATGTATATCATGTCCCCCATACAGAAAAACTAGAATATCTAACACACGGTCGCCCCCTTTTAGATGAAATCGTACGGGACCTTCAACTTCACGTTGTTGCACAGGCAGGTCATCAGTTCCCTCCCGTTGGATACACCTACGCATATGTTCTTTCTGAAAGTCATTTTACCATTCACACGTATCCCGAGCATCAATCATGTTACATTGATATTTTTTGCTGTAATCCTGATTTTTCTCCTACTCGGGCTGTCCAGTTGATTCAACAATTATTTGAAACCCAAACCGTGCGCTATCAAGTTATCCAACGATAATACTGCGTGATATGATGCAATCACTGATAAAGTATAAAATTGACCTATTTTATACTCTCTCATAAGGCATCTAAGGTACTTTTGTCCATACTAATTAGAATGGACTTGACTTCCGACCAACATAGACGTATTACCGCGTTTATCCAAGATTGGTCCAAGGACAAAACCATGGAATTGGAAACCACATTTGGAGGAAAGAAAGGTGTGGTGGATTCCAGTACATTTCTCCAAATTGCGCAACGTCTCCGCGCAAAGGGATTTGATCCGATGCCGCAAGATGACCGATTGAGCATCCTTACTCCGAATGACATTCGTATCTCCCTTCAGGGCCTAGGTGTTATCCAGCTCTACTGTAAAGACGATTCGCTCCAAAACAAAACATACACGGTTATGGCGAAGAGCCGCACCTCACCTGATAGCAACATTAACGTGGATGATTATGGTGTTCGCTTCAAGATGCGACGCGAATCTGATATGAGTCACGACGATCCA